>Ga0256405_10004066_pt1 | contig 28353 bp, 22 predicted proteins | sample RumenRJG_02DNA_FD_189096 | JGI IMG/M metagenome (GOLD analysis project Ga0256405, IMG submission 189096) | Bovine rumen microbial communities from Lethbridge, Alberta, Canada - RJG_02 | ecosystem: Host-associated > Mammals > Digestive system > Stomach > Rumen | place: Canada: Alberta... | reverse complement strand
AGCTTCATATTCACGATGATATTGTGCCACCAGCACATTCTGTACAGCCTTTTTCAGCATGGACATTATCGCCAGAACCTCCTCTTAGGTTTGTATTGTTCCGCCAGGATTTCCATCATGGTATCCCCCAGTAAGGAGATTTCCCATTCTACTTCCAATAAATCGATTTCCTCTTCTTGAAATCCTGCTCTACGGATTCCATCAATGTCGATGGTGATATTCGGGTCTTTGGTGGTAAAAATATAAGCATTCTCCGTGCCAATCTGAATACCATTGGTGGTAACTGCTGAGTCTTTGCCAAGGGTAACCTCCTGGTCGTTGAATCTCACACCACGAAGTACCACCATACAGCCTGACAAAGCAGGATCCAGTCTCAGTGTGAGTACATCTTTATCTACTCGAATCAGGAGATTTCTGTTATCTCCGTCTTCCATCACATCAGTAGCCCAGTATGCAGTCTCCTCGCTAAAGCCTTCTCCACGATTTTCATAAATCTGTACCCAGCTCTTATGCTCTAAGGTAGCCATCTTCTGCATATAATCCACGGGATTGATACGATCGAAACCGATCAGGTCTCTCATCTCTGTCATGGACTTACGATTTCCGGTCACATAGCGCTGGAAGCCTTTTTCCTGTTCTCTGAATTCATCAGCTTCTTTCTCGGATATGCCTAACTCTTCTTGTATTAAATCTAAATTTAACACCTTACGTTTGCTGTCTTCCAGCATGTAACAGTAGGCAGCACGGAAAGCCAGTTCTCTGATTGGCACCACTTTTCCAAAGGTCCATTCATAGTCAATCAAGGTCCAAGTGGCATTGGTAAGTGGATGGAATGGTTTGCTGTAATCTTTTCCTGTTAAAATGATGTTGGAAAAAATCAAATCAAAGTCCGCTACCGGCATCTCGCTGTGATAGTCCAGGATTTCTACATAGTGGCGGAATAGGCTCATAAAACCTTCTAAGTCTTCTTTTTTCAGTTTGTCATCCATCAGCTCCGCCAGGCTGATGCCCTTTAGATACTCAAGTTCCACATAGGGTCTTAAATGAGAAGTCTCCATCCCCTCCGAATACTCTTCTTCGGTGAGATCTTCCATGGCCTGGTCATTCACCTTTACCAGACGACAACGATTGATTTTCAATTCGCCGCCTTGGTAACGCTCTCTCAGCTTCTGATATGCAGTATCAATCTGTTCTACATGATTTACCGCAGCATCCGTTAAAGGAGATTTTCTGACAATCCTTCTATCCTCTTCTACCTGCAAGATATCCGTACGAATCTGGAATTCCGGCTCTCTGTCATTAGAATATCTTGCGTAGATGGTCTGCAGTTTTGGACCAAGTACTACCAAGAAGGAGTTGGAAAAATCAGGAAACATGTTATCTCTGGTCAAAGAGTCAAAAACCTGCTTTTCATCAAACAAAACCATGCGGTCTCTGTCAAAATTACGCATGTTATTTGACAATTCTCCCACCTTCGGTAAGTATTCATCCGAGTATAAGGTGGTCATAAATTTATAATCCGGATATGGATAATAGAAGCTGTAGTCTCCTTCCCAGCTTCTCTTTAAGATTTCTTCCAAGCCATTCTTGGAGAAGGTGCGTACCACGCCGCCTTCCGGATAGCCTTCCAGACCACTAAAGTAAGTTCCCAGGTGGTCTTCTCGACAACCAGCCCAGTATTTCAGGCCCAATCTGTTCTCAATAGCAATGATAATTCGACCTTCCGGTTTTAAATGCTTTTTCAGGATCTGCAAGAAGGTATCAAAAGGTGTGGCAGAATGAATATATGCCTGGCCGTATTCAAATACGCCGATAAGCATGATATAGTCATAATCGTCAGGTAAGTCCGGCTCGATATCCTCGAAGTTGCCTACTTTGATGTCGATATTATCCTGTTCCATATTTCGATAGGCATTGATTTTACTTCTCTGCTGAGAGAGATCGATGCAGGTTACGCTTCCGGCCTTGCGGGAAAGCACACCGGTGATGGCACCGCATCCACTACCCACTTCCAAAACCTTATCGGTTTTCTGAAGAGGCACCCACTCTACGATGTTCTCTCGAAGAGAAGAGAAGTGATACAGTACTTCCCAGGATTTCTCCTGTTCGATAATCTTTGGATACTCTATAGTCGAGAAATCTCTTGCAATGTGCAGAAGCTTATTTTCCACCTCTCCATCGCAGTATAAATCTTCTCCCGGATAGTGTGTTAAATCCAGATTTACCTTACCAATTTGCATAGTTATCCTTCCTGTCTATAAGGAATAATTTTCTTTTCTTTCTCTTTTTTTCTGGTTTCCACTTTTACCTTAGATTCGCAATCATAGAAACCAACGGTATTTTTATCAGAGATGATGGTGAGATCAATAGCATCATACAATCTGTGATATACCGTAAAATCCTCTCCTTCAAAGCCTGTAACCCCAAAGGAAATCAGATATTCACCTCCCTGCAGGGTTGCTCTTTGCTTGAAGGTAATGACCTTTTCCGTTCCGGCAGACACACTTTCCAGGAAAGCTTTCTCTACCATGGTATTGGTGCCTGTAATCTCCGTTCCTTTGCTGTTTTTCACTGTGAAAGCAAAGATAGGGCTTTGTACGTCTTCTAGGAAGCGTACTCCCATATGAATGGTGAATTCACTGCCTTTGATGACGGCAGAAGTCCTGGTGCCTTTCTCGTCTGTGATATAGCACTCTGTGATTTCTGCCTTCTTGGAACCATACTCTAGGGTATCATCCTTCACCATGCCCTCTGGCAGGGTGCTCTTTTTCATGGTTCCCGCAGCTTTTTCCTTGATATCTCTGTCCTCTAGGAGACTGGATCCATCCTCGTCCGGAATCTGATACTGTCCTACCAGCACCTGCTTATAGGTATCAATCATCTCTTTTGGGGAGCCTTCTCCTAATTTCTTTCCTTTGTTTAGAAGAATCGCTCTATCACAGTACTTACTGATAGTACTCAGGTCATGGGATACGAAAAGAATCGTTTTGCCCTTTTGCTTAAACTCTTCAAACTTGTGATAGCACTTCGCCTGGAAGAATACATCTCCCACAGATAGTGCTTCATCTACGATGAGGATCTCCGGATCGATATTGATGGAAAGTGCAAAGGCCAGGCGGACAAACATACCGCTGGAGTAGGTCTTTACCGGCTGATATACATATTCCCCGATATCTGCAAAGTCCAGGATATCCTGTAATTTCTCATCGATTTCCTTCTCCGTGAACCCGATCATGGTTCCGTTTAAGTAAATATTCTCGATACCGTTGTACTCAGGATTAAATCCTGCCCCCAGCTCCAATAGTGCAGAAATACGGCCATTTACTTCTACCGTACCCTTGGTAGGTGTCAGTACACCGGTGATAATTTTCAAGATAGTGGATTTACCGGAGCCATTGGTTCCGATGATACCGACACACTCGCCTTGCCTGATGGAAAGGTTCACATCTGATAAGGCATAGTGGTCTTTGTGTCTGTTCTTCCTAGAAAGTCCTAAGGCTTCCTTTACTCGATCAGACTGCTTGTCATATAGTTGATATACCTTGTCCACATGGGACACTTTGATGGCAATCTTGTCTTCCATGAAGCCTCCTAAATCACATCAGCAAAATGTGGTTTCAAGCGTTTGAAAATCAAAGCGCCGATACCAAAAATACACACTGTAAAAATCCAGAAATATACAGTGGAATAAAAATCTTCAAAGAACCAGGTTTCCTCCATCAGTGCAGAACGATATCCATTGACGATATAAACAAGTGGATTAATCTTTACGATGGTCATCCAGGTAGGATTTTTAGATAAAACACTGATATTCCACAGAATCGGTGTGGCCCACATACCTACCTGCAACAGGATGGCGATAATCTGGGTCAGATCTCTGAAGAAAATCACGATAGCACAGGTTGTATAGCTTAGGCCCAGTACCAAAATAAACAGGCAAAAACTGTAATACACAATCTGGATCGTGTAGATACTTGGGTATATTCCATACAGCGCTGCAAGTACAATCATCACCAAGGCAAAGAAAATATGCACAAAGGTAGCTGCGATAATCTTAATGATAGGCAGGATACTGATTTTAAATACCACTTGCTTTACCAGATAACGGTACTCTAAAAGGGCCGTAGTACCATTCTGAAGGCTCTCTGTGAAGTAGAACCAAGGTACCAAGCCGGCTGTCAGATACAGTACGTAAGGCATATCGATGCCGCTTGCTATCATCTGGGCTTTCTGATTGAAGAAGGTATCAAATACAAACCAGTACATAAATACCGTTACAACGGGCTGTACCAAAGCCCATACAAACCCCAGATAAGAGCCTGCATAACGTTTCTTAAAGTCATTCTTGGATAGCTTCCAGATCAATCTTCTGTTTTCAAATAATTCTACCGGCAAACTGGTAAACTTATCGTAGAATCGGATAAAGAGAGCACAGGCTGCCAGGATGATTCCGCAGGCGATGATTTTCTTAGTCAGTTCGTCTTGCTGATTGGCATAAGGATTGGTATGTCCCACCACAATGATGCCAAGAATCACTGCAAACACAAGGAAAATCAGGATTCCCGTTCTCTTTGAAACCTTGTTTGTCATTTATTTTCTAGCCTCTTTGTATTCGGCAAAGCTGCCCCATTTGGTATCTTTCTCGGATAATGTGAGTTCCATGCCTTCCGGAATAGGCCATGCTACACCGATTTCAGGATCATCGAACTTCAGACCACCCTCATCATTTGGATGATAGAAGTCTGTACACTTATAGCAGAATTCCGCCTCGTCGCTTAACACCAAGAAGCCGTGTGCGAAGTTCTTAGGAATAAAGAACTGCTTTTTATTCTCTGCAGATAAAAGTTCCCCATGCCACTGACCAAAGGTCTTAGAGCCCGGGCGAAGATCTACAGCCACGTCGTAAACCTCACCTTTGATGACACGTACTAATTTATCCTGTGGGAACTGAATCTGGAAATGTAATCCTCTCAGTACACCCTTCTTAGAGCAGGACTGATTATCCTGTACAAATTTCTCTGTAATACCTGCTGCTGCAAAGTCCTCGTAATTGTAGGTCTCCATGAAATAACCACGCTCATCTCCAAAAACCGTAGGTGTAATGGTCTTTAGTCCTTCTATTTCACAAGTCTCTACCTGAATCTTTCCCATGTTTCTTCTCTCCTTTTTATCTATTCGATGGGCTGGTCCGGATAGCAGATATCCAGGTCTACATTTCCTTCGATACCATTTACGCTACCTCTGGATGTGTATTGCCACATCTGATAATATCCCTCATAAAGTGGTGCTTTTCTGTATTCTGCCAGCCAGATGGATGCACCTGCCAGTTTGGAAGTATCCAGCTGGTTATAAAACCAATTTCTGCTGGCGTAGATGCCGCCCCTTTCTCCGGCGGCTTCTATGGTCTTGCAAAAGGCGTCACAGACCGCAGTTCTGGTAACTACATCCAGATTGTCAGCACGTCCTGCTCTGCCGGAGCTTTCGGTATCGATGTACACCGGTAAATCCAGATTGTAGTCTTTACAAAGTGCCAGCGCTGCACTGGCTTCCTCCACAGCTTCTACCTCAGATACGGCTTGTGTAAAGAAATACACACCCACCTGAAGTCCTGCTTCCTTTGCGCCTTGTATGTTCTGTTTAAAGTAAGGGTCTTCTACAATGGTTCCTGTAGAGGAGCCTCTGTATCCGCAACGGATGATGGCAAAGGTGATTCCTGCCTCTCTGACTGCGTTCCAGTCAATCTCCCTGTTCCATTTGGATACATCGATGCCCAGCTTACCGCCTTCTAAATGCTGCAACTCAGAATTCTCTGTGTCATCCGCATCTGCCAGAGCATCTTTTATGCCGGTATCCTCTTCTTCTGCGATGATATCGGCTTCTGTCTTAATGAGAAGTGAAATATCCGGAATCTCAGCATACTCGATTTTCTCTTTTACATGGACTGTGGACTCCGCAGGTGCGATATAGTCTCCGGTATCCTCTAACTGAATGACATAGTCACCAGCCTTCAGAGAAGATACATAGATGACCCCATCCAAATCCGTATCCCTGTAGCTACCTTGTCCGGCTACATCCAATGTAAAAGCCTGCCCCGTAATATTGCGATTCTTATAGTCCACAATCTGCACACGCATATCGTGTTCCACGGAAGTCGCAATGAAATAGAGCTGTTTCGGGTTCTCTGCTTCCATCTTTAACTGGAAGGCAGATTTCTTCTGATCAAAAAAAGTCTCATCAGACAAAAAAGCAGTCAGGTTCTGTCCCTGCTGCTTTGACGGATCAGCGCCTGCAAAGCCGGAGCCAAATTCCGAGGTAATATCCCCGGAATCCGTCTCTGCTTCACTTACGCTCTCCACATTTTGTGCACTTGTAGGTTTGATTCTGCTCCAATTGGTCAGGATCACCACGCCCAATACGGTAATCACCGCCAGCATGGCTACCAGAATCGTGAGCTTACGAACTTTAGAGTCCATTAGCAACCTCTACTAAGTATTTACCATAATTGGTCTTCATCAAAGGCTCAGCCAGTTTCAAAAGCTGATCCTTGTCAATAAATCCGCGTCTAAATGCGATTTCTTCGATACAGGATACATACATACCCTGTCTCTTCTGTACGGTAGCCACGAAGTTACTTGCCTCCAAAAGGGAGTCATGGTTACCGGTATCCAACCAAGCAAATCCACGTCCCATGGTCTCTACGCGTAGTTCACCCATGCTCAGATATTCGTTGTTTACAGTAGTGATTTCGATTTCACCACGAGCAGATGGTTTTACATTTGCTGCGATATCCACTACACGATTGTCGTAGAAATATAAGCCCGGAACTGCATAGTTGCTCTTAGGGTTCTGTGGCTTTTCTTCGATGGAAAGAGCTTTGCCATTCTCATCGAATTCTACTACGCCGTATTCTCTAGGATCTCTTACATAGTATCCAAAGATAGTAGCGCCGCTTTCTCTGGCTGCTGCTTCCTTCAGTACTTTGGAGAAGCTCTGGCCATAGAAGATGTTGTCGCCTAATACTAAGGCTACAGAATCACTTCCGATAAAATCTTTACCAATGATAAATGCTTCTGCAAGTCCTCTTGGCTGCTCCTGTACTGCATAGGAGAAGGACAATCCCAGCTGCTCTCCTGTGCCGAAAAGCTCTTCGAATACAGGTAAATCTCTTGGTGTAGAGATAATCAAAATCTCACGAATACCAGCCAGCATCAAAGTGGACAAAGGATAGTAAATCATCGGTTTGTCATAGACCGGCATAATCTGTTTGGAAATTGCTTTGGTAAGTGGGTAAAGGCGTGTGCCTGAACCTCCGGCTAAAATAATACCTTTCATATCGTCCCTCTTTATTTACCGCTATACATAGCTTCGTAATATTTCTGATAATCACCGCTGGTTACGTTAGCCATCCAGTCTTCATGCTCGAAGTACCATTTGATGGTTTTCTTAATGCCATCTTTGAACATGGTCTCAGGTTCCCAACCAAGGTCTGCCTTGATTTTGTCAGGAGCGATAGCATAGCGTCTGTCATGTCCCTTACGATCTTCTACATAAGTAATCAGGTCTTTAGAAACCAGCGCTTTTCTAGGATCAGAATCATCTAACATTTCCTGCAGAGTCTCCAGGATGATCTCGATGATTTCGATATTCTGCTTTTCATTGTGGCCACCTACGTTGTAGGTTTCGAAAAGTTTACCCTTTTCCTGTACCATATCGATAGCCTTTGCATGATCTTCTACAAATAACCAGTCACGTACATTCTTACCATCACCATATACAGGCAGTTTCTTGCCATGTAATGCATTGTTGATGATCAGTGGAATCAGTTTCTCAGGGAACTGATAAGGGCCATAGTTGTTGGAGCAATTGGTAATGTTTGCAGGGAAGTGATAAGTATCCATGTAAGCTTTTACCAACATATCGGAACTAGCCTTACTTGCAGAGTATGGGCTGTGTGGATCGTATGGTGTAGTCTCATAGAAGTAAGTATCAGGCTCGGATAAAGAACCATATACCTCATCTGTAGATACATGCAGGAACTTCTTACCTTCTTTGAAGGTGCCATCTGCATTTTCCCATGCCTGTTTTGCACAGTTTAACATCACTGCTGTACCAAGAACGTTGGTCTGTACGAACACTTCAGGGTTCTTGATGGAACGGTCTACGTGGCTTTCTGCTGCAAAATGTACCACGCGGTCGATATCATTTTCTGCAAAGATTTTGCTGATAGCTTCTTTGTCGCAGATATCAGCCTTTACAAAGGTGTAGTTGTCGCGATTCTCGATATCACGAAGGTTTTCTAAGTTGCCGGCATAAGTCAGCGCATCCACGTTGATGATACGAATTTCATTGTCGTATTTTTTGAACATGTAGTGGATGTAATTGGAGCCGATAAATCCGGCGCCACCTGTTACAAGATAGGTTCTCATTTCTTTTCTTCCTTTTCTTTTTCCTTTATTTCTAACTTTTAATAGCCTAAATAGCTTAAATCTAAATCAACATGACCAGAGATGCCCGGGATGGAACCCTTAGAGCTGTACTGCCATAAATTGTATCTTCCACCATAAGTAGGTTTCGCTGCATACTGCGCCAGCCAAATGGAGTAGGAACCAAGGGCTCCTGCATCGATTTTGGAAGTAAACCAGGTCTTATTGGCATAGACACCTGCTTTGTATCCGGAGTTTGCCATTGTAGCACAGAAAGCTTTGCATACTGCGGTACGAGTACCTTTGTCGATACCATCTGCACGGCCATTAGCTGCCTCTACGTCCAGGAATACCGGATAATCTACTTTGTATTTGCTCAGCTGAGAGATAACCATGGAGGCTTCCTCTACCGCTTCCACTTCATTCACAGCCTGGGTGAAGAAGTATACACCCACCTTCAGGCCTGCGGATTTCGCACCGGAAATATTGGCTGCAAACTTAGGATCTGCAATCAAAGCACCGGAGGAAGATCCTCTGTATCCGCATCGGATGATGACATAGGATACACCGGAGTTCTTCACTGCCTTCCAGTCGATATTACCGTTCCACTTGGAAACATCGATACCGAAAGAGCCATTGCCACTCTGCAGTACACCATCGCTGCCGAAGTTGTACTTCGCGCCCTGGATAACCTGCTCTCCTGTCACATACTTGTGATCCGCTAAGTAATAGTAGGTCTTACCGTCGATGTTCTGCCAACCTGTGTAAAGCTTTTCAGCATTGAACAGATAGAACTCGTTGAACTTATAGTAATCAGCGTATACAGCCTCACGGTACTTGCCGTTTTCCAGCACGTATACCTGGTTGCCATTCTTATCTTTTAACTTGGTAGTGGTATCAGACTCTGCGCCATTCTTTACAGTGATAGCGCACTCTGCGGTTTTGTTATTGTCTGCCTTTACAACTACCTTTGTAGTACCGGCTTTCACACCTGTTACGGTAACAGTCTTATCCTTCAGTACTACTGTGGCGATGTTCTTATCGGCACTTTCCACGCTGGTAATCTTTGCGGTAGCAGGTGCCAAAGTAATAGTGAACGTACCGGTCTTCTTTACTGCTACTGTTAAGCTTGTAGGATTCAGTGTCAGGTTATCCGCTTCAGATACCGTGATTGCACATGTTGCAGGCTTATTGTTGGCTGTCTTCACAGTCAGAGTTGCTGTGCCGGCTTTCACACCTTTTACAGTCACTTTATTACCGGATACAGTAACTGTTGCAACATCTGTTTTATCCACACTTGCAGTGACGGTGGTATCTTTCGCATTTGCAGGTTCCACTGTTGCAGTGATATCTGCTGTACCACCTATTGCTACGGTAACTGCATTTGTGCTGAGTTTCACGCCGGTAGCTTCTACCGCTTCTTCTGCTACGGTTACAGAACAAGTTGTTGGTTTTCCGCTGGCAGTTACGGTGATGGTTGCATTGCCTGCTTTCTTTGCAGTGATATTGACGCTGCTTCCGCTTACGCTTACCTCTGCCACAGAAGAATCACTGCTGCTTGCAGAGATGGATTTATCAGTAGCATTGTCAGGACTTACCGTTGCCTGGATGGTTTCACTCTTACCAGGGGCCAGACTTACGGAGCCTTTGCTAAGAGATACACCGGTTACTGCTACGGTATTTCCACCACCATTGCCACCCTGGTTGTTATCTCCGCTGCCTTGGTTGTTGTCTCCATCACCTTGGTTGTTGTTTCCGCCGCTACCCTGTTCTGTCTCATGAGTGGTCTCTGACTCATGGCTGGTGGATTCCTCAGTAGGATTCGGTTGAGACATATAGTGCAGGCCTGTCAAATAAGCCTTGCTGGTCAAAGTAGCAGGATCCTTGATGGTATCCTTACCAATCTTTACATATCCGCCGCCATTACCATTTGTGACTGTAGATTCTACAAATGGTACGGTATCTGTCAGTTTGCCTTCTTCCTCAACCTGGTCTACTGCAGTATCTTCTTTTGCTGCATTGACTTCCGCTTCGGTCTTTACTTCATCTTTGACATCTACTTTCTTGTATTCCAGCTGAGACTTAACGGTAATCTTGTGCTCCGAGGTGTCTAAGATGTAATTGTTGTATTTTTCATCCAGTGGCAAAATCTTGATTTTATATGCGCCACCGGCGATATCTTTCTTGTAAATGATGCCGTCTTTATCGTCGTCGTTCCATGTGGAAGTCTTTCCATCTGGACCTGTAACTTCAGCTTCAAATGGCACGCCGCCAATCAGCTTTTCTGTCTCTGAATTGACGAATTTCAGTTTCAAATCCTTTAAGATGGAAGTGCAGTTCAGTGTAACCTGAATGCCGTCTTTTGCTTCGCTCTCCAGCGTTTCAGACTCTAAAGTATCCTCTGCCATGCCGCTTGCCAATTTCGCATTATTCATGGCGATTAGACCGCTCTGGCCGATAACCTCTGTCTGACTTAGATTTGTACCTACATCTACAAATCCGCCTGCTGTTTTGTCCGCATTCTTTGCACCTGCAAACACAACGCCGGCAATAACTACTGCCGCAAGAACAGCTGCGCCGGTACCTGCCAAAAGCTTATCAATAGCCGGTACATCATGGATCTTTCTGGCAAAAATCAAAAGTTTGTTTTCTTTCTTTTTGCCACGACCTCTCGTATTCTTACGAGACTTCTTGCTTACGAATAGATCATCGTCGTCATACTCTTCATCGTATTCGTCGTACTCATCGTCGCCCAAATACTCCAGTTCGTCGTCGCGATAGTCATCCTCGTAATACTCGTCGTCTTCGTAGTATTCTTCGTCTTCCGCTTCGTACTCCTCGTCTTCGTAGTACTCCTCATCCTCAGCTTCGTACTCGTCCTCTTCGTAGTACTCTTCATCCTCAGATTCGTAAGCTTCGTCGTCTACTTCTTCGTATTCCTCATCTGCATAGTACTCGTCATCTGCATCGTATTCGTCATCTTCGTAATACTCTTCATCCTCGTAATATGCTTCATCTTCATAATAAGCGTCGTCATAACGCTTTTTGTTTTTCGAATGCTTCTTATTCTGTCTTCCCTTATGTAAAAAACTCATGTCTTTTCCCTTCTTCCTTGCGCTTTGGGCGCAAAACGGCACTATCGCTATATATTGTACCATTTTTGCCTATCCGTATCAAGGTTTCATGGCTTTTTAAGTGGCTTTCCTATTCGTTTGAAAGATGTGGTTTTCCAAAAAAAAGTTTATGATTTCTTCGCTAGTTTTTCACAGATGTATGTGATACTATTAAAATCATTCAAAGCATGCAGAAAGGAAGGACATATGAAAGACGAATTTACCCCTCAGGACGAGGATTTCAATTATGATGACGAATTCGAATTTCTAGACGAAGAAGACGATATTCCTCCTAGAAAGCCGAAAAAAAAGAAAAAGAAGAAGAAAAAAGGGAAGTTCGGTTCCAACAACACCCTGAATATCATTTTACTATTGGTAATCGTACTGGTACTGCTTGTGGCAGTTGTGAAGCTTCTCATTTGGAACAAGGGCATCAAACTACCTAAACTGGATCCTAACGAAGACACCAGTCAATTCGATACAGAGGCCTTGGACAGCATCGTTCCTTTAGACGCCACGAATGTAGACGTGGTTCGTTCCAACGACGATGACGAGCTCCATATCCTGTTCCTTGGAAACGATGCCATCACCCATGCATCTGACGATAAAACAGGGTTTGTGAATCTGGTACAGGCAAAAACCGGCGCTACTGTGTATAACGCAGGTATTAGCGGTACATACATTGCCAGCAAGAATCCAACTTATGACAATGCATATCCTATGGATGCATTCCATTTCTACAACCTGGTTACTTACTTCACCGTAGGGAATAAAGAAACCGTAGCTTGGGCCAAACGTGATCTCAAGGATGGTTTGCCAAAGGATGCTGAGCACGCCATCGAAGTGCTGGACTCCATCGATTACTCTAAGCTGGATGTGATTTGCATCTACTATGATGCTACCGATTACCAGAATCTGGTAAAAACCGTAGTGGCTGAAACCAATAATCCGGTAAACACCTTCCGAGGTGCGTTCGAAGCAGGCATCAAACTGCTGAAAGAGAACCTGCCGGATACTCGTATCATTGTCATGAGCCCTACCTTCGCCTACTTTGTAGGAGAAGACGGAAAGTTTGTTGCCCACCCGGAGATGCCGGATGATTATACCCTTGATAAATACCTTATGCATGAACTGGACATTTGCATGGTAAATAATGTCTCTTTAGTGGATAATTACTACGGCACAGTACACGAAGACATCGTAGACAAGTACTTAGAAAAAGGCAGCAGCATACTGCTGAATGCCGCAGGAAGAGAAAAAGCCGCGGACCGGTTCGTATATGATGCATTGAACAGGTTCCACGACTATGACATTCCCGATAAAAAATAATTAGATTTTCTTTACAGAGCCGCCCGGATATAGCTCTCCAGGTACTACAATCTGTGTAATGATGGTAGACTTTGGATGCTCAATCAGCGAGATCAGATTCTCTGCTGCAGCTTTTCCGAGTTGCTCTGTATTTTGTTGTAACGTAGTAAGCTTCGGCTCAATATGTTTGGCAATGGTAATGCCGTCATAGCCTGCAATAGATATGTCATCCGGAATGGATAACCCCTTCTCATGGATGGCATTGATGCCACCAAAAGTAGAGAAATCATCCGGGTACAAAATGCAGGTAGGCGGATTCGGCAGTTCCAATAGTTTCAATGTCTGATCATGAGTCGCTGTGGTACTTCTGTAAGCAGCCTCTACCACATATTCATCCGGAATTTCCAAACCAAGTTCCTCTGTAGTCTTATAGAACGAAGAAATCCTGGTTCTGGTAACCGCAGAAGGTGCACCATGAATATAGGCTATCTTTCTATGTCCCATCTCGTAGCAGTAATTCACCAACTCTCTCATACCCGACACATTATCGGACAAAACGGTAATACGATCGTTGAAGATATGGTCGATGGTCACCACCGGAATATCGCTTCGAATCAATTCATCCACTTCTTCATCATCGAAATTTACACAAGCAATTACAATACCATCTACACCGCGATATCTGGCGTGTGCCAAATAAGACATGTGATTGCTGCCTGTCTTGCTACAGTTAATAAAGGTGATATCATATCCCCTCTTCTCTGCTTCCCTTTTGAAACTGTCTAACACACTGGAGAAATAATCATGAGTCAAGCCACTATTGGCTTCGTCCACAAAAAGAACACCCAGATTCGATGTACGATTTGTTTTTAGAGCTTTTGCAGCGGAATTAGGGAAATACCCCATTTTTTCCGCTACATCCTTGATATGTTTTTTGGTAATATCCCCAATATCACCGTGATCATTTAATGCTTTTGAAACAGTAGCTACGCTGACTCCGCAGGCTACTGCTATGTCTTTCATGGATACCATCTCGTCCCCCTCTTTTTACTTAAACCTTTAAGTAACTCAACTATATCCCATTTTACAGAAAAAGGCAATAGTCAGGGGATAAGGATAGCTATCATTTACCAATGGTCCGCAAGATTTGCACCATCCATTAAGTAAAGTTCATATCCGTCCACGGTATTTACGTAAGAGTATCCATGGTCTTGAAAGGCGCCAGCCTTTGTTTTTGTGGGGTTTAACACGATATAATATACGTTGGATTCTCTTGCCAGGTTCGCAACTTTTTCGCAATCGATTTCGTTTTTTTGCAGCTCCAAATACAAATCCGGTTTTGGCACAAACCCTGCCACCACATCTCTACCATAAGGCATGCAAATGTTTGCGGTATATTGTCTCACATAAGGAATCATCTCATCCGGCATAGCCGCCATCACTTCTCGTCCGGGAATGATCATGGCATCACACACATCCTTTACTGTGTTTGGCACATGAAAACGATTCTCCGCAACGGTAAAGTACGGATTCGCGTAGACATATTTTCCACTGCATGCAAAGCAGACAATCAGCATAAGTGCCACCAGGCTCTTCCAAACAGGTTTGGAAATCTGCTGCAAAAAGCACACAAAGCCATAACCTAGTGTAAGGATTTCCGGTAAAAGCCACAGGAATCGATAAATGATCTCATCTCCCAGAATCCTTTTGAAAACCAGGTTGGTAACCGGGCAGAAATAGAGCACTAAAATTGCCAAGGGCAGGTACAAAAACAGGATTCGTTTTTCTTTGTCCTTTTCTCTTATCCACAGATAAACCACCGCCAGTACATAAAGCAGGAAGGTAAGTCCATTTCCGATATATGCATGAAAACTATTCCAAATTTGAATCATAGTCGCTCCCATTTATCGCACCAGCACATATAATAGTGCCACTGCTATACCGGGCAGGCATCCTGCCACAGTTGTTAAGAAGTATTTGAAGTCCTTTTGTGTAATTGCACGCAAAAGACCATATAGGCCAATCACCAAAGCACCCAGCATAGAGCCTAGTGTGGTGCAAAGGCAAGCTGCCAGGATTGCAATCCACAGTTCCAGCACAAAGCTTAGTTTCGCTTTACTCTGCAGTAACAGGTAAAACAGCATAGGAATGATAAAGCTGGCCAGAGCAGCTTTTCCCTGTCTGCTTCTTGTCAGCAAGAAGGTACTTCCCGGATAGATACTGTAATTACCAAAAATCTGTAATACACTGACTGCCAGGAGAAACAGCGGCACATATGCCTTGTTCTGAATGAGTTTTCTGCCAAGTAGCCAGTAAGCAAAATAACAAGCAGGAATCAACACTAGTGGCAATAAGGTATGAGCTGCCACCGCAGGATTCACACCGCATACCTCTGACACAAAGGATACCCAGATAGGGAAAGGTGCCAACCCATGTCTGCTATCCAGTGTTGTTGCAATACCGGTATAAGCACTTACCTTATACATACCACCGCCCAGATTTGCCGCTGTGGAAATGGATAAGTAGTAGGCATCATCGCCATCTGCATAGGCCAAGTGATAAGACTGATAAAGCTGAAATACCAGGCTGGCCAGAAAAGCTATAAGGCCTAAAAGGTAAATCACCTTCTCTCCTGTCATAAACGCTTTCCATTGGCCAAAGTCTTTTTCAAGCTGCGCTTTCCAGGACTTCCTCTCAACGATTAGCAGGGCAAAGCCCACCAGTGCCAGTAGGATATACAAAACCTTTACGATTTTTTCCACCTGAAAAAAGCTTCCCTGCTTTAGCACAAAGGGAACGCAAATCAGGAGAAAAATCCCCCAAGTCATCATGAGGCCCATAGGGAAAAGATACGCGATACTTTTCTGCTCCTGCTCCCCGGTGCATTTTGTCATAATCACTGCCATCAGGCACGGAATCAGTACCAGCCAAACAAGCAGCATCAATAGTTTTATTACCATAATTCTGTTCCTGTTGTTTTCCTAAAAATCACGAAGTTATCTTGAAATGGAGAGGTGGTTTCCACCGTTTCGCTCCACTCAAATCCATATTTCTGATGGAGGACTCTGGCAAGTTCCACCATGTCAATTTGACGTTTGGCTAAAACCACCAGTTCTTCATCCTTTTCCAATCTTTCATCGGCGCTTCTGTTTGTCAGCTCTTCCATGGTCAAAAGCAGGGTATTCTCATACTCCGCAAATTCCGGCAGGTTCTCATAGTAGCGCACGCCTTCATAGACACAAAGGCAGTCTAAGTTACGGTATTCTTTCGCCTTGTCCCATTGATTCTTGTAACCTTGATACAAGTAGTTGGGACCACTTTGGAGAATGCCCACGATAGCGCAAAGCAAAATCAGCATCATCGCCATTCTGCCTTTGCCATCTTTTAATCTATCTCCTGCCAGGCGATAGAAGGTGCCGCAGACAAACAAAGTTGCAAAGCCTCCGATTGCCATGATGTATCTATCTTCCAGATATGGGATTGCCTTCACTACCACCAGGAAATAGATTAGTGCCGGCAAAAGAACCAGAAGCCTCTCTTTGTTAAACGCCGAAAGCCTACTCTGCTTTCCGTATGCATCTGCAAAAATGCCCTTGCCTTCTTTTTTCATAAGCCAAAGTCTATATCCAATAAGCACCGCCAGTAATACCAGTGCCAGCACTGCCAGGATACCATCCCCGAAAAGTTCCTGTCCAAGTACCTGTAGCATGGTTCCATATCTGGCCAAGGTTCCGGCTCCGCTTCCCAGATTTTCCAGCGCTTCCACGCCCCTGCCACTGTGTAACACATCATCAATGGCAAAAGGATATACCGCAAGGCCTATGGCACCTGCAATGACCATACTTCTTATAAAGTATAGGATTTCCTTTTTTCTATCCTCTGTCCAAAGCAGCACCACCAGCAGGATTGCGAGAGGTATCAGATATAAGAGATAGAAATACTGTGTCCAAAAGCCAAGGCAGGTAGCCAGGATCAGAAGCTTATTATGATGTCTGAACTCTCCTGATCGATACTTTTCTAAAACCAGCTTTGCCGTCCAGACGCAAAACAGCGTCAACATAGCGTACATTCTGGTCAGCAAAAGAGTAGAGAGTCCTAAAATGCTGGTTCCATATAAAAGCGCCGCAGCCTGTCCTACGATTCTCTTTTCGTAAAGCAGTTCTCCTAAGTCGCACAACAGTTTTGCAATGCCAAGCAGGCAAAGCAGGTTGATGAGGCAGCCTAAAATCGGACTAAACTTCCCGGAAAATAGAGAGCACACCAGGTTCAGCGCCATAAAATGAAGAGGCGGATGATTATCTGTAATCACATTGAAGTACACCGAATCCGGCCTGAACCTATCATGTCCTGTTGTGGTGATATAGTCTTGAAATTCTTCTCGAGATATCCATACAGGTTCCTGAAAATCCTCTTTTTCGAAGGTGGCCAGTTTGCTGGCGCCACGATTTTCCACCACATCTTTTGCAGTCGCAAAAAAAGCCGACAGCGTGCCTGAGAAAGTATCCTGATACACTTCCTCTTCCAAATAGCGCTCCAATCGGCCTTCCGGTCTGGTGGGCAAAATCCATGGAGTATACTCTGCATTGGCCATTTCATAGCTAATGAGCTCGTCCATATGGAAGCCCTCCTTTTGGCCGATGATGACGCACCACAGCATCACCAGTACTGCCAAAAGGATCCATTCCATTTTGTTTTTTTCAAGTCTTGTCTGCTTCATAAATCTGCTTAACGTGTATTCTTCACTATATCTTCTAAGAAGGCACGAGATACCAAATCTGCATACCGTCTTCTGCCCAATTTGGTCAGATGCGTTGCATCTTCCAAGTACATTGGGCCATTATGTATATTCATCTTCATTCCGTCTACGGTGTTTACGTAGAATGCATAGAAGCTCTTGGCTACTTCCTCACAAGCCACCACATATTCTGACACCACTCCACCGCCATAGCTGTGATAAGTACCTTCATGTACCACCTTGCCGTTGGAATAACCCTGACTGTAGGTAGGACTGATGATGCCAAATTTCAAGTGAGGATTGGCTTGTTTCAAAGTGGAAATGCCATAGCACATAGCCCCCTCAAAGGTGGTGACATCATAATAATCATTGGGATTGGCAAGTTTGGCTCCGGCATAATAATCATTTAAGCCGTAAGCCAGAATCACATAATCATAGGTTTTGATATCCACATCCTGAATCAGAGAGGCTGCGACATAGTAATCCGGTAGTTCCACTGTTCTGGCTCCGGTCAAATAATCCACCATGGCCGGAAGGCAGGTGACGTGATTATCCCCCTCTGTATCTGCCATATTCCAGGACGCACTGGAACCCTGCACAGTCAAATTGGTGATTTCCACCTTATCGGAAAAATTCTTCTCAATTCGATCTGCGATTCCCGTGTCATCACGCACTTTATCCCAAATGCTATCGCCAAGCACCAGCACCTTTACGGTGCTCTGTCCCCGCAGCAGCACCCAATACCGAACCTGATTACAAAATGAAATCAGAATCGCCACCAGAAGTGCGACGATGATACCACCGACAAATACCGCTGTAAAAGAAAGCCATTTGTTATTCTGCCATTTTTTCATTCAAAATCTCCAAAAAGCTTTTTTGATTCTCATACGAGTAAATCACAAAGCTTGCATCCCGATATACTTCCTGTCCTTTTTGCAAAAGCGCATCCTCTACGTGTGCATCTGTTTCTGCCAAAGTAGTCAAAAGGAACACCGGGCCCTCATAGTAATCCGGATCAAAATAAACCGTTTTAGAAGACCATCGAAACAGATTCTTTTCTTCTAAATCCTCCAGTGCCGCTACTTCCACAGCTCCATCCGATAGTTCTTCCATGATATTTCCGTTCCAGTATGTAGCATATCCGAAGTGATAGTCATGGTCCTGCAAAAAACTTATGGCTCCCATTCTATCCTGATTCTTATCTGTAGTCACAAGGCTTGCCGCTTCTTTTACAGTGCCGAGAAGCACCATGATTCCTGCGCCGTATAAAAGCACTTTCTTTTCAAAGCCTTCTTCCGCCATTTCCAGATACAAAACAAAAAGTACAATGGTAAATGCCCAAATCGGAATATAATATCTAGGCACCATGGTAGTATCTGTGAAAACAAATAAGAATAGATTTACAAATACCAGTGCATCCCAGAAAAATACCAAAAAGCGTCTCTCTTCTGACATGTCAGCCAGTTTTGCCTGCAGGCCTCTTCTGACCAAAATCAGAATCAACAAAAGTAAAAAACTAAATAGGCCAAATATACCTCTTGGACTTAACACATTGGCTTTTGGAATATAGCCCAGAATCATCAAAAGAGCGCCGAAGGCATTTTGTACACGGTCCAGAAAATACCCCTGAAACACTTGAATAAACGTGGTTACATCATAGGTTTGAAACTGAAAAGCCTTGATGATTACGATAGCATGGATGCCATATCCAAGTAACGCTGCCACTAAGGAAATCCCAAAACTACGCACTTTACATTTGGTAGTATCTGCTCTCAGCATCTCCCCTCTGGTTCTCCAAATCTGCCACAAAAAAGCCAACAGAATAGGGGCTAGTAAAAGCATGAAATAACGCACCCCAGATAATCCAAACACAAGAGATAAAACGCTCACCACGATTAGTGCCGGTTTTTCTTCTCTCACATGCTCAGCCTTTCGAAGACGAAGCAATGCTCCCAAATAGAAAAACATCAAAATCACATGGGGCATGTAAGTATTGCCCATATGCATGTGTAGCATCAAAGTCTCGGAAAAAGGCATCAATACTGCTACGCCTCCAAGAAGCACACTGCTTCTCTTCAGCTTCAGTGGCACCATCATGTACCAATACGACAGCAGCAACAACAGATAGCAAAGCATATTGGTCAGCACACGAATCACGTGCCAGCTTCCGAATATATGAAACAGTGGAGTCATAATCACCTGGGTGTAAAGCACCCGAAACTCCGTAGAATAATACCAATGGGTAGAGCCAAATAGATGTCCTTCTTCCGCCAGTAGCTTCGAAAACATCATCTCTGCTGCCATATCGGAATCCAGCCAATGGGTTCCTGCTACCAGATTCAGCAAAAGCAGTACCAGTAGCATCCCTATGATGCCGGCTTCCCCTACGCGTCTAGTGAGCTGATTCTTCATAGGTTTCGTCCTCTGTCCATTTCCAAGTAAATAAGCCTATCAGGCCATAAAACATCATAATCATACCGGCATGTCTGCCATCCACCGGGACGTTATCCCGGAAAACCACAATCACGAAATTAAAGCAGGCAAAAACAGCCGCCAATAATAATCCTGTATGCCTTCTTACTTCTTTTCCCGCTACTATCAGGCTAATCAATCCAGCCACGGCCAAAAGAAGAGAAATCGCTCTGCCATACCACCAATACGCCCGCTCAACAAGTCCGGAATGCTCCATCCATTTTCTGTAATTCCATCCTGTCTCACTGGTTCCGATACCCTTCAGGTTTTGCATTTCCGTATAAGGAATCAGTGCATAATCTCTGGCATCTGCCAGAATATCCAAGCACACTTCTTTTGTACGCTGCGTTATGGTAGATTTTGTCATGGCCAGGTAATGGCGTCTGGCTTCTTTTTCTCCATAAGCTTGTTCCATCTTTGGTCCAAACTCATCTACCACTTTATTTTCAAATCTGCTTATGGTAATAGCCTCATCCTGGGACATCACAGCCTGCACTTCCTGATCCCACCAAAAATAATTGGTACCAAAGTGTGGCCATACAAATCGCTGCAGCATGGCAGCTTCCACAGATTTTTGCATCTTTCCTCTGCTTCCCGGGACCTGCATGGTCAAATTACAAATCGATACCACCAGGGCAATCACCACTACAGGGATCACCAACTTGTTCCATCCTGCTTTCTTCTGAAATACATAAAGCATACAAGTAATCAATAGAAGGCAAAAGGAAAGTTGAAAGGACTGGGGAAGTGCACTAAGGTGCAATAGCAAAATCCCCGGAATGGTTGCAAGGAAGCCGGATAAAAAGGCTTTTTTCTTTTTGTCCCCTGTCCACAAACCAAAAAACAAAAAAGAAACCATATAAAAGCAAAGGAGTTGTATACCCTGTATCAAAGCGGCATATACCCACTCATGCGCGAAGCTCAAGCGGGATACCCCGGCCAAAAACAAAGGATACACCACCCCTGTATATTCATCAAATCGCAGTGCAAGACCCGCTTCCAAGTACTCTCTACTTTCCTGATAAGTAGGTAGCAAGGAAAAGTGCTTGAAAATCGTAAAAATCCCCAGCGCAATCTGCACGCCCATCAAAGGCCCCGCAAAGCTGCGAAGGGCTCTTCGAATTTGCTCTTTTCTCATCGAACGTCCTCTTTTGTAACGTCTTTTGTCAAATCTTCTTTGCGTACCACCTCTCGTACCACAAACTGTGGTGCGCTATTCATGCTGATGTAGATACGGCCGATATACTCGCCAATCAGTCCCTGCATCACCATCATGATACCGCCAATAAACATTATGGCTACCATGGTAGCAGAGAAGCCAATAGGTACATCCGGATTCACGAATTTCTTAATCACTGTATAGATACCGTAGATAAAACCGATTGCAGCGCAGCAACCACCTACGCCGGTGGCAATACGAAGAGGCTTTACGGAAAACGCAGTGAAGCCGTTGAGCCATAAGCCCAGAAGTTTGCTAAAGGTATAACCACTGCGGCCCACCTCACGTTCTCTATGTTTTACATCCACATTGGCAATTTTCTTGGTAGAACGGAGTACCAAACCAATCACATAAGGATATGGATTGGTATAGTTCAGCATCTCTTTGCGGACGAACTCCCTTACTGCAAAATAACTGGATACATACAGTTCTTTCGGCTTACCCAAAAGGAACTGGGCCATCTTTTCATTCATCCAGGATCCCATATTGCGGAATGGAGAATGTTTCTTGTGGGCATATCTGGCATAGACCGCATCATAGCCTTCTTCCAGTTTATCTAAAAGCTTGCCTACTTCATCTGCAGGAGTCTGTCCATCATCATCTAAGCATACGGTATATTCTCCGGTAGCATAATGAAAGCCTGCCATCAGAGCCGAATGCTGACCGAAGTTTTTCGCCATATTGATACCGATGATTCGCTCGTCTTCCTTTACCAGGCCTCGAATCACCTCAAAAGTCTCGTCCGGAGAGCAATCATTCACCAAAATCAGCTCATAACTATAGCGATCTTTCATGGTCTCCATGGTGGCTTTGATTTCTTCCACTACCTTAGGCAACGTAATAGCCGAACGGTAACAAGGAATGATAAAACTTACTTTTTTCACTGGTTTTGCTCTCTTTCTGCAGGGTTAATCTGTCCCATCAGGACGATATCATAGAACTTACCTCTGATGCATACATCATCATGCAGGTAAGCTTCTTTTTCAAATCCGCCATTTTCGTAGCTTTTCATGGCCTGGGCATTATCCGCAAAGACACGAAGGAAGATGCGATGTAAGGCCATCTCATGAAAGCCATAGTCGCAGGCAAGCTTACAAGCTTCTGTGCCGTACCCTTTGCCTACAGCTCCATCATCTCCGATGAAAATGCCATACTCGGCCTTTCGGTGGGTTTTGTCTATATCACGGAAATAGACACAGCCAACGCTCTTGTCTGTGTCTTTCTCGCAAATGATAAATTGTACTACTTTTCCCGGTTTGATCATGTTCTCAATCCAGGCTTTTTGTCCTTCTATTGTAAAAGGCTCCTGATAGATAAATCTGCTCTGCACACGCTTGTTGTTACGCCAGTTCACCACATCTTCGATGTCCTTATCTTCCATCATGCGCAGATAGATTTTCTCACCAATTCTTTGTTTTTCCATAGTTTTTCCCCGTAGGGACACTTTCTTTTTATTTCTGATAGAATGCTTTTACCTGTTCAGAGATATAATCTACCTCTTCCGGTTTCAGACCATAGTATAATGGCAGACGCATTAAGCGCTCGCTTTCTTTGGTAGTGTATTTATCTTCACCATGGAATCTACCGTAAGCCTGTCCGGCAGGTGCTGTATGCAAAGGAATATAGTGGAACACTGCCAAAATGTCCTTGGATTTCAGGAAATTGATCAGGGCAGTTCTTTCCTCTAAATCTTTTGCTTTCAAGTAGAACATGTGGGCATTGTGCTCACAGTCTGCAGGAATGGTAGGCAGTTCGATATGTCCCTGCTCTGCTAATTCCTTTAAGTTCTCATAGTAACGGTTCCAGGAAGACATACGATCATCAAAAATCTCATCTGCCTTCTCTAACTGTGCATATAAGTAAGCTGCATTTAATTCACTTGGCAGATAGGAAGAACCGTAATCTACCCATGTGTATTTATCAATCTGGCCGCGGAAGAATTTACTTCTGTTGGTACCCTTCTCACGGAAGATTTCAGCACGCTCGATATCTTTTTCATTCTTGATAACGATGGCACCGCCTTCACCCATGCTGTAGTTCTTGGTCTCATGGAAGCTGTAGCAACCAAACTCACCAATGGTACCAAGGGCCTGTCCTTTGTATTTACTCATGACACCCTGAGCAGCATCTTCGATGACAACTAAGTTGTGTCTCTTGGCGATGTCCATAATGGTATCCATTTCGCAAGCTACACCGGCATAGTGTACCGGTACGATAGCCTTTGTCTTTTCTGTGATGGCTGCTTCGATTTTGGTCTCATCGATATTCATGGTATCCGGTCTGATATCTACGAATACCGGAATAGCGCCACGCAGTACGAAAGCATCCGCAGTAGATACAAAGGTAAAGCTAGGCATGATGACTTCATCCCCGGGCTTAATATCAGCTAAAAGTGCTGCCAGCTCCGTAGCATGTGTACAGGAAGTGGTAAGAAGCACTTTCTTAGCACCAAATCTCTCTTCCATCCATTGATTATCTTTTTTGGTAAACTCACCATCACCGCAGATTTTCTGTGCTTCTACGGCCTGTTTGATATAGTCCATCTCCTTGCCGGTAAATGGTGGTACATTAAAACGAATCATGATATCCTCCTAAATCACTAACCCAGATGCTATCGCTTTTCAAATACGGTAATCACTGTGTCCTGTTTTGTCATAGTATAATCAGCCTCCGTGACGAAATCCATCAGCAGAGTCAGTTTGGAATCCTTCTCCGGATCCTCTAAGTATGCGTCATAGAATTCACTATTCACAAAAATCACCGGATACTCACCTGCATCCTTTAGCTTCTGCATATCAGCCTGATACACATCCATGCTGTAGGATCTAAGGTCCGGCCAGCTGGTAGAAATCGCCGGCTCCATATCCAGGAAAAAGGAAAGCGCCGGTACATTTCCATAGAAAATACCTCGGCCTTCATAGTGTTCTTCTTCTAGATAGATGGTCAAATCCTCCAAAGAGTTTGCAAGTTCTGCATTTGTGACCATCCCTTTCAGTATAGCATTCTTTTCTATCTTTGTATTCCTTTTTTGTCCGCTCATACCATCCCGGAAGGTAAAGAATACGCCGAAAAAGAAGCACTGAACGCTCAATATCACGGTAAATAAGATAAGGGCTACACGGGTCGGATACGCTGGGAACTTGCATCCATCTTCCTCTGCCCACACAAGTCTGTACCAAAAATCCAACATGGAATCCAAAAAGTACGGCAATACCAAAAACAAATGATTGATATTGGGGTACAGATGGTTATTACTACCAAGGGGTGTCAGCAAAATGATAAGAAGCACAAAGGCTGCCATCAGCTTCTGTCCTCTGTCCACATCCTGTTTTACCAGATCACGTATACAAAACAAAATAGTGAAGATGAGTGCCATAGCTACCCACTGGAACATGGATTCATAGGTATAATACTTTACATTAAAGACCCCGGATTTATATCCTAGGGCCATCATGCCAAGTACGCCTGCAGCACTAAAAATAATGCCGCCAAGTCTCCACTGGGCGATTTTGCCAGCGCCCATAATCACCAGACTGATGATGACAAGTCCTGCAAATGCCACAATCACAAATCTGCCGGTAAACAGGTAGTCTCGAAGGGGCGACAGAATCATCTCCTTGGGAGAATAATCTGAGGCATCCGAAGGCATATTCATCAGCTTTTGGATGGCGTCCAGATAAGTGGCAAAGCCATACTTTATCGTAATCTGCAAAAGCACGATTCCGGCTCCTGCCAGAAATCCACCGATACAGATCAGGGTTTCCTGCAACACATCTTTTACTCTTTTGTGTACCAGAAAACCATAATACCAAACCGCTAGAATCAGTGCCGTCTCTGTCACATTTGGAAAGCGCACCAGCATATTCATACCCAGCAGCGCACCTGCCAAAGCCAGGTATCTTCTTTGGTCATGCCACAGACCGATATACAAGCTGATGACTGCCAAATCAAAGAAGAAGTAGGTCAAATAATTATATAGAATCGTGGTCGGGCACCAGCAAAGACTGATTGCCAGCACTTCTCCCAAGAAGGCAAGCCATACAGGCATTTTCCTCATTCGAACCAAAAAGAGGAAACACGCCGCAGCTACCACACTGATAAAAAGCGCAGAGTATGCATTCAGTCCCATCATGGTCTTTCCAAAAGGAAATCGCACCAACACTGCTCCCACCTTATTAGCCAGGTAGGTGGAAAAAAGCCACATGGGATTCATTTTTTCAAGATATAGGTAATTTCCCGCACTGTAGGCGCTGTCTGTCAGTTCCACTCCCAGCCAAATATGCCGCAAAGGGTAGAGAACCAAAAGCGCCGTCAGAAGCGGTAGATACCACATTTTCTTTTTATTTGTCATCTATTTTTTCAAAAGTCTCTTACCTAAGACTTCCACCTTTTCAAATACTAAAGCACGCAGGGCATCCACAAGAAGTCCTGCTGCCATCACCACCACAATGGCTATGGCCCAATAAAGAACTAAGGTGCCGGGGCCAGTGACTTTCTCGCAAAAGAGCCATTTAGGCCACAAATACCGCATAGACAGTTGCTCATGCAAGAGATATACGCCTAAGGTATAAGGCGAAATCTTCAGGATAAAATTACCAACGCCTTCTCTAAGCTGCATTTTTCGGAAGGTGGCAAATAACAGCACCGCCGCCAGAATCACCAAAAGATGGTTGTAACCATAGGTGGTTCCCAGCATATGCTCTAAAGAGCCGTTCTTTAGATAAATCAAATGAATCACCTGATACAGACCCATCAGAAGAAGGCAGGTGCAGGCATATAATCCAAATAAGAAACCGCTTTTCCGGTTTTCCAAAAGGGGCACTCCATAAAGTCTGATGTAGGCTCCTATGAGATACACCACCATAAACCAGAAACAGTCATAGCCTAAATTATCTAACTCCAGTCGAACCGGAATCACTGTCTTGGTAAGGGATTCCATACCAAGGAGCAAAAGCAAAATAAGCCCCAGTTCTTTTTGCGGCAGGTTTTTCACCGCTGCATTGAGAAGCGGAGATACCAAAACCATGAGGAAATACGCGGAAATAAACCAATACTGCAGCATATTTACCGGTAACAGATTTCGAAGGAAATCATAAGTACTATACTGGGACAAGTCCACAAATCCAAGAAGCCCCAGTACAACCGGTGTCAAAATGGTATAAAACAACACCTGCAGCCACAATTTCACAAGGCGCAGAGGCTTAAAGGACGAATGCACCATGAAATACCCGCTGATAAGTACATAGGTATTTACTGCGGCAATGGAAAAGCTTTCCAAAAGCCAGCTGGTAATTCCTGTGGCATCCATAGGCTTGGTAGCATCTGCCAAAAGTTCCCCTTTTGATAAATAGTGCAAGGACACGACCATAGCCATAGCAAGAAGCCTTAGAAGTTCTATATTCGCTTCTCTTTTTTTACTTTTTCCATTCTCCGGTGATGTTGCCATATAAGTTCTCCGTAGAAGAGCGAATGATAAATCTCGGTCTGCCCTTCACTTCCTCATAAATTCGCGCAATATAATGTCCGATGATGCCAAGGCTCAGCATAATCATGCCGCCAATCAGCAGAATCAAAAGGATAACCGTGGTAAAGCCTTCCACAGAATCCCGCATGATATAACGAATCAAGGTCTGAATGCCAAGCACGATGCTAAACAGGATGGAAACCATCCCCCCTACTGTTACGATATGCAAAGGAGCGGTGCTAAATCCCGTCACGTTGGAAATAGCATATCTCACCAGGGAACGGAAAGACCATTTACTCTCTCCGAACTCTCTATCCTGCACTTCGTACTCAATCTTCGTAGACTTAAATCCTGCCCAGAAGCTTAACGCTCTAAAGAAGGTGTTACGCTCCTGTAAGCCTGCAAGGATATTGACCACCTTACGGTCTAATAGCTTATAATCCGAGCTTGCTCTCATATCCATATGCATAAGCTTGCTCATGATGCCATAGAAACTATTGGCAAAAAATCGATGGAAGATGCTTTCTGTGCCTCTATCGCTTTTGACACCTTCCACCACTTCATAGCCTTCCTGCCAAAGAGCCACCATCTGTGGAATCAGTTCCGGTGGGTGCTGCAAGTCGCAATCCATGACGATGACAGCGTCTCCGCTTGCCAGAGAAAGTCCTGCAAAAATAGCTGCTTCCTTTCCGAAATTGCGAGAGAACTCTACACCCTTTACGTTACTGTTTTCTTTTGCTACCCGCTTAATCTCTTCAAAGGTGCCGTCTTTACTTCCGTCGCTGACATAGAAAAGTTCATAGTCCATGTCCATAGTTTCAAAGACTTTACGAAGAGCCGCCTCACTTTTGGCGATATTTTCTTTTTCATTGTAAGAAGGTAAAATCACGGAAATCGATTCCATAGGGTCTCCTTTATCTGGCACAAGGCTCAGTTTTCACATATAAAATGCCGTCCACCACCTGGGTACATCCATTTTCAGGGAAGCTAGGCATAGCCTGATAAATCGCAGAATGATAGATTTCTTCCATCTTCTCATCATCCACCAGTTCTATGGTTGCTCCCAGATAGTTAGCAAAAAAGCTTTGGTAATTGTCATCGGTATAAACCAAAAAGTCCCCGTTCATACCGATCATGCTATCCGTCACTTTGCCTGTCAGGTCCGTCTTCGGATAATGCTCTGTATTGATGACGCCCACCATGGCCACCGGCATGCCGGTCTCATAGCCTTCCGTCTGTTCCATGCGATCTAAGAGTCTTAGGCAGTAGCCATAGGTTTTCTCATATTTCTTTTGTAAATTGCTATAGGCGATATTATCTGCCACCGCGTATTGCAGAACCAGAATGCCAGCCATGAAAGTGGCGATACTTTGCCATTTCCCCATATCCTGTCGGTCGATTAGTGCAAGCAGCAGAATGGGAATCAGCACATACTGATAACGCATCAGGAGATGATAAGTCACCCCGGGTGATACCAACAAAATCATATTGGCACAAATCGGAAAGGCCACAATGCTCACAAATGTCAGTACGTAAGTCTGCCATTTTTTCAGCATACCGGCTTTTCCAAGACTCCACAGGGCAAATCCCAAAAGTACAAGCATGCAGCCTGCACCCAG
>Ga0256405_10004065_pt1 | contig 28357 bp, 25 predicted proteins | sample RumenRJG_02DNA_FD_189096 | JGI IMG/M metagenome (GOLD analysis project Ga0256405, IMG submission 189096) | Bovine rumen microbial communities from Lethbridge, Alberta, Canada - RJG_02 | ecosystem: Host-associated > Mammals > Digestive system > Stomach > Rumen | place: Canada: Alberta... | reverse complement strand
GAGAACTTTGAAAAGCTCTATAAAATTAAGCTTAAGGAAACATCTGTCCCTGATATTGGATGTTCTGATTACAAGATTGAAGGAATTATGAACAAACCTTTTGAAAAATAGGTTGTTTAAAAGAAAATGCTCTGCCAAGGCAGAGCATTATTTTTATCTGATGTTCAACAGAAGAGGTCCTTCGTAGACAGGAACACTCTTTGTGATAAAGAGAAGATCAAGCATTAACAGGATGCAGGTTATAAGCTGAACAGCAAGAACGTTTTCTCTGCTGGCTCTTAAACCTTTTACATACATATACTGACCTAAAACTAGTCTTGAGAACAGGGCAATGCCAAGCATTGAAATGGCTACTACGTAATCTAAGGTTGCTAAAACAACTGCAAAGTAGAAAATTAAAGACAGTATCAGCTGCCAGGTTGAAATAGAACCAAAAGAATTCTCAGGATCTGTGTTGTCACCATAATTTAAAGTGGTGGCTGCAAACGCACTTAACATTACAATAGATGCAAAACTTAAGGCAAAGCTAAAATCTGGTCTTAATTCTTCTAAATAATGCTCAAAGGTAGATGAAATCAGGAGGATACCGATAATAGTCATAATCACTATTGAATAGGTATTTACCTTTCTCTTTGAAAAGTTTTCAAGCAGATTGCCAAGTCCGGTAAATCCTTTACCACCCAAGGCAGTTAAGAGGATCAGGGTAACAATGTTTGCACACAGAGAGCTCTTTGCATATGAGTGCAGATATACGGCAAGATATGCTGATACGAAAGCTACAGCAAAGTATGCAATCGGCATAAAGCAAGGTGATGACGGACCAAGTCTTAATGAGGTCTTGGCAAAAACAACACCCAATGCAGTGTAGTTGAAGAACGCAGATATCAGCTGTCTGAAAAACAGAGCAATCTTAATCCAAAGATTAAGTTTATTTCTTGATTTTGGTTTTGTCTGAGTGTTTTGCTCATTTAATGTTGATGATCCTGCGGTATTTCTTACGTTTTGGAACAGATTTTTCTTGTCAAAAGCTGTATTTGTAACTACTCCAGGAGTAAATGGCTTTTCATCTTCCTCATCAACCTGACTTGAGGCCTGATTAAAGAAAAATGGGTTAGTTGACTGAGCTGCAGTGTTGGTATTAACACTGTTACGCATTAAAGGAGGCTCATTTACAGCCTGCTCATTTTCCTTTTTAACAACGGTTGATGCAAATGAAGGCGGAGTTGAAATATTCTTATTTTCATGAGCACGGGCTTTTTCAAAGTACTCATTCTGAGCTTCAACACCACTCTTTGGCTCAAGCTTTCTTTTCTTGGTTAAAGGCTCGCCAGGTCCAATATAGAGGTGGTTATTGTTTCTGCCATCTTCATCAAGATAGGCATCTTCACTCTGATAGGTATAATATGTTTTTTTAGGACCAATCTGATATAAAGCCTGAGGGTTTGCCTGCTCCTGAGCATTGCTCTGTGCTGGTACTTGTCCTGCAGCAGGTTTGTTAATTTCTGAGAAAAGATTTTCGTTTCTGTTTTCAAAAGGAGTCTGTGGATTGCACTGCTGATTTATTGATGCTGTACTTTCCTGAACAATTCGGTTCTCATCAACAGGATTAGCTGTAAATGGATCATTATATGAATTTACAGATGAAAACATGTTTTCGTCAGGGATATCATGTGACAGACTTCTGTTAGGGGTAACTTTCGGATTTAGTTTTATCTTTTTGAATATAGAAGATAAATTGTTATCTTCATTATTTTCTGTTTTATCCTTAAAAAAGCTAAAAGCCATTTGTTTTGACCGCCATTATTAAAACTATTATTTTTTGCTGAAAACAAATTATATTTTAACAAAAAAACGCATAAAAATAATTTAAAATATGAAGTAAGTTAAATTTTTTTTAGTTTGCCCTTATTTATGACAGAAATAAGCTTTGATTATAAGTCTTTTTTAAAAACAGTTCCGAATCGGCCAGGTTCTTACAGAATGTACTCAGATGAGGATACTGTTATTTACGTTGGAAAGGCAAAAGACTTAAAAAAAAGACTGTCTTCCTATTTCTTAAAAGAAGTCAATTTAAAAACCAGTCATCTCATCAGAAATATTCATCACATTGAATTTACAGTTACTTTTTCTGAAGCTGAAGCTTTGATTCTTGAGAATAATCTTATTAAAAAGTATCAGCCTTATTACAATATTCTGTTACGTGATGATAAATCCTATCCATATCTGACTTTGTCAAAGGGAAAACATCCAGGCCTTTTTTATTATCGAGGAAGAAAGAAACCAGATCTTGAGTACTTTGGTCCTTATCCGGATGTAAGCGCTGCTAAAGAAAGTTTAAAACTCCTGCAGAAGCTTTTTCCAATAAGACAGTGTGCTGATACGGTTTATGCTCACCGCTCCAGACCATGTCTGATGGCTCAGTTAGGAAAATGTCTTGCTCCTTGTGTTCCCATGACAGAAGAGCAGTATGATAATTATCTGACACAGGTAAATTACGTACGTATGTTCTTAAAGGGGCAGAACCAGGAAGTATTAAAGAATATTACAGATGCCATGGAAAAGGCCTCAACTGAACTTAGATTTGAGGATGCAGCAAAATTCAGAGATCAGCTTTTATCTTTAAGACGAGTTCAGGAATCTCAGTCTGTATCAGGTGATCTGATGTTTGATATGGACGTGATTGCTCAGCAGTCTGATAAGGAACTTACCTGTACCCATGTCCTCTTTGTCAGAAAAGGCAGGATCATTGGTACCCGTTCATTTTTTTCTAAAGTTGTACTTGCAGATGAAGAGCAGTCTGAACTATCAACATTCATCATGCAGTACTATCTGTCTAAAGATAGAGCTTCAATGTATCCAAAGGAAATTATCACGGAAGATGAAGTGCCTGATGCCCAGTCTCTAAAAGAGGCAATTAAATCAGAGTGCTCCCGAGAGGTTCATTTTCTTAGCAATGTAAGAGCGGAAAGAGCAAAATATTTAAAGCTAGCAAAAGAAAACGCCAAAGCTTCCTTAATTGCAAAACTTGCAGATAAGTCGACTGCCAAAAAGCGTATTGATTCATTGGAGGAAATCTTAAATATCAGTAATGTTCAGCATATGGAGTGTTACGATATTTCACATACTCAGGGTGAACTTACAGTGGCAAGCTGTGTATCCTTTAATCGTGAAGGTCCGGATTCAGGTAATTACAGAAGATTTAATATTGAAGGAATTACACCTGGAGATGATTTTGCTGCGATGCATCAGGTTTTAACCAGACGTTTTAAAGATCCAACAGAAGGCATTGTTCCAGACATAGTGTTTATTGATGGAGGAAAGGGACAGTTAAAGCAGGCTGAAGATGTAATTGGTGAGATCTTCTCAAAATTTAAGGTAAAACCGCCTTTAATTGTTGCAGTTGCAAAGGGTGAGGGCAGAAAAGAAGGTCTTGAGACTCTGATTATGGGATATACAAGAGAGGAGTTTCATCTGAATTTATCTGATCCTGCCTTGCAGATAGTTCTTCATATTCGAGATGAATCTCACCGCTTTGCCATAACAGGACACAGAAACCGCAGGCAGAAAGCCAGAACTCACAGTGTATTAGAAGATATTCAAGGTATTGGTCCAAAGCGCAGACAGGCTCTGTTAAAGCACTTAGGTGGCATAAGAGAAGTTAATAACGCCAGTGTTGATGAACTAAAAAAAGTACCTGGAATTTCAGAGGAAATGGCAAGACAAATTTATGATGAACTTCATTCACTTTAAAAGAAAACTCAATTATTTATCAGTTATCTTTGCACTGACTTCAATGAGCGTACAGGCACAAGATACAATTAAACCATCAGATTATATTGGTAAAACAGTTGCATTTGGTTCTTACTATACTGATTCAGATAAGGAAAAGAGTCCTCTTATATGGAGAGTTATTGACTGTAATGACAATGAATGTCTTCTGACAACAGATTATGTTGTGATTATCGGTCAGTATCATTCAGTAGAGAAGCCAATGACATGGAAAGACTCAGATCTTCGCTACTGGTTAAATAACAGTTTTTATAAAAGCAGCTTTAATAAAGAAGAGCAAAAATATATTGTTCGGCATGAAATTGAAGCTCAGTTCAATCCAGTTCATGATACAGATCCTGGTGAGAATACATTTGATAATGTGTTTATTCTTTCAGCTTCGGAGGCAGAACTTTTAAGCAATGAACATCGCAAGGTTATGGCGACGAATTATGCAAATATTAAAGCAGGTCGTTCTTACAGTAATCTTTATGATGTGTGGTGGCTCAGAAATCCCGGACTTAAAAGTGTTCATGCAATGGTAGTTGGAGGGGGAAATACACCTTCAAGTTTTATAAGACCAAACGGCCTTTTGGTTAATGTAGAGTTTGTTGGCGTAAGACCTGCAATCTACATAAAAAATACAGATATAAAAAAAGCACCATAAAGGTGCTTTTATATAAATTTAAGTTATTAAACCTTAATCTTTGCAAGAACATCTACAAGATCGTCAACAAGAATAAAGGATTCTTTAACTTCCTCTTTAGAATGAGCGCAGTTTTCTGAAAGGGACTGTGTTGCAGCTGTAATATCCTGCATATTGTGACTGATTTCAGATGTTGCAGTAGTCTGTTCTTCAGCAGCAGTCGCAATCTGTGAAATCTGAGCGTTAACAGTCATTACCTGCTCGGTAATATTGTGAAGAAGCCCTTCAATTGTTGTTGTTTCAATTGCAAGTGCATCCATATTCTGAACTGATGACTGCATAGATTCGTTTGCAGTATTTGCATTGCTCTGGATTTCACTAACCATCTTGGTAATTTCCTGAGTAGAGCTTGATGTACGTGATGCTAAGGCACGAACTTCATCTGCTACCACGGCGAAGCCTTTACCAGCTTCACCTGCACGGGCAGCTTCAATTGCAGCATTTAATGCAAGCAGGTTTGTCTGAGATGCAATATCGTCAATGGTCTGTACGATAGTTCCAATCTTCTGAGCCTGTTCTACAAGTGCCTGAACATTATCAGCATCCTGCTTTGACTTGACTACCTGGCTCTGAATGCCTTCAATAGTCATTTTTACCTTTTTTACACCTTCATTGGTTGTATTGCTTGACTGATTTGCATTAGCAGCAGCGCTTTCACAGTTCTTGGCAATATCAGATGTGGTTGATACCATCTGATCAGCTGCTGCAGCAACGGTAAGTGCACGGTTCTGTGTTTCAATTGAGCTGTTGTTCATATAATCAGAATCGTTGTCAATGCTCTTAAAGGATTCCTGAAGTTTGTCGGCATGCTCCTTAATAAGAATTACATTCTTCTGCCAGTCTTCACGCATTTTTTCAAGAGAACTGATAAGACGTCCAAACTCATCAGTACGTCCTCTTGCACTCATCTGTACGGTTAAATCACCTTTGGCAATAGTTTCAGCATTTCTTACGCAGTACTTTAAGATGCCAACGATATTACGTGGCAATACATATGAGATATATAAGGAAAGCATTACAGCAATTGCAGTAATAACAAGAATGTAAATGCTTGAATTTGAACTTGCTAAAATGTCAACCTGAGAACTTACACGCTGAAGGGTCTTGTCAACAACCTTGTCAACCATGCTTACCGCACTGTTAACAGAAGGGTAGAACTCTTCACCAAAGCAGGTTCTAGCCTGAACATTGAATCCTCGAGCCATCATTGGTTCGAGTTTTTTCTTGTAAATATCTGCAGTCTGAAGGAGAGCTTCCTTCATATTGTCAATCTCTGCTTTATCTTCATCAGTTACAATTACATTGTCCATTGCCTTCTGAAGCTTAGCAAGTGCTTCATCAGCAACAGCAGCTGCAGCTGGATTATATGAAGATAAATCAATATTAAATCCCATGATGATATCACGGAAATTGTTTGCGGCTTTTGAGACTTCTGTTACTTTGCCATATGAATTCTGGAATTCTGAATGAGCATAAGCTGCTACAGATTTTGACTGACTGCTGTTGAATAAAGCAGTAATTGATATGATAAGAGTTAATACTGTTACTGCAATAAACGCAAGTGCCAGTTTTAACTGAACTCCGATATTATTCATAGCTCACCTTGTACTGATTTTCTTAATTATTGTAGTGTTTGAATCTGTTCATAATGCAAACAAATTCATTTGATAATTTTAAGTGTATTTCTTAAAAAAAGCACTATTTATATGATAATAAAGAAAAATAGATGTATATAATTCTTAATTTGCAATTCAAATCACATAATTGTGTACTTCCATTTATATGTAACGACGTTTATAAAATTTTTTGTAATGAGTAATCTGAAAAGATAATGTATACTTTTGATCAGATAACATTAATATGTGAGGTTTTATGTTTTCAATTGTAATTCCAACCATGCAAAAGGATGTTGAGGTATTAAACAAGCTTTTAGCTCAACTGCAGGAAGATGAATCTGTAGGAGAAATTCTGGTTATTGATAACTCCTGCAAAGGCTTTGAATGCACTTTTGATAAAGTAAAAGTTCTGGTTCAGAAAGAAAACCTCTTTGTAAATCCTGCCTGGAATTACGGTATAAAGGTATCATCACCTGAGTATCCATATTTTGGTGTCTTAAACGATGATATTATTTTTCCAAAGAATCTTTTCAAAGACGTTAAAGCTTTTCTTGATAAAGCTGATGAATCTGTGGGTCTTGCCGGTATTGACTGTGCTGTAAATACTCCAAAAGAGCAGTTTGACACATATCCGGATGACTGTGATACCAGATTTGAAGTTATGGAAAAGCTTGCCGGTTTCTGGGGCTCAGCCTATTTTGGCAACAAGAAGAATTATATTCATATTCCTGAGGAAATGAAGGTATTCTACGGAGATCATTATTTATTTACATACAATATTAAAGCTGGCCGTCAGAACTATAAAATCACCAATATCAGTGTAAAGCATCTTGAGTCTCTTACTTCACACAGCTCAAAATTCCTGTCAGATTTATTCAAGCAGGATCGCAAGTGGTGTATTAAGTATGATGGTGTGGAGCACCAGAAATTATCATTTCTGCAGAGAATTCTTTCATTGACATATTATCATGAGCATTATGTATTCTGTATTTTAGGTCTTAAGTTGAAATTCAGATGCAAGCGCAGTTAGTATGGAGCAATTGTGCGGTTTTATTGTAAGGATTGCAGTTTTCTTTTTAAGATCACTTCATCTTAATCCTTCACCAAGAGTAATAGGGCTGTTGGATGAATTTATCAGATTCAGCCTTATTGGTCTTTCTAATACGGCAATATCTTTCTTTATTTATATTACGGCCCTGTATCTTTTAAGACTCTCTTCATATTTGACCGGATTTGAATATTTAATTGCATTTTTCATATCTTTTGTTTTAAGTGTATTATGGAGTTTTTACTGGAATAAAAATTTTGTTTTTAAACTAAGACAAAATACTAATTTATTTCAGGCACTTTTAAAAACCTACATTTCTTATTCACTGACTGGTTTAATTTTAAGTGGAATAATGCTTTACGTTCTAGTTGATATATTAGGTTTTTCTGAAGTATTTGCTCCTTTAGTAATTCTTATGATTACTGTACCTTTAAATTTCTTTTTAAATAAATTCTGGTCTTTTAAATAGACAAAAATACTGTAAAATACCGATTGAATGAGTATTTGTTGAATTAAGAGTCATTATTGAATTTATGATCTTTAGATTGTTTAAATATCTAACAGCTTTATTGTTATGTTCATTATTGAGCAGCAGTGCATTTGCACTTAAAGTTGGTGTATCTATGCCAAGTACCCATCTTGCTCGATGGTCATATGACGGTCGTTATTTAAAAGAATACCTTGAACAGGCAAATCATAAAGTTGATGTCAGGTACGCTAATGATAGTGATATTGCCCATCAGATAAATGATATTAGAAATCTTATTGAAAGCGGCTGTGAAGTGCTTGTAGTTGCTCCTGTTGATGGTGTTAATTTAATTGCTGTCCTTGAAGAAGCAAAAGCAAAAGATATTCCTGTTATCGCATATGATCGCCTGATTATGGGAACAGATGCAATTAAAGCATATGTAACCTTTGATAATTATAAAATCGGTCAGTTGCAGGCAAATTATATTGAAAAAAAGCTTGCGCTTTCATTCATAGGATCTAATTCTGCTAATATAGAAATTTTTGAAGGCGATATTTCAGATAGATGTGTTGATTACTATTACAGGGGAAGTATGGATGTTTTAAAACCATACTTTGATGAAAAGAAGCTTTTCTGTTTATCTAATCAGACAAAACTTGACGATGTAACAATTGTAAACTGGAGTTCTGATCTTGCTTATGAGCGAATGAAAATGCTCATTAAAACTAACAATTATGGTCCTGCCTCTACTAATACTAAGCTAGATGCCGTACTTGCTGCAAATGATTCTGTTGCAAATGGTGTGATTAAGGCTCTGCTTGAAGCTGGATATGATAAATCCAGGATGCCTGTAATAACTGGTCAGGATTGTGATCTTGATTCTTTGTTTTACATTAAGACTGGTCTTCAGTCAATGTCTGTTTTTGTTGATGTCAGATTGCTTGCAAAGAATACTGTCAGAATCGTTAATTCATTTGCAGAAACAGAAACTATTAACGACTACGACAGGCTCAGTTATTTTAATGGCGTAACTAATATTCCTGCATTGGTAAGTGAACCTGAAATTGTAACCAAAAAGAAGATTAAGAGCGTATTATTTGATTCTGGCTATTATTCTAAAGAAGATAATGCAAAGCTGAAAAAGAGAATTAAAGAAAGTCGCAAATAGTATTTTGTTGTTATAAAAAGGCTGTTATGTTGTGCAACAGCATACTTTGGAGATGTATCTGCACAAAGCAATGCAGTACTTACAGGTACAAACAGTAACTGGAGTTAAAGTATGAGAGTAATGGATCGTCTGGCATTCTTTGGAAAATCAGGCGTAGAAATTAAGAATGGCAACTTAAGTTTTGATTATGAACTTCAGATGTCAGCTCATAAGACAGCAAATGCATTGTCTGTACAGGCAAAATACCTCTTCTAAACAAAAGAGACAGTAAAAACAAAAGACAGTATTCGATTAAAATTCGATACTGTCTTTTTTATTGTCTTTGATACAGTCAATGAACCAGACTTATAGTGCTAACACTGGCAAGTCAGCTTATGCCTGTTTAAAGCTATTAGTATTACTTAGATATATTCAGAAATATAAATTAAGAGTTTTCGGATTATGAGGTCAAAATAAAACCCGTTTTAAACTTTGTGTTAAAAACGGGTAATATATTGAAACAAACTAATCAATAAATAAAGACTAATGTGCCATTACATACTTCATGAATTTGAGTTTTGTAGCATCATCAGCTTTATTATAAAGATTAACTAACTTTCTGTATGTCTCATCGTTAATCTGCTGATTCTTCTTTCCTGAAGTTGATGTTGACATGGCTGAATTATCAACGCCCATAGGTTCCATGGTTAAACCTTTGCTTGCAGCTGCATTCTGAGCATTTGCAAAGTTTTCTGCGTTAGCCTCAATTGTTGGAGCACCGTATTCAGTCATACCAAGCTGTTTTTCGCCATTTGCAACCTGTGACGGTGCATATAAGCGGTTTAAATTAGCCAGCTCCTGCTTATAGTCTCTCATTAAGGAGAATCCTTTATCAGAGGTTAAAATGTAATAATAAGCTTCGCTCTTTGGAATAACCTTTTCGCTGGTATTATCAATCAGGGTTATCTTCTGCATATGAACATAGGCTTTAGCCTGGGACTCATTGGCTGGTTTCTTGTAGTCAAAAGTAATAACCTGATCCTTTTTGATGTTTTCAATATCGATAACTACGGGATCAATTGCCTGAACCAGACGTGTATCTGATCCTGATCTGAAAGTATCTTTAAAAGTTAAAACAACCTGATGCTTACCAGGTGTAAGACTGATGAGTCTACTGAAACGGCTGTAGTTTGATGGATCAGAGATACCATCAACAAGTTCAACATTATAGTGAACTGGAACTTTAAAGCCGGTTTCGGCGATAGCACTCATTGAAGATGCAACTGCCAAACCAAGGATTGTTCCTTTTAAGATTTTAGTTAACATATTTTTTTCCCGATTTTTTTATCCTGTTACTATATTAGCATTAAATTAACTTAATATGCATACTCTGCACCAATTAAAGCTTTAGTTTTATCAAATGAGTACTTTTTGATCTGTGCCTCTGTATAGAACTCATCTGGTTTTGAATTGATGTCAAAGGTTGCCTCTGCAAATACCTTGAAGTTTTCAGTCACCTTGTAGTATGCACCTAAATTCAAATCAGAGATAATATTTTTGTCATTAAATCTCTTGACTCCATATCCTCCAGAAATGGTTATGCCATTGTCAAAAGAGTAGGCTGCAACTGCATCAATTGAGTTTATATGATGAGTAAAGTATGAGTATTTGGTTCTGGTATAGTTTAAAGCAGCATAAAAGCCTTCACCAAAGTTGCCATAGGCAATAGAAATACCTCTGTCAGTTTTCCATGAAGGGGTTCTGTCAAATCCAGACTTTAAAAGGCCATCATCATTGGTGTACATTTTAGTCATGTTTTTGCTATAGTAGTTCTTCATGGCTGATGAGTCGTTTTCTCTCAAGTCATAATAGGAAATACCATATGAAACAGAAAAGCCGTTGGCTGTTCTGGTAGCAACAGAGAATGCGGCACCGTTTTTGATATTTACTGGAGTATCGTTAACCTCATCCTGAGCAAACTGATATGATGCTCTTACATCCCATCCCATTGCTGAAATTGAGTACATCACAAGACCTGGAAGCTGATCGCCAAAGGCATAGTGATCATTTACTCTCATATCAAGTTCATCAAATATATCAGTAACACCTGCAACAGTGTAGTAGGCATTATCACCGCGACCTAAGGTTAATGTACCATACTGCTGAGCATCAAGACCTACGTACTGGTATCTTGCCTTGATCTTTTCTGAACCGTTTGAACCGGTTGGCATCTGCCATTCACTTACACCGATAGCATAAAGCTGATCATTGATTTTAGTTCTGCCAGAGACACCAAAGTTTACAGCCATTAAAAGAGTATTGCTCTGATTTTTCTTTTCGGTTGCACTTTTGATAACTCTTGCCGCGTGATTAGAAAGACCTAAAGCAGAAAAGTGTCCAAAGATATCAAGTTGAGTACCGTCTTTGTCATATACAACAGCGCCCTGAGCCTGCATAGTAAAGATTGCCACACAAAGGGGAGTCAGTAATAATTTCTTGTTCATAATTTTTTTGATCCGATAAAATTTTGATAGATTATATCAAAAAATAAGTCTCTGTAGCTCAGTAACGTCTTTTGCCCTGAATTTGGCATTCCATGTGTTAATATCCGGACACTCTTTCATTCCATAACCCCATAAGGCGATGACACTGTCGCATTGAGCTGCGTTTGCTGCGAGAATATCGTTTAGATGATCTCCAACATATAAAGATTCATTTGGGGAAACATCAAGAAGTGAGCATGCTTTTAAGATTGGCTCAGGATGAGGTTTTGAGTGTGTAAGAGAGTCACAGCCTAAAATAAGTTCAAATTTTTGTGAGAACGTAAATTTTGATAAAACCTTTACCGCCATATTGTAGTACTTGTTTGTTACTACAGCTGTTTTAATTCCTTTTTCATGAAGTTTTTCAATAAGTTCAGATATACCTTCAAATGGTACCGTCTTATCGCAGATATGTTCAGTATAGTAATTTGCAAAACAGTCTCTCATCACTGTCTCTACACCTGCACTTTCCCACTGTTCTTCAGGAACTGAAAGCTTCATCATTTCTCTCATTCCGGCAGTTACTTTGGTTCTTAAAACCTCTTCATCTAGTTCATTAAAACCGAATTTTGCAAGGGTGTAATTACATGCTGACATAATATCAAGCGCTGTATCTAAAAGAGTGCCGTCGAGGTCAAAGATTACAGATTTATATTTCATAGATGTTCTAATTTTTGCTAATATACTTTTGCTAGATGATAATTCAGGTTATTTTAATTAAATTTTTGAGATTATATCAATGTTAAATATCGTAAATATCCCTAATTTTGATGAAAGAGTTAATAAAATCACATCAGCTGTTTCAAGCATTGAGAATTTCCCTAAAGAGGGTATTCTGTTTCGTGATGTATCAACTTTGATTAACAATGCTGAAGCTTTCAGGGAAACAATTGATCTCTTTTACGATATTTATAAAGATGAAAAAATTGATTGCGTGGCAGCAGCAGATGCTCGCGGATTTATTTTTGGTGCAGCCTTAGCCTACAGACTTGGCACTGGAATGGTAATGATTAGAAAGAAGGGTAAACTTCCAGGTGCTACCGTAAGTGTTGATTACAGCCTGGAATACGGCACTGGCACTCTTGAAATTAAAGATAATGCCTTAAAGAAAGGTCAGAAGGTTCTGGTTTTAGATGATCTTCTGGCAACAGGTGGTACTGCAGGTGCCATGATTGAGCTTTGCAGAAAGTTTGGTGCAGATATTCATTCTTTTGGCTGTGTAATTGATCTGTTTGATTTGGGTGGTGCCAAATATTTAAAAGATAAGTATAATACTAATACAGTAAGCTTAATTAAATTCCCAGGTCACTAAAGATTATATGTCGTTACAAGAAAGCGGATACGAGGCTCTGGCAAGAAAGTATCGTCCTCAGACCTTTGATGATGTAGTAGGTCAGGAACATGTCATTGCCGCATTAAAGAATTCATTTGAAAATAATCGTATCCATCATGCATACCTTTTAACTGGTACTAGAGGTATCGGTAAAACTACTATTGCAAGAATTATTGCAAAGTGTCTTGAGTGTGAGGGAGGAATTACTGTAAATCCTCATACACAGGACGATGAGAACTGCTGTTCTATCTGTAATGCCATTGCAAACGGTAATTTTCCTGATGTTATAGAGATTGATGCAGCTTCTCAGACTAAGGTTGATGATACCAGAGTGCTTTTAGAGAATACTCAGTATCCACCAATGCAGGGCAGATTCAAGATATATATCATTGATGAAGTGCATATGCTCTCATCTAGCTCCTTTAATGCTCTTTTAAAGACTCTTGAAGAACCTCCTGCATACGTAAAATTCATTCTTGCAACAACTGATCCACAAAAGATCCCTGCAACTGTATTATCAAGATGTCTGCAGTTTCAGTTGAAGGCACTGTCTGTACAGCAGATTGCATCAAGAATCGTTGAGATTACCAAAAGAGAAGGTATTGCCTGTGAGAAGGAAGCTTCTGTTGTTATTGCAAGAGCTGCCCGTGGCAGTATGCGAGACGCTTTATCCTTATGTGATCAGGCTATAGCTTTGGGCAATGGTGTGCTCTCAAGAGTCAGTGCAGAGCAAATGCTTGGTGAATCATCAGATTCTATGATCTGCAATATACTTGAGCTTTTAAAATTAAATTCTCAGGTTTCTCTTGAAGATGTACTTAACAAAATTAAAGATCGCTCACCTAACTATAAAAATCTTTTAGATACTCTTATTGTTACATTGCACGATCTGGCTTTGTATCAGATGTTAGGTCAGAACTCTGAAAACAATTTCCTTTCAACCCCAGAAGAAACTCTTTCAACTTATGCAAGAGTATTTTCTCCTGAGGCTCTGCAGCTTTACTACCAGATCAGTTTACAGGGCCTTGAAGAACTTAAGATTGCAAGCGACGGCTCAATTGCATTTGAGATGACCGTACTGCGTCTAATCGCCTTTACACCCGAAAAAAAAAAGATTGGATAGGTGAAGAAGATACTCAGTTTGTTGAGTATCTTAATCCAACCGGCGATTTCTATACTGATCCTAAACTTCTTGATCTTGATTCAAACAGGCTCCCTCAATTATCAGAATCAGTTTTGGCTGAGCTTAAAGCCAAGGCTTTGATGTTTAAGGAAGAACTTCAAAAAGCTTCATCACAAAAAACTACAGTTCCGGTAAAAGAAGAGTCTGTTAAAGTAAGTGAAACTTCTGAACAATTAAATCAGACCATAGATAATGGCAGTGCCGATTTGTTTGCTATGCTTGATGATCCAGCCCCTATAGATAGTGGAAAGACAGAAAGCACTCAAGCAGATAGTGATACTGATTCTGAAATTACATTCTCTGAAGAAATAAAGAACTCGCATGATGAGAGTGTATCTGTAAATGATGATATTTTAGATTCTGAGGACAAAGAAGCAGTCTCACTTTCAACATCTGAATCTGCTGCTCCAGAAGAGTCTTTAAACAGTGATAACACTTTTTCAGACAGTACAGATGGTGTTCCATTTGATGTAAAGGAAAGTGCTCTTACAAAAGAAGAAACAGTCATTGCTTCAAGTGAGAATTCAAAGATTATAAAGAACTCCTTCAAAGGAGATGATCTTGATGTACTGATAAGTGCTTTTGAACATACTGTAAAGAATACAGTTACATCTATTGCCAAGCCTAATGCTTCAAAATATGCAGATGAGTTAAAGCGTATTTTAAAGAAAGAGGAAATTGTATCTGATGTAATTCCAAAAGCGGTTTCCATAAATGCAGGAAGACTTTCAGAAAATACCAAAATTACTGTAACTGAAAATTCAGCCCTGATTGAAGATGTCTTTAATTATCTTGATTTAATTAAAGCAAAGTCAGATGAGCTTGTATTAAAGATTTCTAAGAACAGCTCTGCTCCTGTTAATGATGCAAAATCACATATAGAGGGAATTTCTGCTGTTGTCTCTGATATAAACAGCATCAACAAAGAGTTGTCGGATGATGCACCTTCAAAAAGCGTTTTAAGTGCAATAAGCAAACTACCTTCCTTTGATGAGAATGGAAATATTGTTGCTCAAAATCCTGTAGAAGAAACAACAGAGTTTAAGTTAGAAGCTAAGGAAGAACCATTATCTGCAGATGAACTGCTGTTAAAAGCGCAGGAAGCCGCCAGAGCTCAGCTTATGCTTGATCAGAATTTAAATGAAAAGCTGTTAGCAGAGAGCAAGGAAATTAATGCCAAAACCAATCTCGCTGAGCTTTTAAACAGTGATGATCCTGTCAAGAATGAAGTTGCCTACAATAAGGATGGCGATGTTTTAATTGAAGATAATATCGAAGAATTAAAAAATGTCGCTTCATCCTGTAATGATGCTGTTGCCGATGCAACAGTAAATGAAATTACTGACAGTAATGATACTGCAGACTTAATTTCATCAAATGATGATGTTTTAGTTGAGCCTTTTAATCAACTTACAACGCTTCAGGATGCTTTAAATATCGAACTTGGCAGAAAAGTGAATGTTTCATCATATTCTGTTGTAAGTGAGGGCAAAAATAATTATTCTGATGCTCTGATTCAGGCTGTAAACGCTAGTCTTTCAGGTAAATTTGGCTCTAACAGAAATGTGGTAGAAGGAGTTATACCAGAAAGTAAATCAGTTGAGTCAGCAGAAGCTAAAACTGTTCCTTTAGAAGAGCAAATCAAAGAGCCTTTTGAAATTGTTCCTGAAGTTGAGCCAGAATATGTAAAGGATATTCCTGTTCTATCTGAAGCTCAAAAGACTATTGTTGATAGTAAAACTCAGGCTCATTCATCTAATGTTTCAGGACCTTTGCTGAATTCAGCCTTAACAGGGGGTAATAATACTAATTTCCCTGTCAAGGACGGCAATCCTAGGGCGTTAAAATCAGCAACACTGAAGATCATTGAAGAAGATCAGCAATTTGAAAATCGCAGGCTAGGAAGAAAGCTTGAGACCAGTGATTTTTATCCTAAGGTAATTGAAAGCTCTCAGTGGCTTAAGACTATACGCAATGCTGGTTACACAGATGGTCCGATGTATTCAACACTGTGTTATGCCAACCGCAAGATAAATCCAAATGATGAATATGACTGGACTCTTGAGGTTTCATCAGACTTTGAGTTTTTAACCAAGGCCCCTGAGTTTTTACATAATCTGCAGACTAAGTTTTCTATACTTATGAATCATCCTGTGAAACTGTCAGTTAAAATTGTGGAAGGCGTACCTTTTGAATGCCCAGAAGATCTGGCCAGAAAATGGTATTTAAAGGAACTTGAGAACTCAAGGATCAGGATAAGAGAGAATGTTGTGTTAAACCGTCTGTTAACTAATTTAGGTGAAGATGTGAATACCATAAACCTCACCTTATACACTCAGGAAGATAACTGATAAAAAAAGACTGCAGTTTTTGCTGCAGTCTCCATTATTATTCAGTTAACAAAAGATTAATCCCAGCCTTCTGCCTCATCTTCTTCAGACTCGGTATCGTTGCCAGAATTTAACTTCATTGAGTTCCATACACGGTTGGTGATCTTGGTAACCTTTGAAGTTGTTGGTGTCAGGAAGTACATCTTTTCCATTTTTTCTGCTGGAATATTTAAAGATGGATTATCCTTTAAGTCCTGATCAAGTCCTGAAATAGCAGCCTTTACAGGTACCATATAGCGGATTTCATTTGCATTCTTGGTTGCAGCTTCTGGATCGAGCAGATAGTTAAACCATGCTGATGCCTGATCATAGTGATCAGCATTTGCTGCCATGGTCCAGCAGTCAAACCAGAATACAGAGCCTTCATCAGGTATCACGTACTGAACATCAATGTTATTTGATTTTGCTCTCTGGGTTGCCTGAAGCACGTCACCTGAGTAACCGATGGCCATACAGATTTCACCTGAAGCAAGATCGTTAATATAACGTGATGAATGGAAGTATGAAACATTTGAAGCAAGCTTGGTTAAAAGCTCTAAGGCCTCATCATAATCTGATGCTTTTTCTGAGCTAGGATTCTTACCTAAAAAGTGCATAACAGTTGAGATAACTTCAATTGGAGAATCAAGTACAGCAATACCACACTGCTTTAACTTGTGTGCATTCTCTGGCTTGAAAAGAATATCCCATGAAGTGATCTTGAAGTCCTTACCAAAGATCTCTTCAATCTTCTGACGGTTATAACCGATACCAACAGAAATCTCAGTGTATGGGAAGGCATACTCATTATCAGGATCGATAGTAGCAAGAGCCTTCATTCTAACAGGATCAAGATTTCCCCAGTTTGGGATCTTTGATTTATCAAGCTTCTGCAGAGCACCTGCTTTTGCAAGACGTGGTACATAGTAGCTTACCATCATCACAGCATCAAAGCCTGATTTGCCAGAGAGAAGACGAGCTTCCACCATCTCGTTGCTGTCAAAAACAGCATAATTTGCCTTAAAACCAGTAGCCTTTTCATAATCGGCAACAGTGTTTTCACCGATATAGTCAGACCAGTTCCAGATATTTACATCAGCATCAGCGTTTACATTCATAGATGCAGTGCAAAGAGTTAATGCAGCAACAGCTGCAGTAAAAGTCTTCATTGGCAATTTCCTAGTTAAAAAAAATGAAGTAATTTTTTTGCATTATAAATAAAGTGTGACTCATTTCAAGAAAAATTTTTACTTAATTTATGAATAGATTTTAATTCAAATAATTACGATAAAAATGGTGCAGATAATATGAATAATAAAATAATCTTAGAAACGTCAAAAAAATTTTTATTAAATGACAAAATTTAAAAAAAATGTGATAAAAACCTTTTAATTATCAATTAAAAGGAGATGTTAGATATTTTTTTTTAGAAATGAAATATAATGTCTTTAGAGGTATTTTATGGGAAAGGTTGTATCTTTTTGTAATCCAAAAGGCGGAACAGCGAAAACTTCGACTGTAGTAAATCTTGCTTGTGCGCTCACAACAGTGCATAAAAGAGTATTACTGGTCGATTTTGATCCACAGAGATCTGCTTCTGTAGCATTAGGTTATAACAACACTGATGTGGAGAACAATTTAGGTACAGCAATTTTAGATAACGTTGATATTAAACGCTGTATTACCTCTTATCCTAAAGGTGGTTTTGATATAGTTCTGTCAAGTGATGATTTAACTGCAATTCCAGCTGTCCTACATGACAATCCAGAATCACACCTTGCTTTAAAGAAGGTTTTAGACACTGTCAAAGACAGGTATGACTACATTCTTGTGGATACTCCTGCATCTCTTAGCATGATAAGTATCTGTGCCATCTGCGCAAGCGATTATTTAATTGTTCCTTTATGTCTTGATATGTTTTCGATAGACTCAATGAATACTTTACTTTCAAAGTATTATTCATTAAAAGAACAGGGGAAAACCAGCTGTGTGTTCTCAGGTCTTTTAAGAACTCTTTTCGATATAAATCAGCCTTTGTGCAGAACTATCAATAAAGAGCTTGAAACAGCTTTTTCAGATTTGCTGTTTAAAACCAAAATTACTTTTTCCCACAAGATTTCTGAATCATCATCTGCAGCCTGTCCTGTTCTTTTATATGACAGAACCTGTCTTGGTGCACAGCAGTATCTGTCTTTTACCGGTGAGTTTTTAAAACGCACCAGATAAAAGAACTTTATATGCTCATCTGTCTTTGAGTAATATCTTCTACAAAGTAGTAGCAGTTGTGGTTACAACAAGGGCAGTTTAAATCTTTGCACTGGCTTTCATATATATTAAAGTACGGGCTGCCACAGTGACTGCAGATTACGATTTTAATTTCTCCTTTGATATAACTTTGTAAAAATGCAAAATACTCATCAAAAGAAGGCAGTCTGTTTTCCTGTTCTTCATTTTCAATGTTCTGATTTGCATTGAAAAAAGCATTTGCTTTTTTGTAAAGTTTTCTGGCAGTAATGTAGGCTCCTGCAGCCAGAGGTACTGAGACTTTATCTTTATTTAACTCATCTACATGGTAAAGACCGTACATGTCATTGTTTTTAAGTACCTTAAAGCAGATATTATAGAAACTCAGCATGATCATCATGGAGGAGTTTGACTCTCTGAATTTTGATAAACGCCTGGCAATATATGTTAATGACTGATTCTTTACAGGACTTGCAGAAGGAATTGCTGTATCGTCATTTGAATCATACATTTCGCTGAGGTGTTTTTTTGACTTGCGACTTAACTTATAGTTAAGAGCAAGAGAACAACCTGCCTGATAGAGGATCTGAGAAATAAAATCATGACCGTTATGTATTCCGGATACTGCCTTGAAGATACCTGAATCAAGATTACATTTTAACTGCAGGATTGATTCAATCACCTTTAAAGGAGTATTACTTTTGGTATTTACAATTTCAGATATAAAGGTAGCTGGATTGCATATCTGCGATATTAAGGTATCGATTAACTCTTTTTCACTAACTTTTGAAATTCTTGAAACTGCACAGATTGGTGATTCTGTAAATCTTAACAATTCAGATTTTTTTAAAAAGAACTCATGATCCATTTTTAAGAAATCGTTAAACATTTCTTTATCATACACTGCTGCAAGATACATATACTGAGTGAGACTTTCCGGGCACTCGTTATAAAGAATGTTAAAGCATGTACTGAGTTTTCTTTCTTTAATTCTGCTTATGGTATTTACATAATTTATGGTGTCAGAATGGTGGCGAGCTGATACAGAATCAGCGTCATTATTATCAATGCATTTTTGAAAAAAGCTAAAAGCATTACCAGGATTCATAATAGCCTCAAGTTGTAATATTTTTTAAATAATGTGATGTATATCACATAAGTTGAGGTACATTATACACAAAAATTATCTGAATAGAAGAAAAATACATACAAAATCTTAAAAAATGTATGGTAAATAAATTAATTTATTGAATAATAAAAGAATAATATAGATTAAATTTTTACAAAATATAAAAAATTAGATAAATATATGATTATACATACAATATAGCAGAATATGTATGTTAGACGGATTTGTTATTATCTGTTTGAAACATAGCATTAAAAACACTATAGAATATGATTATTGTATATTTGATAGTATTTTTATGAAATAGTAATATTTTCCTGTGATTCGTTTATGATATTAACTATTACATTATATGAATTATTTTCAATATATTATGAGGAAATAGAGTTTTAGATCCTGATCCTTAAATAATTTTATGAATCATTTTTGTGGCAAAAAAAAAGCTAAGTTTAAATTAAACTTAGCTTTAATTTTATAAATTCAAATTAGTCTTTTTTAGGTGGGATTAAACCTACCTGAAGATCTTCTGCAGTATAGATATGCTGACCATCAACAAATACTTTACCGTCTGCAACGCCCATAATCAGAGCTCCGCGCTCGATAACTTTCTTTAAGTTGATTTCATACTTAACTAATTTGGCATCAGATAAAACTTCACCCTTGAACTTAACTTTACCTACGCCTAAAGCACGGCCTTTACCAGGACCGCCTCTCCAGCCTAAGAAGAAGCCAACTAACTGCCACATAGCGTCTAAGCCTAAGCAGCCTGGCATTACAGGATCACCCGGGAAGTGACATTCAAAGAACCATAAATTTTCGTTAATGTCGAGTTCTGCTTTTACATAGCCTAAACCAAAATCACCGCCTTCGTTCTGAATATCAGTAATTCTATCAAACATCAGCATGTTTGGTGCAGGTAACTGGCTGTTGCCTGGTCCGAATAACTCGCCACGGCTACAAGCTAAAAGATCATTCTTATCAAAAGAGTGTACATCACGCTCTAATAATGAAGCCATTTATGGTGCTCCTAATATTTAAATGGAAAATAAAAAAACTCATTCTATATTATAGAATGAATTTTTTAAAAATTTTATCTTGTTCCGTATACAACGATGGTTTTTCCGTGAGCAGAAATCATGTGCTCTTCTTCCATCATCTTCAAAATACGACCAACAGTCTCTCTTGAACAACCAACAATCTGACCAATTTCCTGACGGGTGATCTTAATCTGCATACCATCTGGATGTGTCATTGCTTCTGGCTGATGAGCAAGATTTACGAGAGTCTTTGCAATACGTCCCTGAACGTCAAGGAATGCTAAGTTACTTACTTTATTGGAAGTTGCAGAAAGTCTGTGTGAAATCTGAGCTGTAAGGCGCATCAGAATCTCAGGATTTACCTGAACTAACTGCTTGAACTTGCTATATGAAACTTCTGCAATTTCGCAGGCAGTTTTAGCTTTCACCCATGAAGTACGCTTTGGAGTTTCTGATTCATCAAATAAACCTACTTCACCAATGAAATCACCCTGATTTAAGTAACTTAAGATCATCTCATGACCATCAGAATCCTTAATCAGAACAGCTACTGAACCTTTTGCAATATAATATAAGGTTTCAGCTTTTTCACCAGCATGAATGATGGTGCTTTTAGCGCCATACTTATGAATATGACACTGACTTAAGAACCAGCTGATAGTAGTATCAGTCTGTGGTTTTATAATTGAAGGTATGGTCATTTATAAACACTCTTAAAAATCAATAATTTTTTTTGCTATAGTACAAATTTTGAAATTGTCAAAATTTTAATTAAATTTATATATTGATTATAACGGAGTTTTTGAACTAAGTGTTACTTATTTAACAATACAAACATCTTTTTCTTGGATTTATGCAATCTATTTCACGTTTTATAAATACTATGTTTGCATTATGGTGCAGAATTAGATAGATCCCCGGAAATGAATCTGCAATTTATGACTCCTTGAACCAAAAAGTTCAAGTCTGGCATCAAAAAGGTATTTTAGGCTTCCTGTCAAAAGCAGGCCTGCACACCACACCCGGCAGACGCCAATTTCTGTAGATATCGGCTCAGGGTTGAAATCGCTGGATATCACCCCAGGGAATTGTTTTGTAAGGTTTTACCCTTACATAACAACGATTTTAGCAAAACAATTTACAGTTGCCTAGCCTTTTTAAAGGATGATATGAAATTAAGTCAGGTAGATAAATATAATGCACACGGCAGCAGTTAAAAGAATGATAATTGCCTTGTTAATAAAGGATAAAAGAGAAGTATCAAGGTAAAACTGTTCTAAGTATTTCTGTCTGAACAGATACGCATCTTCCATAGATTGAAAGTTTCCCTGTTCTATTCCAAGAGGAACTCCGTCAGAATATGCCTTGTCTATGAGCATTCTGAATTTGAGTCTTAATAAAGTAGTGTGCTTTTCATTAAGTTTTAACGATTTTACGTAGTCTCTTGCAAAGATTTCCGGCTCTGGATTATTTAGAATATCTGCTTTTTCCTTATATCTGAAATCTGATATAAAGAACGATTTTAACTGATATTTTATGTAATTAAGATCCATTGTTAATCCTGAAACTTAAAAGGCAGCACTAAGGCTGCCTTCAGTTACCATAATGCTACTAGATCTGCTCTGGTACCATCTTGATATGGCCACAAGGGCATTCCTGAGCACATACACCGCAGCCTTTGCAGTAATCGTAGTTAAACTCATATCCTTTACCAGGACCTAACTTGATTACAGCTGAGTCAGGGCATACGCCGTAGCAGTTGTCGCATTCCATACAGTTACCGCATGAAAGACAGCGTCTGGCTTCGAAGATTGCGTTCTCTTCAGTTAAACCGTGCTGAACTTCATCGAAAGTATTAGTTCTGCGTGCAACCTCAAGCTCCTGTCTTACAGTCTTTGGTGCATCTGTATAGTACCAAGGATGCATGTCTTCGAACTTGGCGATTTCATGCTTCTCACCCTTTGAGTATACACGACCATTGAGGTATGCATTGATGCTTCTTGCAGCCTTCTTACCCATACCAATAGCGTGGGTAACGGTTCTGTCGTTGGTTGCAACGTCACCTGCGGCGAAGATGCCGTCAACAGAAGTCATCATAGTAGCTTCATCAATAACAACGCTGTCGTTGTCAAGTTTCAGATCGGTGATCTTTTCAAGAACAGACTTGTCAACGTTCTGACCTACTGCAAGAACAACTGCATCTGCAGGCATTTCTTCAAATTCACCTGTAGGCTGAGGCCTGCCATTTTCATCAAGCTCCATCTTCTCAATAGTAAGGGTGTTGCTTGAAGCAGAATTGATCTTAGACAGCCACTTAACCTGAATACCTTCTTCTTCAGCGGCCAGCATTTCTTCCTTGTTGGCTTTCATCTTGTCGCGGTTACGACGATAAACGATTACAGGCTCAGCACCGATTCGACGCAGGCAGCGTGCAACGTCAACAGCAGTATTACCACCGCCGTAAACTGCAACCTTACGTGCAATCTGGATTTCACCGTTATCCTGGAACTCACCTAGAACATTCAATGCGTGGAGAATGTGGTTGGTGTCGCCCTGAGGAATATCAACATTTGATGAAATGCTTGCACCCATAGCCAGAAGAACAGCATCATATCTGCCGTTTTTCTTTTCAGCTTCGATATCTTCGATACGACGACCGTATTCAATAGTTACGCCCATATCTTCGATACGCTTGATTTCAGCATCAAGAATGTTTCTTGGCAGACGGTATACAGGAATACCGTAACGCATCATACCGCCGCCTTCCTTGTTCATGTCAACAATATGAACGCTGTGACCGAAACGGCGTAGCTGATAGGCACATGATAAACCTGCAGGACCTGAACCTACGATAAGGATCTTTTTGCCGGTTTCTTTGGTTGGGCGTTTGAATGCAAGATTATGCTCGATAGCATAATCACCTAAGAATCTCTCAACAGAGTTAATACCTACAGACTCATCAAGGAAGCCACGATTGCACTTGCCTTCACAGGTGTGATAGCAGACACGGCCCATACAGGCTGGCATTGGGTTTTCCTCGGTTAAAATTCTCCAGGCATGCTCATAGTCACCTTCTGCAGCATAGAACAGCCACTGCTGAATGTTTTCACCGGCAGGACACTGATTGTTACATGGAGGTAACTTGAATACATTAACAGGACGCAGTGTACGCCATGAACCAGTTTTGTTTGACAGAGAAGAAGCTGGATCAAGGGTAACAGCAAATGATTTTTTCAACATAATACTATCTCCTTAAACAGCTGAGCTACGCTCGTAAGCCTGCATTGCTACAGGGGTTAAAGCTGGCTCGTCATCACCTAACAGACCGAAATTCTTAATATTGGTATCGCAAAGAGCCTGAAGTCTTGCTACAACATTAGGATCAGCCTTTTTACCTGTTAAGTGAGCATATCTGCGCTGCATCTTCAGATAGTTCAATACAGGCTGCTTCTGTCTAATCTTGCGTACGGAAGTGATCTTACCGTATTCAGCTTCATAAACAGGGAAGAAACCTGATTCCATAGCCATACGTGCTGCGGTTACGGTTGAATTTGATGACAGACCCCAGCCTAATGGGCATGGTACGAGGATCTGGATGAAACGGGCACCGTGGAATGACATTGCCTTGGTTACCTTGTTTTCAAGATCTCTTAAGTCTGCAACAGTTGCAGTAGCCACATAAGGAATACCATGAGCCATGGCAATTAAAGGTACATCTTTACCTTTGCCCCAGTCAGCACCAGGTTCCTGACCTACTAGCTGAGTGGTAGCAGTTCTTGCAGCAGGAGGTGTAGCAGATGAACGCTGAACACCTGTGTTCATATATGCTTCGTTGTCATAGCAGATATATAAAACGTCGTCATTACGTTCAAACATACCTGATAATGCGCCAAAGCCAATATCGGTGGTACCACCGTCACCGCCTTGAGCAATAATACGAGGAGCTGACTCACCATTCTTCTTTGCCAGAACGCCAGCTGCGGCTGCAAGACCTGAACCTACGGCTGCAGCGTTACCAAACAGAGAGTGAACCCATGGAAGTTTCCATGCTGATTCTGGATATGGAGTTGAGAATACTTCAAGACAGCCTGTAGCATTTACCAGCATAATCTGGCCATTGGTTGCCTTCATGGCTGCATCGATTGCATAACGGGCGCCTAAAGCTTCACCACATCCCTGGCAAGCTCTGTGACCTGAAACCAGAGAATTTGGTCTGTCCGAAGATGCCTGAACAGATCTCATTGCAGGATTTAACAGACGGTTACCTACAGTGTTTGAACCAGTCTGATAGAATTTAATTTTTTCTAACATAATCTACTCCTTACTAACCCTTTGCTGAGTTCTCAAGATCAGTCTGAGTTAGAGGACCCTGTTTGAAAGATACGCCCTCAGCCTTTTGTGTATAACCGTTTAATACGTCAGAATCGATATCGAACCAGTTAAACTCCTCGGTAAACTTGCCATCTAATGCGCTCTTTACGATACCGTTGATGGTGCTGCCGAAAATAGGACGTCCACCTAAGCCTGCCAGTGCTGTTACAACCTTGCAGTCAGTGCCTTCCATTGCTCTCTTGACTTCAGGACAGATAATACCTCTTGCGCCAAATGAGAATGCTCTTTCAACACATACAACATTCTTGGTGTCGCCGATAGCTTCCTTAAGTGCTGCATATGGGAATGGGCGGAATGACTTTAATGAAATGATACCAACGTTGATGCCTTCTTTCTTAAGTCTGTCAACTTCATCCTTTGCTGTACCAACTGTAGAGCCTAAAACAATAAGCTTTAACTGAGCATTTTCGCAGTTATAGCAGTCGAGCAGACCACCTGACTTAGAACCAGTCAGCTCGCGATATTCCTTAGTTACCTCTTCAATTACGTCAAGGGCTTTTGCCATCTTACGCTGCTGGAGGAAGCGAACCTCGGTGAATGCTTCTGGACCTACCATAGAACCGATGGATACTGGCTCTTTGGTGGTGATGTATTCTTTTGGCTCGTAGGCTGGGAGGAACTTGTCTACAATTTCCTGAGATGGAATATCAAGGCGTTCAAAAGCATGGGTCAGTACGAAGCCGTCCATACAAACCATAACAGGAAGGCCAACCTTCTCAGCAATCTTGAATGCCATGATATGGGTATCTACAGCATCCTGGTTTGATTCGCAGAATAACTGCAGCCAGCCAGAATCACGCTGTGAAAGAGAATCAGAATGATCGTTCCAGATATTGATAGGACCGCCGATTGCACGTGATGCTACGGTCATAACAATAGGAAGTCCCAGACCTGAAGCTGAATATACACCTTCAGCCATATACAGAAGACCCTGTGATGCGGTTGCTGTATAAGTACGGGCACCACCAACTTCTGAACCGATAGCTACAGAAATTGCAGAGAACTCTGATTCAACATTTAAGAATTCGCAGTCCTTTAAAGAACCTTCTTTTACGAACTTACCTAAGTTTTCAACAATGTGGGTCTGAGGAGAAATAGGGTAGGCACAAACAACGCCTGGACGGCATAAGGCAACAGCCTCTGCAACACCTAATGAACCTTCGATCTGCTTAAGCATTATTTAGCCTCCTTGATGTAGTTATATGCAAGGGCAGCAGTTTCTGCGTTAGCATCACCAACTTTACCAGGATATCTTGCCTGGAATGCTTTCTGCACTGATTCAAGCTTTAAGATATCTGTAACGGCAGCTAAAGCTGAAAGCATTGGGGCACCTGGAAGTGGTTTACCAATTTTCTGCATTGCAAAATCAGTAGCTGGAACGGTAAATACATGTCCTGCTGGAAGCTTCTTGACGAGCTCTGGTACAACTACCTCTGGAGCATCCTTTGAATTGATGATTGCAAAACCATCTGCGTCAAGACCAGCAAATACGTCTACTGATGCTAATAGAGTTTTATCCTGAACAATTACAACATTTGGCTGCTGAATTGGTTCATGAGTACGAATCTCCTGATTGTCAATTCTTGCGTAAGCTACAACTGGTGCACCTGTACGTTCTGAACCGAAACTAGGAAATGCCTGTGCATGGTGGCCTTCGTAGAATGCTGCTAATGTAAGCATTTCTGCAGCGGTCACAACACCCTGGCCTCCACGGCCATGTAATCTAATCTGAAGCATGTACGCTCCCTTGTTTGCAGTGTGTGAAAAAAGATCAATAAATAGATCGTCAAATATAATTTTAGAATTATTTTAATAAATGACAATTTTTTTGAAAAATAAGTAATTATTTTTATGAAAACTTGTTTAATTATTTGTTTTGCTTTATAAAAATATAAAAGTAATTAAATTTCAATAAGATAGGTAAATAATTATCTTTTTTTGAATTTGTAACTGGATTTTTTAAGTTTAATTTACTAAGAAAATGTGCAAAATGACATTATGGATATAAATAATAGACATACTAAAAAATTGCAGATTAAAAGTGCTTTGTAGTGATATGTTGTTATGTTAGTTACAACTAACATAATTACAGTTGAACTTTTTAATATTGAAAATTTATTAAAAAATTTCTATTATTAAATAGTATTTATAAACCTCGTTTAATAAAGTTTGATATTATGAATCATACATCACATATTATTACTTCAAAGGATATTCGAGATCAGAATCTTCAACTTTTAAGACATGCGCTGCATGAGCAACAGATGTGTACTGCTTCTAAATTAAGGGATATAACGGGATTATCTGTTGTAACTTTAAATAAACTTCTTTCAATTCTTTTATCTTCAGGAGATGTAATTGAAGGGGTTAGAGAAGCTCCAGCAAACGGCAGACCTGCAACTATTTACAGATTCAATGAAAACAATAAACTGATGCTTATCTTATCTATATATATAAGATCAGGTAACAAGTATGTTGGATATTCTGTTCATAATCTGTTTGGTGAATGCATAGAAAGAAAAGAAGAGCTTATCGATGATAATAATACATTGCAGATGGATGAGTTTAGAAACGGCATGAAGCAGTATATTGACCGATATCCTAAAATTGCGATTATTGGTTTATCTATGCCTTCAGATGATATCGGTGGTCGTGTTGGTTCTGCAATTCGTCATGACAGTCAGTCAAAGAAACTTGCTCATCACCTTGAGATCCAATTTAAAATTCCTGTTTTTTTCGAAACTGATATTAATGCTGCAACATTAGGTTGTTATAAAAGATGCAAAAACCAGGAATATGTATCAGGAATTATTCTGGTACCTGGAAAAATACCTGGATGTGGTTTCTGCTATAACGGTAATGTATTAAGAGGAAAAGATGGTATGGCAGGTGAGATCCGATATTTTCCTATGTACAACGATATCGGTATCCTTCCAAGTGATTCTATGCAGGCAGATGATCTTGCTAAAAGAACAATCAGAGCTGTTATGTGTGTTTTAAATCCAGGTTATGTAGCAATTTATTCAGAGATGCTAAAGCCTGGTATTATCGACAGATTAAGAAAACAGCTGGCAACTGCTGCAGAGGAGGCTTTACTGCCAAAAATCGAAATTACTGACAAATTAAGAGAAGATACTGTTTCTGGTATGGTAAGTCTCTGTCTTGAGCAACTTGAAACTCTGTAGTATTCAAAAGATTTTATAAAAATAATCTAAATACAGACTATATTTAGCATTTTTTTTGTATAAATTTTCTTAAATTTGGATTTTTATCCTTCATAAGGAGATTTTTTTACTATTTTTATCGCCTTTTATCTGAGGCTCATATTTGACTGATACGAATTGTTTAATTTGATTTGGTCTAGTGTTTAATT
>Ga0256405_10004064_pt1 | contig 28360 bp, 18 predicted proteins | sample RumenRJG_02DNA_FD_189096 | JGI IMG/M metagenome (GOLD analysis project Ga0256405, IMG submission 189096) | Bovine rumen microbial communities from Lethbridge, Alberta, Canada - RJG_02 | ecosystem: Host-associated > Mammals > Digestive system > Stomach > Rumen | place: Canada: Alberta... | reverse complement strand
GTCATTGGCAACCGGCAATTCAACAACAGTAACTCATGAACAGGGATCATCACCATAAAGGGCATCGGATAAATGCCTTAAGTGAGCCGATCCCTACATCTTGAAGCTGAGCTTCACGGATTCAGGTATCTGTATTATAGAGAGTTTGTTGTCGAAATTAAGTGGACAGATTCTATGCTTTGTCCAAGAAAAATGAACAGTTTGACCCACTTGTAGTGGAGAGGAATACATGGGTATCAGAATTGTTTGAGAACATATGTAAAAGACCTCTGGGGTAATTTGTTCCCACCTGTGGACAAACTACCCCAGAGGTCAATTGCTCTTAATGCCCGTTGACATGGGAAAAGATACGCGCAATAATCGAATTAAAAATAACGTAATAACGTTCTATCCAAGCGGCAAGGATGTCGTGATCGGAAAATGCAGAGTTCGTATTTTCTGATGATGACATCCCTGCCGCTTTTCGTTCGCTGATAAGAGGGCGGCAAATGACGACAGAACAGAAAGGAGGAAACGCTAATGGCAGCATTTGACAAAGTGAAGAGTGGAATTCCGCGAATGGATGAGATCCTGGACTATATACGCATGGGCGACAACGTGGTCTGGCAGGTCTCAGACATTGATGAGTTCCGATTCTTTACAATTCCGTATGTGAAGCAGGCAATCGAAGACCGGCGCGATATTGTCTATGTCCGGTTTGCACAGCACGCCCCGATTCTGACAGATCCGGAGATACTTGAGCACGTTCAGGTGGTGAAATTCGATCCGGACGCAGGGTTTGAATCCTTTACTGTGGCCATCCACGATGAGATCACAAGACATGGGCGGGACGCCTTCTATGTCTTCGACTGCCTGTCGGAGCTGCAGTCCGTCTGGTACACCGATCTGATGATGGGAAATTTCTTCCGCGTGACATGTCCGTATTTGTTCGAACTGGACACGGTAGCATATTTTCCGGTTATGCGGGGGCGGCACTCTTTTGACGCGATTGCGAGGATCCGCGAGACGACACAGCTCCTTCTGGATGTGTGCTCCAACGAGAAGTGGGTCTATCTGCATCCGATCAAGGTGTGGGAGCGCGCGTCGGACACGATGTTCCTTCCGCACGGATACAGAAAAAGCACGGGGGAATTACGGCTACTGGAAGACGGGGTGAGCATCAGCCGCTATTACCAGACGCTGCAGCAGGTCAGGGACAGGAGCCAGGACCAAAACATAGACAGCTACGACCGCTTTTTCACCATGGCAAAGGCGGCCTTTGAATCGGGGCATTTCACGCCGCAGATGGAGACGCAGATCATAGACAGCACAATGACCAAGGACGCGCATTTAAGAAAGCTTGTCAGACAATACTTTGCACCGGCTGATTATTTCGCACTGCGCGATCGGATGATCGGAAGTGGTGCGATCGGCGGCAAGGCCTGCGGCATGCTCCTGGCCCGAAAGATTGTGGGCACAGAGCTGGAGGACTACCGCATGTACGCGGAGCCGCACGATTCGTTTTATATCGGGTCAGATGTCTTTTATACCTATATTGTTTCGAACGGAGACTGGAATCTCAGGATCAGGCAGAGATCGCAGGAGGGATTTTTTGACGCGGCAGGGGAGCTGAGAGAACGGCTCCTTGCAGGCAAATTTCCCGGGAAGATTCGTGAGCAGATGCGCGGCGTGCTGGAATATTTTGGCCTGAATCCATTCATTGTCAGGTCGTCAAGTTTTCTGGAAGACGGGTTCGGAAACGCCTTTGCAGGTAAGTATGAGTCTGTATTCTGCGTCAACAGAGGGAGTGAAGAGGAGAGGCTGGAAGCTTTCGAGAATGCGGTGCGGCAGGTCTACGCCAGCACCATGGACCGTTCGGCGCTGGAGTATCGCCTGCGGAGGGGGCTCGCCGGAAAAGACGAGCAGATGGCAATTCTTGTGCAGCGTGTGTCGGGAAGCTACTATGAGCGGTATTATATGCCCTGTGTCGCCGGCGTCGGTTACAGTCACAGCGCCTATCAGTGGTATCCGAACATGGACCCTTCGGCGGGAATGCTCCGGATGGTCATGGGGCTGGGGACAAAGGCCGTGGACAGAACGAGAGAGGACTATCCCAGGCTCGCGAATCTGGACCGGCCGACGGTCACTGTCTATACCAGTGCTGCGCAAAAGCACAAGTTTTCGCAGCGAAATGTTGATGTGCTGGATTGTCGGGACAATTGCTGCAGAGAGGTGAAGATGGAAGAATTGTTGGGTGTGCTGCCATTCTGGTATAAAAGGATGGTCATGGAGCACGATTACGAGGCGGAGAGAATGCTCAGTGACCGCGGCGTTTACCGTGACGTGTGGTTTATCAGCTGTCAGAAACTGCTGGAGAATCAGATCTTCACCGGCCTTATGCAGAGGATCCTTAAGACGCTGGAGCGGGTCTACGGCACGGCGGTCGATATAGAGTATGCCGTCAACATGGACAAGGACGGCGATTTTGTCGTTAATCTTCTTCAGTGCAGGCCGCTTTTTCTGGGTGGTGAAGGCGAGGCAGTGAGCACAGAGGGCATTGAACTTGCAGGGACGTTGTTTGATGTGCGGGACGCGTCGATGGGGACGTCCAAAAAGAGAAAGGTGGACGTTATTGTCCAGATTGATCCGGCCAAATATGCGGCTTTTCCCTATGCGCAGAAGCATAAGGTTGCGGATGCTGTTGGAAAGATCAACCGGCATTATGCGGGAAGCGGAAAGAATCTTCTTCTGATGACACCGGGACGGATCGGAACCTCCTCCCCTGAACTGGGCGTGCCGGTCACCTTTGCGGACATCTCATGCTTTGGCGAGATCTGCGAGGTCTCGGACAGCCGGGCAGGCTTCATGCCGGAACTCAGCTACGGAAGCCACATGTTCCAGGATCTGGTGGAGGCAGAGATCAGCTACAGCGCAGTCTTTAATGATCAGAAAACAATTCGGTATGACCCGCTGCTGCTCAGTGAGCAGGAGGATCTGTTTGAGAAGATCTGCCCGGATCGGCCGGAGCTCTTGGGTATGGTCACGGTGAAGGAACCAGAGAATTTGTATTACTGGCTGGATTCTATTAAAAACCATGCGGTGTGCGGAACAATCTGAATCATCGACCTCTGGATCATTGATCTCCGGGGTGGATTGGGCCTAATTGCGGAAACAATCGACCTCCGGGGCAGTTTGACCACATCAGTGGACAAACTGCCCCAGAGGTCACATTCTCAGCGCACTGTCTCTCTCGGAAAGCCGCTGCTCGAACCTTCTTTTGCTGTTTCCCTGGGGAATCGCGGTCGGGTAACTCCCGCAGAAGCAGGCGTTGCAATAGTGATCGTGACCGGTCAGGCAGTGCAGGTGCCCGACAGGCAGATATCCCAGAGAGTCTGCCCCAATCATCTGACAGATCTCGGGAATCGAATGATGGCAGGCGATCAGGTTTTCCTGAGAATCTATGTCGGTCCCGTAATAACAGGGGTATAAGAAGGGCGGCGCCGTAACGCGCATATGGATTTCTTTGGCACCTGCTTCCCGCAGGAGCCTGACGATCCTCCCGCAGGTAGTTCCCCGAACGATTGAGTCGTCAATCAGGACCACTCGCTTTCCTTCCACTGTTTCGCGAATCGGCGCGAGTTTGATCCGGACCTGATCGGCCCGTGCATCCGGCGCGATGAAGGTACGCCCTATGTATTTGTTCTTGATCAGGCCTATCCCGTAAGGAATTCCTGAAGCTTGCGAGTAGCCTATTGCGGCATCCAGTCCTGAATCCGGTACGCCAACTACCACATCGGCGCATGCAGGGTGTGTTTTGGCCAGGTCAGCCCCTGCGCGCTGTCTGGCGGCGTGAACGGAGATGCCGTCCATGACGGAATCCGGGCGGGCAAAATAGATATACTCGAAAATACAGATCCGCCGCTCTCGGCTTTCGCAATGCTCTCTGCGGGAGCAAACGCCCTCAGAGGTGAAAACCAGGATTTCGCCCGGTTCCACGTCGCGGATGAACGCTGCGCCAACTGCGGCCAGGGCGCAGCTCTCAGAGGCGACCACATAGCTTCCGTCCTTAGTCTGCCCGTAACAGAGTGGCCTGAAGCCATAGGGATCCCTTGCGCAGATCAGCTTCTGCGGCGACATGATGACCAGAGAGTAGGCACCGTCCAGCGTGTTCATGGCCCGGCTGACGGCTTCCTCAATGGAAGGCGCACGAAGCCTTTCCCGGGTTATGATGTAGGCGATGGTCTCGGTGTCGCTGGTCGTGTGGAAGATGGCTCCGGACAGCTCCAGTTCTGAGCGGAGCGAGGCGGCGTTGGAGAGATTGCCGTTGTGCGCGATGGCCATGTGTCCCTTCTGGTGATTCACTTCGATGGGCTGGCAGTTTCGTCTGTTTGTCGCGCCGGTCGTTCCGTATCTGGCGTGCGCTACGGCAATGCTGCCTTTGGGAAGACGGGAGAGAACATCTCTGGTAAAAACTTCACTCACCAGACCCAGGTCTTTGTGGGAGTGGAAGAGTCCGTCCTCATTGACGACAATGCCGCAGCTCTCCTGGCCTCTGTGCTGCAGGGCATACAATCCGTAATAACACATCATCGCTACATTAGCAGGCTCTTTTGCCATCACTCCGAAAACGCCGCACTCTTCGTGGATCTTCATAGTTTTGCTCCTCACTGATTTCGAGAATATTGATTATTCGGGATTTGAGAAAAACAACAAGAAAAGGGCGCAATGACTCCGGAAGCATTAAAGCTTCGGCACGTCATTGCGCCCTTATGTTTAACTCGGCTGGGAAGTCTCCCTTGAATCTTTTCTAAAGAGTACAGTCGGTGTAGAGAATTGTCAACGGGTGGAATTTGCTTTGTGCAAAATGACGATAATTCCTTCTCGAAAAACTGTATAATTGTATACAATATTCTTTGACTTCCGAGATGGGACGAGTATAATAAACGACATAAAGCAATGGCGCTGCAGGATGATGAGATCCGGCAGCGCCTTTCTTATTTTATATATCTCACTCGGGCAAGGGAGTCCGGATCCTCAGGATCCGGGCTCCTTTTCTGATGTATGGCAGGGTGCACGGCCGTATCGAAAATGAGAAGCGGAAATGAGAACCTGAAGTGAGATAGAGAAAAGGAGGAAATACAATGAACTACGATGTATCAACTGTGATCTGGGTACTGGTGGCGACCGCCCTGATCTACTTCATGCAGGCAGGATTTGCGCTGTGTGAAGCGGGTCTTACCAGGGCAAAAAATACAGGCAATATTTTGATGAAGAACTTAATGGACTTTTGTATCGGAACGCCGTGCTATTGGCTGGTCGGCTTCGGGATCATGTTCGGAAGCACTGCGCCGATTATCGGACGGCTCGATCCCATGATCCGCGGCATCTATGGCGCCGAAAATACTGTGGTGCCGCAGACCATGCCTCTTTGGTGCTATGTGATCTTCCAGACCGTCTTCTGTGCGACGGCGGCGACCATCGTTTCCGGATCCATGGCGGAGCGCACGAATTTTAAGGCTTACTGCCTCTACTCGGCGGCCATCTCTCTTTTGATCTATCCGATTGGCGGGCACTGGGCCTGGGGCGGCGGCTGGCTGTCGGGGCTGGGCTTTCACGATTTTGCCGGAAGCGCAGTAGTACACAATGTGGGCGGCGTGATCGCATGTCTGGGTGCCTGGATGCTGGGACCCCGCATCGGCAAGTACGATCGGGACGGCAAGGCCAGGGCGATTCCGGGACACAACATGATGGCAGTGGCACTGGGCGTTTTTATTCTGTGGTTCTGCTGGTTTGGATTTAACGGCGGATCTACCGCTTCCATGGCGGACGGCGCAGATGCCTTCCATGCATCGCTGGCTTTCATGAACACGAACCTGGCAGCGGCTGTTGCAACGGTCGTGACCATGATCTTTACATGGTTCCGCTATGGAAAGCCGGATGTCTCCATGACACTCAACGCCTCGCTTGCAGGACTTGTGGCGATCACGGCGGGATGTGACTGCGTGTCTCCTTTTGGTGCTTTTGTGATCGGCGCTGTGGCCGGATTTCTGGTCGTTCTATCGGTGGAATTTTTTGACAACGTCGCAAGGATCGATGACCCGGTCGGCGCCGTGTCGGTCCACATGGCAAACGGAATCTGGGGGACGATCGCTGTCGGTCTCTTCAGTACAGGCGAGGACGGTGTCATGAATGGTCTCTTCTATGGCGGCGGCGTTCGTCTCCTCGGCGTGCAGACTCTGGGGATTGTTGCGATCGATGCATACGTGCTCATCACAATGTTTGTCGTCTTCAAACTGATCGATCGCGTGATCGGGCTGCGCGTGCCGGCAGAGGTGGAAATTGACGGCCTGGATATGCACGAACACGGCCTGGCCAGCGCCTATTCCGGCTTCTCCGTGAGTGATGTCTCCAACATGGTCATGGATGTCAATGAGAACACCTATCTTGGGGAAGGCGAATATGCGAAGGCTTCTGCGGCGCAGGTCAGCGCAGCCGTGAAGGTTGCGGGAGCACCTGCAGCGACTGGCTCTTCCTGGGAGGACGTTGCGGCGGCTGTTATGTCAGGTCATCCTTCGGAGTCGCCGGAAGGTGCCGCTGTGACCGGTGTAAAGGCAGATACCGGTATGCACAGGATCTCCATTATCTGCCGGATGAGCAAATTTGATGAGCTGAAATCCGCGCTCAACGAGCTGGGCGTGACCGGAATGACAATGTCACAGGTCATGGGATGCGGAATCCAGAAGGGATCTGAAGAGCGCTACAGAGGCGCCGTAGTCGATTCCACGCTGCTCCCCAAGGTCAAAGTGGAAGTGGTCGTGTCCAGAATCTCTGTGCAGAGCGTCATCGATGCAGCCAAAAAAGCGCTGTATACAGGTCATATCGGAGACGGCAAGATTTTCGTATACGATGTGACGAGAGTTGTTAAGGTCAGGACCGGCGAAGAAGATTTTGCGGCGCTGCAGGATGTGGAGTGACCGTGCAACGCAGTGCAACCCAAAGATGTCAAAAATCTGTATAATTGTATACAAAATGGTGTTGACATTCATTTCCCGCTATGTATAATAATGACTCAAAGGCAAAGGTGTCTTAACAGACGGTGACGACCGTCTTGTTAAGCACCCTTGCCTTTTTTGTTTTAATTCAGCACCCCGGAAAAATGATCGATACCGATTAAAAATGTAAGGAGGTCACTCATGAACATCCCCGAAATCTATGGAAGTATGGTATTTAACGACAAAGTTATGCGGGAGCGTCTCCCCAAGGATATATATAAGGCAGTGCAGAAGACCAGCAAGAACGGCACGCACCTGGAGCTGGACGTGGCCAACACAGTAGCAGCTGTCATGAAGGAGTGGGCGATCGAGAAGGGCGCGACCCACTTCACCCACTGGTTCCAGCCCATGACCGGCCTGACGGCTGAGAAGCACGACGGATTCATCTCCCCGACCGAGGACGGGCAGGTCATCATGGAGTTCTCCGGCAAGGAGCTGGTCAAGGGCGAGCCGGATGCATCCAGCTTCCCGTCGGGCGGCCTGCGAGCGACATTCGAAGCGCGCGGCTACACCGCCTGGGATCCCAGTTCGCCGGCCTTTGTCAAGGACGGATCGCTCTACATTCCGACTGCGTTCTGTTCCTACGGCGGCGAAGCCCTGGACAAGAAGACTCCTCTCCTTCGGTCCATGGAAGCCCTCTCTGATGCAGCGGTCAAAGTACTGCACCTTCTGGGCAACACAGCTGTCACCCACGTAGACACGACCGTTGGTTCTGAGCAGGAGTACTTCTTGATCGACAAGGATCTCTACAAGAAGAGAAAAGACCTTCTTCTGACCGGCCGCACGCTGATGGGAGCGCCGGCGCCCAAGGGACAGGAGATGGAGGATCACTATTTTGGCGTATTGAAGCCCAAGGTATCCGAATACATGCACGCGCTGGACAAGGAGCTCTGGGAGCTGGGCGTCCCGGCCAAAACCAAGCACAACGAGGTCGCGCCGTCCCAGCACGAGCTGGCGCCGGTCTTTGAGACCGCCAACGTGGCTGTCGACCACAACCAGTTGACCATGGAAGTCATGAAGAAAGTGGCGGACCGCTTCGGATACGCGTGCCTCCTGCACGAGAAGCCCTTCGAGGGCATCAACGGATCGGGTAAGCACAACAACTGGTCCATCAGCACCGACACCGGAGAGAACCTGCTTGACCCAGGAAAGAAGCCGGGCGAGAACCTGCAGTTCCTGGTCTTCCTCATGGCTGTCATCGCAGCGGTGGATGAGTATCAGGAGGTGCTGAGAATCTCCGTCGCTACGGCCGGCAACGACCACCGACTCGGCGGAAACGAAGCGCCGCCCGCGATCATCTCCATTTTCGTTGGTGATGAGCTGGCAGAAGTTCTTCAGTCTATCGAAGAGGGCACTTCCGTCTCGGGCACGGGCAAAAAACAGATGGGCATGGGCGCGCACGTGCTGCCGCACATCACCCGCGATACGACAGACAGAAACCGCACTTCGCCGTTTGCCTTCACCGGCAACAAGTTCGAGTTCCGCATGCCGGGCAGCTCGCTCTCCGTAGCGAACCCCAACATTGTGCTGAACACAGCGGTTGCGGAAGCACTGACGCAGATTTATGAGGCGCTTAAGGATGTGGCGCCGGCGGATATGGATGACGCAGCGCACGCTCTTCTTCGCGAGATGCTGACCAAGCACAAGAGGATTCTCTTCAACGGCAACGGCTACACGGAGGAATGGGTGGAGGAAGCAGCCCGCAGGGGTCTTGCAAACCTCGGATCCCTTCCGGATGCGATGCCGCACTTTATTTCCGAGAAGTCTCTGGATCTCTTTACAAAGCATGGAATCTTCACCAAGGAAGAAGTTCTGTCCAGATATGAGATCCTTCTTGAGAACTACGCCAAGACCATTCATATCGAGGCGCTCACTCTCATGGAGATGGTCCGCAAAGACTTCACGACAGGACTTGTCCGTTATATGAAGGATGTGACAACGGAGGCACTCAAGAAGAGAGATCTTCTTCCGGGCAGCAAGTGCAGCTATGAGAGCGATATCCTGAAGACACTGGATGAGACCAGCGAGCAGATCCTTCTGGCCATGGAGGCATTAGCAGCAGACACAGAAAAGGCGGAAGGCATCGAGGACATTCTGGAACAGGCCAGGTTCTACCATGAGACGGTTCTGGCGGAGATGGAAGCCCTGCGCAGCTGGACAGACAAGGCGGAAGCCATCATTCCGGATGAGTATCTGCCTTATCCGACCTATGAGAAGATGCTGTTCTCGCTGCGGTGAGGATTTCATCGGCATATCTCATTCTGTTTGTGAAGCCAGTTGATTGACTGCCCTTCCGCTGCCCTTAGAGGGTGCCGGAAGGGCACAGAAACAGCAGGAGCAGATCAAGACCACCCTGAAAAGTAGAGGAAAAACTATGTGGTACCAACAGGAGCATGATGCCTGCGGCATCGGAAGCATTGTAAACATTGACGGCAGAAAGGATCACAGGGTCCTGGATGACGCGCTTCACATTGTAGAAAAACTGGAGCATAGGGCAGGCAAGGACGCCACCGGAGAAGTGGGAGACGGCGTCGGAATCCTGACGCAGATCTCCCACAAATTTTTTGCCAAAGTAGCGCACAAGGCTGGAATAGATGAGCTGGCGCACACACACGAAGGCGACTACGGCGTCGGCATGTTCTTCCTGCCGCAGAATTCCCTGAAAAGGACGCTTGCCAAGAGAATGTTCGAGGTCATCACGCAGAAGGAAGGCATGGAAGTGCTTGGCTGGCGTGAAGTGCCCGTGCACGAAGAGATTCTGGGAAAAGTGGCCGTCGATTGTATGCCCTGTATCCAACAGTGCTTTATCAAGAGGCCGGAAGGCGTGGAGAAAGGCATTGCATTTGACCGCAGGCTGTACGTCGTCCGAAGGGAATTCGAGCAGTCCAGTGAAGATACTTATATCTGCTCCCTCTCGTCCAGAACGATTGTCTACAAAGGCATGTTTCTGGTTGGCCAGCTGCGCCGTTTCTATGACGATCTGCAGGATGAGGACTACGAGGCGGCGATTGCGATCGTACACTCCAGATTCTCTACGAATACGACGCCGTCCTGGCACCGCGCGCATCCCTACCGAATGATCGCGCATAACGGTGAGATCAACACCATTCGGGGCAATATCGACAGGATGCTGGCCAGAGAAGAGACCATGACAAGCCCTGTCATGCAGGACGATATCGACAAGATATTCCCTGTCGTGGACAGAAGCGGGTCGGATTCCGCCATGCTCGACAATACGCTGGAATTCCTCTATATGAACGGCATGCCCCTGGCGCTTGCCATGATGGTGATCGTGCCGGAGCCCTGGAAGCACAATACATTTATGAGTGGTGATAAGAAGGACTTTTATCACTACTATGCGACGATGATGGAGCCCTGGGACGGACCGGCCGCAATCCTTTTCTCCGACGGCGAAATGCTTGGCGCGACGCTGGACCGGAACGGCCTTCGTCCTTCCCGCTATTACATCACGGATGACAACCGGCTGATCCTTGCGTCCGAAGTCGGCGTATTGGACATCGCACCGGAGCACATCGTGAAGAAGGCGCGCCTGGAACCAGGCCGCATTCTTTTGGTAGATACTAAACAGAAACGGATTATTTCTGATGAGGAGTGTAAGTCGTACTATGCGAGCAGATGTCCGTACGGCGAATGGCTGGACAGGAATTTGCTGCACCTGAAGACGCTCGCCATTCCCAACAGGAAGATCCCCGTGCATTCGCAGGACGTCCGGGACCGCCTTTACAAGGTGTTCGGCTATACCTATGAGGACGTCCGGGACCAGATCCTTCCCATGGCGGAAAACGGCGTGGAGCCCACGCTCTCCATGGGACACGATGCGCCGCTTGCGGTCCTGTCCAAGGCGCATCAGCTGCTGTTCAACTATTTCAAGCAGCTCTTCGCGCAGGTCACGAACCCGCCGATCGACTCCCTGCGAGAGAAGATCGTGACGGATACGACTGTCTACATCGGCTCGGACGGCGACCTTCTGAAAGAAAAGAGCGGCAACTGCACAGTGCTGGAGGTCGATAATCCCATTCTGACAGGCGTAGATCTGTTAAAGATCCGCGACCTTGACCAGCCGGGGTTCAAAGCACAGACCATTTCCCTGCTCTTTTACAAGAATACGTCGCTGGAGAGAGCGTTGGAGCAGCTCAATATCGCGGTGGACCGCGCAGCGGCCGCCGGCTGTAATATCGTCATCCTCTCCGACAGAGGCGTGGATGAAAACCATGTGCCGATCCCCTCGCTCCTCGCGGTGTCCAGCGTCGAGCAGCATCTGGTGCAGACCAAGAAGCGCACGGCCGTCTCCCTGATCCTGGAGAGCGGCGAGCCCAGAGACGTCCACCAGATCGCAACACTGCTCGGTTTTGGCGCGCGGGCGGTCAACCCCTATCTGGCCCACGAATGCATCGGGGAACTGATCGAGCTGGGCATTCTCGACAAGGACTACCACACAGCTGTGGAGGACTACAACAAGGCGCTTCTGTTCGGCGTTGTCAAAATAGCGGCCAAGATGGGCATTTCCACACTCCAGTCCTACCAGTCCGCCCGTATTTTCGAGGCGATCGGACTTGGAAAAGAGGTAATCGATCGGTATTTTGCCGGGACGGTGAGCCGCGTCGGCGGAATCGGCATTGAGGAGATCGAGGAGGGCGTGGCCTTCCGGCACGATCACGCTTTTGACCCGCTGGGACTGGGCGTCGACGAGACGCTGGACTCGGTCGGCTTCCACTATCTAAGAAGCGGCAAGGACAAAGAGGACCATATGTACAGTCCCGAGACCATTATCACGCTGCAGAGGGCAGTGCGGGAGAATTCCTACGAGCGATTCAGGGCCTACACAGACCTTGTGGACGACGCGGGAAGGCCGCACACGCTCCGCGGACTTCTGGAATTTGTGCCCGCCGGCGAGCCGGTGCCGCTGGACCAGGTGGAACCCGCCGAGGAGATTGTCAAACACTTTAAGACCGGCGCTATGAGCTACGGCTCCCTTTCCGCCGAGGCGCACGAGACGCTGGCCATCGCCATGAATTCCATCGGCGCCCGTTCCAACACCGGCGAGGGCGGAGAGCTCAGGGAGCGATTCGGCACAGAGCGAAACAGCAAGATCAAGCAGGTCGCCTCGGGCCGATTCGGCGTCACCAGCGAGTACCTGTGCAGCGCCGAGGAGATCCAGATCAAGATGGCCCAGGGCGCAAAGCCCGGCGAGGGCGGCCACCTTCCGGGCAAAAAAGTGTACCCTTGGGTGGCAGAGACAAGGTTCTCAACACCGGGTGTGGCGCTGATCTCGCCGCCGCCCCATCACGATATTTATTCGATCGAGGATCTGGCGCAGCTGATCTACGATCTCAAGAACGCCAACAGAGACGCCAGGATCAATGTCAAACTGGTCTCCGAGGCAGGCGTAGGCACCATCGCATCCGGCGTTGCGAAAGCGGGTGCACAGGTGATCCTGATCTCGGGCTATGACGGCGGAACCGGCGCGGCACCGGGAAGCTCCATACATAACGCTGGGCTTCCCTGGGAGCTGGGGCTCACGGAGGCGCACCGGTGTCTTACGGAAAACGGTCTTCGGGACAGAGTCGTTCTGGAGACAGACGGTAAGCTCATGAGCGGCAGAGACGTGGCCATCGCGTCCCTTCTCGGCGCGGAGGAATTCGGATTTGCAACGGCGCCGCTGGTCACGCTGGGATGCATGATGATGCGTGTCTGTTCCAAGGATACCTGCCCGGTCGGCATCGCAACGCAGAACAAAACACTGCGGAGTTGCTTTAAAGGGAAACCGGAATATGTCACCCGCTTCATGCTCTTTATCGCAGAACAGGTGCGCGAGATCATGGCACAGCTTGGTTTCCGCAGCATGGCGGAGATGACGGGACGAAGCGACTGCCTGCGCGTGAGAAAAGAACTCATCACAGACAGGGCTTTCAAGGTCGATATGCGGCAGATTCTGGGAGAGGCGCCTTTGCCGGTCCTTTCCGGAGAGGACAAGGAGAGCGGTCACTACGGGCTCTACGCCCCCAAGAATCTCTTTGATTTCGAGCTGGAGAAGACGCCGGATATGGCGGTGCTTTTGCCGGCCTTTGCAGAGGGCCTTGCACGGCTTTCCGGCAGCAAAGAGCTGATGGAAAACGGCAAGCACGAAGCGGTCGCTGAGAGCACGTACGGCGGGAACCAGGTGACCACTGGAGTGTCTGGAACTCTCAGCGCAGCCTGCCGTTTTGAGACCTCTCTGAAGGTCTCGTCCACAGACAGGGCCTTCGGAACCATCTTCGGATCGGAAATCACAAAAAGGTTCGGGAACAGCCTCTTAGAGGACACATTTGTGATCCACGCGGCAGGCGGCGGCGGGCAGTCTTTTGGCGCATTTGTGCCTAGGGGCGTCACGATCCGGCTGACAGGCGACGCCAACGACGGATTCGGTAAGGGCCTTTCGGGCGGCAAGCTGGTGCTGGTGCCGGATCCGAAGAGCCGATTTGATGCCAGCCAAAATATCATCGTCGGCAACGTTGCGCTTTACGGCGCGACAGGCGGAAAAGCGTACATGAATGGAATTGCAGGAGAGCGGTTCTGCGTGCGCAATTCCGGCGCAGTGGCGGTTGCGGAAGGCTGCGGCGACCACGGTCTGGAATACATGACGGGCGGCCGTGCGGTGATCCTTGGAAGAACCGGAAAGAACTTTGCGGCGGGTATGAGCGGCGGTATCGCTTACGTGCTGGATCGGGACCACAGTCTGTATAAACGGATCAACAAAGATATGGTGGCGCTGCAGGAACTGACGGAGAAGTATGATATCGCGGAACTGAACGATATTTTGACCGAGTATGTGGAGGAGACAGGATCGAAGCTCGGGCGGCAGATCCTGGACGATTACGAGGCATATATTCCATATTTCAAGAAGGTTGTGCCGCTCGATTATCAGAGAATGCTGACAGCGATCGGCAAGTATGAGGAGCAGGGAATTCCTCATGACAAGGCGGTGCTGGAGGCGTTTCGCGAGGTGACCAATTCATGAACACATCAATGATGTGTTCATGAATGGAAGCTGCGGCGCAGCTTCCGGGAGATCAAATGGTCATATGTTGTGAACCAGCGCCTGCGGCGCAGCTTCCGGGCGATCGAATGGTTATATTGTAAGAGGTGTGTTATGGGAAAACCGACTGGATTTCTGGAATTTCAAAGAGTGAATAATATTGACAGGCAGCCGCTGGAAAGACTGTCGGATTATCAGGAGTTCCACATCCCGCTCTGTGAGCGGGAGCGAAGAGAGCAGGGCGCGCGCTGCATGAACTGCGGCGTACCCATGTGCCAGAGCGCGATGAAGCTTTCCGGCATGGTCACGGGATGCCCCCTCCACAACATGATTCCGGAGTGGAACGATCAGGTGTATCTGGACCATCCCAGGCACGCGCTCTCGAGACTTCTTAAGACCAGCAATTTCCCGGAGTTCACCGGGCGGGTCTGTCCGGCACTCTGTGAGAAGGCCTGCATCTGCGGCATGAACGGCGACCCGGTCACCATCCACGACAACGAGCTCTACATCATTGAGACGGCCTTCAAGAACGGATGGATGACGCCGAGAATCCCCCTGCATAGAAGCGGCAGAAAAGTGGCGGTCATCGGCAGCGGCCCTTCCGGCCTCGCAGTGGCGGACCAGCTAAACCACAGGGGGCACCTTGTGACGGTTTTTGAGAGAGAGGACCGGATCGGCGGCCTTCTCATGTACGGAATCCCCAACATGAAGCTGGATAAATCCGTGATCGAAAGGCGCAGAAAGCTCATGGAGGCGGAAGGGGTGACCTTCCGGACCGGCGTCAACGTGGAAGGCGCCGTCGCGGCAGAGATCATGGACACCTACGATGCAGTCGTACTTGCATGCGGGGCCAAAAGAGCGAGATCCCTCTCCGTTGCCATTACCGAGACGGCCGGCGCGGAATACGAAGAGAACATACCCGAGAAGACGGAACAAGTCAGGGGCGTTCGCTTCGCGGTGGATTTCCTTACGGAGAGCACCCGGAAGGTCCTGAGCGGCGGTAAAAACCGGCGCAGCGACGCGAAGGGCAAGCACGTGGTGATCGTCGGCGGCGGAGATACAGGCAATGACTGTATTGGAACCGTACTTCGACAGGGGTGCGCCAGCGTGACGGCACTGGAAATGATGCCGGCGCCGCCCGTGGTCAGAACAGAGACAAATCCCTGGCCCGAGTGGCCCAAGGTCCTCAAGACCGATTACGGCCATCAGGAAGCGATCGCCAAATTCGGTCACGATCCGCGCGTGTTTGGAACCACGGTCAAAGAACTGATCCTGAAAAAAGGAAAGCTCTGGAAGATCCGAACCGTGGAGGTTCACTTCGAGAATGGAAAACTGGTCGAAACAGAGGGAACAGAGAAAGTCATCCCCTGCGGTCTGCTCCTCATTGCAGCCGGATTTCTGGGCTGCGAACCCTACACGGCAGAAGCCTTCGGCGTACATCTGACGGCGCGAGGAAATGTGGAGACCAAGGAGGGGCCCGACCATTACAGGACGAACGTAGACAAAGTCTTTACGGCAGGCGACATGCACAGGGGCCAGTCCCTGGTGGTCTGGAACATCGTGGAGGGTAGAGGATGCGCAAGGGAAGTTGACGAATATCTGATGGAATATACATCGCTGCGCGAGCAGTAAATGAATCGTAGATGCGGCACAGCCCGGCGGGTTCCTATACCACCGGGCTTTCGCCAGTGTTTTGACGCAAGGTTTGGAAGAGATTGAAATGGGCAGCGCACAGCGCTTCGACATGGAGGGAAAGATGACCAAATATGTATTTGTGACCGGCGGCGTAGTCTCCGGCCTGGGAAAGGGAATCACGGCGGCTTCTCTGGGAAGGCTGCTCAAGGCCCGCGGCTATAAAGTGACCATGCAGAAGTTCGACCCCTATCTGAATATGGATCCAGGCACGATGAACCCCATGCAGCACGGGGAAGTCTTCGTGACCGACGACGGGACGGAGACGGACCTCGATCTGGGCCATTATGAGCGGTTTATCGACGAGAGTCTGGACCACAATTCCAACGTGACCTCGGGCAAAATATACTGGTCCGTCCTGAACAAGGAGCGCCGGGGCGATTACGGCGGTGGAACTGTTCAGGTTATCCCCCATGTGACGAATGAGATCAAGAGCCGGTTTTATGTGGAGCCGCAGAGTGCGGACAGCGACAAGATACCCCAGAGGTCGAACGTGAGCGACAAACTACCCCAGAGGTCGGATACCTCCATCGCGATCATCGAGGTGGGCGGCACAGTCGGCGATATAGAATCCCAGCCGATTTACGAAGCGATCCGTCAGTTCATGCAGGAAAAGCCCCAGGGAACCTGCTGCATGATCCACGTGACACTGATGCCCTATCTGCACGGCTCGGAGGAACTCAAGACCAAACCCACCCAGGCCAGTGTCCGCGAACTACAGAGGATGGGCATTCGCGCGGATATCATTGTGTGCAGGTCTGAATATGAGATCCCGCAGGCCATGCGGGACAAGATCGCTCTGTTTTGCAATGTCCCGGTTACCCATGTTCTGCAGAATCTCAACGCGTCGTCGATCTACGAGGTCCCGCTCATGATGGAAGAGGAGCATCTGGCCGAGGCGGTCTGCGACTGTCTGCGGATTCCCTGCCCGGAGCCAGAACTCTCCGATTGGAATCGGATCGTACATGCCATGCAAAACCCGAAAATCCAGGTGACGATCGCACTTGTTGGAAAGTATACACAGCTGCACGATTCCTATCTGAGCGTCGTCGAGGCACTGCATCACGGCGGCTTCTCCAATGACGCGCAGGTGAAGATCCGCTGGGTGGATTCCGAAGAACTTGAGAAGGAACCGGAGAGATTGGACGAAGCTTTCTATGGAATTGACGGCATGATTATCCCAGGCGGCTTCGGAAATCGCGGCACGGAGGGTATGATTGCGGCTGCGCAGTATGCAAGAACGCACGGAATCCCCTTCCTTGGAATCTGTCTGGGCATGCAGATGGCACTGGTCGAATTTGCCAGAAATGTGGTAGGCTGGAAAGACGCAAATAGTTCGGAGCTGGATCCGGAGACCACCCATCCGGTCATCGACCTGATGCCGGAGCAGGCTGGCGTCACGCAGCTGGGAGGGACCATGCGCCTTGGCGCGTATCCCTGTAAACTTGTAAGAGGGACGCTGGCGCACAGGCTGTTCGGCAGGGAAGAGATTCAGGAGAGGCACCGCCACCGCTATGAAGTGAACAACGAGCTGCGGGAGCAGCTGGCAGCCGCCGGACTGACCTTTTCCGGCATCTCACCGGACGGCCGGATCGTAGAAATGATTGAATGGAACCGGCATCCATATTATATTGGAACACAGGGACACCCCGAATTTAAGTCCAGGCCCAACCGCGCGCATCCGCTCTTTGCGGGTCTTGTGATGGCGGCAGTGAGCCGGAAAGTAAAGTGAACCGGTACAAGATGCGGCCAGGCAGCTATGCCGGGGCAGTAAGGACACGAAAAAAGCAAATGAGGTAATAGAGCAGAATGCAAAGTTATAGAGAAATCCGTGCATATATAGAAGAGAACGACGTCGAGTTTATAAGGCTGGCATATTTTGACGTGTTTGGGACACAGAAGAATATCGCGATCATGTCGGGAGAGTTGGAGAGAGCCATGAAATACGGCATCTCCATTGACGGAGCTGCCATCGCCGGCTTCGATGCGGACATCCGCAGCGATCTGTTTCTGAGACCGGACCCCTCCACCATTTCAATCGTTCCCTGGAGACCCGCGGACGGCAGAGTCTGCCGCATGTTCTGCGATATCGTATACCCGGACGGTACCCCCTTTGAGCGCGACACGCGCTATATGCTGAAAAAAGCAATACAGGAAGCGCGGTCGAGAGGTGTGGAAGTGAAATTCGGCCCGGAGGTGGAGTTCTATGTATTCCGACGGGATGATCGGGGACGCAGAACAGATGAGCCCATCGATCAGGCGGGCTATATGGATGTGGACCCCCTGGACGCGGGCGAGAACCTGCGCCGGGATATTTGCTATGCGCTTGTGGAGATGGGTATTACGCCGGAGTCCTCCCATCACGAGCAGGGTCCCGGCCAGATGGAGATTGACTTCCGCTACGGCGATCCGCTTACGGCGGCCGATAATACGTCCACCTTCAAGTGGGCGGTGCGCAGCATCTGCGCGGCGGACGGCTATGCGGCGGATTTCTCACCCAAGCCCATCGCGGACAAGCCCGGTAGCGGCATGCACCTCAATATCTCGGTTCACCGCATCGACGGCGAAGACAGAAAGGCGGATCTGGACGCGTTTATGGCCGGCATTCTCAAGCACATTCGCGAGATCACGCTGTTCCTCAATCCCTCGGAGCAGTCCTACTGGCGCTTTGGCCGCATGGAGGCACCGCGTTACATCAGCTGGTCGGGGCAGAACCGCTCCCAGCTGATCCGGGTCCCTGCAGATCCGTCCGGACGCAGGAGAATTGAGCTGCGCTCCCCGGACCCTTTGGCCAATCCCTATCTGGCCTTTACACTGCTGATCTATGCGGGACTGGAGGGCATGGGTCAAAACATGACGCCTCCGCAGTCTATTGAGGCAAACCTGTACAAAGAAGATCCGGCTCTGATGCGAGGATTGGAACAGCTCCCGGCATCCAGACAGGAGGCAATGCAATGCGCGATGGAGAGCGAGCTGGTGAAACGCTGCGTGCCTGCGTCGTGCCTGGAGGCGTACGCATATGAAGGGAAGAAATAAGACCTGCAATGTCCTTACGGCAGCAGGCAAGGAGGAGAGCATTCAGCTTCTTAGGCAGATCCTCCGCAGCGTATCCGGCGCAGGGCAGCTGCGAGTTCTGCAGGCTGCGACGCTCGAGCAGATCCGACGCGGCGTATCCGGCGCGGGAGCCCAGGCGCCCGCAGACCTTCTGATCGCAGTGATGCCGCTGAGTGACGGGACCGGCGTTGAGGGCATCATTGATGTGGCGCAGAGACATCCGCAGCTGATGACAATCCTGCTTGTGCGGCAGGAGGCCTACGAGCAGGTCAGCTATCAGTGCAGAAACCAGCAGGTTTTTGTCATCGCTATGCCTTTCAAGAGGCAGGTGCTGGCGGAAGCGGCGTCTTTTATGCTGCGGATCCGCACAGTGATGGATGACAAAGACAAAGAGCTGGCGCGCCTTAGAAAAAACCTCAACGAGATCAGGGTCATTACCCGCGCCAAGCTTTACCTCATGCAGACGCGGGCTATGACAGAGGAAGAAGCGCACTATTATCTCGAGAAAGAAGCCATGGACAGGAGCCTCACCAAGAAAGAGGTGGCGGAGGAGATCCTGCAGTGATGGACGGACAGAAAAAGTATTTACGTTGATGGAAAGCAAAAACGGCTAAGTTACTCGGACATATTAGGAAAGTGCCATGTAAAGGCCGCCGGAGGGCTCCGGCGGCCTTTTTCAGGGTGTCGGGAATGTACTGGCGCATCACCCTATCTTCTCCAAAAAGTAACGGAACGCCGCATCCATAATGTGGTCTCTACGATAGATGAACGTAATGTTCAATTCGGAAATCGAGTCCGTGTCTTCTATGTCAAATCTCTTCATCAGGCCCCGCTCTGCATAGGGGCCAATGATGGACTCCGGCAGATATCCGACGCCAAGACCGGAAGTGATGTTGACCATCTGTGCGCCAAGCGAGTTCAGAATGATCATTTGCGAAGAAGAAATGATTCCGTGCGAAGAGAGCAGCAGTTCCAGTCGCCTGCGAAAGATACTTCCTTCAGGAAATGTAATGATGGGCATAGTTTGAAGCAGTTCCCGCAGATTCGAGATTTCCTCCTGGGTACTGGTGACCAGAACAAGCCGGTCCTTTTTGACGAATAATTCATGCAGTTCTTTTCTTCCAGGCGATTCCGCCACAAAAGCGCCGTCAATTTCGCGGTTCAATACCTTATCCACAAATACATCGTTCATATCCGTTGTCAGTGACAATTTCACATCCGGATACTCTTTGTGATAGTCAGCAAACAGTCGAGGAAGTTCACCTAGCGCGGTGGCCTCGATGGATCCGATCACAAGACTTCCCCTCGCATGATCCATATCCCGCATGGCGGTCATGGCTTCTTCCGACATATTCAGAATGCGGCTTGCATATTCATAGAACAACTCCCCCTTGGCCGTCAGCGTGACGCCGCGCTTGTTGCGGTAGAAGAGCGTCTCTCCCAGTTCCTCCTCCATTTGGCGGACCCGGGTCGAGAGGTTGGACTGCGCGTAGTGAAGCTTCTCACTGGCGGCTGTGAAGCCACCCTCTTGTGCCACGGTGACAAAAAATCGTAGAACCTGCAGATCCATAAAACCTCCTTGACTATCTATTAGTAGACTTATGTTTGAGCTCGCGGAGCGGGCCGCTGCGCCACAAATATATAAAAAACAGATCGCAAACTTATTTTACATCAATTTTACTGCTAGATAAAGAGGTGCTAGACTAAATACAGATAGAAAAAAGAGCTTCTGATCAGGGCGTTAGCAAGTATCTAAGCGGGGAGTGAAAGAGCGCTTCTTTGGGATACATCCTACGGATTTCGGGATCTTAAAGCGGTCGTCAAAACACTAACTGACCTTCCGCTCTATGTAGTTAACAGCCACGGTCACATCGACCATGCCTGCGGCAATTACCAGTTTGATGTGCCGATCTACATCCATCCGGCCGATCTCCCGGTGCTCCGGGACCATCACGGATCGTATCGCAAAAAGCTGGCCGTGCAGATGGCGATGAATGCAGTGGATCCCTTAACAGGGCAGCCGGTGAACGCACTCAAATCGGACTTCGACGCGCGGCAGTACCTGGAAAGACCTCTCGGAAATTTGCGGGAAGTTCGGCAAGGTGATGTCTTTGATCTTGGCGGCAAGCAGTTAGAGGTGATCGAGGTCCCCGGACATACACCTGGAAGTATCGGTCTTCTGTACAGAGAGGAGAAGATCTTCTATGCCGGGGACTCGATGAACGACGATCTGTGGCTCTTTTTACCGGAGGCCTGCCCTTTGTCTGTCTACAAAGAGACGCTGAAAAAGGCTTGGGAGCTGGATTTTGACACACTGATCATGTCACACACACCGCAGCCGCTTCCGAAGAAAGTCCTTCTGGACTACATGGAAACGGCAGAGCAGCTGGATTACAGCAAAGGATATCCCTTCAGTGCGCCGCTGACGCCGGAGGCCAACGCGAGGAGGTTTGTTCGGGAAGGGTTTACACCGGAAGACATGGGAAACGGGAAGACAGGGTACGCCGGGATTGTAATCAGTGAAGAGAAGATCTGCTGAGAGCGGAAAAAGAGCAGTTGAGAATGGCCAGGAATAAGGACAATAAAGCACATCCAGAATGGAGGATTCAATGGATATCAATACAAACAACGCCTTTTGCGAATTAATGGCGATCCGCGGAGGATCTAAGACGTCTGAAGCGGGTTCCGCTCTGACGGCAGCTGCAGAAGTGACGGTCAGCGGGCAGGATCCCTTCTTCCCTTCCCCTTTTAAATTCGGGGAGACGGCGGCAGGGGTGCTGGCGGCACGAGCTGTAGCAGCTAATGATCTGTGGGAACTCAGGACAGGCCGCAGACAAAGCATCGAACTATCCGTAGAAACGGCAGCAGCTACCTGCCTTGGCGGAACTGCGCAGACACAGTGCAAAAACAGCGATGGAATCTACGAGGGAATTCAGGCTTCCGAGGCCCTGCAGCATATGGTTTCCATCACACAGCCTTGGAAGTGCGCGGATGGAAGATGGTTCCTTCCCCACTTTAATCTCCCCCATCTGGAGAAAAAGGTGTTGGACGTGCTTGGACATGACGGCGTCCCCTGTGAGGGCACACCGGAAGCAGTCGCGGAAGCTGTCTCCAAGTGGAACAGCGAGGACCTGGATCGGGCGATCTATGAGGCAGGTGCTACGGGCGGAATTGTGTTTACACAGGAAGAATGGCTGCAGCATCCGCACGGAAAGCACCTCGCCTCTCTTCCGGTCGTCACGATTGAAAAGATCGCTGATTCAGAGCCGATCCCGCTGCCTGCAATTACTGAGGTAGACGGCAATGCACAGCCGCTCTCCGGTGTCAAAGTATTGGAATTGTGCAGGATTATGGCAGGCCCGACTTGCGGCATTTCCCTTGCAGAGCATGGGGCAGACGTGCTGATGGTCACAGCGCCGCAGCTTCCCCAGGTTCCCAATTTCGTTCGCGATGTCAGTCACGGAAAGCGAAGCTGCTTCCTGGATTATACGGTGCCGGAGGACAGTCAGAAGCTTCACGAGCTTGTGAAAGACGCGGATATATTCCTGGAAGGATATCGCCCCGGTTCCATGGAAAAGCATGGATTTGGTCCGGAAGATCTGCTCAAAGACAAGAAAGGTCTTATTTATGTGAGCGTGGACTGCTTTGGTCCGGGCGGTGTGTATTCAGACCGCGCAGGCTGGGATCAGGTTGCGCAGGCAGTGACCGGAATTGCAATCACAGAAGGCGAGCTGGAAAAGGCAGGACAGCCTAAGCTGACGCCTGTCTATGCATGCGACTTCCTGACCGGATTTATGGGCGCGTTCGGCGCCATGGTTGCGCTTAGACGCCGCGCTCTTGAAGGCGGCTCCTATGTGGTGCGTGTTTCCTTATGCCAGTCGGCTATGCTCTTACAGAGGGAAGGCCTCGTGACCGGATTTGAAAACGCACCTGGTAAGCTCGATGCGCAGACCTTTGAGTCGCTGGCGGTGTGCGATGACGGCACAATTTACGGAGATCTTAAAACGCTAGGCCCGGTCATCCGGATGTCGGAGACCAATCCCAGGTGGAACGGGACTACGCCGGAACTCGGTAGCAGCGAGGCGGCGTGGTGGTGAAAATATGAGAATACGACCTCTATGAGAAATGACCTCTGGGGCAATTTGTCGACAGCTGTCTCCAAATTACCCCAGAGGTTGTTTTCTGCTATTCTTGCCGCTGTTGAATATGTACACCTGTAGGTGTATAATTGATGACGTAAGGACAAAACAGGTACAGCGATCACGGACGGATTAGCATATGAAAAAAACAATCTATCATGGCTCTGACCACATTATAGAAGTTCCAATATTTCATGGTGGCAAGCCGCACAATGACTATGGATACGGCTTTTACTGCACGGAGAGCCGCACAATGGCCAAAGAGTGGGCTGTGTCAGAGGAGCATGACGGTTATGCGAACGGCTATGAGCTGGATTTGGATGGGCTAAAGATCCTTCATTTAAATCAGGGCTATCCCATACTCACATGGCTTACAGTACTTATTCAGAATCGGACGTTTAATATAGATTCACCACTTGCTGCAGAAGTTTCCCGATATCTGCAGAAGAATTTCAGTGTGGATACTACAGTTTATGATGTGATTACCGGGTACCGGGCAGACGACAGTTACTTCTCCTTTGCGCAGGATTTTTTAAGTGGCACGATATCGTATGAACAACTTCAAAAAGCAATGTATTTAGGAGAACTCGGAGAACAGATTGTACTTGTCAGCCGCAATGCCTTTTCAGCAATTCGGTACATTGGATGTGAGAAAGCACTTCAGAGCGAATGGCTCTTGAAGAAGGTTGAGCGAGACAGACGTGCGCGAAATGAGTACCTGCATTCAGACAGAATGAGCTATCGGCGGGGAGAACTGTACGCAGTGACCATCTTGGACGAAGAGATCAAACCCGATGATCCTCGCCTGCTATGAGGAGAGTCGTGGAGGGCGATTCCATTCATTTGAAACCTCTCTCTTCGAGAGAGAATAACGTCCGATATTGTATGGGAGGAAAGATTATGCTGCATGCCTACGATGAAATATATGTTGCCAAAGCACAGACAGCGCTTGCACAAATGCTGCGCTATGCAGTAGAAGATATGCATTATACACTCGACGAGTTCTGGGATATGTTTCTGATTTCCGGCATTGCGGATCTCTTTGGAAAGGGAGATTACAGGTTCATTGTCGGAAAATCCGGCGTGGAGACAGCGCAAGAGGTTGTGTGGAGGCTGACTGGCGAATGGCCGCAGACGGAACCTGTATTTCACCTCGACAAGAGTGCGACCTATTGGACCGGCTGGATCCTGGCGTGGTATCAGTGGTACTCCGGACAGAGCTTTCGAAGGATCAGCGAATTCCTGACCGCAGAGAAGGTGCGGGATATGTATTCTCCATACCACGAAATGGATCCATTGCACTTCGCTGAGGAGGCCGACAGGATTAGAAGACAGAAAGAGAGAACAACCAGACTGAGAATGTATCGGGAGCGCTTAGGAATCAGCCAGTCTGAACTTGCGCGGCGGAGCGGCGTCTCAGTAAGAATGATCCAGAATTACGAGCAGAGACAGAAAGATTTGCGCAAAGCGCAGACAATGACAACCTGGATGTTGGCCAGAGCCCTGCGATGCACGGTGGAAGACCTGATGGAGTACTGAGAGAGGGAAGGTAATACGGATATTATGATCAAACTATTCATGACAAGCAGTCCAATGGGAGCATATAGAAGTGTGGAAGCACCTGCATTTAAAGGACTTGATCCGTCCAATGGCTTGGTGGACGAATTAAAGCACTATTGGAGAGAGGACTCGCGTTGCCTTCTAATTTCAGCTTTTCCCGACGAATACTCTGTAAACGACCGCATGAGAGCGGACTTCGAGAGAATTTTCAGAGAAACAGGGCTGTCACTGGAATGCATGGATCTGTGCGACAGACGAAATGGAAGAGAGTCCGTTTCGAAGCTGTCCCACTATGATATGGTGATCCTCGGCGGTGGCCATGTGCCAACGGAGAAAGCTTTTTTCGATGAGATTGAGCTGCGGGATGCACTGCATGGAGTGAACGATCTGGAGGGCAACACACAGAATGGAGACAGCTCGGATGGACACAGCTGGGACGGGATCATTATGGGAATCAGTGCCGGCAGCATGAACTGCGCAGATCTAGTCTATGCGCAGCCGGAGATGCCCGGCGAAGCAGTAGATCCCTCGTATCAGAAATTCATTCGTGGATTAGGGCTCACAGATGTGAATGTTCTGCCGCACTATCAGGCTGTCAAGAATGACTGGGTCGACGGAATGCGGCTGATGGAAGATATTACATATCCTGACAGCGTCGGAAGAACTTTCTATGCAATCGTGGACGGAAGTTTCGTGCTGCAGACAGGGGACCGGAAGGAGATCCGGGGAGAAGCCTATCGGATTTCTGATGGGAAGATAGAGAAGGTTTGTGAAAAGGGAGGCGTGTTGAAACTCTCTTCTCATAAGTAGAACCAAAGAGTGCCGCAGGAGGTTGTCTTGCGGCACTCTTGATTTACTAATCAGAGGAAAGGAATCAGCTTCAACGGAAAGGAGAGGAACGAATGTGACGGCATCCTTTCCTCTTTCGTCTTGTCCCTTTTCTCGACCATGTAACGGCATACGAGGCCAGGGAAGATGCCAGAAAAATGAAAAGGTTGTATAATGACAACAGCACAAATTCTGATTTACCGATACGATACTCTTTCAGCGAGGAATGAATATACAACAAACAGGGAGCAACAAACATGATTACTGGAGAACTGCGCAGCAAAATAGACAGCCTATGGGAAATATTCTGGACGGGCGGACTGACCAATCCATTGGACGTGATCGAGCAGATGACGTATCTGATGTTCATCCATGATTTGGATGATTCGGATAATCTTCGTGCCAAGGAAGCCGCCATGCTGGGACTTCCTTACAACACTATTTTTGCCAGTGAAGTGCAGATCGGCGACCGAGTTGTCGATGGCAGCCAGCTGAAGTGGAGTGTCTTCCACGACTTTCCAGCGGCTAAGATGTACAGCACGGTTCAGGAGCTGGTATTCCCGTTTATCAAGAACCTGCATGGGGATAAGGAGAGTGCCTATTCCAAGTACATGGGAGATGCTATTTTCAAAGTGCCTACGCCATTGATGTTGGACAAAATAGTGACAGCCATGGACAGCATTTATGAGCAAATGGCGCAGCTCAAATCAGCGGACACACGCGGTGACATCTATGAGTATCTGTTGTCCAAAATTTCAACAGCGGGCGTCAACGGCCAATTCAGAACGCCCCGCCACATTATCCGGATGATGGTAGATTTAATGGAGCCTAGAGCGGACGAGATCGTATGCGATCCTGCCTGCGGCACGTCCGGCTTCCTCGTGGCTGTCAGTGATTTTTTGAAAGAAAATCGCAAGCAGGAGGTTTTCTTCAACAGGCAGAACAAGAACCACTACATGAACAACATGTTCCATGGCTACGACATGGACAGAACGATGCTCCGCATCGGTGCCATGAACATGATGACGCATGGCGTCGACAATCCTACAATTGAGTACCGCGACAGCCTGTCCGACCAGAACCCGGATAAGGACAAATACACGCTGATTCTGGCCAATCCGCCCTTCAAGGGAAGCCTTGACTATGACATTGTATCTACAGATCTTCTCAAGGTATGTAAGACCAAAAAGACAGAGCTTCTGTTCCTCACCTTGTTTTTGCGGATGCTCAAAGTCGGCGGCCGCTGTGCCTGCATTGTTCCTGACGGTGTCCTGTTCGGATCATCGAAGGCACACAAAGCAATTCGGCAGGAAATCATTGAAACTAACCGCCTGGAAGCTGTAATTTCCATGCCGTCAGGCGTCTTCAAACCGTATGCAGGTGTATCCACGGCTATATTAATCTTTACGAAGACCGGACATGGCGGAACTGATAAAGTCTGGTTTTATGACATGAAGGCGGATGGTTTCAGCTTGGATGATAAGCGCAGTGAAACCAAAGAGAATGACATCCCTGACATTATAAATCGCTTCCATAACCTCAAAGAGGAAGAAGGCCGCAAGAGAACCGACCAGAGCTTTATGGTGCCCAAGCAGGAGATCGTCGACAATGAGTACGATCTGAGTATCAACAAGTACAAAAAGACGGAATATATTCCGGTGGAGTACCCGCCGACGGAGGAAATCCTGGCAGAACTCCGTGACTTGGAGAAGCAGATTGCCAAAGAGATGGATGAGTTGGAGAAGCTGTTGAAGTAGATTGAGATTTGCCGAGGTAACGAGGAGTGCGTGGACAAGGCGGCAGACGTCCGTCGGGAGCTTGCTCACGTAAGGATGTATGACGGCTTGAACACATAGTCCGACAGGACGCATGAGCATGAAGCCCGAAGGGCGAAATGCGAATGGCACGACGAGTACCTGAGGTAAGATTTGTGGCGGAACGAGGAGTGTGTGGACAAGACGTATTGTACGTCATACAAGACTTTTGACAGTCGAGAGGCTATGTGATAAGCTATAGTTACAAAAGGTGCTGCCGATAGACGGTCAGCCCAATAACTGATTAGCTAAAATAGCCGCTCGCGTTTCTCAGACTGGGGCGGCTATTTTTGCGTGTTCGATTTGTCAGATCTATCCTTGCCGAGATTGTAACCGGCAATGAAACAGGTTAAGCCAAAGCTTAGCACTGCAATCATGTCAATTACTCCCATAGCTCAGCCCTCCTTTCTATTGGATTCCCTGTAAGGGTTTCTATATGAACGGAGGGTCACAGTCCCTCCGAAGAGGGCTAACCGCCTACCGAATATGGCAGCACCTAAGAATCATAATAGCAAACGGATGTTCGGAAATCAATACAGTATTGTGGGGTTATACATATGAGATATAAGCTCGGGGATATATGTGAAATAGTGTCTGGGAGTACACCGAAAACTGGCTTTTCAGAGTATTGGGATGGAGATATTAAATGGATTACTCCGGCAGAACTTAATGATGATTCATATATCGTTAATGACAGCGTAAGAAAGATTACAGAATTAGGAGTGCGAAAGACAGGATTGTCTTCATTTCCCACTGGAACTGTAATCCTCTCCTCAAGAGCACCGATCGGGAAAGTTGCCATTGCAGGTTGTGAAATGTACTGTAATCAAGGTTTTAAGAACCTTATCTGTTCTGAAACAATAAACAACCGTTATCTCTATTGGTTCTTAAAAGGTAACACAGAGTATTTGAACTCTTTGGGCAGAGGGGCAACATTCAAAGAGATATCGAAACAGATTGTCGCTTCTATCGAGATCAATGTTCCAAGTGTAAAAGAACAGGAAGAAGCGGTTAAAATTCTGGAGAGAGTCTCGAAGCTAATGAAGCTTCGGAGAAAAGAAATTGAAGAATTGGACAACCTCATCAAAGCCCGATTGAACAAAATCGCTGCGCGATGGCCTGCCAGGGCTGTGGCGCAGTTTTACTTTATTGACAATTAAAAAGCAGTGGAATTACTTTTCGTAATTCGGTATTGTTAAGTTACCA
>Ga0256405_10004063_pt1 | contig 28372 bp, 24 predicted proteins | sample RumenRJG_02DNA_FD_189096 | JGI IMG/M metagenome (GOLD analysis project Ga0256405, IMG submission 189096) | Bovine rumen microbial communities from Lethbridge, Alberta, Canada - RJG_02 | ecosystem: Host-associated > Mammals > Digestive system > Stomach > Rumen | place: Canada: Alberta... | reverse complement strand
CCATGATGACTATCTTCTTACTTGTCATTGGTAACTCCCTTGATGTTGTGGATTCTTACGTCTATTAGATATTCTGTACTAAGGTTTTCTTATGAATTAATATATCAATAAAGGATGTGTGAAAAATGGCTTTAATAGAAATTAAAGATGAGGAAATGTTGAAAATCGTATGTGATAAAATATCAACATATGGAGATGGTAATATTAAAACTATAGAGAAAATTATAAGTTTTAAAACCAAAGCTTTAGAGAGAATACGTCATAATGAGCATTTGATTTATATTGATGAAATAGTCGATACTCACTTCCCTAAATTCTTTTCAGCATATTCTGCACGTATCGAAGTTATAGATGAGTTAGTAGTACATTCACAACAATGGGATGAATATTTACATGTAGCTATTGTCGATGGCTGCTGTATTGGTTATCCTAAAGAGACTAAGAATATTTTATCTCCTATATTTAGAGGAAGATATGATACTTTTGTTTTAGCCTATCGAGAAGATACTGATGAATACGATTTGATTCATTATGAAGTATAATAAATTAAAGCAGTACTAGATAGGTTAATCCTATCTAGTACTGTAATCATTTTGTATGCCTATTTTTCTTATATGTATAAAATAAGAGAAATATGTCAATAGTGGGAGTTTTCAATATGGCAGAATCAAATAAATCAAAACCAACAGCTCGTTGGTATGTTAGTTCTTTTCATAAGAAAAAAGATGATGTAAATGTAGTTGGTGTAGTAGAAAAAATAGAATACACTGATGAATCTGGAAATAAAACTTATAAAGATAATCTTCATTGGTATTACGATCCTCAGAGAGTGTTTTATGTAACTCAACCAGGATGGAGAAATTATAAATATAAAAAAGAATTTGAAGATATAAATCTTTGTGATAAATATATCTGTAGAGATTCTGAATTAGAAGAAAGAATTGGTGCAGCATTAGGATATTTTGGTTATAGAAAAAGACCATTACGTCAGTTATGTGCATCACCATATTTGTATGTAGCAGATATACCTACGGAAGATTTAATTAAGCAAGAATATGTTCGTAGACAACCTCAAACTATTGCACCTTTTACTAGAGGTGGATTAGATATCGAAACTGAAGTTAGAGGTGAAAAACGTATCAATGTGATTACGTTTATTCATGAACATGAGATTTTTACTTGTGCTTTAAAAGAATATTGCAGAATTCATTTAGGAGATGATAAATTTAAAGCAGCTACTAAAGAAGATTGTCTAGGTGTGATTGATAAGTATATTGGAAAGTATATGAAAGATCACAACTTTACATTAACTTTCGAAATAGTAGATACTGAATTAGATTTAATTAAATGGATATTTGCTCGTATACATGAAAAGAAAACTAATTTCGTAGGTGTATGGAACCTTTCATTCGATATACCAAAGATTATAGAACGTATAGTGTCATTAGGAGCAGATCCAGAAGAGATCATGTGTCATCCTTCTGTACCTAAAGAGTATAGATATTTGGATTGGTATGAGGATAAGTCTAATACTAAACAAAAAGCACATATCACTGATAGATGGCATTGGTTAACTTTAGCAGGTTATACACAATTTTTAGATTCTATGTGTCTATATGCTAGATTACGTAAAGCATCTGGAAAAGAGTCTTCATATTCCTTAGACTATATTTCAAATAAAGTTTTAGGTCAAGGTAAATTACATCTTGAAGGTGAGATATCAAATCACTGGTATGAGCAGACTTATAAGTTCTTAGATTATATCGCATACAACATCAACGACGTATTAGTGATGCAGTTGATGGAATTTAAAACTGAAGATATGATTGCTTTAACTGCATTATCTGGTAATTCATTGATGTCTGAATTTTCTAAGCAGACAGTTCAGGTACGTAATGATGCATATGTCTTTGCAAAACAACATGGAAAGGTACCGGCCACATCTTCAATGAATATGTTCAATGAATATGACGAAATGATGATAAAAGTTGGAGGAACAGTTTTACCACCTAATAAAGCTATAGGTGTTTCTATAAGAGCATTAGAAGAAACTAATGGAAGAACTCTAGCTACAGTACTTACAAATGACCTAGATGTATCTTCATTCTATCCTTCGGTGATTGAAGCGTTTAATATTTCAAAAGAATCTTGTTTAGCTACGATCATTAATGTTAATGGTCATACGGAGCAAGAGAATGAAATTTTAAATGGAGGTATAGTACAGCCAAGAGTAGGTGCTATGGATGTAGGAACTAACTTCTTTGGATTGAATAATTATAGAGAAGCGTTAGATGCGTTTAATGTAGATTTAGCATCTGGTAAAATTTAAAAAAAAAGAAAATACTGAGTACCACTCTGGTTACCCAGAGTGGTACTCTTTATCTATATCTAGTTACAGATTAGATATCCTTGATCTCGAGGTCAGCAGGCTCTGGAAGCTTAGAAGCTTTAGCGCCTGTAACATCGTACTCAAGAGTACTGAACATGTTGATGAACTTATCCATGCCCTTAACATCCAAGTATAGACCCATAGGGTTGGTAGGAATTACCATAGTACGGCTGTTAGAGAACACACGCTTGTTAACAGCGTTGTCTAATTGTGGGTTATAGTGAGCAATGAATGTACCATAATCCCAGTTATGACCGAAGTTCAAAACATCCTCAGGATCGTTCTCACGCCATGGGATCATAACGATCTTATTGCGCATTACGTCGAATGTTGTAGTTACCATATCAAGTACAGTACCGTTAGGTAATACACGACGATACTCAACAGTTGAACCATCAACAGGCTGATCCTTATTTAAGTGATCATGGATGTGTGGAACGTTGAATAAGTTCTCTAGAATTACAGAAGAGGTTAATACCTTGAAGGTAGGAATCTCACCTGGTTTTAATTGGTGCTTGTAGTATGTGTTTTGGTATAGTAAAGAAATTAGATTCAATAACTGCCACTCAACATACTGACGAATATCACCAAGGATATCTGAAGAACGGATAGTATCAACGTTATTTAGGTCAATACTGTTCAAGTAAACCATAGGACGAACGATCTGTGAAGAAACATATTGGAAGCCAATCTTGTCGATTCTGTTTCTGAAATCAGGATTTAACTTCTCCATGTTAGCTCTATCGTAAACGTAAAGCATCTCACGAATGATTACGTCTAAACCACGATGATCTTGACCTAAAGCAGTAGCCTCAGTTACTAATGACATTAAGAACTCAGGAAGCTCTTCTTGCATTGAGTAGTCAACTAAGATGTTACGGCCATTTGAAATCTCGAATGAGAATGGTCTGGTGTGGTAACGGATAGCTAAGTTAGACTTACGTAAGTTTTCCTCAGAGTATCTTGCATCAACACTATAACCGACAGCAGCTACAGCTAGACCCTTTAATAAGTTAGAAACATCAGCAGCAACTTCACTACCAACACTGTTATAAGCAGTTACTCTAGGCTCACACATAGCGTAAACGTTAGAGGTCTTTAAAGAGATCTGTGAAGATACGTGAATCTCTAATCTTAAGAAGTCAGTATCAGTGCAGTTAGCTAAGATGGTTGAAGGAGCACCAGTAACAGTTAAGGTGTTCTTCTTTAATGGGAATGCATATCTAAACATACATGCACGATCACCAGAATCAGCTGTATTAGGCTGCATTTGGTACTTAGCCATCTGTACATGACTTAAATCGATCTGGAAGTTCTCAGTAGTACCACCACTAGTTAAAGAAACGATAGCACTGTCGAAAATTACATTCTCAGATACAAGGTCAGTATAGTTGTACTGTGACTTACCAATTTGGTTAGCTAACTTAGATAAATCGAATAAGTTAACCTCACGACCAAACTTGATGACACCGTCACTAATTAAGTCACTGTTAACATCGTTAGCAGATAGTGGAACGATAGGTTGTAACTGATTAGATACACTCTTAGGATCAGCATACAAATTGATGAAAGGAACACGGTGGTCACCCTCATCACGAACGTTGTGGTCTGCGTCATTTGACTTTAACATGTCGTATACTTCAGCATATGGAACTACATAGCGAACATATGGAGAAGCAGATGTACGACGGTGAACGATTCTATCTAAGATAGAACGGTGAGCTTGTAATAAAGTTACAGTTAAAGCTGCAGGTAAGTCAGCAATAACCTTATCGATATTAACACCGAAAGCTTCCTCAGAAGGCATACCGATATTGTTGATAGTGCCAAGTAATGAAGGAGCAAATACAGTAGTAGTGCAACGATTGATAGCATTACGAATCTCGTTATCGGTTACAGACTGATTGAAGTGTGTAGAACGATAAAGTGCGTTGTTACCAGCACAAGCTTGGCAACGAGCTAACATAGCACAAATTTGCTTAGTAACTTCAGGACGTGCAGAAGCAGGAACATTAGCACTATCCATCAACATCTCGATACTAGCACGAGATACACCAGCAACACTTGCGTTAGGGTTGAAAGACTCAACACCAACAACATTACCGTTACCAAACTGAGTAGCACGTGAAACCATACCGCTCTGCATTAAGAAGTTGGTTACCTGATCATAGGTATTGCGAATCATCTTGTCTGCAGTTGCATACTTTGCACGCTCAGCATCTGACATGCTGTTAACATTGATCATGGTGTCGGAACCCATTAAATTGCTAACCAGCTGGTCATAAATCTGGACAGAATTAGGTGTTCCATTAGAAAAAGTATTCATTTATTTTCCTCATTGGAATAACGAAAAAACTAAGGGTTAGAAAGTCTTAACGATAATCTAGTTAAGAAATCTTTCAAACAGGAAATACTGGTTAACCACATCCAACTAGACCTCCAACGTTTTAACATCAAGAGATCGTTAGGAGAAGCATTCTCAGGTGGATTCTTTAGAAAATTATCAATTCGCATACTTACAGTTTCTCTAAAGATGTAATCACTAAGAGTTTCATCTGGAGAAGCCATTTCAAGTAACATCATGGTTGGGTCGATTGACGGTTTATGGATATCCTGTTTCTGTGTCTTTTCGACTTCATCTTGATTGTCACTATCAGTGTCTTCATTAGAATCACTTTCAGTCGTATCATCTTTAGATTCTTCAGAAGTATCTTCCTCTTCATTTTCTTGAGAGTCTTCTGATTTTACATCTTCTTCATCAGTTGTGGATTCAGTATCATCAATAGCTTCCATACCGTATTCGAAACGATCTTTGACGAATTCAGCATAGATACTATTACGGAAAGCAAGAGCCTCCGTTGATTGAATCGTGGTGATCGGTTTGATGAAGTAATTAACGATTTCTTCTGATACATTAAGAGATCGTAGTAATTCTCCAAAAAGTGCATAATCATTTATATCTTGAATCAAGTGCTGTTGAACTAAGCTTTTGCAAAATTCAATAAATTCATCTTGATCTTCAATAATGTGGTTTTTCCCTGTTGAAACCCATGCGCTTTCGGTAACCAAATCAAAACAAACATCTGCAACATTGTACTTGTGCAAATTTGTCATACCATAATAGTTATGCTCTATAGAGAAACTTGAGAGGATACCGATTAGGTTATCCAGATTTAATTTCTTTAGATTAAACCATTTAAGTAAGTTGATATAACCACTACCGAGATCAGGTCTATTTGCAGTAGGATTTAATTCTCCAACTTCTACAGGGTGTAAGCTAAGAATAACTACAAAATCTTTATTCTCTTCTTGACTTAATGCTGGATTGTAATTCAGCTTAGTACAGAGAGAAGGAAGATAGATCTGACCATTTGGGATGACTTTCTTTGGATATTTATCTTCGTTAATAAAACCATAATAAATAGCAAAGATCTCATCTATAAACTTAGCATTGATAGTAGCCGTATATTCACGATTGTGATATTCAAAGTTAGATGGAGTATTAAAAATATCCATCAAACTGAAATAATCGCCGGGAAATAGGAGTCCGTTTAATAAAAAACTAGATGCAATATCTTTACCACGTTTATATAAAACGTTAACTGGATCAAACACATTTTCAGTGATTGCAGTCTGTGGTAAAGTAGCTAAGCTTGATGAGAGATTTAATTTAATACTGTTGACGTCTACAGGATCTATATTAGTTACAGAACTAACATACTTTATATAAATGAGTTGTTCTAGAATAACTTTCACACGATCAAAAGGATGAAGACCCTCTAGATTGAATTGTTGTGTGATGTATTCAGGAGAACCCATTCGTATGTATTTGATCATTTGACTCATTAGGTACCCTCTTTAAAAATTTAATTTTATTCACGTGAAAAAGTTTTTCTTTGTAAGCTCGTATGTGCCCAAAAGAAAAAGCTATAGGATGCTAGATTACACATGTGTGTTCTGAGGAGAGAAGTTCGGATGTTTTTCACTGTTGATCTGTTCGTTGATGCATTAATTTTATTGTTGCATTCTAACGATTCTGATGTTAGAGATTTTGTTAATCAAATTTTAGTTATTTATGAGAAAGAATCAAAGAGTTCAGTCGATGAGACTTCTTATTTTGATTTCTATATTAATCTCATTAGAGAGGTAATGAATAGAAACATCACAGTTAATGATGTTGGTGAAGTTGAATCATTATTATTAAAAATTAAATCTAACCCACTGGTAATTAAGGATCCAGAGTTATATAGTAATTTAAAACGTATCTGTTCTGATAGAGCTGAATTGAGTCCAGACCAGCATAGGTTTTATTTACGTAAAATAGCAAATGCTACTCTGTGGTATAATGACACTACTGCAGTTAAGAAGATGTTTGCTAAGTTAGCTAACAATGCTGCTTTAAAAGATCCTGACCAACAGGATACTGTTTTGGAAGAATTGAACACTTTATGTTCTACTGTTATTCAGCAGAATCAAGATGTGAATAATAGACTAGATGAGAAAAGTGATGAAACACGTATTACGTATTTAGATTCTTCTGATAAAGATAGTATCGCTAAAGCACTTAAAGTTTACAACACTACATCTGTTGTTAATACTTTTAAAACTGGTTTACAGGGTTTAAATAGAGCTTTAGGTGGTGGATTTAAATTAGGTTCTAGTATAGTGTTTAACTCTTGTAGTCATAACGGTAAAAGTTTATCTTTATTAAAAATGGCTAGATGGCAGGTAACACTTAATAAACCTAGTGAACAATTTCGTAATCCTACTTGTTTGATTTATTCGTTAGAAAACGAAACACCACAAAATTTATTACAGCTGTTCAATGAACTCTATGTAAATAAATTTAGGAAAGTTCCACCGGCTAATATTCCAGAAGAAGATATTGTTACTTTCTGTTATGATGAATTTCATAAACTAGGATGGAAACTTATCATCGATAGAAGATTGGGTGCTAACTTTGGTTTTCCAGAATTAGTAGCTGATTTTGAAGAATATCTTAGTCTTGGTTTTACTCCACTGATGTGTGTTATAGACTATATGAATATGATGCGCAAAGGTAGAGAAGTTACCGATGGTGGTGGTGCTAATGCTTTAATGGTACGTGATCTTTACACTAATGTTTGCAACTATTTAAAAGCACACAATTGCACATTAGTTACTGCTCATCAGTTAAATAGAAAAGCAGTAGAAGTTGCACGTTTAAATCCATTAGGAGCAGTAAAACGATTCGGACCAGATATGCTCGCAGATAGTACTGATGTTCAACGTGAGGTCGATATCGCTATCTATCAGCATAAAGAGTCGGATACGAAAGGTAATGCATTCATGACTTACAACGTAAGTAAGGTTCGTTATAATAACGACATACCTGAACGTGATAGATATTTTGCCTATGCTTTCCATGGACCTTTAGGTATACTCGATGATGTAAATGGTGTCGATATGAGTACCGATAATATTTACGCATATGACTACGCTAGAGTAGATGCTGGACTTTATCCAGATGGACGACCTGAGACTGAATCAGATCGTGCTTATAAAGCTAAACATCCAGATAGAGCTATGGGCGAAGAAGCTTTACGTGGTAATAGTGGTGATGTTTCAATTAGTTAATTTATTGTTTTGATGTATGGAGATAAAAATGAGTGAATTAGATTTAACTCGCTTAAATGTTGGTGGTATTAATAATGACAGTTCTGCAATGACTCCTCCTCCAGGTTGGGGTGAAGAACCAAAAGAAGAACCAAAGGTTGAACCAATAGTTGAGCCAGTTGAAGTAGAGGAAAAGATTGAGACTCCTGTTTTGGATGAAAATAAAGAAGAAGAAGTAACAGAAGTAAAATCCAACGAGAGTGAAATCGAAACCGACAATAACAATACTAGAGATAATATTTTAAATTCTTTATCTGCTCAGATGCAGCCAAAGGAAACTGAAGATAAGGAAACTGATAAAACACCTGATTTTTCTTATGATTTAAGTGAAACAGCAGAGGAAGATGTTGAAGAAGAAACTCCTTCAACTACAGTTTCACCAAAACTCATCGAAAAGAGCAATAAAGGTAAGTTTGTTCATCATACTAGAGTGGATGCTGGATTTGGTAATAGACCATCACCACTAATTGTGAAGTCAGTATTCTCACGTACCTTATTAAGTTTATTGAATGCATATTTCAATGGTTCAATTGGTAAGGACGGTGAAGTACATCATTATGTTGATGAAGAACTTAAGTTTTTCGGTGTGTATAATCGTAAGAAGGAGCCTTGTGTATGGGAAGAAGGTGGTGCAGATGATAACAAAGGTTCAGTTCTGTTAATCACCGACCCAGAAGGTAATCCACTAACACCATCATTCTCATTAACAAACACCAATGTAGTTAACGGTAAGCACGCATTAGTTCCAGTATGGGCTGGATGCTATATGCTTATGGGAGGACAGCGTAAAGGTGATAAGATCTTAACTGTTTATAAGATCAGTTCAGTAGAGAATTCTACCGACGCACATTTATCAAGCCCTTCATTTACATTGGATTTGATTTGTTATAGTAACGGTGGCGAATTTACTTCAAATGTAGAATCTACATTCTGGACTGTAGAAACACCTGCATGGAAAGCAGCTATGAAACGTATGTATGAGAAAAATGCATTTGTTCCAGCATACGTAAATGACTATAAGGAATTCATTCTTGATGTCGCTACTTTAAATGATCTTAATGATGCGTTATCTGAACAAAATTTTGTCAACACTATCGAAGTTTTACCAGATTTAAAGACAGCTTATACAGTTGTTGGAGAACAGCTAGGTAAACAGATGTTAGAGCTTGACAAATATGAATGTGCTCAGTTGATAGTTTATCCAGTATATCAGCAGGAGACTGTAGATGTATGGATTATTGGTCTTATCTACAACAGAGAAACACATAGTTCAGTAGGTCGCAGAATCGCATATAAGAAAGTAGTGATACGTGAAGATGATTCATGTCAATTCTACTATCCAGATAGAACTGAAAAAGAAAGTGTTCCTTTTGATACTTTAGCTAAAGCATTAAAACGTAACAATGGTTCTATCATCAATGCTTTCCGTAGATTAACTCCTGTAGTTTAAAATTTATAGACGATACTCCAGGCACTAAAGCCTGGAGTATCCTATAGGTTTTTATTTTTTTCAATCCATTTAAAAGGTACTAGATATGCATAATCGATTCCTAGATCTAGATGATTCAAAATTTTTTAATCTTCAATCAGATAACACTATTGAACCTATTAAAAAAGAAGGTGGTTCTATCACTGAGTATGACGAACCTACTGATTTAAATGAAACAAAAGAAGAACAAATCCATACTGGCGATAAGCAAGTAGATATCGTAGTTGATGTTGGTAATAGATCTGTAGAATCTGCTAACTATAGAAAACAAGACACTGAACAAATGCTAAGAGTTTTGAATCGATGCATAAAGATGTCTTTTGAGATCGATAGACGTTTTGCTGGTAATGAAGATATTGGTGGACTTATAAGTAATGGATTATACGGAATTGTAAATGTGGTAGGTCATATAGTTTCTAATGCTGCTAATTTATTATTCCGTGGATGGAGAGATTTTAAACGTAGTGAACTAAGTGCATATTTAAGTTCCAACGTTACTCTATTGAGCAGAATCAACGATGAATCTAATTATCAGTTACTAAATAGATTTAAGCTATACACACCTGAAGGTATGGTTGGAAAATATCCAGATGCTTTTCAATCATTAGTAGCTTATTTAAATATAATCGATATGAAAATGTCTGTCGTCTATGCACGAGACAGCATCGAATTGTTAGCTAAACATTTAAAGAATAAGAAACTTAATGATTTTGAACGTGAACTGGATAATCTTAATGCAATAGTTAACAATCAAGAAGTCGATAAGAAATTTAAAGAGACTGAAAAATATTTTACTACTAAAAAGAATCACGAGAGTGAATTTCAGACTCAATTTTCTTCAATGGGTGACTTTGCAACATTTGTAGATGGACTTTGTAATGCTGATGGTTATTTACGTGATGTATCTTCAGTGTATAGTACAGTTCAGAACATAGAAAAGTTACTTGGTGCTATCTGTGAAGATAAGGATGCTTTATCTAAAAAAGATGTTTCTTATATTGCAAGTGTGATTAGATCATTAGCTGCGCATGTAGATAATTATGCTACTTGTATCAACGACATAAATAGATTACAGCACAACACTTATGAGAATATTAAAGCTATTAGAAATAGATTAAAATATTAATAACTGTGCAGTGCTTTAATAAAATCACACATATATGACATAAACAAGAACGATGTAGTTTTAACTAATTTTTAATGAGGGCAAAATGAATAACAATAAGACATTGGTTAATGTGGACGTAAAAGCAGAATCTATTGAAGTGAAATATCCAGAAAAAGCATTTGTTATTCCTACTCAACATGGCAACAGTGTGAGAAATGGAGTTTCAATTAGAGAGTTGATTGTTTCTTGTATTGAGAAATTAAGAACTAGTTCTGATATCAGTAAACCTGATCCATTCACTATTGCTGCAATAGGACATATGAATATGGCTTTAGCTGAATTGACTAAACGTCATTTTGAGCGTAAGAAGCATATCACTCGTAGAGTAGATAGTCAGATACGTGCAGATAGTGATACTCCAGATTTAGATAAAGAATAATATTTTTAAATAGAGGATAGGAACTTACGTTCCTATCCTCTTATATGTTTTATTTTTACTCTTTGAGCGTACTCATGTCACTACTCATTACCACAACATCGTCATAATCAACCTTATTTATCAATTCGATAATTAGGTCACGAACACTTGTGATAACTCTCTCAACAATCTCAGTAGAACCTTCATAGTTCTTAATGAGCTGTTCAGCAGCCGCATTAATTTCTTCTTTAGTGTGCTGATTAGCTAGCACCACCATAGTGTTATTGAGAGCATTTAAATCGTAATGAACGTTAGTTAATTCTGATTGGATAGGTGTGATAGCTTTTTCTAAAGAGTTATTTACATCTACCACGTAGTCATTAACTTGTGGTTCTAAAGTATTTAAACGTCCAATAACTGAAGTCATCTCACTTGTTACATTTGCGATACTTGTCTTCAATGAATCTAAAGAATCTCCAGCGATACCAGAAGCATCAAGTGCATCCATTACAGTTTTCATATCGTTGTATTCTTTTTTATGCTGAATTACGTATCTCTCGATAGCGTAGAGACGTTTATCTAACTTGATAGTCTTTTCAGTTAACCAAGATTCAAATTGATGGATATTGTTAGTATTAGAAAGAAAATATCTCAATAACCAATAGTAATTAGAATTGTGTTGAACTTTCTCTAATTCTAAGTTAGTGATACGCTCAGTAGCACGCATAACCTGAACACCTAAAGCATCTAAAGTGTTACTTAATTCTTCTTGATCATTTAGTTTGATTCTATCGATATCATTTAAAAGAACTACATCATTAGAAACTTTAGCTTTAGCGTAGACATAGACGTTCTTAGGTGCACAAATTTGACCTATAGAACCACCTACTGTGAATGTTGGAGTAACAACAGCACCAATATTTAGATTTCTGATATTTGAAAATTGAATTTCAACAGATTCACCTGAAAGGTTAGCTAAATATTGTTTTGTGTCAGATGGTGTTAATATCTCAGTCCAAACATTATTAACACGTAGAAATTGTTTACTCATTATAAATCATCTCCATTTAAGAAATTGATTTCATTTTCTGATAATCGTTTATTGTAGATAAGAACATTTGCAACATATCCTTCTAGTGGTTCAATACCTTTAGGATCACTACCTATGTAGATTTTCTTACCTATAGATGAGAGATTAGGAGATGCTAAATTCATTCCGGTTTCTTTATTGAAAGTAGTAATCATTTGATCTTTATCTACTCCATAAGTTAAAACTGAATACTCAGTATTAGCTTTTTCGAAAACTTCCTGATTAGCAAGTTTTACAACTTTCAACTCACCTTCTTTATAAGTCCAATATCTAGATAAAGTTAATTTACCATCCTTATCTATAGTAGATTTTAGAATGACTGTACCATCTTCATCGACTACTGAGAATAAAGTTCTAGTCTTATCTGTATTGATAACTTTTGGTGTTTTAAATACGATAGAAATAGTGAAGTTTTCAGTAGTCCATGTTTCATCTGCTAAATCAAAAACTAAACCAGGTGTTTTTCTATACTTGATAGAACCATTGGTTTTAATGAAAGGGGAAACTTTATCAGTTTCTTCTACTTGTAAACCCCACATATAACCTAGTGTTTCATTATCAGCAGCAAACTCTACTTTAGACTGAGTTAAATCATCAATAACTGTTTTGAAGAAAGCAGTACTGATATCTATATCTTTAGAAGTATCTGCATCATTGTAAACAGTAAAGGCACATCTACTCCATCCATTGTTGAGACTCTGAATTTCTAAATCGTGTTTTTGTAGTCCATTTAACATTAAAGCTTTATGGTGAACTAAATCAAATACAGCACGAGTTTGGATGATGTCATAATTGATTGAAAATTGAAATAAATCACAACTATTAGGTTTTACGAACCAACTTACAGTATAAGCTGTTTTAGGAGCTAATGTTAAGGTCTTTAATTTCACTTCATGTGCAATAGGAAAACCATCTTTTCCACTTACGACACTCAAACATTTTTCTTCAATATTCTCAGGATTACTGATTAATTTTTCTTCAAATCTTGCTCCATTGAGAGTGGTACTTGAGCTAAAAATGGTTGAAGATTCCGCATAGGAAGTTTGCAGTCCGAAACAAGGTATGAGGGCTCTTCCTTGTGAGTAGTCTTGTTTGTAAAGACCATAATCGCTGTAGTAATGCAAATAACCAGTTGAGTCAATAAAAGAAAATGTATTGCTTTCAATAGCCGTGGATGGTACATTTTGAGTGTCTCCTATGAGTTGAACATATTTGCCGTCAATACCTAAGTAACTGTAAAAAGATTTAGTAGGTTCTGAATCAATAGATTGACCAGGGAACATTTTAACAAACAGTCCATCATGTGCATTACTTGATTGTTCATGTTGCTCGATAATTTCACGAGCAGTTCTAACACTAACGAGAAGGTCTCCTTTATTTTTATCATTGATTTCAGAAAGATCTGCTACTCTTAGTGTTTTGAATAATGCATCGAGATAGTAATCTTTTGTTCCTACCCCACCATTTTCTAAATAAGCTTTATAGAAAATATCTGCAACTTCTAAAGTGAATTGATCTAAATCCGTATGATGTGGATTATTAAGATCACTGATATGTGCTTTTAATAAATTAAGAGCACTAGTCAATTCAGATTTATCCATAAATTGACGTAAATAGTTGATCTGTTTTAGAAGATCGTCTGGCGAAAGAACTGGTGCAGGACTAACATTTGGATTTTCTCTATCCGTACGGTATTCGGTAAATCCACTCATTAATCCAGTTTGTTCTCTGCCATCCCAAGTTCGTGTATTGCGCATATAACCTTCTCTTGAGTTGTTAATTTAAAAAGAATAGTTGATCGTTAGATTTAGTGACCACAGGATAATAAGCTAATTCTCTTATAGCAGTATCACTATGGGAGATACTCAAATCACCATACATAGCAAATGGGTTGAAATTATTGAACTTAAAATCAGATATAACTTTATGATCGATAAGATTTCTAAATTCACACATATTCTCATCGTAGGTGATTATAAATCTATCCAAACCTTTAGTCTCTATAGGAGATTTCAATAGATATAGGTTCGAACCAGAGTTAAAAGCTAAATATAATTTTTCATCTATGAGTTGAATTTCAAATTTGATTTCTTTATCTAACGCTTTTAATCTAAATAAGGTAAGTGCATTATTAACAAGATTGTTTTTATTTAGCTTAAATTCACAGTACAAAGTACCACGATTTTGATTCCATTTATCTACGGTGAAATCAGTTTGATTAAATAAAACATCATTATCTAAACCGCAGTAATTGAAATAGAAATATGGTTCTAGACACTTAACACCATATTGGTTAAATAAGTCATATAACTCTTGATGTGCTTTTGGATTTTCGTCATGTTTTTTAAACAGAGTATTCCATCCAGATAAAGGCAAAGCTTTAGTTTTGTCCCATCCATAATTAATATCTTCATGAGTAGCTATCTCAATATTTTTAATAAATGAAAATAGCATCTGTTTTACATCACCAGTATAACCAAAATTCAAATAAACTTGGTATAACTGATTAATTAATTCTGATTTATATGGATTGATACTAAATCCATGTGCCTTTGGCTCATGGAAAATATGTTTATCGACAGTGTCGTAGAATTGTATTAAAGCTTGTACTCTAGGTAAATTAGTAAAATTAATTATGATTTGTTCTAACTGAGATAGAACCATCTCGTTAAATTTATCATACTTATATGTTGATATCTCACTAAAGTTACTTACTTTATTGTTTTCTTGTGTTGTCATTTTGATAAGATCCCATAGATGTAAATAAAATATTCATAGATTAAAACCTATAGCATCGTAAACGTTTTCTTAACAATGGAGAATGAGAATATGATTGAAATCGTAAGAAAGATTCTGATGAATAAATATGTCGTATTTGGAATACTTTTATCGGTATTGGGTTTATATTGTTATTACTTACGAAATGAAGTAAAATCATTGAAATTAGAAATAGTTCAATATGAAGCTACAGTATCGAATTTAAATGCAACTATAGCTACTAAAAATGACACTATAGATGTAGCTAAAGCAGATACTGGTATCTCTAATGATAGATTAAAAGATTGTTATTTACAATTAAAAGAAGTTCAATCTGCTCAGAAAGAAATAGATGATATCATGAGTGATACTAAAGAAGAGATTGTAGAAGATAAATCTTCAGTAGAGACTATAAAGAAGCCAAGCGTTACTCAGCATCAAGAAAAACGAGGACTTGAGTTTGTAAACAAGCAATTACAGAGAATCAGTGGGGAGTAGTCAAGATGCGTTATTTATTAAGATGTGTAATTTGTTTAGGAATATTGCTGATGACAGGATGTGCTACTGAGAAAATAGTGGTGCAATATAAGTACGAAGTGTTGTGTCCTGAGAAACAAGTAGTCCCTGCGACACCTGAATTACAGTTCTATAATAGTTCAGATCCTATTGATTCTCCAAGTAACTTTAGAAAGTTTCAAGAGAATCAGTTGATGTTAACTGATTACATCATCAGTTTAAAATCTGTAATTAGTGGTTATGAGAAATCTATAGATGTTATTAATGCAAAGAAAGCAGAAATAGAGAAAAGAAATACCAAATAAAAATATACACAGTAGGAGTTTAGACTCCTACTGTGTGAGAATATTCATTCAAAAATCATATCTATATAACTTCTGTGAAGAAGTTATATAGCAAGGTAAATGTACTTGCACTCGATTAGATTTATTTTTTGTGTTCTTCGTTATATAAGAACTGTAAAATATCCATTAAAGTCATGCGTTCTCTTTCCTGTTTAGAAGTACTCCAAACTCCAGTACTATTAAGAACTCTATCTACAGAACATTTCTCACTCTTATCTAGTAATTCAGCAAAATGTTCTACAGGCATTCTTACATATTCTGGTAAATTCCAAGTACTCCAACAATTCTGAATAAAACATAATTGTGCGATTAATTCTAACGCACGTCTTAGCTTATAATCAGCGTCAGTAGTCTCTCTTAAATTTTTTCTTCCAACTGCTTTATCTTTCATCAATAGTGGTGCAAAACCACGATTACCTGATGGAATTAAACCAAAATCTTTATGATCTCTCAAATAGTTAAAATTAGTAACACTATTTAAAATACCTTGATATTGACTTAAGATAAATGGTAACTGATTACCAGCAGCATTATTCTTACATCTTACCATTGCAGTATCGACACGGTTAACTTCCATATCAGTACTGAATTGAGTAGGGTATAAACACTCTTTATTGCTGTCTTGTAATACACTTGCTTTTAAGGTTTGAATTAAAGCAGTGGTTAAGAAAGTAAAATTAGAACCTACATTCTTTAATTTATCAGATTGTTTCATATACTGCATTTGTTTAGCAGGTGGCATGAAAGAATTCATAGCTATCTGATCACCAACGTGTGCAGTTAAAATAGTAAAGATACCTGCTTTAGAAGCTTTAGCTGGTAAGTCACTCATGATTTTAGTTTTAGCATTACCATTTAACATGTATAAAGTGTTTAAAGCTGAATCATCAATAGCGTTATCGTTTAATGCTTCATCACCTTTAGTTACAGAGGCTCTACTAAAACTATCAATTAAAACAAATGTTGGTACCCAAGTGTTAAAAGGTTTACCAGTCTTAGGATTTAAGAATGGAGATTCAACGATATAATCTTTTTTATGTTTAATTTTTTCTTCAACTAATTTATTGAAATCTTCATAAAAGTCAGTTAAAGAACCAGTGGTAGTATTTTTAAATAAGATTCTATCTGAAACTGGAGTATCTCTAGGAACAAAATCATTGTATCTAGCTTCTGAATTGATAGTACCTTCAGTTTCATACACAAAAGCTTGTGAATCTGGATGAACTAACATAGCGTTAGCTAATAATGAACCAGCAATACCTGATTTATAAGTCTGACCTCTACCCATAATACCTAAAGCTTGAGATAAACCACCATCTAAAACCCAAGTATTGTTCATACCTGGTCTGAAAGCACCAGTATAGTAATCGAATAAAGTACCAGTATTCATGTAAAAGACAGGTGTTACATCTTTTCTAATAACATCTAGTAACATATTAAAATTCCTCATATCAAATTAGATTCTAAGTTATGTTGATGAAAGATTATGCTGGAGATTTATAATAATGGAGTGGATGATGGATCATATGTGCCAAACTGGTAGAGCGATTATATAGCACATTTTCGGATATGTGCGGATATCCTAGTTAATAATATTATTTTTTCTTATATAAGAGGAAAGTTTAAATGAGTAATTCATTTTTTGCTGGTTTAGAAGCTTTTATGGAAGATAATCCTGTAGAGGCAACTGCAACTGTAACTATTCAGCCAGAAGAGAATCTTGAAGAGGTATCTGAAGCTGATGCTGCTGCTACTGAGCAGGGCGAACTCAACACTGAAATTCAGGAGATTGACGATAAGGCTGAGATGTATTTATCTGAGTTTAATAGAATCGATCAGATGATCGCACATGTTGAAAAATATGGTGTTGATCGTTCTTTCCTTTCTATTTGTAACCACAACAACATGCTTTCAAACATTATCAATGTTAACTTACCAGCATGTGAATCTTTCGATGTTGTTGGTTCTTCATCATCAGCTGTTTCTATTGCTGCTCTTGAGGGCCTTAAAGAGGTTGCTACTAAGATCTATGATTTCATCGTAAGCATGTGTCTCCGCATGAAAGACTGGATCGTTCGTTTCGTTAAGATGTACGATTTACGTATCAACAGTCTTGAGAAGCGTGCTAAGGCACTTCAGTCTTTAGCAAAGACTAACAACCAAATGCGTGAACTTAGTGCAGAAGATAAAGAAAAGTTGAAGGATATTGAAGTTTTTGACTTTGAAGATTTAGGCGATGCCTACGAAAAAGCTTTCGATGCCGATAGGATGAAGATCTCTGCAGCTAAATCAGTTGATGAGGTTAATAAAATCACTATCGATGAGTTCGAGATGCCTAAGAAGGTTTCTTTATTTGTTCTATTAGGGTCAAGTATTGTTAGTGTTGCATTTTACGTATCAACTGCTCTTGACATGGTTACGGGTGCGAGACATATATTGAATTCATATATACCCTTCCTTCGTAAAGATGTTGAGAAACTTAAGAGTGATGCTAACTCTAAGAAGATTGACGAAGAAACTGCTAAACTACAGCTTGCAAAAAATAAGGCAGCTATTAGACTTGCAAATGCTAGAATCGGTAAGTACCTAAAGTTAGGTAACGCTGCAGTAGCTTCTGGTTCTATTGTTCAGAGTAAACTGTTTCAGAAACCTTAAAAGTAATAGTAGTGAAATAACTAGAAACTAAATAGTTACAAATAACTAGCTATTTAACATTCTTTGATGAGTTACTCCGTTTTATGAACGGAGTAACTATTTATATTTTTACAATTATATAGCACTTTTTTTACATTTGTGCGGATATCCTAATATTATTTTTTCTTATATAAGAGGAAAGTTTAAATGAGTAATTCATTTTTTGCTGGTTTAGAAGCTTTTATGGAAGATAATCCTGTAGAGGCAACTGCAACTGTAACTATTCAGCCTGAGAATGCTGAGGAAGAAATCGAGAAACAACAGGATTTAGCTGATGCTAGTCAGGAATTAGATGATGCAGATCACGCAGTTGAGAAAACTGAAGAGATGTTAAGTCGAATCGGTGCTATGTACGATTATGTTCAGAAGAACGGTGTTGATCGTACTTTTTTAGCAATGTTCAATAGCGATGGTGAGCTTTCTAAGCTTATTAAGCGTGAGATTCCTTCTTGCGAAGCTTTTAATGCTGAGAACAGTGCTGATATTTCTAAGATTTGCTGCGAAGGTTTTAATGAGGTTGTAAAGACAGCTCTTCTAACATTACGTGATGATCTTATGAAAGGTTATAGCGCTATTCGTCGTGCAAGTCAGGCTCTTATGAGTGATGCTAAATCTTGTAAAGAAAAACTCACTTCATTAAAGGGAGAGGTTAATTCAATCAAAGAGATCCCAGATTCTTCTGTCAAAGGATACACTAAAGACGATTTCAAAAAGTGGACAGCTATTGATCCGGCTAAATTACGCGACAACGCTCTTTCAGCTTTACACACAATTCAGTCATGGGCACTTGATGAAGCTACTACTCCAGAAGCTACAAAAATGGCTGATGAGTTGGAAGAGGATATCGATAAGATAGAGAAAGCTGAACCTAAGAAACAATCTTTATCTGTAAATACTTGGTCAAAAGCAGATTTACTTTCAGCTATCGATTATTCTATCAAAGCATGTGATTCCATCATCAAAGCAGACGATCAGTATGAGGGATTCTGGAAAACTGGTTTTAATCAGGGTAAACTACATGCATTTGGTGGCGGTTTAGGTGGAGGACTTCTAGGCAGTGCTATTCTTGCTTATAGAAGAAATGTTATCCGCATTGCACGCACCTCATGGCGTAACATGAATACTTTAAGTTCAATCGACAATAAAGTAATTCATGGCGTAATTCGTATGTCTCAGACAGCTGTAAAACAGTAATCGTTTGAATTATAAATAACAATGAGTTACTCCGTTCATAAAACGGAGTAACTCTTTATGTCTTTATTTCCTTACAATCCTATAGCACTTCTAAAAAGTGTGGATATCCTAATATTATTATTTTTCTTATATAAGAGGAATTTTTAAATGAGTAACTCATTTTTTGCTGGCCTAGAAGCTTTTATGGAAGATAATCCTGTAGAGGCAACTGCAACTGTAACTATTCAGCCAGAAGAGAATCTTGAAGAGGTATCTGAAGCTGAAGCTGCTGCTACTGAGCAGGGCGAGACCAATGCTGAGATTCAGGAAGAGACTGCTCAGGCTGAGATGGTTTTTGCTAAGTTTAGTGAGCTTGATCGTATGGTTGCACATGTTGAGAAATTTGGTGTAGATCGTACATTCTTATCACTTTGCAATCATAACAATATGCTTTCTAACACTATCGGTATGAATTTACCTGCATGTGAGTCATTTGATTCAGTTGGTAGTTCAACTTCAGCTGTTTCCATCGCTGCACTTGAGGGTCTTAAAGAGACCGCTTCTAAGGTATGGGAGTTCATCAAGCGTATGTGCTTACGTATGAAGGATTGGATCGTTCGTATCGTTAAGATGTATGACTTACGTTTCAATAGTGTTGAGAAGCGTGCAAAAGCTTTACGTGAGTTATGTGGCACTAATACTCAGAAGCGTGATCTTACCGAAGAGGATAAGGATAAGCTGAAGGATGTTGAGATTTACGACAAAGATGATATGATCGGTGGGTTAATTGCCTCACTAAGAAAAGAAGCACATGCTATTGAAGCTTGCACTAACATTGAAGATTTAGGCAAAATCGAAAAAGCAAAATACGAAGCACCTAAGAAAGTTTCAGTTTTCACAAAACTTGATATAACAACTGCTAAAATCAAGGAGTATGCTGATTATGCTTTATGGCGTCTTGAGGAAGGTAGAAAAGTAATGAAGAAGGATCTACCTAAGCTTCGTGAAGAAGTTGCTAAGCTTCATAATGATGCAGCTGCTGAGAAAATGGATAAGGATGCTGCTAAATTCCAGTGTGCACAGAAGAGCCGTTTGATCGGTGTTAATAACAAGCTCATTGGTACTTCTTTAAAGATCGCTAACGATTCAGTTGCTTCTGGTTCTACCTTATTAACCAAGTTATATAAGAAGCCTGGTGAGAAGGATGCTGCTCCTGCTGCTGAAGCTAAGTAAGATCTAATCTTACTGAATTAGTTAGTTATAAATAACTCGATACCCAACCTTCATTACGAAGGTTGGGTATCTATTTTGCTGTCTTTTATAGTCTTTATCCTCCATGGTATGAATCTTTAGTTCTTATCTGCAGAAGAACGTATTTATTTTAAAGAGGAAACCATATATGGGAAACACTAATCCTTTCAAGGACCTAGATGCTCATCAGGAATTGATGGATCAATTACAGAAAACTACTGATGCAGCAAATGAATCTATTGATGCAGCTACTGATGCATTAACTGAATTATCTGATCACAATAACGATCTAGAAGCACATCCAGGTTTACGTCAACGTATCGCTGTACTTGAATCTGCTGTTAATGAATCTGGTTCTAAAGCTATCGAAGAGCACAATGAATCAACATTATCTCACAAAGATATTCGTGAATTGATTGAAAAGAATGAAGCTTATACTGATTCGGTTAAAGCTTCTATTTCAACTTCTATAGACGATCATTCAGCTGATGAAAATGCTCATCCTGCTATTCAGGCAAAGATCAATGATTTATCTGTTCGTGTTGGAAAGATCAATGTTGTAGATTTAAATGATAAAATTGTTGAGATGAGTGAAGAACTCAATTCTCAGATTAAAACAGATATTTTAAATTTACAGTCTGTAGATGCTCATCACGATAAACTCATTGCTACTAATATCTTAGAAATTGCTAGTGATAAGAAAAAGATTTCAGTACTCAACTCTCATCTAGCTAAAGTAGCAGGTTATATCACTTCTCATCAGACAGCTATTGATGCTGTTGCTTTAAAAGCTAGAGCTTTAGAGTTAGAAGAGTTACTAGGTTATCCTAGATATGATGCAGCTGGACCTAATCTGTTGCATTTTACTACTGATTTAGGTTTATATATCAAAAATGATGCTACTTTAGAGTTCCATCTAAATGGTACCACATTATCTTCTACTGGTGGTAGTTTAGAGTATACAGTAACTAAAGGTGAAGGTGATTTTGCAGTAAGTTCTGCAGTAGAACCTATTGTTAATGGTTCACCAATAACTATTACAGTTGGTAATAATAATCAACCTGGTGATATCATTTATTTTACCGTAGAGGCTAAAGATTCTGTAGCTAACGTTTCAGTAAAACGTGTAATCACTTTAATGATTGCAAAAGATATAGATACTGGATTAATTGAATTAACTTCATTGCAGACTAATGTAGAACCAGGTAGATCCTATACTTTCCAAATAGTCAATTTAGCAGATGCTGGTGACGGCACATATTCATATGCTATTGAAAATACTAATGAAGCTTTAACTTTCTCTAAGACATCAGAAATTAAAGATTCAGAAGACATCGTAATGACTGTATCTGAAGATGCAGTTCGTGAATCTGTTTACGAGATTAATCTCGCAATTACAGATATCTTCGGTGGTTCTTTCAAGTATCCAATTTCTATTAAAGTAAATAAGTTACCTTCAGTATCTGCATTCACCACTAACTTACCAGACATCATTGTTCCAGGTAAGACTTATGATGTTTCTTTTGATGGTATAGTTTCTGCTCAGAATAATGAAGTTATTTATGGTCTAACTTGTGAATCTGAGTATGTAACCTTCTCTAAGACTGAGAATATTTTACCTCGTGAAAATATTAAATTATTCGTTGAAGATACCGCACCACGTGGTACTACTATTCAGTTAGAAGTTACTACTAAGGATGAGAATGACGTAGAGTTACATATTCCTAGAGAGTTCATTGTAAACTTACTACCTGATTCATCAGACGTCATCACTTCTTTACCTATGACAACTGTAGGTGGAAAACAAATTCAATTCTTCATTTACGGTGGAACTGATAAATTAAATAGAAGTGCTAATGCTGTTGTAGATGACGCTAAATTAGCAGACGCTCATGTTTCAGTAGAGTCATACATCATTGATGCTGGAACTAGTTCTTTAAGATTTAGTAAGATTAAAGATATTGCACCTAATGAGAAAATTACAGTTACTGTACCTAAAGTCAGTGATGAGAAAGCAGTTACATTCTCTATCTATGCGGTAGATAACGATGGTGAAAGTTCAGTGGAACCTAAGAAGGTTAATTTAATTATAGAACCTATCTTAATCATGAATACACCAACTATCACCTATCCTAAAGCAGATGCTAAATTGGATAGAGATTCAATTGAACTGCGTTGGACTGAAGCCGCTTATAGTGTAGATGTTGATCAGATACTTATGGCTGGTAAAGTTTAATAATTTTTAATAATTTCACGCATCACTACTCTTAATGAGTAGTGGTGTGTTATTATTTTTTATTTCAATATAATACATTGTAGAGGAGATTTTAATTATGATTAGAATTGAAAAGAGATCATTTAAACGTTCTATAGAAGATTTAAAGAACACTATCAAAAATAGAGCATCAAAAAATATTAATGTATTTTCAGAAGATGAGAGTAAACAAATCAAGGGGTTTATTATCCAGAATATCCATAAATTTGGTCTACCAAGGGAGTTCTTCAAGGACAAGATAAAAGTCACTATTGGGCGTGTAGATTTTAACATCGACATCGAAGAATTGAACATTCTAGACCTTTATAGATTTCAAGATAAAGAACATTTAGAAAATGCTAATTATCCAACTCCACACATTTTACATTTATGCACACAGCCTTTAAAAATATTGGCAGAAGATGTAGCTTCTGGAGAATTAAAATTATTAACATTACAACATAAAACAGCTACGGTAGTGTTAAATGAATTTTATCATTTATATGAATCGTACATAGAAGAAATGAATAGATTGGTAGATGCCATTTATTCATTAGAGATTAAAAGTAATGACGATGTAGAAAAGTTGATAAGTTGGTTATTTCCAAAATTTCCAGATGAAATGGATTCTATCTCTTTTTCTTAAAATATCTATAACTGTTCATCTCCTTTATCGGGAGATGAACAGTATAAATGATCTTTATTTAAAAGCACTTAAAGGATCGTCAATTTGATCAACATATTCACTAACGATTCTTAATAATCTATCTGGAGTTATCCATTTATTGTCATTATTCAAGGTTGGGATAAAACGTTTTAATTCCGATCTACAAAATTCAGAGCAATACCATCTGTTTGGATTCTGTAGACGAGAACACCACATACCACCAATAGCACCTAGCCAATCGTATTTAGGATTAGATGCTAATATTTCTTGTACATCTTTTTTGATTAATTCTTCATCGTGGCTTTCTATCATCGACAATGGAACTAAATGCCATTTATACCAGCCGTAGTTTCTTTTCACCATTTCAATTCTTTTACCACTGATAGCAAATGCAGTTCCATCACTGAAAACTAATTCAGAATGGTAAGATCTAGATCTAGTGTAAATTGAAATCAATGCAGACACTAAAGATGAATCATTGACAGCTGTAGCTAAGTACATCATAAATTTAATCCTTATATAAAAACACCACACGTCCTTTTACAAGGAACGTGTAGTGAATAAAAATATTAATTAATCTTCAGTAGAACTAGAGGAATGCTCTGCCTGCCATGCTTCGATAGCAGCCATCATTTCATTATTCTTAGAATCTAGAGTCTTCTGAATACTCTCTTTGTAAGAGTTAGCTAATTCAGTCTGACCTTGTTCTTGTGCTTCTTTAAATGCTTTCTGAAGGTTAGTAAGTTGGATACTATACTTCTCTTCGATAGCATTAAGAGTAACTTCAAGATCAGTCTTATCGTCATCTGAACTACCTTTTTCTTCTAACTTAGTGATTCTATCAGTAAGTAGACTTAAAGTAGTTTGAAGTTGTGTATTGTACTCTTCCCAACCAGCGTGAGCTACCTGGAATGATTGTGAAGCATGTGCTTCTACGCCTTCCTTAACGAGTTGTTTAATTTCATCGTTAGTGTAGATATTCTCATCTGTTTCGAGTGCTCTGATTCTATCTTGTAAAGCTTTGTGAGCATCTTCATCATCGTTATGTTTGATTAAGTCTTCACGAGCTTTTACTAGTTCTTCTTGAGCATTTTGAAGTTTTACTAGTGCTTCTGTGATTGAAGTTGTTTCAGCCATAAATGTCAATTCCTTTATTTAGTGATAGAAGTATCCAGATTGTTCAACTGATTCTGTACTGAAGCCAGTGTAGATGTCAAATCTGCAATATTCTTCTGCATACGTTGAATGATATTGGGTGTTACATCCACTGCAGTGTTATCAGCAACGATATAGTTGTAGACACCATCTTCAGTGTTATTCACAATTGTAGGTACGTAGAATTTATCTTTAGGATGAGTATAAACAGTTAAACTCTTAATTCCAAAGGTAGATTCATTATCGTGCCAGTTGATGATGTTGATTCTATATTTCTGATAAGTAGTATCAGCTACAGTAGTGTCTAATAAGAATTTACCGTTAGAAGTTTCATATTCTTCTTTGGTGATGTTTGCAATAGACATAATTTCAACATATTCAGTTCCATTATATCCTTCAAGGATTAATGAAGCTGGATAAGCGTAACCTGTACTATCGATTTTAAATCCACCTAGACAATCAGCAACACTAAAGTCTACATAAGCTGCAACGTCAGTTGATTGAATATTAGCATTCCATCCTGCTGCAGAAATAGTTCCTGAAGAAGTAGTGAATTCAGGTTCCTCAGCATGATCACAGTTATGTCCAATAGCTGCATATAGTAAAGGTTTCTCAGTTATACCGATAGCTCTACCATCAGTAGGAACACGATAAGAAGGAAGATTAACTGGTAATAAAGAAGTCTTACCAATATCACCTATCTCTTCATGTACTAAACCCACATCCATATTCCTAGTTGGAACTACCCATGTAAAACTTGCTAATGGAGAAGGAATATCTGGTAAACAAAATACACCTTGTTTTCTACCAAAGATCCAGAATCTTCTTAAACCTGAGGATAGATCTTCTTCTGCACCAGCATTCCACTTAGTGATATGAAGACGGAAAATTCCATAAGCTTCATTAGTATTGACTTTAAATGTCTGAATTTCAAACATTGGCCAATCATCTAAAGTTACTCCAGATTTACTATCTAGAGTTACCCAATGTTCACCATCATTAGAACCTTCAAAAGTCCAGGTGTTGGGAGTAGGTCTCATTCTGTTTTGATTAGATAACGTATTAGGTGCGTTAGCTGGAATGATCCAGTACTCATCTGGTCTATATTTAAAATCACCTTTAAAAGTGATAGTAACTGTAGCTTCATCTTCTAAACCGGTAGAACCAGTTAACCACTGATCAGTACCAACGTTTACAGAATTGAAATCCAGTTCATCACCAACTAGATGCATAGGTGGCCAATCTGCTACAAACTTATTTACTGTTAAATACATTGAAGCATTTTCAAAGCCTTTTTCAGTAAATGTAGATTCTTTAGAGATTGGAGTAGTTAATAATTTAGTTCCTGGAAATATGGTAGATAAATGTTCTGCTAAATCATCAGAAATTTCAGAACCATCTAATCTTATTAATTCAGGATGATTGTCAATATCGTCATCATACCACAATCTAGCATTTGCCATAAACCAAGGCTGATTAGCGCCATACATGTGTGAATGCACTACTGGAGCTAGTTCAGGATGAGCATGGTTAGGTAAAGCTTTAGGTGGAGTTTTTCCATCTGATACGTAAATTCTTTTATCGTCAGAATTGTAGATGAAGACGCCTTTAGGTAACGGTGCATTTATATTAGACATCTCGTCGTTAGAAGCGAGAACAGCACCCGCAGCACCCTTTAAAGGATTACATTTTTCGGCATCGCCAATATATGTGTCTGTCACATTAGGCTCCTTTATAAATTTAGCTAAATTAATATAAACAGCATACCCCGTCGAGTATGCCTATCACATGCTTGAATTTAAAAGCATAAATCATCAACATCTCTAGATATATACATTATTAGAGTGATAGTGAAAAGATCTAAACGTTAGATCTTATTAAAAGAAAGGAAATAAAGATGAGAGAATTTTTAAAAAGTCCATTAGTTCAAACTCTTAAGTTATGGGAAACTTTAGAACCTAAGATGACTAAAGAAGCTGAGGTTATTGCTGAGAATTCAAATAAGGTGTTTACATATGATCAGTTTGATGAACCTTTAGACTGGAATATTGATGACGTTATGTGCTATCAGCACTTATTGAGTTTAGTACCATTGTTTCTATCTGTAATAACACCTGCTGATGAAGATTATGAAGATAATTATGCCAGCACAACTATATTGGACATCGGTTGTTCATTCGGATTTCTTGCTCCATTTTGTGAACATTTACACTTCAACTATGTGGGTGTTGATAATGACACAATTGGTGAGGAGAAAAGTAAATATAGTGAACATATTAGGTTTAAGCAAAATGATCCTGATGCTCAATTTGTTAGATATTTAGAGGGTGATATTAAAGACATTGATGGCGAATGGGCTAGAGCACATGGAATTGATCCAAATAAAACATTTGTGCTGTGTACTTATTGCCCTGCATGTAAAAACAATGGTGAGATTGGCCAAAATATTAAAGCTCGTCTTGCTCATGAATTTAAGCAATGTTTGATTCTATAAAAGTGTAAATCATTAGCACTTATATATACATTATTGAAGTAACGGATAGAGATAATTCTATCTTGAACTTTTAATCTGTTTATTTTGGAGAATAAAAATGATTGAAATAATTAATCTAACACCACATCAGATTAACCTTTACAGCATCAACGACTGTGAAGAAGTTACTCAGGGAAATTTCAAGACCTTAGTCCTAAAAGAAGGTGCCGAACCTAAGTTCGTATACCCTTCTGCAGGTGTAGCTAGAGCTTCAGCTGTAAAGGCTGAAGTTCGTAACCTAACAATAGGTGACTTGCTAGTGCCAGTTAATGTCACTAGCTATGGCGAGCCTGAGGGACTACCTGAGCCAGTAGAGGGCAGATACTACATCGTATCTGTGGTCACTGCACAGGCTGCCAAGGACAGAAAGGATCTACTCATCGTTGACTCAACAGTCCGCGATGGTGAAGGTCGCATCTGCGGCTGCACTGCCTTTGGCCAGGTCTAGGACTGCGGAGGAGCCTGAATAAGATTCGGAGTGAACTACAACACTTGGCAACAGAATATTGTAGACGTGTCACATCCATAAATTGGATGTGACGCATATTAGATTTAATTATTTAATTTTATTTTTTGATTCACTACATGTGGTGAAAATATGTTTAGGTTCTTTTAACTTTAATCTTTTCTTACCTTTGATTTCACATATCAGCTTCAACCATGGATCTTTTTTAATCTCTTCATCAAAGTATTCATCATTTCCATAATTCTCCCACCATATCTTTGCATAGGTACAAATATTAGCAAAGATTTTATCTACTAAACATTCATTGAAAATTTCACCATTTAAAATATATACTTTATTGTTTTTAATTAATTCATTAAATTGAAATAATTCTTTAAAGATATTTCTATTCAAAACACTCATATCAGTTTCTT
>Ga0256405_10004061_pt1 | contig 28397 bp, 8 predicted proteins | sample RumenRJG_02DNA_FD_189096 | JGI IMG/M metagenome (GOLD analysis project Ga0256405, IMG submission 189096) | Bovine rumen microbial communities from Lethbridge, Alberta, Canada - RJG_02 | ecosystem: Host-associated > Mammals > Digestive system > Stomach > Rumen | place: Canada: Alberta | collected... | reverse complement strand
ATAAGTGAAAATTCTGACATGGCAAAATCCTGGGCAACTTTTTGTTGCTCAGGAACTTATAAATAAAGTTAAATTATAGTGTTGCGGAATTAAGGTTGATTAAAAAGAAGTATATTTGCAGAATAATTTGTGTGTAATTATAAAACAACAGACTCTAAAAAGCTCAAAAACGGATGCGGCTTTGAAAGTTATGATACGAAAAAAACACATATTATTGTTTTTAGGGTTATTTATGTTTATTCTTACGGCTAACGCTCAGCAGAGAGTGGCTGTTAAGAATAATTTGCTTTATGACGCAACCCTCACACCGAACCTTAGCCTTGAATTCTGGGCATCGCCAAGATGGTCCTGGCAGGCTACAGTAGGCTATAACCCTTGGTGGCACCATGGTGATGTGAAACAACACTCTATTTTCCTTCGCGGCGACTCTCATGCAGCATCTGACTATGTGCAGTGGAGACATCTGCTCGGAGAGATAGATGCCCGCTATTGGTGGTTCAAGCCTGAAAGAATCAAGGAAAACGAGACACTTGCAAATGGATTCTCAGCCTATCGCTATTTCCTGTCGATGGGTGTTATGGGTACACATTATAATATTGGTAATGTAAAATTCCCCTTTGGACTTTATAAGAAGCTTCGTAGCGAACGACGTCAGGGCGATGCAGTGGCATTGAGCCTTGGCATTGGTCGTGTATGGAGACTTACCGATCATTGGTGGCTTGAAGCAGAACTGGGAGTTTATGCCGGTTATGCATGGTTCGACCGCTATCAGTGCAACCATTGCGGAACGAAACTGGGTAAGGATGACAAACCGTTCCTTGCTCCGAAGGCTGCGCTCAGCATCGTTTACCGATTCGGCAAGCCTGAGAAAGCACCGGAAGTTGTTCCTGTCATAATTCCTGTGGATACAGTCCAGCCTGAACCTCCGTTCGTGCCTGTTCTCGCATTGGTTCCTGAATTCACCGGTGTAGCAGGACGTCTTGCGGAAACTAACGGTGTGCTTCAGCATATTTCTCAGTACCGTCCTTACGACGACACCCGTATCCTGCGCAGAGAAGCTGGTGCGCTTTATGTTCACTTCCCTCTCGACAAGACAGACTTGCGTCGTGACTTCCGTGACAATGCAACCTCGCTTGACCAGATCATGAACGTGACTAGACTGATTATGGCTGACACCACATCTATGGTCAAGAAGATACAGATTATCGGTCTTGCATCATTCGAAGGTCGTCTGCCTCACAACAAAGACCTGGCCGGCGGACGTGCATTGGCTCTGCAGAAGTATGTACAGAACAGGCTTGAAGTGCCTGACTCACTCTTCGAAACTATCAACGGAGGTGAGGCATGGGCAGAATTCCGTGACCAGATTGAAGAGCTGAAGGCTAACCTCGCTTCTGAAAACTCTAAGGTTGAAGGAATCACAGTTAAGGAACTCGACGAAATCCTTAATATCATCGAGACAGAGAGCAATCTCGACCGTCGTGAACAGCTTATCAAGCGCATGAGAGGCGGACGCACATACCAGTATCTGAAACGTTCACTCCTCGCAGATCAGCGTAACTCTGGATACATGCGCATCTATTGGGACTATGTGCCTGATAAGCAGGCTGAAATCATCAATAACGCCAGTGAGTTGCTCGCTCACGAGCAATACGATGAGGCACTCAGTCTCCTGCGCAGCGTAAGCTACGACAAGCGCAGTTACAACGCACTCGCAGTCGCACTCTACATGACAGGCAACAAGGAAGAGGCTATCCGCTACTTCCGCCTCGCTGCAGAAAACGGCAATGCCCAAGCGAAGGAAAACCTTAGACAGTTAAAGACCCACCCCCAGCCTGTCTACCGTCGCTAAAGCTCCCCAATCGCTTGAACGCAAACGCGCGATTGTCCGTAATAGAGGGGAGTCCCATCCGGATGGGTGGTGAGTTCTGCGGTTCTCTCGCAGAAATAACTCAAATAAGAACTCAAAAACTTAAAACTCAAAAGTGTATAATTTCCATCCGAATGAGGGTTTTGGACACAAAATCTTCACAAAATTCATCACAAAATCCTATTCAAATAAAGATTTTTATTGTACAAAATAAAGAAGACATTAAAAACAAATACAAACAAATAATTTCTCTAAGTTTTTGTGAACGATTTTGTGGTAATTCTTGCTTTGCAAGCGTGCTCTTTTGAGTGCTTTCTTCAGCGGTATCGCAACGATGATTGCGTCCAAAACAAGAACTCAAAAACTTAAAAACTCAAAAACTCAAGAATACAAAACAATTAATTAATAACTAAAAATTCACAATTATGAAAAAGATTTTCAATCTTGCATACGTAGGCGCGATAGCACTCGTATGCGCAGGTTTCAGCAGTTGCGCTGATGATACCATTGGAAAGGAAGTCGAGCCAAGCCCTGGCTACAATGCCGAGACTAATGAGGTAACAGCCGACTTTGTATTTAATGTATCTACTGGTACAAATGCTTCTACCCGTATGGGTTCTGATGCAGTTCAGGCAGATATTAATTCTAATTCTGCACAATTGTTCCGCGGAATAGAGAAAGCCAAACTGTTTTCTTATAAGGTTAAGAATACTGATGGTAGCTTGAAAGACGGATGGCATATAGCATACGCTCCAGATGTTCAACCTACTGTAAAGTTGTTCGACCTCGGAACTGTAATGTCACAAGGGTCATTAGCTCCAGCTGCAACTGACGGAAATTTGGCTCAGTCTACCCGTGTAGTTGAGCTGAACCTTCCAACAGAAACCAATGTGCTTATGTTCTATGGAAAGGCAATAAAGTCCGGTACAGACATTGCGCAAGGAAGTGTCGAGATGGATGTTCCTGAAAACGGAAATATGAATAACACTTTCTTCCGACTGAACAAGATTATTCCTGATGGAAGTGATCTTAAAACTAAATTTACGCAGTCTCAGACTTTGATTGCTGCAGTTTTGACAAAAATTATCCGTACATCTTACACAACTGATGCAGAAGTAACTGTAGCAACAGATCCTACCAGAAAAGTTGCTTCAAATAAAACATTTAAGTGGTCTGATTATGTCACTATAACGAGAGATAACTCAGATAATACTATAATTACAAATATCGTATCGAAAACTAGCGATCCTGTCATTATTACAGGTGGATCAGCTGTTAACATGTGTAACTTAGGTGAAATTTTGGCTGATACTTATGTTTCTTTCAACAAAATTTACAACCAAGGAACTCATAGTGAGCTTCGTGCTGGTGCGGGACCTGATATTACCAGAATGATTAGCGACCTCTATACTGTTATTGCAACTGTAAAAAACGCTGAACCTACTAATGTTGAAGAGCTTATTGCAAAACGTGTGGCTAAAGCTATCTGTGATAATATAGACTTGTGTTTCGATGGCTCTACAGGAACTTGGAAAGAAAACTCTTCTCTTAAAACCTTTGCAGGTTTGTCTGGTGCTGCAGTTAATCTGATTGGCGATGATGACAAATTTACAGACTTCCCCAAAAGCGAATTTAACTTGCCTTATGGAGCTACAATTCTTCAGATAACCTATAATACTACCGATAATGCACCTGAGTACTCTTATATGGGTGCAATTCCCACATATGCTATGGGAGGAACATCTGGTTCAACCAGTGCGTTCGATCCGTCTAACTGGTGCTTTGCTCCTGAATTGATGTATTTTGGTAACAGCCCAATTAAAGTTACCGATGCAACTAAGAGTAAGAGTGATTATCCTGATGGAACCACGAACTGGACTGATAGTAACAATATATTGTGGAATGGCTGGACAGATAACTCTCACGTGAAATCTACTACTCGTTCAGTTGCTATGCGCGACTGTATCAATTATGCTAATGCATTGTTGAGAATGAGAGTGAAGTATGGAACTAATAAACTTAAAGATAATAACCATCAGATTCAGTTTGAACGTACAGGCGCTAATGAAAATGATAATGAAATTAATGTGCAAACTGCAGGAATGTTTGAATTTACAGGTATTGCTGTCGGTGGTCAGAACCGTTCTGTTGGCTGGAACTTCATTCCTCGTTACGACGCAACCGTTGATGGTGCTACTCCAGTTAATCCAAAATTTGGCTGTTTGGTATACGATAGCGACATTCCTAATACACAAATTCCTGCAGCTACTGGTGTTTCTGGCGGTGGTGAATCTGCTTATAACTATACATTGCTTTGGGATAACTATGATACAAATCTCTACGGACAGGCTCAGCGTGTAGTTTATGTTGCACTTGAGTTTAAAAATACTTCTGGTAGAGACTTCTGGGGTATGAACAACCTGATTCGTAAGGGTGGTACATTCTACATCACTGCAAAGCTCGATCCTGAGGCCGTTCCAGGTTATAATGCTGCTCAACTCGAAGACAAGTCAAAAGGTGTTGAATGGCCTGTAAGCTACGAAATGCCTCCTTACTATACTACAGATCAGGCTACAGCCAAGGGTGATGCAACCCTCGATAGCAAGACTATTAAGGAGCGCCGTGTATTTATGCAGGACTATGCTACAGATGTCACATTCGTCCTCACTGAAAACTCTCTGAAGTACGCTCTCGTTGCTGTGCCAGACCTTCGTTCTTCTCAGATTTCACTCGGACTCAGCGTTGACCTCCACTGGCGTCAAGGTCTGAACTTCGGTAACGTCAATGTAGAAGGCGGTCAGTAATAATATTATATTGTGCATCAACCCACCACACATCGCATGACTCGCCGTAGTCAAATGAATGACTACTCGCAGTCAGGCATGTATCACATCACTCTTCATGTGAATGAAGCCTTGGGACAACCCCTGGGATGTGTGGTGGGTGATGCAACTTTTAAAAAAAAATAAAAAGATAGAAAAATGAAACGCATGTTAAATGGAAAAATAAGACGAGATAGAGGACGGACAAGAATATCTGCCCTGGGACGTCGTACGTCCATTTGTATTCCTGCGTTCATCTTGTCTGTCTTTCTGCTCTTTACCTCTTGCAACTCGATTGATGAAGATCTCTCTAACTGTGGAAACGATTATGAGTTGAACTACGAATTGATGCTTGTAACCAATCTTACCACAGAGCTGCATACCGAACTTACAGCGCAGGCTGATATAGAGCTGGCTGCCGATCTTCGTAAGGAACTGAGCAATATCTTCAGCGACTTTGCCCATGATGTGGACCTCTCTTTCTATGACAACGAAGGAGAACGCGCGCGTCTGCAACACGACAAGCACGTGATGGATGCCAACCAGGCAAGCTATACGCTCTACCTGCCAATGCGTGAGTATAAACATCTGGCGGTTGCGAATATAGTCAATAACCATGTGGTAGATCTTTCCGGTGATGAGGTGTGCTATACTTCTCAGTTGAGAACCATCAATCCTGCTGATGCTACCCGTGCTGTTACTGCTGATACAATAGACTCACACGACACAGGACTCTTCTCCGCACGTCTGCTTATGGATGTGCTTGAAGGCGTTGACCAGACTTTCGATGTGCATCTGTTTATGGTAAACTGTGCGTCGGCTCTGGTTATTGATACTACTGGAGTATCTATCAAGGACATGAAAGTATATACTACAGGTTTTGCTACTGCATTCAACCTGGAAGACAGTACTTTTGTGTTTACCGATCCTTCGCCTGTGGTTCGTACTTCTCCATTGAATAAAGCTTACGATAATAAGTTGTGCTACTACTCAGTCAATTTCCCATCGCGTGAGGAGCCAGTGACCGAGTCAAAAGGAACGCGTGTGATTATAGACACTGCCGATCCTTTTGTCAGCGTCGATGCAGATGATGCTATTTGGGAAATCCATTGCTATGTTACCTTGACTGACGGCTCAGTCACTAAAACCGTGCTGGGTGTTAGAAAACCTCTGCGCGCAGGTCAGCTCAAGATTATCAATGTGAAGATTGACGATCAGGGTGTGGCACGCCCAACTGATTCTCATGTGGGTGTTAGTGTTACTTTGGACTGGAATCCAATCGACTATTCTGACATACCATTAGGAGATTAATATCTTTGATTAATAATAGGTTTCGCGCATGCGTACATTATTATTATATATATGTGCTTTTATGGTTATGCTATTGATGGCTAGTTGTATTGATCAGTCATTTGTTGATGATAGCGACTCCCCAGTTATAGAACAAGTGGATTCTGTAGCTGTAGGATTCGGTCTTAGCGTTAATAACCATAATGGACAGACACGTATGTCGGTGACGGCAACCCAGGCAGACGAAGTGTTTCGTGGCATAAATGACTTCTTCCTGATTCCATACGCCACCGAAGGAGTGATAGGTCCCGATGATGTTCCATTGAAGAAAAACTTGGAACTGGGTAGGTATCTCAGTTCATCGAGATTGATAGAAAATAATAACGCTGTGTTTTATAAGCCTGTTATCATACCAAGGGAAACAGCTTCATTCCTTGTATACGGACACGCTCCCACAAGTGTTAATCAATTTGCATCAGGTTCACTTTCTGGCTTTGAGAATATAGAGAACCAGACGAAGACGAGCGATATCACTTTCTCGCTTAACCAGATTTATTCGGGATCCGACATTCCTACAATAGGCCAGAGCTTGGCTGACTATTTGACGAGTATTGCTACCATTCAGTATGTGTCGCCGACGGGATATTATGGAGACATATTCTACCGTGTGCAACGCACACTGACTTACCGATGGAGTGATCCTGACAGCTATAGTCACAGTGTTCTGGAGGAATTGTTCTCGTATGTGTCGAATGATGACAGGGTGATGAGCGGATCTTCTTCATCTCTTAACAGAATACTGACAATAATATATAATAGATTGTATGCTGTTTCAACTGCAGATCCTACCACAGTTGACTATTACGCATCCAGCAGTTCCGCTACACCTATGGGATCATTTTATCCCTATAGAGAGATTGCTACAGCTATACGCACAGCTATTGCTAATCCTGCTTTTGTGGTTATGAACGGTGAAGGAGATCATATTACAATTTCCTTGAAAGGAGAATATGCGAACTATCCTTCAACTATAAATCTGCCCGATGGAGCATCTGGATTACAGTGGAACGAGAGTTCTCAGAAATTTCAAGTTGTAATGCAAACTAAAGCTTCTGCTAAAATCATGGCATCCAACCGCATCTGCTATCCGCCTCTGCTGTGCTATTATGTCAATAGTCGTGTAAAGATTTCTGAAGACGACTCTAAGGAGGAATACTATGTTTCTACTAATAGTTGGGATGATATATTGGATGAATATGAAAGTGCTTCTACTCATGTAACTTCAAAAACGAAAGCGGTTGCCATAACCGATGCTATTAATTATGCAGTTGCTTTGTTGCAGGTAAATATAAAAGCTCCTCTGAAATTGTATGACAGAGGAAATGCCCATGAGATTCTTGTAAATGGTACGAATTTCCCATTTACAGGGCTTCTTGTCGGTCCACAATATGATGTAGCATATAACTTTGACCCTCTGCTTGCGTCTGACGATTACACCGTTTATGACAAACAGATCAAGGATGGAAGCAATAACCCAATTTCTTTATTGCCCTACAATACACCTACAGCCTTTGCACAGACATTGGTCCTGCCGACGCGAAAGGACGAGGTTGTATATCTTGTTCTGGAATTTGAAAATAAAAGCGGGGTGGATTTCAACGGGGCAAACGGACTGATACTTAACGGCTCCAAGTTCTATATGACAACTAAGCTTGATCCTGTTACTGCTTCAAATTATGATCCTGATGACAAAACAAAGAACAGAGTATTTGTACAAGATGGATATACAGAAGTGACTTGTGTGGTGAAAGACCTGAAAGGTGCTTGGAATGTAGTCCCCGACACCCGTGATCCACAACTCGAAATCGGTGTGTCGATGGAAACAAAATGGACTCATAGCACTACAACAAATGTGAGGTTGGATTAGAAGGACCCCCTCCTGACCCCCCCCAAGGGGGAGAAAAGCCTCACCCCCAGCCCCCTGTCCAAAGGGCGAGGGAGTAGATAGAAAAAACTGAGAATACAACTATAGATGCTATAGAAACTATAAATGACATAGATAAGATGAAGATAGCCACACATAATATGCAGGTAACTACTCCACTCCTTTTACGAGAGGGGCTGGGGGTGGGTCTTCTTCTGCTCTTATTCCTGCTTCTGCTCTTTTCATGTTCGAAAGATCATGAGACTACACCGCCTGATAAGCAGGGTGGGGTACTGAATATCTATGTCTATCCGTCTGATGACCCTATGGTGACACGTGCGGATGATGGAAGACTTAATCCATATACCCTGGAGAGGGATGTGAAATCGCTGAAAATCTGGGTTTTCAAACATGATAACAGTGCTGATACAGATATTCCGCTGCACTATCTTTCCCCGGATGAACCACAGCTTCTGGGCACTCGCCCGAAACTGTTCCAAATAGCACTGACCGAGGCTCAGGTGGAGGCGCTGACAGGTGATGCAAAGCAGGTGGATGTCTATGTACTGGCAAATGCGGAAAGCGTTGGGCTTAGCGCCCTCAACGAAACATCCACACGTGCTCAGGTGCGTGATGCCTTGATTGCTTCTGACTACTTCGGAACAACGACCTTGACAACGGATATATCCGCTAACGGACTACCTATGTCGGGATGTGCAGATAATATCTCGGTGGTTGGAACATACCCTGTTCTTAGTCTGCCAGTGGTGCATCTTACCCGATGCGTGTCGAAACTGCGCTTCGTGTTGGCACAGAACAAGGATGTGGAATCGTCAATCAGCATTAACAGCATACAACTGAACGGGAATCTGTTCCCTGAATCTGAATATGTATTCAATACAACTAATAACCCTTATAGACTGAGCGGCTCGTATATATCAGGAGCTACTTCCTTCACTCCTGTAGAGGTGGCGAAGACTTCGGAAATCGCCAACCTTATCTACGACTCACAAAACATTCAGGACTATGAGGATTTGGTCGATAAATTTATCGCCGATGGTGAGGCGTCACAGCTCGGACCGTACTACTTCCGTGAAAGTGACCGCAGCCTGACAGGTACGATAGAATATACAATTACTGACGAGAACAATGTTCAATTAAGTCCTAAAACCAAGAACTTCAGCATGAGCGACGTCCCGGGTAATTATAATTTCAGCCGTAACCACACCTGGATGGTATATGTCTATTACTTAGGAGGTGAAGAGTTGCAACTGATATTAGCCTACGTCCGCGCCTGGAATGAAGTAGACTTGGAACACGGACTGTATAATTGGTAGGAGACCCACCCCCTTGCCCCTCCCAGGGGAGGGGAGTAGTTACAAAGAACTTAAAAACTCACTCGCCTAAAGGCGATAAAAATATAAAAGCTTAAATAATAATTTATATCTCGAATTTATCGAATTAAGGAATTTTTCTTTTCGCTTAGCGAAAATTGTTCCGGAAAAATCAAATAGAAATAATTGACTCTGTCGAGCAAAAAATTCTCTAATTCTCTAATTCTTGACAAAAATATAAATCCTTTTAATCCTTCAAATCCAGCGCTTCAGCGCGATGACTAAAAAATAAACTGATGAAGCATCTGAACACATATTTCTATCTTGGCATTGGGATAATTCTCTCAATGCTGATGGTGTCGTGTACAGATGATAGTGAGGAAAAAGGCTATACTTTGGAACTGGTGTCGTATGCCAATCAACTGGAGGATGTGACTCCTGTTGCCTCTCGTCGTGCACCTTCGGCTCCATCTGGATATGAACCTTACGTCACCCAGCACCCGGAGGCGGTTGAAGAAAGTCATGCCATTGGCTTGTTTCTGACAATTCCTCCAACAGAATATTCCTATCGCCGTTTCGTTTATGAAACCGACCACTGGAAAAGCTATGCCGTAGTTCAGCAAAGCAAGACTTACTATTTCTACGGCTTCCTGCCAATGAGCGCAGTGGAGAATCCGAGCATCACCCCATACGGTGGCAATTTCAGCCAGGGAGCGACTATTACTCTGCCAAACCTGAAGAGTCTTGGCGATAAGGATGTTTGTGTGATTACAGGTGTGAAAGGCTCTGAAGACCCTACGGATGATGTGACGGTCACTGCAGGTTCTTACCTGTATCAGGCCAAAGGTCGTGACCAGAACAATGTGAGTCTGCTGTTCGACCATATCTTCTCTGCCGTGCAGTTCAGCATACGTGTAGATGCCGGTTATGGTGCTCTGCGTACTATCCGCCTTAAGTCGGTAGTGCTAAAAACAGAAACCGCAGCAACGGTCGATGCAAGCATAGAGTTCCGCCCTTATGTGACTCCAACAGTGACTTTCACCCAGAAGGGAACAGAGAAGGGACAGGTAGTGCTGCTTGACACAGAGCGAGAGCTGACTACATCGTATGAGAATCTAGGCGAACTGATTTATATTGCAAAATCGGCTCGTTCAGACCTGAAACTGGTAAGTGTTTACGATATTTATGACCGATATGGAAACCTTCTCCGTGAAGACTGTGTGAGTGAGAACAAACTCGATGTGCTTTCGACAGTGGATCGCGGACAAAAGAGAAACGTGAAACTAACAGTGGATCCCACATATATTCTTCAGTTATCGGAAGACGATGTGGACAATCCTCCTTTTGTTGTGAACTAAAAGATTATTAGGAAAATTGAAGAATAGATTTTTCATATTATGTTTGATGTTGCTCCTAAGCACAATTGTGGCTGAGGCGCAGATTGTCATTGGCGGCAAGGTGTACGGTGGTGCTCGCCAGGCTGATGTCGGTGGTTCGACGTTTGTCAATATCGGTGCAGACTATTGTGACGTCCTCATCAATGCAGTATATGGAGGTAATGATATTTCCGGAGAAATCGGAACTTCACAGACTGTTCCCGAAAAACTTCTTGAGGCTGACGATAACCACGTTGATAATACTTATAATGCCTTTATCCGTACCAATCCAGAAGGTACGGGAAAGAAGATGTTTATCGGTAGCCTCTTTGGTGGTGGTAACGGAGACTATACCTATACCAGTGACGGAGAAGGCACATATACCGTAACTACCGGAACAGGTGAGAATATCAAGACGTTAGCCACAAAAGCCAACCAACCGATTCTGGAAAAGTCTTATCTGGAGATTGCCGGTGGAACATTTGCCTATGTCTATGGAGGTGGTAATAATGTGACGGTAAGTAATACAGCTAAGATATGTATTGACAACAACAGTACTGTCACTACCAGCATCATGGGTGGTGTGGATGGCACAACCAACCTGTTAGCTGATCCCGCGACTCTGGAACGTATGGAAATTTCTATACTTGGTGCAGGTGGCGAGGATGTCCTTTTACGTGACAAATACCAGTTCTCACGCGTCTTTGGTGGCAATAACAAAGCCGATATGGAAATCCGTCCTTCATGGAATCTGAAGAAAGGTAAGATTGACAACCTGTATTCAGGTGGCAATATGGGTGCGATGACTCACCCTAACGGCATTTGGCTCAACATCACCAGTGACGATATTGAGATTAATAATGTCTATGGCGGTTGCCGTATGGCGGATGTAAATCCTGCTAAAAATGAAATTCATGCGGAAATAATTGACGGTGTCTCCATTCCTGAAGGCTACTCGGCACGTACTTCTATCTGGGGTGGTAATATCAATAATGTATATGGCGGTAATGATATTTCAGGAACCGTTTATGGTGGAAATGCCGTAGGTATTCACAGCACCATCAACGGTGACGTCTATGGTGGAGGTAATGGTTCTTATCCATATACCGACAATCCTGAGTTGGCAACATCATTAACTTATCGTGACTATTACTATAATCCAGACGTGGTATTGGAAGGCGAGAGTGACATACCTACCGATCCTGCTATGAAGTCTCTTACTGCGCTGAATTTGTTCCGCCCTAATGCAGAGGCAGTATCTATCCACTTGACTGGAGCAGCGAACCGCAAGGTTATTGTCCGTGGTTCAATCTATTGTGGTGGTAATAGTGCCACTCTCCGTTCTTCGCGCAGTAGTGCAAAAGCAGAGTTGAAGATTGGTTCTTATGTTCTTGCCGACAAGGTGTTCCTTGGCAGTAACGGTGAGAATATGGTAGCTGAAGACATGCTCAAGCAATTGGCTAATTATGTCGATGACGATGGAGTTGTGACTACAGTTTCCACAGACCACGATTTTAGCAAGATAGATTTGACCAACGCTGCCCAGATGGAGATGTACATGAAGGGCTGTGAGTTGGGTGTAAGACCATTTATCGGATTTGATGACGACTATGTGCAATACAGCACGTATTTCGGTTCTTTCTACTGTGGTGGTAATGTAGGTAGTGTTCGTGTCGCTGCAACTGCAAGTTCCATTGATTTTACACACCCGGTTGTTATTTTCGATAAATTTGTAGGAGGCTGTAATAATGCATACGTGAAGAAGACACAGTACAATGCGGCGTTTGAAGGAGGAATCCTTAAGGATGCCAGCAATTTCAGCCTCTCTTTCAATCTCTCCGGTCTGAAACTGCAACCTATGCGCTGGCCAATAGAGGGAATTGACGACAATGCCATGCTGCCTAACGGACATCTGGTGTGGAATACAGTGAAAAAGACACATGACCCAAGTGGAAACTACATACAGGTAGCCTGGAACGACAGTACTTGGGACGGTGATGCTCTACATTCTACCATGAACCGTCGTCTTGACGGAGGAAATATCTATGGTGGCTGTTATGAGAGTGGACACGTGGAGGGTGACATAACTATCAACATCAACAGTTCTATTGTTGACTTGGAAGGAGAACATGCAGTATTTGATCAGGTGAATATCACCAATGATGACCCTGAGAAAATAATGTATAACAATGATGAGAACTATGAGATAGTAACTGCCCGAAGCGGTGTCATCCTCGACGAACAGGGAATGGACCCGCTTGGTTCCGCACTTAACCTCTTTGGCGGTGGATATGGTAGGGATTCGGAAATCTGGGGAAGCGTGACGATTAACCTGAAGAAAGGTTATGTGTTCCAGATCTTCGGAGGCGGTGAACTGGGTGCCGTAGGTAAGGGAACCCGCAATCCGCTTACAGGCGAACTGGAATATGACCTCGCTAACGGTTATGACCCGAAATACAGTACCTACATCAACCTTCATGGCGGCTCTGTGGGTAAGTCCAAGAAGGTCAGTGATGAAAACATGGCTGAGTGTGAGTTTATCTATGGTGGAGGCTTTGAAGGACTTATCTTAGGTGATACCCACATCAATCTGGGAAACGGTCGAGTGTTCAATACTTTCGCAGGTTCTTGTAATGCCGACATCCTCGGACATACGGAGACTTATATTGGTCAATGGCAGAACGGAGAAACCACTGTGACTGGATTCCCCTGGATTCGTGACCATGTCTATGGCGGTAACGACCTCGGTGGACGTATCCTCGGTTCCAAGGACTTTATCTCCCGTGTGAGAAGCGAGGTATTGGGTAAGGTGTACAACACAGACCTTGCCACAGCTACCACATATATTGAATATACTCAGGGACGTGTGGAAAATATCTTTGGAGGCTGCTATGGAGACTATGACTACACTGACTCTGATTATGAGAATCGTGTGGAACACACCCTTTATTCGGAAAATGCATTCGTGAACATCCGTCCTATTGCCTACCATGATAATTCAATTAAAAAAGTGTTTGGAGCAGGACAGGGTAGTGTGGGCAACTTTACCGGTAATGAAATGCAGGATTACAGTTATGTGCTTATAGATATTCCTGACGATATAGAGAATTTCAAAGCCACAGAGGTATTTGGAGCAGGTAGCTGTAACGGTCTTGGTATGCGTTATACCCAGTCCCAGACATACAATCCTGGCTTCGACCTCGACAAGGCTTCTGCTGTTATTGACCTTGCACGCGGACAAATCAGCGCTGTTTACGGTGCATCCTATGAGTCAGGTGTAACACGACGTACAGTAGTGAATGTACCGGTTGGCTCTACTATTGCCCTTTCGGGAATCTTCGGCGGTGCTTACGGAACAACCAACGAAGAACCTTGCGACGTGTATGAAGCAATTGTGAACTACAGCAGTCCTGACGCTCTGGTAAGTAACATCTATGGAGGAAACAACGCTTTCCGACGTACACTCTACGCTACTATAAACGTCAGTAGCACTGTGATGTCGGATCGTGTGAAAAACTATCAGGGAACAGTTTATGGCGCAGGTCTTGGTGAACATACCTGGGCGCAATATACAGAGGTGAATCTCAAGAATGGTGCTCTTGTGGACCAGGCATACGGTGGAGGTATGCTCGGAAAGGTGATTAACAAGCCGTCCGTTATTGCATGGAAGGATTATATGGAGGCTCAGGCTGCAGCCCATGAGGCAGACCCTGTTAACAATCCTGCTCCGGAATTCGCTACACTCCCTCTTGACTTAGGTAATGGATATGTGGACAATGGTCTGAATGACGCTCTTGCAAAGGGTAATCGTCTGCACAGTGTAGTTCCTTCGCGTCCTGAGAAATATAATACCAACGTAAGAATCTATCAAGGAGCTACTGTAGGCAGATACTGCTATGGTGGCGGACTGGGTGACGATAAGGTTGAAGGCAGTGGTGACGTCTATGGAACCACATACGCTGAATTATTGGGCGGTAAGGTTACACGAGACCTCTATGCTGCAGGAACCACAGGTGCTGTGTATGACCGAAACGGAGGACTGACCGATGACTTCGGAAATCCGTTCATCGCTTCTGCCAATGTCTATGTAGAAGGCGGTTCAGCACGTAACGTCTATGGTGGCGGATGGAAGGGTAGTGTGGGTAAGCACGAAGGAAGCATCAGCGATACAACAGTGGGTGACATCGCAGGTGAGACACACGTGTATATCGGAAAAACCGATGGCGACAGTTTTGTGAACGGTATTCCAGCCATCGAACGTAACGCTTATGGTGGCGGTGAAGGTGGTGCCGTGTTCGGAACCGCCAACCTCACATTCTATAATGGCTTTATAGGCTACCGTCGTTTCGACAGCGAACCTACCGATGACATTGAATATATACAGGTTGGAACGGACTACTATCAGGAGAAGTTGCACGACGAAACATGGTCGGGCGACGGTACTAATCGTCTGTACGACAGTGGATGTATCTTCGGTGGAGGTTATATCGACAACAGTAATGTGGACATTACTAATGTGAAGATGTATGGCGGTCATGTGCGCAACGCAGTCTTTGGCGGTGGTGAGATTGCAGCCATCGGTCGTGGTATTATTATTGCGAGCGGACAAGACAATTCTGTACGTGTTCTGAAAGGTATCTATAAGGCTGGTGTGACTAACGTTGAAATCTACGAAGGTCATGTGCATCGCAATGTCTTCGGTGGTGGCCGAGGCTATAACAACTTAGGTGAAGGTGGTACGCTCTACTCTGATGGTTATGTCTTCGGACAGACCGTTGTTAAGATTCATGGTGGTGAGGTAGGAACAGCTGAGAGCGTTGACGAGGTCATGGGTGGTTACGGCAACGTCTTCGGTGGCGGTGATATCGGTTACGTTTACAGTGCATACGAGAAGGACGGCAAACTCTTTGTAGGTATTAAGGACGGAAATCGTTACGACAACAAATATGAAGGCTACTATTACGCTTATGATTATGGTACTAATCCATACATACCAGAAAATTTTGAGTATGAAGAAAACGACCCTAAATGGGTGCGAGAAAATGGTGAATTCTTGCTGACTGAGGACTGTAAGGTGGTGGTAGAACCATACTGCAAAGTTCTTTCTGCTGTGACAATCAATGGACATGCATATTCTGTCGGTGATTATGTACAAACATCAGACCTGAATACTCTGGGTAATAAGAACCTAGACAGCCGTTGGGCATCTCTTGACTCCAGGGGTATTATCATCTATAACGCCGTGTTCGCAGGAGGAAATACATCTTCCGGTTCTTCTACAGTCTATGCCAATACAACTACTGTATTCGGAAATGCATCGGCATCAATCCATGACGTATATCATCGCGACCTTATTACATTGGGTACTGGACATACAGGTGGTCTTTACGGTGACGGTAACTTGACATTCGTTGACGGTTATCGTGAGTTGAACATTACCAACTACGGTACGGACTACTATACCATTGACCCTGAAATTACGATTGATGTATATCATACTCTTCCTCAACGTGAGAGATCTTATTACGAGCTTAAATACAAGTGTGTCAAGGAGTGTGTGGATACCGATGGTACACAATATCACACTGACGCAAATGGTGCCAAGGCATCTACATTGACAGCCGACGACCTTGTTGCTTTGTTTGAAGGTGTTACAGACAACGGAGTGCCTATTATTATAACCAATGATAAGGGAGAGAAAGTACCTAATCCTATCTATTGGGAAGAGAACGGTGTCTGCTCAATCTATGCAGGACGTCTGATGAACACTATTCAGCGTTCAGACTTCTGTGGGGTCTTCGGTAGCCGAATGGTGATGAAGGGTGCCCAGGACCGTGTGCCTGAGGTTGTGGACTATACGAACTATACCATTAACCGTGTACGCGAGGTTTCGCTCAACCAGAAACGTTCTGTTATTCCTGCGGATATTGAACACAAACCAGGAGCAGATCCCAATTCAGAGGAACCAGAGGACTATCTGGATGTTAGCAAGGCAATCCATGGTAACTATTTCGGTATCTATAATGTCGTCAACTATCTTGGTGCACTGACCAGTGATGTTCACTTCAGACCAAACGAGGACACTCGTATTACCGATAACAGTGATACTGAAACCTATGGCCCAGAAAAAGACGAACACGGTAATCTCGTGGGTGATGACCTGACATACTACAACTGGAAGAAGAAGCACGTTAAGGAACGTAAGCGCAATAACGGTACAAGTTTCAACAAGGTGGCTCTTGCTTCCGGTGTGTATCTGGAACTGACTTCAGAGAAGAGTACCGGAACAGAGCTTAACGAGAAGGACTGGGGTTATGTGACCGGCGTCATTGAGCTGGACCTTATCAATGTGCAGACAGGTATTGGTGGTGGATTCGTATATGCGAAAAATGAGCATGGACGGCAAACTTATACACCGAAAAAACACTATACTCTGACTGAATTGAATGCAGATGCCATCACACGTAAGAACTATACCTATTCAACAACCGATCTTTATGAGTGGCAGACCTCTGGTAACTTCGTTCATGGAACACAGACCATTATCGACGACTGCTACAATATCAGTGGACGATATTCAGGTGATGGTGCTGTTCCTGCACACTATTGGTTCATTAAGGGTTCGGTATATGTCTATGACCGTTATATCTCAGCATATACAGGTTCACCAAACGCTTATAGCGAACGTATTAGCATTCCGTTGACAATCACAGCATCTTCAAATGCACACATGAAGTTGCTCAACGTGATGCCAAACCGTTATGCTTATTTCTCACAACCTAATGTGCCTATCGAAGATGGAAAGAAGATTGTGATTAATGACGTGTCATACTACAAGAACGATCCTATCAGCTATTGGGATTGGTATCTCTTAAGCAAGGCTGAGCGTGCATTGTTCGTAGAAGATACCTATGTTACGATTGCTGCCTGCAAGGTGGGCGATACTGATTATCCAGAGGGTTCAGTGTTGTTGCCAGAAGATTATGAGACTCTTAAGGCATCTGCACCTAAGAAACGTCTGAACGGTACAGAGTCGCCTCTCGAACCTTCTGCCTACCATACTGAGCTGCAGAAGGATGTTGCATTCGATTATATTTTCCGCTCATCCAACAATGTAGGTCACGACACAGGTTATATGCTTACATACAGCATGAGTAACCCGAGACCATGGGATACATGGTACACCAAGGTGGAAAGCGCTAATCATGAACGATTGAGTCCAGAAGATTATAATAATGAAACAGGCTACGAAAGCGGACCTACATATCATCTGAAGGGAACCGAAGGCGGTATCCTTGGACAGCGTGGATATAATATCGACAATGTCATTTCCAAGGAAACCTACGACACTTATCAGTCTATGATTACAAGTCATAGCTCTGACGTTCCTGACGGTCAGGCAGAGTTCGAGCCTGCATATATTGTAACCGAACAGGTGGAATACAATGATGGCGGTGACGTTCACCACCTCAATGTAGGTACTGCAATTCCTGCTTCATTGGTTCCTACACTTCCTGCAGGTAGTGCTTCACCGGCATATATCTGTCTCGGAACCATCCAGCTCGAAGCTACAGAGTATATCTACGTCAATACAAAGATGACTGCCGAGCAAAAGGCTGAATACATTAGTATGTATCAAACCGAAAGCCCATTGCTGGCAGACGAGATTGACAACAGTATAGTTCCGGCTTATATCTGTACAACAGCAGGTTTGTATGGAGGAAACTACTATGAGGTAGGTAAGAACTATCGTGGTCTGGAGGTATGGTCATCTATGTCTAAGACCGACAGAGAGAGATTTGATTTCAACTACGACGCATTCGACCTGTTGATAGATCCGCTATATAGTAGGGATGAAGCAGGAAACGTTGTTTATGCTGAAGGACGTAAGTATCAGTATGACGGCGCCGACTTCACTACTGCAGCACAAGTCGAGGCAAACGGAGTAGGTTATTCACTTTCTCAGTATGTTGACTATTCAGCGACATATCAGGGAACAGAGACTCTGAACTATGGTGGTCAGACTATTACCAACGGCACAGAGGTTAGCCGCACTGTATTCGAGTCAATCCCTAACGAGAGGCGTTTCTATTCACCTATCAGCGTGCAAGCTGCAGGAAATGTGTATGTAGTCCATACAGCATTCGAAATTGGTAACTCTCCATACGCAGCCGGAACTACTATTACAGCGAATGCTTATAATAGTCTGGGTACATCAGAACAGAGTAATATCAGCGTCCTCACCTTTACTTCAGAACAGGTTGGCAAGACATATTATTATTGTCGCGAAAGCTATGTTGTGGGTGAGCATGGTGAAGGTGTGGCTGTGACGAAGGCAGCTGTTGAAGGTAGCACAGGTTCTGCATCATATACCAACGGACAGACTGTACCACTTGGATTCGTGATTGAAGCATCCAATTACTCCAACCTTACCAACAAACAAATGAACTTCCTTATCCACGGTATTTCACCGAATGGAACAGGTACACTGTATGTGGCTCGCAATTCCGATATATTCGACCTCTCAAAGGAGAAGATCATAACTGTAATTTATGAATACAATTATGAGGAGAGTGACGCAACCGCAATGCACATTACTCCTATCAGCGAACGCCACGTGGTGAACTTCCACCTGCAGTTCAAGAGCGGTGTGCCTACAGTTGAGAATATCAAGTCTCCACGAATGGTTATTCCTGGTGACTATGTCGGTCTCCGTGAACCAAACGTTATCCCTGGTGCATACGAAGTAACCGGTGGTGGATGGAAGATATTCGAGAAGATCAGCGATGCAGAGAACCATACCAACGGTATTGACTATATACCAAGAGTTGATAAGCTTTATTGGTACAACGACGGCTACTATGTGGCTTACTACGCAAAGACATACCTCGGTGAAACTTATTCTAACCACGTGCCATTGAGAGTTGCCAACTATCATGACCTTGATGCCGTGATGAAGGATAAGGCACACCACATGTATGTGGATAATCCAGGTGTGAAGCGCGAGAGCAAGATTTATATTGACAACCGTACTTGTGAGTCCGATCCTACTAAGAGTGAACTTGACTTGCTTAAGGATTTCTTCGACCTGAGTGTACTCTCTACCACTCCAGAAGCAGGAACTGCACTTGAAGGTCATGCTAATCTTGATACTCATGTTCATTCCGCACGTAATCTCGAATTCATCCTCCGCAGTGATGTCGGTCCGAAAGCATACAGCGTGGATGGCGGCTCAGTTACTGGTTGGACACCTATCGGCTATGACAACTCTTTGGAAGATACCGGCAAGTGCTTCGAAGGAACGCTGCATGGTGACGGACATACCATTACCGGTCTTGACCACTCACTTTTCGGACACCTTTGCGGTGAGGTATATAACCTTGGTGTTACCGGTTCATACACTTCTGCCGGAATAGCTGATGAAGGAAGCGGTTATCTCGAGAACTGCTGGATTAACACTTCGGACAACACTGAGAAGAACAAGAAAGCTCTCTTTGAGAATCCTATCAATACGGCAAACCGTACAGTTCATCTGGTGAACTGCTATTATCCTCAGGAGAATCAGTATCTGTCGGGCAGCGGATCAATAGAGAAACCTCTCCACGCATTCCGAAACGGAGAAGTTACTTATGACCTGAACGGATTCTATCTGTTTAAGCGTTATTGCGACAACAACTCTTCTGTTAACACCAATCCGTATCAATACTATACCGTTGGTGCGAACAAGACGCTTACGCTCCATACTGGTTACTATGCGAATGCTACAGGCCCATATCTCTTCTACGACAATGCCGACAACTATTTGGGCAGCTATGTAGAGAGCCGCTTTGCAGATGGTGACTACCAGTATGCAGGCGGTGAAGTACCTAGTGATCTCGATGAGAGATATGATGAAGAGCATGAAGCTTATCATCCTATCTGGCCAGACGACTATTTCTTCTTCGGTCAGGCATTGAATTACAATCATGTCAACGGACGTACTCATCAGGATAATCCTACTGTAATCAACCGTAGTGGAAACTATCTCGTGACAACCGACGCAGGAAACCGTGTATTCCGTGCTCCGGCTTACTACCGTTCCGGAAATGCAGGTGTGGCATACTTCAATCCTTATGCTGTATTTGCCCAGACAATGAATGGTGAGGAGTCTATGATTGCATATAAGGATATGACAGCCATCGACTTCACAGGAGGAAATGGAGACTTGGCAGCAGGCTATAAGATGGGTAATGTGGCTGCATCAGGCAAATTGCCGGCACGCTTCTATCCACCATTGCTTGATGACGGCGGACTCTCAGCCTTCGTTAATGTTGATCTGACGAAGAACCTGCTTGTCTATACTGGTGTTCCAGGCGGCACAGGAACAGGACAGACTCCAAACGCTTCGCAGAAGACTGCCAATGTGGTTAGCGCATATCTCGCCGATGGCACATATACTGAGACGAATACCACTTATCGAACAGTTGACTTTATGGACCCATCCCACATCCGTGGCCACTGGGTACAGCAGTCGGGTGGTGTATATACTGCAGTTAGAGACCACTTCCTCGTAGACCTTCAGGACTTCAATGCTCCTATCGCATATAATTTCGGCAGTGGCAACCGCATGTGGTATCAGCGTTATCCTGATCACTTCGTCAATATGAACTCTGGTTGGGAAAGTGTCAGCCTGCCGTTCGAAGTTGAATTGGTAACTACGGATAAGAAGGGTGAACTGACTCACTTCTATAAGAACAGCACGAAGGGACACGAGTACTGGCTCCGTGAATTCAAGGGTAATGTTCAGCAGAAGATGGAAAACAACCAACCTGTTGATGGAGTCTTTACAGCCGACTTCGACCCTCTGGCTCCAAGTAACCATACAAAGAATTACACTAATACATTCCTCTACGATTACTATTATAGCCAGTATGAATTCCTTGACAGAAATACAGACGAATTCAAGAAGATCTATTATAGTACGGATTATCTTGCTGCCCGTTATCCGGTAGACAACTATCCTTACTACGATGCAGGCAAACCGTATATCGTGGGCTTCCCAGGAAAGACCTTCTTCGAGTTTGACCTGAGCGGAACGTGGACTCCTGACAATCTTGTCAACTTCCCAATCACCATTGCCAGCCCAGGTAAGCAGTATATTACCTTCGCTTCAGTGGAAGGAACTTCTATCGGTGTCAGCGACAACGAGATGGAAGGCGTTTCTTCTGGCGGATATACATTCGTTCCTACATATCTGAACAATCCGGAGGCAGCGAGTGTGAGTGTCTTTGCCCTCGACAACGATGGTGGCAGTTTCGAGAATACAACTGCCGGTGCAGCTTCGTTAACTGCTTTCAGACCATACATTAAGGCTCCGTCTTCAACTAAGGCACGTAAGATTATCCTTAATAAGTCAAGCGGTGAGATAGATCTCGAACCTACAGGCGAGGACATCGATGACGGTTCACTCATTGTTTACTCTGAGAATGACAAGATAGTGGTTAAGTCTACGCTTCGCAGGACAATGCCTATACGCATTTACACTGCCGACGGAGCACGCGTTGCCACATTCAAGATACATACCGACGAAACATTCGAAGTTCCTGTATCTGCAAAGGGAGTTTATCTCGTTAACAACAAGAAATTGATTATTCATTAAATATAAAAATGAAACAACTTCACTATACTTCCAAGACTCTGTTTATTCTGTCCCTGATGCTGACATTTGGACTCACTCAAGTGTGGGGCCAAACCAACATCACTTCGTTGAGCCAGATTACTGATGCTGACGGTCATTATATCATTACTCAGGATATAAGTGGTGGCACTCCAGGTGTTACTACTTTCAATGGTACACTTGAGGCAAATTTCGATCCTGATACTCATATGCCATATAAGATTACAGGTCTTGGTGCTCCTCTCTTTACCACACTAACCGGTACGGTAAAGAATCTTGTGCTGGAGGATGTGAATATATCCAGTGGTGATAATGTGGGTGCGATAGCTGGTACAGCCAATGGCTCAGCAAGAGTCTATAATGTCGGAATCCTTAGCGGTTCTGTAGGTGGTACAGGTTATACAGGTGGACTCATCGGACTCCTCGATGGTACAGCTCGTGTCATTAACTGCTACAGCTATGCTAATATTACAGCTGGCAGTGAAAAAGCAGGTATTGTAGGATATAACAGAGTGACTTCAACACAATCTTCTTTGACCACTATGGTGATGAACTGTATGTTCTATGGTGATATTTCTTCAGGCGGAACAATATCACCAATTTATGGTGGTGTGGAGATCAATAATGTTGCAGGTGGCATGAACAATTATAACTACTATCGTTATGAGTCACCTTATAGTAAAAATAAACTAATTACGAAATACAATAGGGCGTTGGCAATGGAAGAGAAGTTCATCAATCGATTTGAACGCTATCGTCTGTTGCTCAACAGTAATAAAAAACTGGCCGCCAAATATGCTTCTACTGCAACTACTACTGTCAATCCAAATGATATGGCAAAATGGGTACTTGAAACGGCTGACAGAACCATCAATGAACCTAATCCATATCCTATTTTAAAAGCTCAAGGCTACTATCCATCTATTATCAACCCCGATATAAAAAATGCTCCTGACAGTGCTACCGTTGGAAGAAACAAGGGTGGAAAACTTAATAAGACGCTTACTGTAACTATCAGCACAAGTAAAACCGATGGAGGTCAGAGTTGGCCGGATGGTGCCGACATCACAACCACCTCCTTGACACTTCAGCGTACCGACAAGGACTTTGACCACTTCAATTTTAACTACGATAAGGTGCAGCTACCTTATTATAATGACGTGGGAACTGGCAACTATACAGGAAGTCGTGTAGTTACGGGATGGAAGATAACTAGTATCACAGGTGGCACATCAGGTACTTATAATGAGGCTGACGAATGGGGCGGTTATAACTTTGCCGACCGTAAATGTACCAATAAGGACTTATATGGTACTAATGGTAGTTATCGTGTGTTCTCGCAGGGCGCATATTGGGATGTCCCAGAGGGTGTAACGGCTATCACTATTGAGCCTTATTGGGCAATAGCCAACTATGTGTCTGATGATACGTATGACGTTGTGTATAACAAAGATTATGCGATACAGAGTTTTTCTCTGTTTGGAACACAATATAACAACAAAACGAATATAGATATATACAATGACGGGAATAATAATCAAAAAGTCTATACCAACATAGGTGATGCTCTTACAGGTTTTAATAACACGAGCAAAACCGTGTATGACCAGGCTGTGGTGCTTGTTGGCAACGTTCATCAGGCGGGTAATCCAACGTCTTCTGATATTCCATATACTTTGATGTCTATAGACTTGAACCATGACAACGAACCCGACTATAGCTATATATTCGGTCATAGAGATCGCCAATTTATTTCTCCTATCCGTTATGATTTCTTGAATATCGTGGGTATAGCGGAGGCACAAATACCTAAAAATGCATCGACTTTTCGTAATGTGTCAATATTCAAAATAAAAGGATGGTTTGAGATAACCAATACATGTTTGGTCCATTTTGAGCAGTTTGAGTATGATAATGGTGGCAAATCGCCAGCTCCATTGATACTTCTTGGTGGGTCGTATAAGCAGTTTGTTTCTACGAAAGTCAGCCAGCCAACAGCGACAAAGTATATACATGTGGGAGGTAATGCTTGGTATGCTAAGTTTGGCAATGGCACTCATAGTGATGGTACCAAATCAACAAAACATATTCCGATTTCCGTTACTGGAGGTGACTATGACGAATTCTACCTTTCTGGAACATATCAGCCTACTGTGGTTGCGAACCAAAATGACCCAGCCGAGTGCTACGTGAGCGGAGGACGTTTTGGCGAGATGGCAGGTGCATCGCTGGAGCAGATAGACGGAAACGTACGTTGGCAGATAGACTGGGCTGACATAACCAACTTCTTTGGTGGCGGAATAAATGCCAATAAGCCTATAACGGGAAGCATACAAACGGACATCACGAACAGTCATGTTACATTGTTCTGCGGAGGACCGAAGTTTGGTGATATGAGTGCGGGAAAAACTGTTATCACCAATGCTAACAACTGTACGTTTGGCACATACTGCGGAGCTGGCTATGGTGGTACCTCTTTGAATAGGGTGAAGTATTATGATATAGAGGGTTTGAACCCAAAAGACAAACAGGGTGATTATACCAATGATCGCGGAAAATATTTCGACGGAGCAAAAACGAACTCTCCAGGAAACAATGGCCAGTATGGTAAAAAGGGCAAGGGCGTGGCTACTGACTTCGACTATGACTTCTTCTATTGGTCAACCGGTAAAACGGGTGGACGTTTCTATGTTAAGTTTGCTTCATTCTCACTTGCCACTACGAACGGCGTGACTTCAAACCTAAACGGATGTAATATAACTGGCAACTTCTACGGTGGTGGCTATCTTGGCAAGGTAAATGGAACAGCCACTTCCACACTTTATAGTTGTAAGGTGGAAGGTAGTGTATATGGAGGAGGTTATTCAGCATCGCTTCCCCCGGTCTATGTGCGAAACACACCGGCGTTCACTCAGGATCCTGGCATCAATAACAACATAGGCATGTTTGAGATGGGTGAGATTAATACCCTTGAGACCTATACGTGGAAACAAGTTGATAAAAGTGTGCTGAAAAACGGAGAGTCTGGAATGGAAAGTTCGGGATTAGGGAACTTTGTATATACAGATGAAGACCTTACTTCCCTCGGTTATGTAGGAAAAACAGTTCTGAATATTAAAGGTTCAACAACTGTTGGTGGCAGTGTGTATGGCGGTGGTGAAGAGTCTAATGTAGATGGAAATACCGAGGTGATTGTTAAAGGAGGTGGTACCATCGGTACAACTGGTCTTGGTGGAGCATTGTATGGCAATGTCTATGGAGGAGGAAAGGGAAAAGTCACCGACGTGAAATCTGGATTGGTAAAGGGTAATACAAATGTGACTATCCAAGATACTATTGTTGGCGGAAATACTATCTCACCGAAGATTTTGCATAATGTATATGGTGGTGGTGCTTACGGTTCTGTAGGAACTTATGTGTATGACAATGACGGTAAGATCACATCATATACTTCTGGCGGTACTGCGAATGTTACCATTACTGGTGGTATCATTGGCACCACTGGAGATGAAAATGGAATGGTCTTCGGCTCGTCTCGTGGTGACGTAGGTGCGCCTGGAGAAATTCACGACCGATTGGCATGGGTTCATGATGCTCATGTGGTGATTGGTACAGAGGGACAGGGAACTACGTTGACATCTCCACTGATAAAAGGCTCTGTCTATGGTAGTGGAGAGAATGGCCACACTTACGAAAATACATTGGTAGATATCCATAGTGGAACTATAGGTATAACGAGTGGTTCTCCAATTTCATCAGGTGGTGTAGAATACACTGGTGCAAATTATCCTTATCGTGGAAATGTGTATGGCGGTGGTTGCGGTACTGATAAATATGATTCAGACAATGACGGCATACTTGACAGCTACAATCCATTGGCTGGTATTGTATTAGGTAATGCATCCGTAAACGTCACAGGAGGTCTTGTGGCACATAACCTCTATGGTGCCGGTGCTATGGGTTCGGTGGGAACAATGACAAAGGACAATACCGGTGCAATTACTATAACTAATGGTGGTGTTACTTCTATTTCTATTAGTGGTGGAACTATTGGTGTTGATGGTATCCGCAACGGAAGTGTGTTCGGCGCAGCCCGAGGTGATTCCATTTCTACGCAAACCGATGCCGCTTTGGCGAAAACGACGAATGTAACCATAAGTGACGCTGCAGTTGTCAAGGGAAATGTGTATGGCGGCGGTGAAGCAGGTGACGTGGGCACATATACTACGAATGTAGATGGCTCTAATACATATATTGGAGGTAGCGGCGTATGCAATGTTACTATTACAGGTGGTACTATTGGTGCTGAAGGCAACGGATTTGGAAATGTGTTCGGTGCCGGCAAGGGTGCGTCTAACACCTTCGAGTGTAGAAAAGCCATGGTTAACACAACTATTGTCAACATCAGTGACGGAACAGTTTACGGCTCTGTGTTTGGAGGTGGGGAGATTGCACGTGTGGAAGGAAATACAGCAGTTACTTTAGGCGTTGAAGGCGCATCAGGAAGTGGATATGCTCCTGATATCAAGTATGACGTATTCGGTGCAGGTGCAGGTTTAAGCACACATGGATACTCGGCACTTGTGCGTGGCAATCCTGTCGTTACCGTTCAGGGCTTAACCAAGGTAGGAGGCAGCGTATATGGTGGTGGTGAGATTGCATCTGTGGGTAAGCATAGCCTTGTCACTGAAGCCAACAAGAGTGAACATCCTAACCTGGAGGTGGGAATGCCGTTTACATTGGCTAATACTAATTTGGGTATTTGTACTGTCACCGTCAAGGATAAAGCCGAGATTTTAGGCAGTGTCTTTGGAGCAGGTAAGGGCGTTGACCCAGGAGCAATAACCAATCCTGGACGTATGAAGCCTGACAACACCATGGAGTATTATAACAACAACGGTGATCCAAGCAGTTATGGTGTGGGTTATGAAAGTGCGTTGCTTATTTATGTTCAGACCCTTGCCTTAGCTACTGACACCCATGTTACTGTTAACGGAACTGCCAAAGTCAAAGGTTCTGTCTATGGAGGTAGTGAGAGTGGTTTCGTTCAGTATGATTCTTATGTGAATATTCAAGGCAGTTGCTTGATTGGTACAACCGATGCAGGCGGTAACGTCTTCGGTGGTGGACTTGGTCTTGCGAATAATGCAGCCGCTGGACGAGTAAGTGGCAACACATCGCTTAGCATCAGTGGCGGTACTATGTATGGCTCTGTCTATGGTGGCGGTGCTTATGGTTATGTGGGTACTTATACCGTTTCTGCCGATGGCAGGGATTTCACATGGCACACAGTGAATGGTGATAAAACCGGTATTTGCAACGTAAGCATCACCGGTGGTACGATTGGTTCTGAAGGTGTTACAGGTAAGGGTAATGTGTTTGGAGCAAGTAAGGGTCTTGCTAACTCATACCAGTGCGAGAAAGCTATGGTGGACAGCACGAATGTCAACATCAGCAATGGTACAGTCTATGGCTCTGTCTATGGCGGTGGTGAGATTGCCCGTGTGGAAGGAAATACAGAGGTTACCATTGGAGTTGCTGGAGCAACCGGTGAAGGAGTGGCACCTGATATCAGATGTAGCGTGTTCGGAGCAGGTGCAGGTGTGGAGACTCATGGTTATTCTGCTTTGGTTCGTGGTAACACAGCTGTCTTGATTCAGGGTCGGACTAAGATTGGACAAAACGTGTATGGCGGTGGTGAGATTGCTTCTGTCGGGAAATACAAAGTTGCCAATGCCGATACTCTTGCCAAATATCCTGAATTGGTTGCTGCCGGTATAAAGATTGGTATGCCGTATGCTTTGACAAACGATGGCTTAGGTATATGTAGAGTCACTGTTAAGGACGTTGCAAAAATAGGTCCTGATAACATCGGACATGTCTTTGGCGCCGGCAAGGGAATTGTCCCTCATTATGACGGTACGAACAAACGTATGACCTTTAATAATAACAACGAAAGTGTCTGGGAAACATTCGCAAGCGAAGAAGACTATATGAAGTTTGTCGAGACCATGGCGTTAGCGACAAAGACCTTTGTTGACATCGATGGAAGTGCCTTTGTCAAAGGCTCTGTCTATGGCGGTAGTGAGAGTGGTTTCGTACAGAATAATACTCAAGTGACAATT
>Ga0256405_10004060_pt1 | contig 28404 bp, 22 predicted proteins | sample RumenRJG_02DNA_FD_189096 | JGI IMG/M metagenome (GOLD analysis project Ga0256405, IMG submission 189096) | Bovine rumen microbial communities from Lethbridge, Alberta, Canada - RJG_02 | ecosystem: Host-associated > Mammals > Digestive system > Stomach > Rumen | place: Canada: Alberta... | reverse complement strand
ATCCTGAACGTCGAGAAAGCGCGCCAGGACCGGATGCTCAACTCGGAAGAGATCAAGAACATGATCACCGCGTTCGGATGCGGGATCGGTTCGGAGTTCGACATCGAGAAGCTCCGGTACCACAAGATCATCATCATGACGGATGCCGACGTCGACGGCGCCCACATCAGGACGCTGCTCTTGACGTTCTTCTACCGTTACATGACGCCTTTGATCGAAGGCGGGTATGTATACGCCGCGCAGCCGCCGCTGTTCCGCGACAAGCAGGGGAACACGATCCGGTACACCTACTCCGACAAGGAGCAGGAGGAGACGCTCGCCGAGATGGAGAAGGAAAACGCGAAACAGAAGATCGAGATCCAGCGGTATAAGGGTCTCGGAGAGATGGACTTCAACCAGCTCTGGGAGACGACGATGGACTACGACCACAGGACGATGATCCAGATCACCGTCGAGGACGCGACCGCGGCGGACGAGATCTTCACGACCCTCATGGGCGACAAGGTCCCGCCGAGGAAACAGTTCATCGAAGAAAACGCGAAATACGCGACGCTCGATATTTAGGGATCAGGAGATCGTTTAAAGACAGGTGAAAGAATTGGATAATCTTATAGAAGACAACAGAATCATCCAGCATGAGATCCATGATGAGATGAAAAACTCCTATATCGACTACGCCATGAGCGTCATCGTCGGAAGAGCGCTTCCGGACGTGCGCGACGGCATGAAGCCGGTACACAGGAGGATCCTTTACGGAATGGACCGGCTCGGGACGACGCCGGACAAACCGTACAAGAAATCGGCCAGGATCGTCGGAGAGGTCATGGGTAAATACCATCCGCACGGAGATTCTTCGATCTACGACGCGATGGTAAGAATGGCACAGGACTTCTCGATGCGCTACACGCTCGTCGACGGACACGGAAACTTCGGGTCGATCGACGGCGACGGCGCCGCGGCGTCCCGGTACACCGAGGCCAGGATGAGCCCGTTCTCGCTGCAGATGCTGCGGGACATCGACAAAGACACAGTCGACTTCGTGCCGAATTTCGACGGCGAAGAAAAAGAGCCGGTCGTGCTCCCGTCGAGGATCCCGAATCTGCTCGTCAACGGGTCGAACGGGATCGCGGTCGGCATGGCGACGAACATCCCGCCGCACAACCTCGGCGAATGCATCGACGGCTGCGTCAAACTGATCGACGAGCCGGACGCTTCGGTCGACGATCTGATCAAGATCATCAAAGGGCCGGACTTCCCGACGGGCGCGAAGATCCTCGGAAGAAGCGGGATCCGCGAAGCCTACCGGACCGGCATGGGAAAGATCAAAGTGCGCGCGTGCTGCGAGATCGAGGAAACGAAGAACGGAAAATCGAGGATCCTCGTCACGGAGATCCCGTACGCCGTCAACAAGGCGAACCTCATCACCAAGATCGCGGACCTCGTGAAAGACAAGTCGATCGACGGCATTTCCGACATCCGCGACGAGTCCAGCAGAGAGGGCATGCGGATCGTGATCGAGCTCAAGCGCGACGCCAATCCGCAGATCACCCTGAACCAGCTGTACAAGCACACGGCGCTGCAGGATAACTTCAGCGTGATCATGCTCGCCCTCGTGGACGGGCAGCCGAAGGTGCTCAACCTGAAGGAAGTCCTGGAGGAGTACCTCCTGTTCCAGAAGGACGTGCTCACGCGGCGGACGAAGTTCGATCTGGACAAGGCCGAAGCGAGAGCCCATATCCTGGAAGGACTCCGGATCGCGCTCGATAACATCGATGAAGTCATCAAGACCATCCGCGAGGCGTACAACGACGCCAAGGAAAAGCTGATGGAACGGTTCGGGCTTTCCGAGATCCAGGCGCAGGCGATCCTCGACATGCGGCTCGCCAGGCTGCAGGGACTGGAGCGCGAGAAGATCGAAGAAGAATACAAGGACCTGATGGAAAAGATCGCATACTATAAATCGCTCCTCGCCGACGAGCATCTCCTGATGGGCGTCGTCAAGGACGAGCTCCTCGAGATCAAGGACAAATGGGCGGACAAGAGACGGACCAAGATCGAGCACGACGTCGACGACTTCGACGACGAAGATCTGATCGAAGAAGAGAAGGTCGCGGTCACGCTGACCCACCTCGGATACATCAAGCGCGTGCCGGAATCCGTGTACAAATCGCAGCGGAGAGGCGGCAAGGGCATCACGGGCCTCAAGACGAGGGACAACGACTTCGTGAAAGACCTGATCATGACCTCCACGCACGACTATCTGATGTTCTTCACGAGCAGCGGCAAGGCGTACAAGATCAAAGCCTTCGAGATCCCCGAAGCGTCGAGAACGGCGAGAGGGACCCCGGCGATCAACTTCCTGAGCCTTTCGCAGCGCGAGCGGATCACGGCAGTGATCCCGGTGAAGGATTTCAGCGCAGACAAATACCTGATCGCAGTCACCAAGAAGGGGACGATCAAGAAGACGGCGATCTCGCAGTTCGACACCAAGCGGACGAACGGCCTCATCGCGATCAACCTGAAGGACGACGACCAGCTGATCGAGATCAAACAGTCCACCGGAACGAACGACGTGATCGTCGTGACCAAACACGGAAAGTGCATCCGCTTCTCCGAAGAAGACGTCCGGCCGATGGGAAGGATCTCCAGCGGCGTCCGGGCGATCAAGCTCGAGAAGGACGACGAAGTCGTTTCGATGTGCCTCGTGGACGACGACCAGAAGCTCCTCGCGGTCACCGAGAACGGATTCGGAAAACGCACGCCGGTCAAGGGCTATAAGAAACAGGTCCGGGGCGGAAAAGGCCTCCTGACCTACGACAAGAGCAAGTTCGAGAAGACCGGACAGCTTGTCGGCGCGCTCGTCGTGAAAGACGACGACGAGATCATGCTCATCAACAGCGAGGGCACGATCATCCGGATCAAGGCGAGCGACGTATCGGTGCTCGGCCGGACCACGCAGGGCGTAAAGATCATGAAGTTCCAGGAAGACACCAGGATCGTCTCCATGGCGAAAGTGATCAACGAAGACGAGGTCGAAGCCGAAGAAGAAGCCGAAGAGAAGAAAGAAAGCGGCAAGCCTTCCGCGAAGAAGGAAGCGGAAGCGCCGGCGGATGACGGGCAGATCGAGATCAAGCTCTACGATTCCGACGACAAATAGTGATCCGTGAAGCAGCGGCGCCGCCTGAAGAGGGCGGCGCCCTTTTGTTATAAAAGCGGTCCGAATGGGTATAATCTGATGCAAAGGCGGCCTGACGCCGCCGGCACACAGGGAGGACAGAAATGGACGAAATCAAGATCGAAATACCCGGAAAGCCATCGTATCTCGTGATGGTACGGCTTGCCATCAGTTCCGTCGCGACGTCCGCGGACTTTGATCTGGACTCGATCGAAGACGTGAAGACCGCGGTGACGGAAGCCTGCAAACGCATCTCGTGCCACGGTTTCGACGGATTCTCGGACAAGTACCAAGTCCGGCTCCGGGTAGAAGAAAAACACATGGAGATCGACGTGACCGACGAATGCGACCGGCATACGCTCGAGAAGATCGACAAGCCCTGCCGGAAATGCCCGGAAGACGGCGATCTCTCTTTGATGGTCATCAAATCTCTCGTCGACGACGTCAGCGTCTCGACGAACGAAAAGAACGGAAGGAAATCGATCCATATCACGAAACGCGCCTGACACTATGACGGAACTCGAACAGTTTAAAGAATTCAAGAAAGACCCGACCGTAGAAAAGCGGAACGAGCTCGTAGAGAAATACCTTTACATGGTGGATATTCTGATCAAGAAATATCTCGGTAAAGGCGTGGATTACGATGACCTTTATCAGGTCGGCGCGCTCGCGCTGGTGCAGGCGGTGGACCGGTTCGATCCGGACCGCGGGTTCGGGTTCAGCACGTTCGCGACGCCGACGATTTTAGGCGAGATCAAAAAGTATTTCCGCGACAAGGAGTGGACGCTCAAGGTGCCGCGGCGCATGAAGGAGATCTCCGCCAAGGTCCAGGAAGCGCGGGACGACCTGCACATCAAACTGGCGCGGAAGCCGACGGTGCAGGAGATCGCGGAAGCGACCGGCTTTTCCGAAGAACAGATCATCGAAGCGATCGAAAGCGCGCAGGCGTACAATACGTATTCGCTCGACCAGAGTTTCGACGAGGCGGGCGAAGAAGGGGAGAACCAGTTCCTGGAGAAGTACACGGGCTTTGAAGAGGAAGGCTATTCCAGGGTCGAGGACGCCGAGATCATCAACAACGTGCTCGCCGGCATGCGCGAGCAGGACCGCTACATCTTCCGCGAGCGGTTCATCTATGAAAGGTCCCAGGCGGACATCGCAAAAACGCTCGGCGTATCGCAGATGACGATCTCGCGCGCCGAGAAGAAGATCATTGAAAAATTCCGCAGTGAACTCAAAAAAGAAGTATAAAAAAAGAGAAGCCCATGACGGATCTGGTGCGTGTCTTGCCTTCCGGCGGGGTCTGTCCTATACTTCCCAGAATGGTTTGTTGGTTGTTGTATATGGCAGATGCGTCATGGCTAAAGGTGATCCCGCAGAAGCCGCTTAAAAGCGGTTTGTATTACATCTTCAACCAATTCCATCATATCTTACTGAAACGATCAAATCAAGCGGACGCCCGCGCGGTAACCTTGCGCTTACCGGAGTTCGTCCATCGCGATGTTCGCGAGTTCGTCGGCGCGGTTATTCATCTCCGTGACTTTTTTAAAATCCTCGAACGTGAAGCTGCTTCCGTTCATTTCCACGAACTTCTTGTATAATCTGTCCAGGTCAACAGAAGGCGAGTCCAGCGAGACGTGCCCCTTCACCCGGTAAAACGAAACGTCGTTCGCCTCGACCATGGAAAGAAGGTCTTCCCACCGGTCGCGGTTTTCGACCGGCTCTTTTTTCTTGTTCTTCCAGCCGTTTTTGCGCCACGAGACGTACCACTCGTCGCGGAAACAGTTGGCGACGTAGGAGCTGTCCGTGAACACGCGGATCCTGAGGCCGCTCTTCGTGAGCTGCCGGAACGCGTGGATCACCGCGTCGAGTTCCATGCGGTTGTTCGTCGTGTTCAGCTCCCCGCCGTGCAGCTCCTTCACCGCGTCCCCGAATTCCAGGATCGCGCCCCAGCCGCCGACGTTCTCGTCGTTCTGGTTGCCGGAGCAGGCGCCGTCTGTATACATGTTCAGGATCGTTCCCATGCTTCCCCCTCTTGTGTTTCCGGTTTCGGTCAAAGCCCGTTTATGTTACAATTATACCATATCGAGGAGGTTTCATGGGATTCAGGTTTTGTTCATTCGCGAGCGGAAGCACCGGCAACTGCTATCTGGTCAGGACAGAAGAGACGGTGCTTCTTATTGATACGGGGATATCCGGGAAACGCATCGTCCAGAGCCTCGACAGCCTGGGCCTCGCGCCGTCCGACATCAGCGCGATCCTGATCACGCACGAACATTCCGACCACGTCATGAGCATCAAAACCATGGCGCGGAAGGCGGATTCGGCGGACATCTACGCGACGGAAGGCACGTTCGCGTCGATCGACGACAAGATCCCGACGGAGCGGGAGGTCGTGGTCGAAAGCGACTGCCCGTTCACGGTGGGGGACATCCGGATCGTGCCGTTCGACCTGTCGCACGATGCGGTCGAGCCGGTCGGCTACACGTTTTCCGCCGGCGGGAAGAAGCTCTCGCTGATGACGGACACCGGCTATGTGTCGGAGGACATGTACGACCACATCAAAGGCTCCGACGCCCTGATCCTGGAAGCGAACCACGAGGTGAACGTGCTGCGGGCGGGCCCGTACCCGTACGTCCTGAAGCAGCGCATCCTGAGCGAAAAGGGACACCTGTCCAACGAGACCTGCGGCAATGTGATCGCAAGGCTCCTGGACGACCGGGAAGAAACAGAAGACGACCGGGAGATCCCGTACGTCATGCTCGCGCACGTATCGCGGCAGAACAACACGCCGGACATGGCCTACATGACGGTCAAAGACGTTTTGTTCGACGACGGGCTCCTGGTGGATAAAGACGTCCGGATCGGCGTCGCCGGACACGATCAGATGACGCCGGAAATCGAGATCTGACATGCTGAAGATCAGAGTGATCTGCGTTGGAAAACTGAAGGAAAAGTACTGGGTCGACGCGGTCGGCGAATACGCCAAACGGATGCGGCCGTACGCCGGGCTCGAGATCGTCGAGCTGAAGGAATCGCGCCTGAAGGCGGACGGCGCCTCGTACGAGGAGATGGTCCGCGAAGAGGAGAGCCGGGAGATCCTTTCGAAGATCCGGCCGGGCGACTATGTGATCAGCCTCGAGATCAAAGGAAAGAAATGCAGCTCGGAAGCGTTCTCGGAGAAGATCCGGGAGGTGGAGAATTCGGGCGCGGGCACGCTGGACTTCGTGATCGGCGGGAGCCTCGGCTTCACGCAGGACGTCAGCCGGCGCGCGGATTATAAACTATCGTTCTCCGACATGACGTTCCCGCATCAGATGATGCGCGTCGTCCTGCTGGAACAGATCTACCGGGCGTATAAGATCATGCGGAACGAGCCGTACCACAAGTAGCGGCGGGTCCCCTTGCGCGGCGGGATGTTGAATCGTGCGGGACATTTCGGTATACTGGAAACAACGGTTTGCAACGAGAAGGAGAAACATTTTGAACGAACAGGAAAAAGAACTGGCAAAATACAAGGAACAGGGCGCGGGCACGAAGAAGAAGCATCAGCTGGCGCCGGTCCCGGACAAATACGATCTGGAAAAAGAGAAGATGATCGGGTCGCCCGACATGATGACGGACCAGGAGAAGCGGACGTACGTGCGGAGCGCGATGGCGCGGCGGTGCGCCTATTATTCGTTCTTCTGCATGCTCCTCGTGACGTTCGGCGGGCTTCTGGTGCTCGGCGCCGCGTTCATCCTGTACGACCATTACATGATGGGCACGCATTTCAATGAAATGGTGCGGACGTTCTACCGTCCGTTCGAGCTGATCTCGTTCGTCGCGACGTTCGCGATGCTCATCATCTCGGGGCTTTTCATCCGGTTCACGTATTCCGACAAGCGCGGCCTCATCATCCGCGCGAACGACAAGATGGTGGAAGAAGGGATCGAACCGGTCGTCATCCCGCGGCGGGACGGCGACAAGAACAAGGTCATCGAAGCCTTCTATAAGATCAAACCGCCGTACAAGGCGCTGCTCCCGGTCTTCGCGATCGCGGCCGCGCTGCTCATCTGGTGCGGGATCCAGGTCTTCGGCGCCGCGACGGAGCAGAAGCAGATCACGGATTCGACCCGGGAAGGGGCTTCGAAGAAGATCGAGGCGACCTACAAGCCGGAAGGCGTCAAATACGAGCACAAGGTCATGGCGTTCGTCGACCGCTATCAGTATAAGATCGGCGATCACATCCGGATGGTCATCGACCTCGACGAGAACGGCCGGGTCCTCGACTCGTCCTACATGATCCGGTACTACGGAACGTACACCGTGAAGGACGTCGACAAGATGAAGTCGGGCGGGATCCTGAAGGAGCTCGCCGGGATCCAGGAGAAGACGGGCGCGTTCAAGGAGCTCTTCTATTATCCGGAAGTCACGAAGACGCCGGTCAAGTTCTCCGACTACATGATCAACTACATAGACAACATCCGCGAAAAATCGGAATGGGAGAAGAATTACGAATACAAGGTCGGCGGCCACACGTACATCACCCACTGCAAGGTGAGCTACAGCGAAGGCAAGAAGAAGGGGAAGGACGACGACCGGATGAAGATCAAATACGAGATCCAGCAGAAGGACTTCACGCGGACCAAGTGGTGATCCCGGACAGACTTCAGACCGAAAGAAAACCGGCTGCTCCTGCAGCCGGTCTTTTGATGCTTTTTTCAAAACCGCCGCGGCCGCCTTGCCGCGCGACGGTCACAGCGCGCTGCTGTCGAGCGCGGGTTCGTCGGCGAGCAGATCCCGCAGGATCCCCCGGACGACGTCCGTTCCGCCCGCTTCCTCCGACTCGACGTTGAGCGGCATCAGCGGATCGTGGAGCGATTTCCGGAGCAGGAACCACCCGCTCACGCTGCCGGAGACCGAGAGGCGGATGCCTTCGTAGTTCGGTTCCACGATCTCGAACGACAGCGTCCCGCCGCCGCTTGCGACCTCCGGGTGCTCCCGGAAGTACGCCTCGACGTGTCCGAGCACGTCGTCGCCCGCCTGCTGCCAGTCTTCCGCCTTGAGCGGCATCCGGATCTCGACGGATTCCGCCGGTTCCTTCAACGACGCGATGACGGACGAAACGCCCTTTCCTTCGGCCTTCAGTTTCGCCGCGCGGATCACGATCAGCGTCGCGAGATACGCGCCGTCGTCCAGGAAGTGGTTGCTCCGGAACGCCGCGTGCCCCGACGTCTCGATCGCGAGCTCGGAGTCCGTTCCGTCGCGGTTCAGTTCGACGGATTTGTTGATCACGTTCCGGTAGCCGCGCTTGAAGCGGTAGTGCCGGAGACCCAGATCCTTTTCTATGAAATCGTGCAGTTCGTTGCTCGTGATGCTGTCCGTCACGACGGTCGTCCCCGGGCAGCGGTCCGCGATCAGCGCCGCCGCCATCGCGACGATGCCGTTCCGGTTGATCTCCCGTCCGTGCTCGTCGACGGCGGAACTCCGGTCGACGTCGGTGTCGAAGATGATCCCGAGGTCGCAGCCGTTCTCCGTCGTCGCCGCGATGACCGCCTTCATGGCCTCTTCGTTCTCGGGATTCGGCTGGTGGTTCGGGAAATGCCCGTCGGGCTCCAGATATCTGCTCGCGGAAATGTCGCAGCCGAGCGGCGCGAGCACGCGCTCCGCATAGAAGCCGCCGGCGCCGTTCCCGGCGTCGACCGCGCATTTCAGGTCCGAAAGCGGTTTCGGATCGTCCGCGTCTTCCGGAACGCCGAGGCCGTCCCGGATGAGCTTCCGCAGGTGCGCGGCGTAAAGCGTCATGAGATCCAGCGCGTCGTCGGAAGGCGCCGCTGCATCGCCGCGTTCCGGAAGATCCGCCGGCGCGCCGGCACGGTGCTCTTCCGCCGTGGCGAGAATCATTTTGATGTCTTTCTTGTCGAGCCCGCCGTCCTTCGTGAAGAACTTGAATCCGTTCCGGTTGAACGGAAGGTGGCTCGCCGTGATCATGACCGCGCCGTCCGCGTCGATCTCCGGGAAGAGGGTCGACATGAACATGGCCGGGGTCGAACAGAGTCCGTAGTTCAGGACCGACGCGCCGCCCGCCGAAAGGCCGCGGACGAGTTCCTTCGCCAGCGCTTCTCCCGACAGCCGCGGGTCGCGTCCGATGGTGATCCTGAGATCCTTTGCGTCTTTTCCGGTCTTCGCTTCCAGAAAAGCGAGGAAGCCGAACGCGATGTCGTTCGTCACGCGGGCGTCGATGTTCACGTCTTCGCCCGGCACGCCTTCGATCGCGATCCCTCTGATGTCGCTTCCGTTCTGCAGTTTCGAATAATCCATGTCTTTCTCCTCCGCGTATTTCGCGTTGTTTCTGATTCGGCAGGCCGGCATTCCGCCGCGTTCCGGCGGCGGTCCGGCCTCAAGTCAATGGTAACACAAATCTCGTTATTTTGCGGTTTTTCTCGCTTTTTATGGGAAGAATTTAACCGGCTTCTGTTGTATAATGACAGGAGAAAGGAAAGCAGGGGAAAAGGAGACGGCATGAAAAGAAGTTCCATGAAATATATCGCGTTCACGCTTGCGCTGATCCTTGCGCTCGGGCTGGTGTCGTGCGGGAAGAAAGAGAGCGAAGCGCCCGCGGCGGACGAGAAGCAGGAAACGCAGGAAGAACCGGAAAAACAGAAAGAGAAACAGGAAAAACCGGACGAGCCGAAGGCGGAGGTGAAGAAAGTGAAGACGGACAACATCACGATCAATACGCAGAGCAGCATCCGGATCGAGGGAAGCAAGACGGTCTATCTCGACCCGTATCAGAGGAAACAGGCGCCGCACGACGCGGACCTGATCCTGATCACGCACGCCCACTACGATCATTACGATCCGGCGTCGATCCAGAACGTCCTCAAAGACAAAGGCACCGTGATCGTCTGTCCGGAAAGCATGCACGCAGAAGTCTCGCAGATGCTGGCGGGCCTCGGGAAAGAGTACTCGCTGACCGGCATGGAGGCCGGGCTGGAATTCACCCCGACGGAGCTTTCCAAGGATATTAAGATCAAAGCCGTACCGGCGTACAACACGAACAAGACTTTCCATCCGAAAGCGAACGGCTGGCTCGGGTACGTCCTGACCCTGGACGGGATCCGGTATTTCGACGCGGGCGACACCGACGCGATCGACGAGCATAAGAAGATCCGGTGCGACGTCGCGTTCGTTCCGATCGGCGGGACCTACACGATGACGGCCGACGAGGCCGCGGCGGACGTGAACGCGTTCCGGCCGGAGATCGTGATCCCCATCCATTACGGCAGCATCGTGGGAAGCAGCGAAGACGAAAAGCGGTTCGAGGATCAGGTGGACGACGGGATCAAAGTCGTCGCCAAGGTTGAAGACGCGAAATAACAGGATCGGAGAAGACATGGCGGAAAGAAAAGGCGGAATCGGAAGAGTCATTTATTGGATCGTCGTGATCGCGCTGCTTTGCGTGATCGGCTTCAGCGCGTTCAAGATCGGGACGATCCTTTACGGATACTGGGAAGGGACGAAGACCTACAACCACGTGGCGAAGGAAGCCGGTGTCAAAAAAGGAAACGACGAGATCAAGATCAACTGGAAGAAGCTCCGGGGCAAATACCCGGACGTCAAGGCGTGGATCTACTGCAAGGGCACCGTCCTCAATTACCCGGTCGTACAGGGGAAAGACAACGAGCAGTACCTGCACCACATGATCAACGGCCAGTGGAACGGCAAGGGAACGCTGTTCATCGACCACCGGACCAAGCGGCCGTTCAAACAGTTCCTGACGACGATCTACGGCCATCACATGCGCGACGGCTCCATGTTCGGGTCGCTCGTGAAATACCGCAAAAGCGATTATTACAGGAAGCACAAAGTGATCAAACTCTACACGCCGCAGAAGAATTACGACATGAAAGTCATCGGCGTCTGCACGATCCCCGCGAAGAGCGAGCGGTACCGCCTGAACTTCCAGGGGAACGAAGACCGCGCGGAATACATCCGCTGGATCGAAGAGGCGACCGAAACGGAATGCGACGATCACGCGACGCCGGAGGACACGCTGGTCATGCTGAGCACCTGCACGTACGAGTACGACAACGCGAGGTGCGTGGTATTCGGAAAGCTCGTGCCGAACCGAAACGCGAAGTAATAAAAAGCCGCATGCAGGGCGGACAGACTGGACAGAAAAAACCGGGACTCGCAGGAGTCCCGGTTTTGTTTCTATTATATATGTGCGCTGTCCGGAGGATCAGATGCGCTTCCGGAGAAACGCCGCCGCGGAAGCCGCCGCCGCGAGCAGCAGGATCCAGAGCAGGAGCGCGTTTTCGTCCCCGGTCTTCGGGCCGCTGCCGTGATCGGGCTCGTCTTCGTCTTCTCCGCCGGAGCGGCTGCTTTCTTCTTCCTCCTCGTCTTTCCCGGCGTAGCTGTTGGCCACGTCGTCTTCGTCTTCGCCGCCGAAGTCTTCCGGTTCGATCTCGTCTTCCTTGTCCTCGTCTTCCGGCGGGACCGGCGTGTTCGTGATGACGACCGTGCCGTCTTCCGCTTCCCGGACCTCGGACGTGTACTGGTCGCCCAGCGTCAGCTCGCTTCCTTCGGGCCGGTAGTCCTTGTCCTCCCGGACGGTGTATTCATACGGTTTGTCTTTGTCTGCTTTTCCGTCGGGTCCGATCTCATATTCCGGCAGGTCTTCGAACGTGACCTTCCAGTTCCCGTCCTCATCCGGCTTCACGATTTCAGAGCGGTAGAACGCGCCGTTTCTCAGAAGATCGACTTTGATCTCCTGCGGACGCTCGTCCTCGCGGCCTTCGTCGTCCCAGGCTTTTTCCGCCGTGATCTCTGTCACGCCCGGGATCTTTTCGACGTAGAGTTCGCCGTTGCAGCCGATCCCGCCGCCGTTCGACTCGGACCGGTTCCCGGTGATGTGTACCTTTGCCAGCCGGACGGACTTCTGCACGTCTTTGTCTGACGCGGCCGCGTCGGTATTCAGGCGGAGCCGCCGGTCGATCGTTTTGAGCTGCTCTGCGCTGACCGGATCGCCGTGTTCGTCGGTCCAGCCGTAGGAAGCGCCGTTCAGCATCCGGTCTCCCAGGAACGCCGGGTACAGCCGGTCTTCCGGAACGTAGACCACCCATTGATCCGCGCTGTCCGGCAGATAATTGTAGATCACATGATCGAAGAGAACGTCGTAGTTCCCGTTGTAGCCGTCCGGGCTGCCGGTGAATTCTTTGTAATACTTGGACCCCTTTCCGTACGACTCGTTGTCGTAGATCACCGTGCCGTCGATCTCCCGTACGGTGGCGCGGCCTGTTCCGCAGACCGCCAGCGCGCCGCCTTCCCAGGCTGCTTCGTTTCCGGCGATCTCGGCGTTCTGCAGGTAGAGCCTGCCGGGCTCGATGCCGAGGATCCGGTCGACCTTTTCATGATATCCGTTCACGTAGATGCCGCCGCCCGCGAAATAGTTCGCGTCGGAGGATCCCTGCGCCAGATTGTTTTCGATGGTTCCGCCGTAGACGTAGGCTTCCGTGCAGCACTGGACGAAGATCCCGCCGCCGCCCGCGTAGGCCTTGTTGCCGCGGATCGTTCCGCCGTACATGTACAGCCGGTTCGTGCCGTTCGTGACGCTGTCTGTGCGCAGCGTGCCGAGCGCGATCCCGCCGCCGGAATGCAGCCCCTGGTTCTCGCTGATGAGGCCGTCTTCCAGGACCATCGTGCCGCCGTTGATGAGGCAGACGCCGCCGCCGTACGATTTCTCGTAATCGTCTCCGGTGCGCCAGAGCGCGGTGTTCTTTTCGATCGCGCCGCCGTTCATCGTGAAGCTGCCGCCGTCGACGAGAACGCCGCCGCCCGAGATCGCGTAGTTCTCGCGGATCGCGGCGCCGTCTTTCATCTCGAGCGTGCCGCGGCACCAGACCGCGCCGCCGCGCGGGTTGGTGTTCGCCCCGTGGATGCCGTTCTGCTGCAGGAGCGCGCCGTCTTCGAGCACGAGCGTTCCGCCCTGCTCGACTTTGACGAGCGGCGCCAGCGCTTTGACGCTGACCTGGCTGTTTCCGTTGAGCTCAGCGCTGCGAATCGTGACCAGGGCGCCTTCGTTCACCCGGACCAGCGGTTCGGTCTTGAAGTCGGGATCGCGTTTCAGGACGATCCCGTCCAGATCGATCACGGATTCTTCTGCCGGGGCGTCTTCGCTGTCGAGGCCGACGCCGGTCCCGGCCTGCGGATAGGAAACGGTGCCGAGCACGAGGATCGTGCGGCAGGCGTTCTGCTCCGCGAGTTCTTTTGCTTTTTCTATCGTTCTGACCGGCGCCGTTCTGGTGCCGTCGTTATAGTCGCTTCCGTTTGCGCCGTCGACGTAGATCTGCTTCAGGACGCTCTTCTGTCCCGCCTTGTAGTATCTGCGTTCCGCGCTCGTTTCCGCCGGTACGGCTTCCGGATCCTGCACGGCGTCGTCTTTCCAGAGGAGCCCGCTGAAGTCTTTCCCGCCGTCTTTGAAATCGGCGACCGCGGGAACGCGGATCGCGCACTGCGCGGAGACGAAGAGGTCTTCCGCGGCCGGGCTCGACATGTTCGTCTTATTGCCGTAGAGCGCGCCGCCCGCCATCACGAAGCCGGCGGAATGGAATCCGAGGTCCTGCTGCCCGCCGTAGCTGACGCCGTTGATCGTGGGCGAGATCAGGATGTGCGTCGCGGAGAACAGGCAGATGCCGCCCGAACACGTTCTCGCCGTGCCCGTCGCTTCGTTGTTCTTCACGACGGAATCGATCATCGCGAGCGCGGAGAGCGTGTCGACGTAGACGGCCCCCGCGTATTCCGCGGCGTTTCCTTCGATCAAAGTGTCGTAGAGCGTGAAGTCGCCCGCTTCGGTGTCGACCGTGTAACGGACGCCGGAGTTGTTCCGGATCGTGCAGCCTTCGAGGCGTTTGGCCCCGCCGTGTATGTTGGCGCCGCTCCCGGCGCTTTTGAAGTAGAGAAGCGCTTTGTTCGTGCCGCTGCAGTGATTGTCTTCGAATACGCAGTCTTTGAACACGGCGCTGTCCGAGATCGAATTGACGAACTCGACCGCCATGAACGTATGGTTCCGGAACGCGCACCGTTCGATCCGCGCCTGCGTTTCGTTTTCGCCGGTCGTGTAGTTGCTGTAGCGGAAGCCTCTCTGGTTCCCGTCGAACGTGCAGTCCGTCATCTCGAGCGCCATTCCCGTGACGTACAGCGCGAACGGCTCGTACGCGGACGGATTCGATCCGTTGCCGGTGAACGTGCAGTTCCGGATCGCGGCGCTTGCCGGGGCCGGGTCTTTGTCGTAAAGCGGCGCATTGTGGTACAGCTGGACGCCGCGGCCCGCGTTGTCCCGGATCGTAAGGTCTTCCAGCGTGGCTTTCTGCGCGCGGAGCGACAGGCAGTAGACGGCGCCGGTCGCGGTGCCTCCGCCGAGCGTGCCGTTCTTGACGGTCACTTCATCGCCTTCGATCGAAAGCCCGTCGGACGCCGACTTCGGCGTGACCATGTGGCCGTTCAGATCGAGGACGAGGCCGTTTTTCGCGGTGAAGGTGTCCGCCGCCTTCACGTCTTTGAGGAGCGTGATCACCGCGTTCTCGCCCGCTGCCTCCGCGGCGGCTTTGATCGTCGGATAGACGGTGCCGCCGGTCTCGCAGACGCCTTCTTCCGCCGCTTCTTTCGCGATCGTCCAGCACCGGTGGTACCGGTTGAGCTTCGTCATGATGAAATTGCTCGTGAGGGCCTGTGTTGCCGTATAGTTATAGCCGAGCTCCGTCATCACGTAGCCCGTGAGTTTCGTTCCGTGGTCGGACATGTTCTCCGGGAGCGGGATCTCGCCGTTGAAATCGTCGGTCGCGGAGAGGTAGATGTCGTTGCCGTTGTCTCCGTCCGGGACGCGGTTCCCGTAGACGGCGCTGTCCGTCATGGTGATCCGGCCTCTGGAATAGTAAAGGCCGCCCGCACCGTCCCAGGTGGAAAGGTTATTGTTGTTCTTGATCGTCGTGTCGATCAGCGTCAGGTCGACGTAGTAGCTCGTGTAGAGCGAACCGTAGGCGTTGATCGTGTTGTCTTTGATGTCGCATCCGGTGAGCACCATCTCGTTCCGGGCGTAGCTCGCGTAAGAGGAGCCGCTCGCCTGGATGAGGCCGCCGTTCTGGCGGTCGTTGTCTTTGAAGACCGTGTTCGTGAGATAGGCTTTCGCGCCGGCGCCCGTGCTCGATACGAGAAAGAGCTGCCCGCCGACCGAACTCGGCATCGTGTTGCCGGTGAAGACGGAATCGTTGATGACGAGCATTCCTTCGCTCTTGATCACGCCGTCCCGGTTGTTCGTGAACGTCATGTTCTCGATCGTGAGCTTGCCGCTGTTCATGATCGCCTTGTCTTCCGCGTAGAGGTTCTTCGCGCCGCTCGCCGTTCCGTTCCGGATCGTGACGTCCGCGCCCGCAGGGATCGTGAGGAACTGCTTGCTGCTTCCGCCCGCGGCGGTCCAGGTGTTCCCGTTCAGGTCGATCGTGAGCCGGATCGCGCCTGCGGAAGCGCGGCCTTTCACGTCGCCGTAGAAGGTGATCGTGTCGCCGTCCTGCGCCGCGTCCACGGCTTCTTTGACCGTGCGGTATCTTCTGCTGCCGATCCCGACCGGGCCTTCTTCTTCGCCCTCGTCTTCCGCGCCGTTCAGAGCGGGCGCTTTCTTCGCAGGCTCGTTCTCCGGCGCCGGAGCGGTCTTCGGAGCGGGCTTGCTTCCGGCTTCCTCCGCCGGCGTCTCTTCCGCGTCCGCTTCTTCGGGGACCGCGGCCGTTTCCGTCTCTGCCGCGGCGCCCTCCGCGCCGTCTTCCGCGAACGACAGGGCCGTCCCGTTCGGGAGGACCATGCTCGCCGCGACCATCAGGATCAGGATCTTTTTCAGGATCTGTTTTGTCATTTTGGAAACTCCTATCGATCGGCGGCCCGGGGCCGCCCGTAACAACCGGATCGTTTGTATAGATAAAATTATATATAAAAGGTAGGCGAACACAATAAAAAAGCGAATAAATAACCGAAAGATAATGTTGAAATTCCAACGTTTTGCATAGAAAAAGACGCCCCTTTCAGAGGCGTCTTCGATCGCATTCTGAAAAAACGTTTCGCGCGGTCCGCTAGTCTTCTTTGATCGTCCCGTCCGGATTGAAGAGCGGCAGCGGCTCCAGGAAGATGATGTCGTCCCTGGCGGCCGAGTCTCCTTCCGCGAGGACGGCCATCCGCCCGACGATGTTCCCGCCGACCTGATCGACCAGCCGTTCCATCGACTTCAGCGATTCGCCCGTGCTGATCACGTCGTCGACGACGAGGACCTTTCTGCCTTTGAGCTTGTCCGCGTCAGACTCGCCGAGGCAGAGCGTCTGCAGGTGGTCCGTCGTGATGGAATCGACTTCCGTCTCGATGACGTTCGTCATGTAGAGCTTGCTTCCCTTCCGCAGAACGAGATATTCTTTCCCGGACTGCCGCGCCATTTCGTACGCGAGAGGAATGCCCTTGGATTCCGCCGTGACGATGATGTCGAAGTCCGGCGCTTTCTCGAGCAAAGCCTTCGCGGTCGAGACGGTGATCTCCACGTCGTCGAACATCACGAATCCGGCTATATAAAGACTGTCGTTTACGGGGCAGAGCGGAAGTTTGCGCTTGAGTCCCGTGATCTCCATTTCGTAATACATGGTCCTGTCCTTTCCTGCACTGTGAACTCAACTGACGACTAGATTATACTCCCGCTCGCGTCCCGTTTCAAGACGGCGGGGCCGCCGCGTCGCGCGCCGGCAAAAGCCCCGGGATTTCTTCGGCGGAGCGCAAGAAACCTATTGAAATCAGGCGCTATCCACTATATAATGATTATGTAAGGCGGAGCGCCACTAAATATGGCGTACGCCGTGCTCGCACAGCGAGCAGGATTCAAAAGGAAGTACAAGGGAATAGAACAACCGCAGTCTAGTATAGCCCCGGATGAATGGCCCGGGGGTCTCTACAGCGGCGCCGTATAGCCGCTACTATTAGGTGCAGATGTGCGTTCGGTTTTTTGTCGTTTTTGAGACAAAGCCGGGACGCGCGGAAGTCGCCTATGAATAGGATTATTCAAGGCGATTTTTATGTTTTTTGGAGGAACGGCATGAAAGAAATGGAGCAGATGATCCTCTCAGAAGGCACGGTGCTTCCCGGCGGGATCCTGAAGGTCGGCAGCTTTCTGAACCAGCAGATCGACTCGGTGTTCCTCAGGAGCATCGGGGAAGAGATCGCGCGGCTGTACAAGGATGCGGGCGTCAACAAGATCCTTACGATCGAATCGAGCGGGATCGCCATCGCGGCGGCCTGCGGGATCGTCACGGGCTGGCCCGTGGTCTTTGCGAAAAAACATAAAACGAGCAACGTGGACGGAGAGGTATATGCTACCAACGTCCACTCTTTTACTCATAACACGGATTACACCTGCGTCGTTTCGAAGGACTATCTGAAGAGCGGCGACACGGTGCTTTTGATCGACGACTTTCTCGCGAGCGGTAACGCGCTGAACGGACTCATCGATCTCGTGGATCAGGCGGGGGCGAAGCTCGCCGGCGTCGCGGTCACGATCGAGAAGAAGTTCCAGGGCGGCGGAGACAGCCTGCGGGAGAAGGGCGTCCGCGTGGAATCGCTCGCCATGATCGAGAGCATGGAGGGCGACGGCATCACATTCTGCCGGTAACGGCTTTGATGCGTCCCGGACACGTTCAATGATGCGCTTTGAAAGCGTTTGTTGATATTATTATCCATCGTCTATTTTATGGAGGAGAAAAAATGAAAAAGAAAACCCTGATCATCCTGCTCGCTGTAGCAATGGTATTCACGCTTGCGCTTACAGGCTGCGGCGGCGGAGAGAAGAAGTCCGACGGAAAGATCAAAGTCGGATTCATCTGCCTGCACGATGAAAACTCGACTTACGACCTCAACTTCATCAACGGAGCCAAAGAGGCCTGCAAGAACCTCGGCATCAGCGAAGATGACTACACCATCAAAACGAACATCCCTGAAGGACAGGAATGCTATGATGCTGCGGCTGAGCTCGCGGACGCCGGATGCGGCATCGTATTCGCGGATTCATTCGGCCACGAGGACTATATGATCCAGGCCGCCAAGGAATTCCCCGACGTACAGTTCTGCCACTCGACGGGAACGAAGGCCCACACAGAGGGACTCGACAACTATCACAACGCTTTCGCTTCGATCTATGAAGGCCGTTACCTCGCGGGAGTCGCCGCGGGCATGAAGCTCAACGAAATGATCGACGAAGGAAAGATCAAGCCGAAAGAAGCAAAGATCGGTTACGTCGGCGCATTCACATATGCCGAAGTAATGTCCGGATATACTTCGTTCTTCCTCGGCGCGCGTTCGATGTGCAAGACGGCCACTATGGACGTAACGTTCACAGGCTCCTGGTACGACGAGACTGCTGAGAAGGAAGCGGCCAACAAGCTCATGGACGAAGGATGCGTCCTCATCAGCCAGCACGCCGACTCCATGGGAGCTCCGACGGCATGCGAGAAGAGAGGCGTTCCCGACGTATCCTACAACGGAAGCACTGTAGACGCCTGCCCGAACACGTTCATCGTTTCTTCCAGGATCAACTGGGCTCCGTATTATGAATACGTGATCAACGCTGTTCTCAACGACGAGAAGCTCGATCCCGACTGGACAGGAACACTGAAGACAGATTCCGTACAGCTCACAGAAGTCAACGAAAAGGCTGCCGCTGAAGGAACTGCCGACAAGATCGAAGAGATCAAGAAGCAGCTCGAGGACGGCGAGATCCAGGTATACGACGTCAACAACTTCACGGTCGACGGCAAGAAGCTCGACAGCTACAAGGCAGACGTCGATACGGACAAGGACTACACTCCGGATACGGAAGTCATCAAAGACGGATACTTCCATGAATCCGAGTTCCGTTCGGCTCCTTACTTCGATCTCAGGATCGATGGCATCAAACTGCTCGACGAGAACTACGGCGACTAATAGAAAGGTATTCTTTCAGGGAGGTCCGCTGACCGCGGGCCTCCCGTGTTTACCCTCAGGATTTCGTTGCTTATAAATACCGCAAAGGAAGGAGCAGGACCCCTGCTGTTTCCTTTACGATATTTTTGGAATCAGGCATCTTGATGATGCGGAAAGGATGTGGTCTCCTTTGGATAACAGAACCCCGGCAGTAATGATGCGCGGGATCACGAAGACCTTCGGAAAGGTGGTAGCGAACGACAGGGTCGACCTCGACATCTACAGGGGCGAGATACTCTCGCTCCTCGGAGAGAACGGGAGCGGCAAGACGACTTTGATGAACATGCTGTCCGGAATATATTACCCCGACGACGGGGAGATCTTCATCGACGGAAAGCCCGTGTCCATCAGCTCGCCCAAAGAAGCTTACAGTTACGGCGTCGGCATGGTCCATCAGCACATGAAGCTGATAGACGTGTTCACCGCGGCCGAGAACATAGAGCTCGGCCTCAAGGAAAACGGGAAGATCGACCTCGCCAAGTCGGCAAGGAAGATCAACCACATAAGCGACGCCTACGGATTCGACGTGACTCCCGAAAAGAAAGTCTACAACATGTCGGTCTCCGAAAAGCAGACGACAGAGATAGTAAAAGTGCTTTACAGGGGCGCGGATATACTGATCCTCGACGAGCCGACGGACGTGCTCACTCCGCAGGAAACGGACAGGCTGTTCGCGGTCCTCAGGAATATGAGGGACGACGGCAAGGCGATCGTAATAATCACGCATAAGCTGAACGAAGTGAAAGAGCTTTCGGACAGAGTAGTCGTGCTCAGAAAGGGCGAGGTCGTCGGAGAGCTGAAGACTGAAGAGGCCGACGAGCAGGAGATGACCAACATGATGGTCGGCCATCAGGTCACGCTCAACATCGACAGGCCCGAACCGCTTTATCCCCGTCCGAGGATCAGAGTCGAGGGTCTCTGCATCAAAGGCCCCGAAGGCGTGAGGAAGATCGACGACGTTTCTTTCACCGTGAATTCGGGAGAGATACTCGGCGTAGCCGGCATCTCCGGATGCGGACAGAAGGAGCTGCTCGAAGCGATAGCTGGCCTCCAGAAAGTGGAAAAAGGCCAGATAACATATATAAGCGACAGCGGAAGAGAAGAGTCGCTGATCGGCATGGATCCGGAAGAGATAGCGGAGATGGGAGTCGCGCTTTCGTTCGTCCCCGAGGACAGGCTCGGAATGGGGCTCGTCGGGAACATGGACCTTACCGACAACATGATGCTGCGTTCCTTCAGGCGCGGCAAGACGGTGTTCACCGACAGGAAGACGCCGCAGAAACTTGCCGAGCACGTAGTCGAAGAGCTGAACGTGAAGACGGAAGCGATCACGACTCCGGTAAGGAAGCTTTCCGGAGGAAACGTGCAGAAAATACTGGTAGGCCGCGAGATAGCGTCTGCGCCGAAGGTTTTGCTCTCGGCGTACGTCGTGAGAGGGCTCGACATCAATTCGTCGTATCAGATCTACGACCTGATCAATAAGCAGAAAGAAAAGGGAGTAGCGGTCGTGTTCGTCGGAGAGGACCTGGACGTGCTACTGGAGCTTTCGGACAGGATCATGGTGCTCTGCGACGGCAAGATGAGCGGCATCGTAGACGCGAGGACCGCGAAGAAGAGAGACATCGGACTCATGATGACTCAACTCGGAAAACCTGTAGAAGACGCGGATGTGACGGGAGGTGATCAGAGTGGCAAGTAAGAATAAAGAACCTCTTATCCACATATCCAGAAAGAAGAGCCTTACCTGGTATCAGGAATGGGGCATAAGGATCGGCGGCATCCTGATAGCGCTCGTGATCTGCGCGATAATAACTTCGATGACGACCGGGCTCAATCCTTTTGAAGTCTACGGGACCATGTTCGAAGGAGCCTTCGGAAGCGACCGTAAGATATGGATCCTGTTAAAGGAGATCGCGACGCTGCTCTGCGTTTCGGTAGCGCTCGCCCCGGCGTTCAGGATGAAGTTCTGGAACCTCGGCGGAGAAGGACAGGTGCTCATCGGAGCGCTCGCAACGTCGGCCGTTATGCTCTATCTCGGAAACGAACTTCCAAACGCGATGCTGATCCCGCTCATGCTTCTGGCGGCGCTCGTATCGGGCGCCATATGGGCGGGCATCCCGGCGTTCTTCAAAGCGAGATGGAATACGAACGAAACGCTGTTCACGCTGATGATGAACTACGTCGCAACGCAGCTCGTCGCGTACTACGTCATCGTCTGGGAGGTGCCGAAAGGCTCCGGAAAAGTCGGGATCATCAACCAGGATACGATGGCCGGATGGCTTCCAATGATAGGAAACAACAAGTACATGCTGAACGTTCTCGTTGTCGCGCTCGTGACGGCGTTCATGTACATATACCTGAGATACAGCAAGCACGGATATGAGATATCGGTAGTCGGCGAGAGCGTCAACACGGCGCGCTACGTCGGCATCAAAGTCGACAGAGTAATAATAAGGACCATGCTTCTTTCGGGAGCGATCTGCGGGCTCGCGGGATGGCTCCTTGTCGCGGGGACCGACCACACGATCACGACGACGCTCGCCGGAGGGCGCGGGTTCCTCGGTGTCATGGTCGCCTGGCTCGCCAAGTTCAATCCGGCGGGCATGGTGCTGTCCAGCTTTCTGCTCGGGTTCCTCGAGAGGGGAGCGGGCGAGATATCGGCCATGTACAGCCTCAATCACTCGTTCGGCGACATACTTACGGGCATCATCCTGTTCTTCATAATAGGAAGCGAATTCTTCATCAACTATAAAGTGAAGTTCAGGAAGAGCGAAAAGGCGCTCAAGGCTGAAGAGGCGAAGATCGCGGCAAGAGACGCCGCAAGGAAGGAAGCGGAAGAAAACGCCGCCGACGAAGAGCCGGCCGAGAGCCCCGAAGGCGGGAACGATGAAGACGCGCCGCCCGACGAGCCTGAAGCGGAAGGCAGAACGGAAGAGAGCAAAGACGCCGCGGATGCGCCGGAAGAGGAGGCGGAGAAATGATAGATCTGGTTTCTTTCATACCGAGAGCGGTCGTACAGGCCATACCTCTCCTGCTCGGATGCACGGGCGAAACGATCTCTGAGAAATCCGGGAGCCTTAACCTGGGGATCCCGGGCGTGATGTACGTAGGCGGAATAAGCGGCGTAATAGGAGGATTCCTTTACGAGCAGAGCTGCGGAGGAAACGTCAATCCGGTGCTCGGCATACTGATACCGCTTTTCGCCTGCCTGCTGGGCTCGCTCCTCATGGGCCTTCTGTTCAGTTTCCTGACAGTAACGTTAAGAGCGAACCAGAACGTGACAGGTCTTGCGATGACGACGTTCGGAGTCGGATTTGGGAACTTCTTCGGAGGGTCCCTGATCAAACTCACGGGAAGCGACGTACCTTCGATAGCGCTTTCGGCTACAAGCAAATGCTTCAGCCAGGCGCTTCCGTTCGCGGATAAGCTCGGCTGGTTCGGAAAGATCTTCCTGTCGTACGGGTTCCTCGCGTACGCAGCGATCGCGATCGCTCTGTATGCAGCGTATTTTCTGAAGCGCACGAGGACTGGGCTCCAGCTCCGGGCTATCGGCGAGGATCCTGCGACGGCAGACGCCGCGGGAATAGACATAACCAAGTATAAATACCTGTCGGTATGCATAGGCTGTATGATCGCGGGACTCGGCGGACTCTATTACGTGATGGACTACGCGAGCGGCGTCTGGTCGAACGATGCGTTCGGCGACAGAGGATGGCTCGCGATCGCGCTCGTCATATTCACGATCTGGCGGCCGAACATCGCGATATTCGCGTCGATGCTGTTCGGAGGCCTTTACATCCTGTACCTCTTCATCCCGACGGGCAACAACCTCGCGGTCAAGGAGCTCTATAAGATGCTCCCGTACATCGTTACGATCATCGTCCTCGTGATCACCGGAATGAGGAACAAGCGCGAGAGCCAGCCGCCGGCAAGCCTCGGTCTCCCGTATTTCCGGGAAGAGCGATGACGCCCGCGGCGTAACAGAACGCCCCTTGCGGGGCAGATCGATCAGCAAACGGGGTTTTTCCGATATAAAGTTTAAGAGCAGAGGTCCTCTCGGACTCCTGCTCTTTTACTCTTTTTGATTCAATTCGATCGGGTACGCCCCGGATGTCTCTACTGATCCGGCAGCTGTTTCATCGCGTCGAGCGTTTCCTGCTCGAGTTTCTCAAGATCCCAGCCCAGCATCTCCGCGCCCTGCCGGATCACGTCGCGCGAGCATCCCGCCGCGAACTTCTTGTCCTTGAACTTCTTTTTCAGCGATTTCAGCTCCATGTCCTTGCAGGACTTCGACGGCCGCATCAAAGCCGCCGCGCCCACGATCCCGGTGAGTTCGTCGACCGCGAACAGGACTTTCTCCATTTCATGCTCCGGCTTCACGTCCGAGCAGAGCCCGTATCCGTGCGAGCATACCGCGTGGATCGTACGGTCGTCCACGCCGGCTTCCTTCAGAAGCTCCGGCGCTTTCTGACAGTGTTCATCCGGCCATTTCTCAAAATCGATGTCGTGCAGGATGCCGCAGCATTCCCAGAATTCCGCCTCGTCGCCGTAGCCGAGCTTCTCCGCCAGGACGCGCATCACGCCCCCGACCGTTTCCGCATGGTGGATATGGAACGGTTCCTGGTTGTATTTCTTCACTAATTCCAGCGCTTCGTCTCGATTCATAGTTCCCTCCGTTTCCGCATTGTCGAACGTATTTACAGCAGCCTCTGATCGCGGCTGCGGATGTGCAACATCAGTATAAGGGAAAACGACGCGAGCATCAACCACAGGATGGAACCGGCCAGTCCTGGCTCGTCGCCGGTCTTCACGCCCTCGTCCGCATTGCCGGGATCTCCTGTTCCGTCCGATCCGTCCGGATCTTCCGGCGTGTTTGGATCGTCTGCGTCGTCGGGATCCTCCGGCTGATCCGGGTCGTCGGGTTCAACCGGGTCGTCCGGCTTGTTCCGGGTGTTGGTGAAGGTGACCGCCGCCGGTTCGTCCTCGTCGATCGTACCGGTGTTTCCGTCGTTCGACGAAGTGTATCCTTTCGCGTCAGTCTCGTTCACCGTGTATCCCGCTCCGTGGGGCAGTTCCATGGTCTTGGATTCGCCGCCTTTGAGCGTGACCGTTGCCTTGCCGCCCGTGAATTCCACGCCGCTGTAGGTGCCGTCGATTTCCTGGTCCAGAATGATCTCGAACGGGAATTCGTCATCCGGATCGACGTCGTTCCCGGCGAGCTTCTTGGTGATCTTCAGCGTTCCGAAGACGGCTGTTCTCGTGTTGATGAAAAGCGCGGTCACGGTCGCGTCTGCCTGGATCGTTCCGGCGGCGTTCTCTTTCGTGGTCGTGTAGCCTGCCGCCGAATAATCGTCCTCCGTCACGGTGTAGCCGACGCCGGCCGGAAGCCCGGGCGCGATTTTGGCCGCCTGGGTGGCCAGGGTGAACTCCGCGACGCCGTTGGTGAACGTCATGTCCCCGAACGTGCCGTTGATGCTTTTGTCGTCCAGTTCCACCCGGAAATGGAACGCGCGGATCTTGTACTTATTGGTTCCCGCCGTGAGCTTGCGGACGCGGAGGGTACCGGTCCCTTCTGCGGCAAAGGCTGCGGCCTGCGATCTCTGTCCGCCGCCGCGGGCCGTTTCTTCAGCTTCCGCGGGGGCTTCGGCTTCGCCCGGGGCCTTCTGTGCAGAGGGATCCTCGCGGACGGCCGCATCGTTTGTTTCGGCTCCGGGGGATCCGGCGATGTCCGCCTGTCCTTCCGCCGGTTCGCTTTGATCGTCTTTCGGGGCAGCAGTCGTGCCGCTTCCGTCTGTTTCGTTCGCAGACGGCGTTTCGGCTGCGTTTTTCAGTTCTGTCTGGGTTCCGTTGTCCCGGCCGGTCTCCGGTTCTCCCGAAACGATGTCCGGGGGCAGGAGCATGCCCGTCAGGATGATCACCGCAGCAAGCAGCGCAAAACAGGCGCTGCCTGCGAATTTCTTCTTTCTCATAATAACCTCCCGTTACAAAGGTATATGAGAATTATACCACCAAAGATGTGGGTTGTTAATTTTGCTTTCTTGTTGTTTTTGATCGAATGGAACGGGAAAGACGTTACTCTGCGCGCAGCCCGCGCTCCGGGATCTGCGACAGGACGATCGCGGCGAAGATCAGCAGGACGCCGGCGTATTCGTGCACCGCCAGCCGCTCGCCCAGCACGACGAATCCCGTCAGAAGCGAGAACACCGATTCCAGGCACATGATCAGCGCCGCCTGCGTGGGCTCCGCGTATTTCTGGCCTACGATCTGCAGCGTGTACGCGACGCCGCTCGACAGCACGCCGGCGTATATCACCGGGATCCAGGCGGAAAGGATCTCCGCAATGTCCGGCGACTCGAAGATGAACATGAGGGGCATCGATACCGCCCCTACCGTAAAGAACTCGACGCACGACAGCTTGACGCCGTCCGTTTTCGGCGAGAAGTGGTCTATCACCATTATCTGGAGAGCGAACAGGAATGCGGAAGCGAGCATGAACGCGTCGCCGTACGAGAGGCTCAGCGTTTCCCCGTACATCGACAGGAGATACAGCCCCGCGACCCCGAGCGCTACGCCGATCCAGGTGAGCCAGCGGACTTTCTTCCCGATGAAGACCGAAAGCACCGGGACCAGCACCGAGTAGAGCGCGGTTATGAAGCCGGCTTTCCCGAGCGTCGTGAACTGGATCCCGTACTGCTGCACGGACGAGGCCGCGAACAGTATCACGCCTAGTATCATGCCGCCGATCAAAACCGTCCTGTTCCAGTTGTAGTCGGCGAGGTCCGGCATGTCGTCCTCAGGCGCGCCGTCCGCCGCGGCGGCTTTGATCGATGTATCGCGCGCCCTCTTCGCGTCGCGTATCTTTATCACCGGCAGCAGGAACAGCCCGCCGATGATGAATCTGATGCCATTGAAAGTGAACGTTCCTATGGACCCGCCCTCTTTCTGCGCGAGGAAGGCCGTGCCCCATATGAACGCCGCAAGCAATATAAGCAAGTTGCTTTTCGCCCTTTTGCTCATAGACTTAATGATACAGGTAAAGACGTGTTCTTGCAATATTGTAATGAGCACGGCGGGCGGGTATAATCATATTTGTAGAAAAATGTCCGGACGCGGCCGGGATATCAGGACCGGGGAGATGAGATCGAAGGCGATGAGCGCAAGAGAAGTCGTGCGAAAAGTAATATTGCCTGCGTTTGCGGCTTTTGCTGCGATCGCTTTGATCTGCACAGGTGAAGCGCAAAGCGTGTCCGCGGCGGACAGTTCCAAAGCGATGGATGCCCGCGTGACCCGGATAATGAAGAGGATGACCCTCGGGCAGAAGGTCGGGCAGGTGCTGCTGGTGAACGCCCCGGAAGGAGCCGCCAAGTACATGAGGAAAAGGCAGTACGGCGGATATCTGTTCTTCGGAAAGGACTTCCGCTACAGCAGCCCGGCAAGATTCAGGAAACGCGCCCGCGCGATACAGAAGGCGGCTAAGATAAACGCGTTCCTCGCGGTCGACGAAGAGGGCGGAACGGTGGTCAGGGTGTCCGCTTACCGGAAGTTCAGGAAGAGCAGATACAGGTCGCCGAGGGAGATCTACAGATCGGGCGGATATAAGGCGGTAAGAGCGAACACGGCAAACAAGTGCGGGCTGCTCAGGAGCATCGGGCTCAACGCCAATTTCGCGCCGGTTGCGGACATGGCGTACAGGCCGGGCGACTTCATGTATCAGAGGTCGTTCTCGACGAGGATAGACAGAACGTCTAAGTTCATCAAAACGGTCGTCCGCAAAATGAACGGGAAGAAAGTCGTGAGCGCGGTCAAGCATTTCCCGGGATACGGTGGAAACGGAGACACGCACGCCCGCGTGATAAGAGACAGGAGGAGCAGAGCCGCTCTGGAGAGGCGCGACCTCGTTCCGTTCAGGACAGGGATAAAAAACAACTGCTCCATGATAATGATGAGCCACAACATCGTAACGTGCTTCGACGGCAAACGGCCCGCGTCGATATCGCCGGCGGTCCACAGATACCTCAGGAAGAAGATGGGATACGACGGCGTTATCATTACCGACAACATGGAAATGAAAGGCGTCGAGAGATACGGGAAGAGCAAAGGCGCGCTTGCCGTAAAGGCGTTCAAGGCCGGCAACGACATCATATGCACGCCGTACGGATACAAGTCGTACGCCGCGATACTGAAAGCCGTGAGAAACGGGAAGATAAGCAAAGCGAGGCTCGACCGTTCCGTAAGGAGGATAATCAGATTAAAGCTTGAAAAGGGCATCATCAAATAGAGGCCGGCTGCGGCAGCGGAACATCGATAGAATTTGATAAATAAAGAGTTGTTGTATTGATGAGAAAGGAAAGAAATACTCAGGCATCCTAAGCAACGCGAAAAGAGTAAAGGTGAAATAGCGGGACCGCCGCTGAAGGAGAAAAGAAATGGAAGACATGGAAGAAAAGATAGCGGAACTCTGCGCCGGGATAGAACCGCCCGACAAAGCCGCGATGAAAGAAGCGGAAGACAGGCAGGTGACACTTGCCAAAGTCCCGGGGAGCCTCGGGAAGCTCGAGGACATCTCCGTAAAACTCGCGGGGATCACCGGGAAGGTAAAGGACAACGACGTTACGAAGCAGTGCATCGCGATATTCAGCGCGGACAACGGCTGCGTGAAGGAGGGCGTTGCGTCTGCTCCGCAGTCCGTGACACAGTCGCAGACGATCAACTTCACGAGAAGGATAACCGGGATGAGCAGCCAGGCGAGATACTTCGGCATCGACGTGCTCGTCACCGACATGGGGGTAGCCGGCGAGATACCGGAAGCGCTTTACACAGACAGCATGCTGACGGAAGACGGGAAGATCCCCATCCAGATCGTGAACAGGAGCCTGGGAAACGGCACCCGCGACCTCGCCGAAGGGCCCGCGATGACGCGTGAAGAGACGCTCAGGGCGATGCTTACGGGATTCGAAGCGGCCGACGCCATGAAGAAGGCCGGGGTAACGCTCTGCGGCATCGGCGAGATGGGGATCGGCAACACGACGACGAGCTCCTGCCTCCTCGAGGCGCTGACCGGGCTCCCGGCGGAAGACCTCGTCGGAAGAGGCGGCGGCCTGAACGACGAAGGCCTGGCCGCCAAAGTGAAGATCGTCGGCGAATGCGGGTCCGCGGCGAAAGACTTAGACCCGATCGACAAGATCGCGGCGGTCGGCGGTTTTGAT
>Ga0256405_10004059_pt1 | contig 28412 bp, 27 predicted proteins | sample RumenRJG_02DNA_FD_189096 | JGI IMG/M metagenome (GOLD analysis project Ga0256405, IMG submission 189096) | Bovine rumen microbial communities from Lethbridge, Alberta, Canada - RJG_02 | ecosystem: Host-associated > Mammals > Digestive system > Stomach > Rumen | place: Canada: Alberta... | reverse complement strand
CAACGATGAAGCCGTCCGTGCCGCGTGAAAGCTCATGTTTCACGACTTCAGCCGTGAATTCGTGCTTCGTGCGGTAGATGATGAGCTGCCAGCGCCGCCCTGCGCTCAGGTAGTCGAAGATGCCGTTTAGCTTGTCCTGTCCGGCGATGCCGGCCATCCTGAGCGCGACGACAACCCGACGCGGCGCGCTGGTCGGCTTGCAGTCCTGTGGTTTGCGATTCAAGGCCATGCGCGTATTATAGCAAACATTGAAGGCGATTTCTTTGGTTGGCGGAAAGATGATGTAATTTTGGCGTAAAAGATATTTGATTGGCGGAGAACTTTTGCTATACTCATTACAACAAAGGAGATAGTGTCTATGGAAGACGATAAAAAATTCGGTTTTTCCAAGTGGGGCAATTGCTTTCTCGCAGTGTTTGCGTTCGCGTGCGCCGCGTCCGTCTGCGCGGCGGGGACGCTGCCCGCGGGCTACACCCGCGTCGTCGGCATCCAGTCGGCCGGGCTTTCGGGCAACGCGCCCTACATCGACCTCGGCTACAAGCCGACCCAGAACACCCGGGTGGACATCGATTTCGAGCTTCTGGACTGGGGTTGCGGCCAGTTTGGTGCGGCACTTGACCAATATCCATGTCCTTTTGGCGCCTGCCACGCTGGCAACACGCTTGCTTTCACTCTGACGGGCGGCGGCAGCATAACTGATGGTCCCTGCTGGTCCTACCGCTGGGGAAATGGAAGCGATGTTACGATTATTTCCGGGGCCATCGTCGAGGGGCCGCATCGGCTTGAAGCCAACGGTCCATCCTGGACGATGGACGGGTTGACCAAGGAGAAGACGGGCGGGTCTTCCGAGACTTTCACGTTGACGCAGAGCCTCTATGTCTTCGCCCGCAACAACAACGGGACGATGGACCATCCCGTGTACATGACGCTCTACGGATTTGACATCTACGAAAGCGGCGTTCTCCAGCACTCCTTCGTGCCGTGCGTCAGGGATGCCGACGGTGAGCCGGGGCTTTACGACACGGTCGGCGACAAGGGGTTTCTCGTGAAGAGCGGCACGGGCGCGTTCACCGTGGTGAGGTCCTATCTTGAAATAGAGGGTGTCCCCAAAGTCATCTGTGACTCATTTTGGGTTTCTCTTCGGCCGGTGGTGCATCCATTCGGCGACAGCTCGACCGTCCTTGTCAAAAATGCCGACTATACATTGAGTGATGGAAGAAGGACCAGCTCGGATGGATACCGGTTCGGGTGGATCAAGGCGACCGGCATCGGCAACTATGCAGGGGTTGATTCACGCAAGATATGGTATCGGATTTTCGACCAGGCCACGAACGACTTTTCAGTTGCGCAAATCGCCCCTGTCGCCTACAAGAACGGACAACCCTGCACGCCGCGTCCCGTTGTCTGCACGGCCGACGAAAGCCGGACGCTTGTTGAAGGTATCGACTACGATCTCTTTTGGTGCTACGATCTGGAAATATGGCGCGGGTATGTCGTAATCACTGGCAAGGGAGACTTCGCGGGCAAGGTCTGGACGGAGCCATTCGCCATTCTTCCAGCGCTGCCTGGCGGCTACAAGGCGGTGGAATGGATCCGCTCGTCCGGCACGCAGTATATCGACACCGGCTTCAAGCCCGACGTCAACACCCGCGCGGACTTCCATTTCTTCATGGAGGAGTTCGGTAGCTGGTCGGACTGGGCGGCGCCGTTCGGGTCGCGCAACGCAAACAGCTACCAGTTCTTTGCAGGCGCCGCGAGGCAGAATGGTCGCGACGACTGGTTCCGACGGTTTAGCAACAATGGCACTGATGGTGGCCACACCCCGACCGGAGAGCCTTCAGTTGTCGGCGAGCATTTCTTCTCTTTGAATAAGATGACATACACGCTTGACGGCTACACGGACACTTTCACCGCTTACGCGATCTTCTCCAAGACCTACAACGCATACGTATTCGCAGTGAACAACAACAACGCCGCGGCGATGCATTCACCGATGAAGCTCTATTCGCTGAAGATCTGGGACGACGGCACGCTCGCGCGCAACTTCGTCCCTTGCGTGAGCAAGGAGGGCGTCGCGGGGCTCTACGACATCACGCCCGGCGCGGAGAAGAAGTTCTACGCCAACGACGGCACCGGCGAGTTCGAGGCTGGCCCGGAGCTTGAGGTTGGCCAGTCCGGTCTTACCATCTTCGTGCGATAGCGCGGCGGCGCTATGCCAGCATGAAAGTCAATGACCATATTTCCGTCCGCTATCTCCTCGCAATCGCGGGGCTGGGCGGGCTTCTCTACGGCATCGACTTTGGCGTCATCGCCGCAGCGTCTCCCTACATCAAGGCGCTCGGACTATTCACCGACGCCGAGCTTAGTTGGGTCGTCGGAGCCGTGCTCTTCGGCGGCATCGTTTCATCGCTTACGGCGGGGATGCTTGCCGAGCGGTTCGGCAGGAAACGCATGATTGTCGCTGCGGCTGCGCTCTTCTTCGTGGCTGTTCCTACTGTCTGCCTTTCGGAAAAGTCTCTTTGGACGATGCTTTTCGGACGCGTCCTCCAGGGCATGAGCGCCGGATACATGGCCGTCGTCATGCCCATGTATCTCACCGAGACCCTGCCGCCGGAGATTCGCGGGCGCGGCACAGGCGTCTTCCAGTTCTGTCTTGGGCTCGGACTTGTCGCTGCTGCGGCGACGGGCTTTGTCGTGGCGCGGCTTTACGGCGCGGCGGATGCGCCGACGGAGCTTGTCGCGGATGCCGCTAAATCCGCTGCGTGGAAGATGAACTTCTGGTGGACGCTTGCGCCTGTCGCGCTGCTTTTCATCGGCAGTTTCCGGCTGCCCGAAAGCCCCGTGTGGAAAGCCCCAAGCTCTAAGCTCCAAGCTCCAAGCTCTAAGCTCCAAGCTCCAAGCTCTAAGCTTCTCTCTCGCCGCTATGTCGTGCCGTTCCTCTTGGCGGTCGCCGTCCTGACGCTAAACAAGACGACGGGGATGAGTTCCGTCACCAGCTATTCGGTGATGATCTTCCAGAAAGCCGGTTTCGCCGGAACTCTTGGGAATGTTGGCGACTTTGCGATAAAGCTGACGAATCTTGTCGTAACGCTGGTCGCGGCGGCGATTATCGACCGCGTTGGCCGCACGCGGCTCTTGAAGATCGGCACGGCGGGCATGACGATTGGCCTTGCGGCAATTGGCGGCGTCCTTCTCGCCATCGAGCGTTTCGGAGTCGCTGCGAACAGCGTGACAGGGATTTTCTGTCTCGCGGCGTTTTTCGTGATGCAGGTTTTTTACGCGCTGGGTCCCGGCATCTGCGTGTGGCTAGTCCTTTCCGAGCTGATGCCTTCGCGCATCCGCGCCAATGGCATGTCGATTGCGCTTTTCATGAACCAGTTCGTCGCGTGGGGGCTCGCCTCGTCGTTCCTTCCGTGGGTCAACGCCTGGGGATGGGCGTCGATGTTCTTCTTCTTCGCCGCGAACGGAGTAATCTACTTTATTGTCTCGCTCTTCATCCCCGAGACCAGGGGCAAGACGCTGGAGGAGCTTGAACATCTTTTTGATAAAAAGCTTGGAGCTGAGAGCTTAGAGCTTAGAGCTCAGAGCTTGAAGCTGAGAGCTTAGAGCTGGGAGCAGAGGAGAAGTGAGTATGATAAAGAGTTATAGAGAACTGAAGGTTTGGCAAAAGGCCATGGACTTTGCAGAACATGTGTACAAGGTCCAGAGGCGCTTTCCTGCCGAGGAACGCTATGGCCTCTGCGACCAGCTGCGCCGTGCAGCAGTTTCCATTCCTTCTAATATCGCGGAAGGTCGTGGCAGGGATACGGCTAAGGACTTTTCGCACTTCCTGTCACTTGCCCGGGGCTCTTTAAATGAAGTCACAACTCAGTTGGAACTGGCGGTTCGGCTTGGCTATCTTGATTCCGGAAGCGGCCTCGATGAGGAATCCCAGGAAATCGGGAAAATGCTGAATGCCATGATACAACGTCTTAAACAATCAAAACAACCCTAAGGAAAGGAAACGCTTAGTGACGGTAGCTCTCAGCTAAAAGCTAAAAGCTCCAAGCTCTAAGCTGAAAAACCATGATAACTCAAACATCAATTAGCTACTACGGGCTCAACTACGTAGAACACGCCGAGGCGGACTTCAAGGAAATGAAGGCGCACGGCGTCACTCAGGTGATTCTCGCAGTGACGGAGTTCGACTTCGACTTCTGGCGGCCGAACATCCCCGCCATCGTCGACAAGGCGCACGAGCTGGGGCTCCGCGTCCTCATCGACCCGTGGGGCAACGGCAAGTACTTTGGCGGCGAGCAGGTCTCGAAGTTCCTTCAGGACAACGTGGAGAACCGCCAGGTCTCCGCCTTGACCGGCGAGAAGCTGCCCTACGCTTGCTTCAACACGAACAGTTACCGTGACTACTTTAAGAACTTTTGCACGACGCTTGCTCGCGAGGCGAAGCCCGACGGCTTTTTCTGGGACGAGCCGCACTACGCCTTCCCGAAGGGCATCGCCTCCATCACCGGCGGCGTCGCGGACGATTGGACGTGCTATTGTCCCGTCTGCCGCAAGCGTTTCGAGGACTACTACGGCTACCCGATGCCGCGCTACATGACGAACGACGTGAAGCAGTTCCGCTGGCGCGAGGCGCTCGTTGTCCTCTCCGAGACCTCGAAGGCGCTGAAGGAGATCGACCCGAAGCTGGAGATCACCTGCTGTGTCCACGCGACGCAGAACGGCTACTACGTCTCGGAGTATCGCGGCTACGACAATTGGGATATGGTTGGCGCGTGTCCTTATTTCGACGTGTTCTCGACGACGATCATCAACTGGGCGCTGCCCGAGGACTTCTTCCTCGACATCACGCGCCGCACGGTTGCCATCGCCAAGAAGTACGGCAAGCAGTCCGAGCGCTGGCTAATGGGCTACTACAAGCAGCCGAAGGACTGGAACCAGGTTGCACGCTGGGTCGACCTCGCCGCCAAGGAGGGCGTTGACCGCCTTGCCGCCTGGACGTACCGCGGCGGCTACGGCACGGTCGTCGGCGCGCCCGATGCGCTTAAACTCTGGGATACAATTGGTGAGAACTATAGGAGGGTGTTGGGGATTTAAGCTTGGAGCTTAGAGCTTAGAGCTAAGAGCTTAGAGCTTGGAGCTTGGAGCTTAGAGCTTGGAGCGAGGAGCTGGAAGCTGAGAGCGGGGAGATTGGAATGTCGGAATATTTGGAGAGAATTGTAGATGTCCTGCAGAGGGTTGAAGCGGAAGAGGCGGCGGCGCTTTCTTCTGCTTCGGACGCCGTTGCTGACGTAATCTGCCGCGACGGAATCATCCATGTCTTCGGCTGCGGTCACTCCCATCTGCCTGCGCTTGACGCGTTCTATCGCGCTGGCGGGCTTGCATGTGTGTCGCCAGTCCTTGACGTTGACCTTATGCTGCATGACGGCGCGGCGAAGTCGAGCCGGATGGAGAAGATGCCGGGGATCGCGTCGGAAGTATATCGCCGCCACGGCGTGAAACAGGGCGACATGTTCGTCGTCATATCGGCGAGCGGCAAGAACGCCGCGCCTGTGGAGATGCTTCGCGCCGCGAAGGCGGCAGGGGTAAAGACTGTAGCCGTTTCCTCGTCGGCGTACAAGCCGCATGGCGGTGTACTTCTGGACGAGGCGGACATTGCTGTCGATTGCAAAGTGCCGCACGGCGACGCAGTGATCGATGTAGGCGAGGCAAAGATGGGCGGGCTTTCGACGTATGCCTCGCTTTTCATACTCAACACTGCGCTGATCGAAGGCGCGAAGAAGGCACTCGCGAAAGGCGTAACGCCGCCAGTCTACACGAGCGGCAACATAGACGGCGGAACGGCGCGCAATGTCGCGCTGGAGGAACGGTATTTCGGGAGGGTGAAGTGTTTGTAGCTTAGAGCTAAGAGCTTAGAGCTTTGAGCTTAGAGCTTGGAGCTGGGAGCTTAGAGTGGGAGAGAATGTGGAAAAGAAACGCGTTAAGATAGCCGTGGTCGGCATGGTCGGCAAGTCCGTCTTCATGGAAGTCGAGCGCTTCCACGAAGGAGGCGAGACTGTCATGGCCAGGTCGTGCCACGAGGATTGGGGCGGGAAGGGCTTCAACCAGGCCGTCGCGGCCGCGCGCCAGGATGCCGACGTTGCGTTTCTGGGCGCATGTGCGGAAAGAGACCGCGCGGCCATACTGTCTGACTTGGCTGGCGAGGCCGGCCTTTCGCTTAAGTTAGTTGGTCGCGACATCAACTCGGCGCTCGCGACGATCATTACCGACACGGCTGGGGCAACGCAGGTGACCTGCTGCGCAGGCGCGGAACTTGAGCCGGCCGACGTAGACGCGTTTGTCGACGAGATTGCATCCGCCGACATTCTTCTGCTGAGCAATGAGGTGCCGGAATCCGTAAACCTGCGCGCTTCCGAGATAGCGGAGCAAAGGGGCGTAAGAATCGTGATGAACCCTGCGCCGTCGCGTCCGCTGCCAGACGTGCTGAAGCGTCGTGTCTCGCTCTTCACGCCAAACGAGTTCGAGACGGCGGGTCTTGGAGATGCCCCTGGCGAGGTGGTGACGACGCTTGGCGAGAAGGGCTGCCGCATCCGCTCGACTGGCGAGGTTGTCCCGCCTGCTCCCAGCGTCAAGGCGGTCGACGCCACTGGCGCGGGCGACACGTTCAACGGCGTTCTCGCGGTGCGCATTGCGGAAGGCGCGCCGCTTGCCGAAGCCTGTCGCGCCGCGAACGATGCGGCGGCTCAAGAGGTGTCTGTCCGCTACGTCCTGCCCGCTATACCGTATCGTAGAAGATCATGAACATATTGGAGACAGTCTATGCACAATGCAATTAAACTCGCCGCGGTTTGCGCCGCACTCCTGCCGTTTGCCGCGTTCGCCGGGAATAAGGCGAATCCCGACGCGATAGAACTTGCGCCGCTGCCTGTGCCGGTGCAGTTCAAGGCCGACATAGACAAGCCGGTAGCTTTCGACGCGTCAACCACGGTTGTAGTGGACTGCCCAGACGCAGAAGGTGCCGAGTGGCTCAAGCGCCACTTCTCCGAATGGTACGGGAAAGATGCGCCGAAGGTGGAACTTTCAACTTTTAACTTTCAACTTTCAACTTCGCCAGAGGCATACGCCGTATTGGCGAATGCCTCTGGCGTGAAGATCGCTGCTCGCACTCTCGCGGGCGTTAGGTGGGCCGCGTACACATTGCGGCAGCTCGCCATTGCGAAGCGCGGCACGTTCAAGACCGAGGGACGCATACTGCCGACGCTGGAGATTTCTGACTCTCCGCACCTCGCGTTCCGCGCAGTCCATCTCTGCTGGTTCCCCGAGGTCAGGCCGCAGCAGATGGAACGCGCGATTCGCCTCGCGGCGCTTCTCAAGTTCAACTACGCGATCATCGAGCCGTGGGGCATGTACGCGAGCGAGAAGCATCCGTGGTGGCATTGGCCGAATCCGACGATGACGAAGGAGGAAGTGCGTCGTCTCGCGGCGATAGGACGCGACCTCGGCATCACGCTCATCCCGCAGATTAACGCGTTCGGGCACGCCTCGTCGTCGCGCGGCTGCACGCTTAAGCACATGGTGCTCGACCTCTCCCCAGAATACGAGCCGCTGTTCGAGCCGGGCGGGTGGAACTGGTGTCTTACCAACCCCGAGACACAGCGGGTGCTACGCGAGCTGATTGCCGAGATGCACGAGGATTTCGGCAATCCACCGTTCTTCCACCTCGGATGCGACGAGGCGCAGCCGCCGACGTGTCCGGAGTGCCGCAAGCGGCCGTACGGCGAACTCGTCTGCGAGCACATCGTCGGTCTCGCCGACTTCGTCAAGTCACGCGGCGCGAGGGCGATGATCTGGCACGACATGCTGCTTGAGAAGGGCGATCCGCGCTGGAAGGGCTTTGTTCACTTTGGTTCGAAGACGACTGCGACGCTCGCCGACACGCTTTCCAAGGACGTGATCATCTGCGACTGGCAGTATTCCTACGGCAACATGAAGGAGACTCGCGGCGATTGGCCGACGATGGGCTATTTCAAGGAGAAGGGCTTTGCCGTCGCAGGATGCCCGTGGATGAACTACAACTCGATGAAGCCGATGGCCGACTACATCGCCAAGATCGGCGGCTTTGGATTCATTGAGACGACGTGGCACCATTTGCGCGGCGACGACTGGATCAACATGTACAGATACGCCTCGGCCGCCGCGTGGGGAACTTCCGTTCCGCAGACTCCGCCGATGTACAACACTCCGTTCGGCAATGCCCTGCGTCTCGTAGGACACGACATGAAGACGACGGACTATCTCGACACGGGTCACCTTAACTACCAGGTGCCGCCGGGATGGTGGGTGGATAACAATTAGCTTGGAGCTTAGAGCTGAGAGCTTGGAGCGTAGAGCTGAGAGCTTGGAGCGTAGAGCTGAGAGCTTGGAGCTGGGGAATTTCTGATTGGGAAATTAAAACTGAAAGAGAGAACATGAACATAAAGAAGATGAACAAGGGGCTCGACTTCTTGCGTGAGAAGTACGGAGCCAAGAATGGTGTGATAACCATCAAGGACGGGCACTGCTTCGTCGGAGCGACGCCGCTTTTGCCAGGGCGCATGGAGCGCAAGATCGTGGAGCTCAAGAAGATGACCGAGAATGGCACGCTCGAGGGCGTCTCGACTTTGCGCTTCGCGTCGTTTGCGCCGAAGGGCGTTAGTTTGGAGGCGATGCTCGCGAAGGAACTTGACCTCGCCGCGTATCTCGGCGCGTCCGACGTGGTGCGTGTGATGGCTGTTGCCAATGGCCCAGCAATCAACGTCCTTGCCAAGCTTGCCAACGACGTGAATGTATCCGTCGAAATCGGCGCGGGGCTCCCGAAGGGCGGGGCCGGATATGACCGCCACGAGATTATCGCGAAGCGCGGCGTTGCCTGCGACCAGACGGTTGACACCCACACCAAGCATGAGTCAATCCGTTGCTGGGGGTCGGACGGCATGGAGGAATATACCGACGTCGATACCGAACTCTTCGGGCTCTCCTACGACGAAATCTGGAACGTTCGCGCGGCGTTCGCGCTTTTGCAGAAACGCGCCGATGCGAAGGTCTGGAAGGCCGCGTGGGCGAAGGCGGCGAAGGCCGCGAAACTCGCGTTCGCTGCGGACAAGTCGAAGGCCGCGAAGACGATCGCCGTCAAGAAGGGCCTCGACACCAACCAGTCGATAAAGGTTGCAGAGGTAAGGTGACCGCCCAACCACCTAACCACTTAACCACCTAACTACTTAACCACCAAACCATTTATGAAACCTGTAAAGATCGCGATGATGGGCATGACCCACGGCCATACCCGCAAGTACTACCAGACGCTTCTCGACAACCAGAAGCTCGACTGGGTCGCTTCTTGCGCCCAGGACAAGGACGCCAAGAAGACCTACGAGCTATACAAGACTGGCGTTCCCTGCTATCTCGATCCCGAGGAGATGTATCGGAAGCATCCTGACATCGAAGCCGTCGTCATCGCCTCGGCGAACGACCGCCACTTCGAGCAGATGAAGTGGTGCGCCGAGAAGGGCATCCACATCCTCTCGATGAAGATCCCGACCTTCGACATGAAGGAATACGACGAGATGATCGCCATGTGCGACAAGGCGGGCATTGTCTGCCAGATCGAGCTCGAGATGCACTATAACTCGGTTGTCCGCCGCCTCAAGAAGCTCGTCGCCGACGGCGCGATCGGCAAGATCAAGTCTGTCCAGGCAACGAACATCACGCTTTCGCCCGTCTGGGCGTTTCCGTGGCAGGGCGACCCGCAGGCGAGCTTTGGCAAGGTCGTGCCGCTCAAAGCCGGCGACCCGCGCTTCCGCGGCGGGGCCTTGTGCGACCATCCACATATCTTTGACCTCATCCGCCATCTGACCGGCAGCAGCTTCGACTACATCTACGCCGAAGTCGCCCCGAACCTGCGCGACGGGCTCAAGGTCGAAGATATGCTTATGGCCGTTGGCAAGATGAAGGACGGCACGGCGTTCCTCTTCGATCCCTCCTGGAGTCGCCTCGAGGAGAAACTCGCGGTGCCAGGCCCGGGCTGGGAACGCTTCCCCAAGCGCATGGAGGTGAATCTCACCATTACCGGCGACCGGGGCGCGATTTCCTGTGACTGCTTTGGCCCCAATGTCTACCACAATGGCGCGCCGAACGACCGCTACACCGTGCAGTACACCTACTTCGACGAGTGGGTGGGGCTCATCGATGAGTTCGTGGACTGCATCCGCAACCACAAGACGCCGCTTATCAACCTCCGCTGGCACAAGGAGACTATCCAGGCGATGCTCGGCTGCTACGAATCGATTCAGACAGGCAAGATCGCAAGAGTGGGAGGTTAGAGCTTGGAGCTTTGAGCTTAGAGCTTAGAGCTTGGAGCTTAGAGCTTAAAGCTTAGAGCTTAGAGCTTGGAGCTTGGAGCGGAGAGCGGGGAACTGAGAGCTTAGAGCGGAAAGATTTTTTCGGAAAAAGTGCGGAAGATGCACCTTTACCTTGCGGCGGGAAAGAACCGCCGGAAGGGAAGGTGCAACATGAATGACGACAAATATACTGAAAAAGGATTCTTCCGCAGGCTTTTTGAGATGTTCAAGGGTCTCGGGAAGCCCCGAGACACGCGCGAATACAAACTTGCGCGAATTGAACTCCAGCGTCTCTCGGCGCCTCTTATGGCGATTGTCGTGCCGACTTTGTTTGGCATAGTCCTTTGCGTCGTGACGGCTGTTTCGTCGCAACCTACATGTGTGCTGCCTGTTGACATTCCGACGATTGACGATCCGGAGCCACCGCCCGTTGATCCGCCGGAACCGACGCCTGAAGACCCTCCTACTCCGGAGCCGAAAGTTGAGATTACTGTTGACGTTCCGACTCCAACGCCTTTTATTACGCCGTTGCCGCCTACGCCTATCAAGACATCCTCGCCGGATACCTCCATGAAGCCCGCGCCTATTGACGCCGTAATGAACATCAAGTCTCCCGTGACGATGAAAGATATAACTGGGGGGCGTGACCCGGGTAGAATCGGGGCGGTGACATCTGGCAAGTCGCAGGGCGGCGGCGATCCGCATACGGAGGCGGCGGTCATGAAGGTCCTCTGGTGGCTCAAGGCGCACCAGAACACCGACGGCAGCTGGGGCGGTGCAAACAAGGTTGCGAACACCGCCCTTGCCGTGCTGACTTACCTCGCTCATGGCGAATATCCGGGAAATCGTCTCTCGCCCTATACGCGCGACTTCGGCCCGACTGTGCAATCTGCGCTTGACTATCTCGTCGCCAGCATCTACGTCGGCAAAGACAACCTTCCCCACTTCCAGGGTACGGACGGCAACGAGTACAGCTTCCTCATCGGCACCTACGCGCTTTGCGAGGCGTTCGCCATGACGAAGAACCCCAACTGCAAGGAGGCGGCTACGACGTGCCTCGGCCGCATCATCGAGAACCAGTCCACGACAGGCGGCTGGGACTACAAGCTCAACAGGAACTCGACACGCGATGACCTTTCCTTCGCGGGTTGGGCTATCCAGGCGCTCAAAGCGGGCAAGATGGCCGGTCTCCACCACGAGGGGATGCAGACAGCGATCAACAAGGCGGTGAACTGCCTCAAGAAGCGCGGCTACTCGAAGTCCGGCGGCTTCACCTACACGCCGACGGCGAACAACAACGGCGGCAACACCGGACTCGCCGGCGTCGGCACGCTCGCAATGCAGTTCCTTGGGCGCGGCACTGAGCCCGAGGCATTGAACGCGCTCGAAGTGATGCGCGACTGGGTGCCCGCGTTCGAGGCGGACAAGCTTTCCGAAAGGAAGCCCGGCGGCAGCCCCCAGTATTACTGCTACTACGCGACGCAGTGCAAGTATCAGGCAGGCATGAAGCCGGGCGCGACGAAGCAAGACGTCGATTCGTGGGTGAAATGGAATCTTGCGATGAGAAAGCTCTACCCATCGTCGATCATCACCCTCCCCGAGAAGGTCGCGGACGTCAAAGGGAAGGAACACGCGCAGGGCTATTTCCAGAACGTCGACGCGCACTCGTCGCGCCCCTACATGGACACGTGCCTCGCGGCGCTCCAGCTGATGGTCTACTACCGCTACCTCCCGACGACGTCCACGAAGGCAGGCGAGAACGACGCGGGCGAAGGCGATGGTGTCAAGGGCTTTGACAGCTCCAAGGACGTCACGGTCGTCGTCTCCTTGTGAAAATGGTATAATTAGGGCGATGGGCGATGAGTTCACATGGAACGACCGCTATGCTGGCGACGAGGCCTGGACCGAATGGTTTGAGATCTGTTCGGTCGACCTCTGCCGCCCCGAGTTCGCCGCTCGTCTGCGCGAGCAGGTTTCCTCTGCGCTCTACTCTCGCCTCGCCCGCGCCGGAATCTCGCGTGAGGACGCGGGCGGAGAAGACCCTGTCGCTTTCTTCGATGCCTACTTCAAGCTCAAGGGTTCGCGCGAGAAGAAGAAGCCGCTCAAGTCCTACTTCGCTCATCGCATCAAGGACGAAGGGCTTGAGATGGTCGACTTCGTCTGCGGCACTCTTTTTGGCTCCGGCTCGGGTCGTGTCCGCGATATCGTTCTCGACTGGATATCTGTCATCAAGGGCTGGAAGCCGCGCACTGTCGCAGGCGAGGACGGCCGCCGCCGTCTCGTGTGGGAGAACGCTGGCGATGCGAACCTCGCATCCGTTGAGCAGTCAGAAGAGCCGCTGTCGCTCGACTTCCTCGACGAAGAGCCGCTTCGCAATGACGCGGAGCGCGTCATCGTCGCAGTCGCGCAGCGTGCGCGCCTCGCGCAAGACGCTGCCTCGCTTCTCGTCTACGCCACTTCCCACGACATCTCGCTCACCGAGCCCTGCATACTCGCAGCGCTCGGCGCGGGAAAGTCGCAGGCCTACGCCTTGCGTGAAAAGGTCGTCGCGGCGCTTGAGCGGGAGCTTCGCGATGTCGAGCTTGCGGACACGCCTCTTTTCGCGCGCGTCCTCGTCGCTGCAGCCGCGGCGCATTTGCCGCGCGGCCTTCAAGAAGAACTGGGGGTGGAAGAATGAACGCCGCGTTCCTGAATGAGTGGCAGCTCTACCGCCGCGGCGCGCAGCTTCCGCCGATCGTCGGCCTCGAGCCGAAGACCGACTCCGAGTTCGACGCCGGTGTCGCCGTCGGGGAGATAAGGATATTTGCCGACACGAACCGTCCGCTCGTCGCGCTCGTCGTCGAAGACCGCCGTCTTTCTGGATGGCGCATTGTTCCCGTCTCGCCGTTTTGCGCGCCAGCTTCCGCTCGTGAGTTGATGGTGGGCGAGCGCGTCTTCCAGCTCTGGAACGCGACGGTAGTCTCGCGCCGCTTCGCGTCGCGCAGCTGGAGAGTCGACGCTATTTCCGATTCCGATCTCGCGGAGATCCGCGGCGCAATTGCCGCGGCGAACCCTGGTCGCGTCACTGCGGGCGACGGAATGCAGGCGAAGTACGAGCGCGAGTTCCTCGTCGGAGAGGGGACGCTCGTTCCGTTCGCGGAGCCGCGCGCGGCGGATTTGCCGCGCTTTGCGTGGATGCCGGTCGCGCTCAGGATCGCGGCGTCGCTCGCGCTGTGCCTCGCGGCGTGGTATGTCCTTATGATGGACTCAGGTCGCAAGATCGTCCGAAACTGGCGCGAGAGCTTCCATGCCGTCGACATCGCGCAGGAAGACGCAACCATTGAGCTTGCAGACGCGCACGAGGTGCGTGAAGTGCCGATGGAGATCGCGGAAGTAGACATCGACTTTACGCCGCCTTCGGCAACATGGCACGGGCCTGCACCAGAAGTCGTGCGCCCAGCGAAGTTCGCCGATGTGAAAGGGCCGAAGGTGCCGGAGGGAATTGCGAAGTTCCGTCTGAAGGACGAGGGTTATAAGTCGCCTATTGCATCGCCGATGGAAGTCGTATTCTTGTCTGGTGGCGAACAGCGCGGCAAATCTGCCGCGCCGACACAGGACGGCGAGTTCAGGTACGCGTCTATGGTTGCAGCGCTCGATGCGCCGCCGAAGGTTTCCTGCACGTTGCGGAATGGCGAAGCTAACGTGGAACTTGAAATACAGTGTGAGCTCGCGGATGGAGCAAAGATCACGGTGATGTTCGATAGCGACGTTGTCGAGGGCTACAAGAACAGCGGCGCCACTTCCGACGGCGATCGGATGACGGCGAGGTATGAGCTTATGGCGTTCCCGGGAAAGACGATTTCCAGTGAGTCTGTTTTTGTCACGCTCATCTGGCCTGCGAAGGATGGCGACGAGCGTACGCCCGTTCCGGTCAGTCAATGAAAATTGTTGTTTGTTAGCCATTGACGCGGCGGCGGCAAAATTGGTAGAATTTGCGGTGTCGAAGCGGCGAGGGCGCGTGCTTTCCCGGTGAGACGGAACACAAGAAGGAAAGAATCAAGATGGAAATCTATGTTGGTAACCTCGCATACGCGACCACCGACGATGGACTCAAGGCGGCGTTCGCGCAGTTCGGCGAAGTTACCGCCGTTCGTGTCGTGACCGATCGCATGACCGGCCGCAGCAAGGGATTCGGCTTCGTCACGATGCCCGACGCCACCCAGGCGCAGGCCGCGATCGACGCCCTCAACGGACACGAACTCGACGGACGCACGGTCCGCGTCAATGAGTCGCAGCCCAAGCCTCGCGAAGAGCGTCGTGGCGGCTTCGGCGGTGGACGCGGTGGCTTTGGCGGCGGACGCGGCGGCTACGGTGATCGTGGCGGCTATGGCGATCGTGGCCCTCGTCGCGAGACACGCTGGTAATCGATGGTTCGTCGATTAAAACGGGAAGCGCGGCCCATTCGCCGCGCTTTTTGTTTATAAGGTTGAAAGGTTGAAAAGTTGAAAGGTTGAATGGTTGAAGAGTTGAATGGTTGAAGAGTTGGAGAGTTGAAGTGGTGAGGATGTGCTGTGGCAGTTTCGCTTGAAATAGAAAAGACGGTAGGCGATCCCGTGATGGGGATCGACGAGGCGGGGCGCGGCCCTCTCGCGGGCGGCGTATATGCCGCGGCTGTGTCTGTTCCGCTTGCGCTTGCGGAGCAGCTGCTCGTTGGCGCGTGGAGCGAGATAAACGACTCGAAGAAACTGACTGAGAAAAAGCGCGAGCGCCTTGCGGCGGTGATCAAGTCGACGGAAGGTTGCAGGTGGGCCGTCGCGAGCGCGAGCCCGAAGGAGATCGACGAGTTAAACATCCTGAACGCGACGCATCTTGCGATGCGAAGGGCGGCGGACGAAGTCGGCGCGGAGCATATTCTCGTCGACGGGCTTCCGGTGAAGACGCTGCCGCATGCAGTGAACGTCGTGAAGGGCGACGCGAAGTCTCTCCTGATTGCGGCGGCGTCGATTCTCGCGAAGACTGCGCGAGACGCCGACTGCCTGCGTCTCGAGGCGCTCTATCCTGGCTACGGCTTTGCAAAGCACAAGGGCTATCCGACGAAGGACCACATGGAGGCGCTTTCGCGGCTCGGCCCGTGTCCAGAACACCGCAGGAGTTTTGGCCCCGTGGCCAATGTGATTTGATATAATACCATTCAACATGAAAGGAACATCAATGAAGAATACGATTCCGATGTTGTGCGCCGCGCTCTTTGCGCTGGCCGCGTTCGCCAAGACCTCGACTCCCGAAGGATGGCTCGACGACTACGACGCCGCGCTCAAGAAGGCAGCCGCCGAGAACAAGCACGTCGTCATCGACTTCTCGGGGAGCGACTGGTGTGGATGGTGCAAGCGTCTCGACGAGGAGGTGTTCGCGACCGACGAATTCCGCAAGGGCGCCGCGGAGAAGTACGTTCTCCTGATGGTCGATTCTCCGCGCGACAAGTCGCTTCTCACTCCCGAGGCCGCGAAGAACAACCCGAAGCTCGTTGAGAAGTTCAACGTCGAGGGCTTCCCGACGGTCGTTGTTCTCGATTCGAAGGGCGAGGAAGTGCTGAGGACCGGCTATCAGGCGGGAGGCCCCGAGAAGTACCTCAAGATGCTCGACGAGGAGATCCGCTTCGCCCCTGAGATAAAGAAGTACATCAAGCCGATTGAAGACGTCTTGAACCGCCACGACGAGCAGATGAGGAAAGACTCTGAAGCGGCGATGGAGAAGGTCAAGGCGAAGTTCCCGAAGCCTGACAAGAAGATGTCGAAGTCCGAACGGCAGAAGTACCAGCAGGATGCCATGGCCTATGCCCAGAAGATCATGTTCGAGGAAGTATACCCCAAGTATGTTCCGCTTATCGAGAAGTGCTTTGTCGAGGCGAAGGCGATGAAAGTTCCCGAGGCCTTGGAAGAGCGCAAGAAGGAACTTGTCGAAGGAGAGGAAAAGCATTTCGACATGCTGCGAAAGGCGCTCAAGGAGCACGCGGAGAAGAAGGGCGAGAAGTAGCGTCATGTGCAAGGTAATGGGAATCGTCAATGTCACGCCGGACTCGTTTTCCGATGGTGGCAAGTTCAACACTCCGGAGGAGGCGATCCGTCGCGCGAAGAACCTCGTCGAGGAAGGTGCGGCAATCATAGACATCGGCGGCGAGTCGACGCGTCCAGTAATCGGGACGCGCCCCGCCGCTACTCCAATATCGTGGGAAGAGGAGTGGGCGAGAATTGAGCCCGTGATTACGAGTCTTGGTAGGGACGCCTGTCCCCAGGCGTCCGCGGGCGTTTCGGAGAAACGCCCCTACCAGTCAGATGCTGCGGAGAAACTTCCCTACTTGTTGAGTGTAGACACCTATCATCCCGAGACGGCTGAACGCGCCGTCCGGCTTGGCGCGACGATAATCAACTGCGTGTACGCAGAGCCGATTCCCGAGATGCTCGCGATCCTCGAGCGCAATCCCGATGTCGAACTCGTCGTTCCATCTTCGGTAATCGGCTCTCGACTCTCAACTCTCAACTCTCAACTCTCAACTTTTCACTCTCGTCTCTATCTTGATCCGATGATAGGGTTCGGAACGACGCGCGAGGAGGATCTGGCGATTCTCCAGACGATACCCGAACTTGCGAAGAAGGGGCGCGTCCTTATCGGTGCGAGCCGCAAGCGCATCGTAAAGCGGCTTACAGGTGAGAAAGTTCCCGGTAAGGATCTCGCAGGCAATCTTACGATTGCGCTGTGGGCCGCGATGAATGGCGCGAGCGTAGTGCGCGTCCACGATGTGCGCGAGACCGTGCAGGCGCTAAAGGTTCTTGCCGCGCTCAAGGGAGAGGCCTTGCCAGAATGATGCTTGCCGCGCTCGCCTTGTTTGCCGCGCTCGGTTTCTCCGACTCGAAGACGCTCGCCGTCCAGATACACCTTGACCGTGCGGGATTCTCGTGCAGCACAATCGACGGGCAGTGGGGCGCGAAGTCGGAAAATGCGCTGAGGGCTTACGAGGCGGAGCGGACAAAGGGTCTGAATCCGGTGTTTGCAGCTTCGCCTGAACAGGCATACAACCGATACTTCATAAGCGCATCCGATCCGTTTCGCGTCGTCGAGGTGACACGGGCCGACATCGATTCGCTCGTCAAGATTCCAGATGATCCCGCCGAACGCGCGAAGTTGCCTCGCATGGGATACGAGTCTATAAAGGAGATGTTTGCGGAGCGCGGCCATCTCTCGCAGATTGCGCTTTCGAAGATGAACCCCGGCGTCGACTGGGAGGACGTGAAGCCGGGGCTTAAGCTCGTCATTCCGAACTTTCCGTCGATAGAGGAGGAACTTGCGGCGGGCGAGAGGGGGAAACCGAACAGGCCGAAACGTCCCGAGGCCGCGCTTGTGAAGATATCTATTTCATCGAGCCAGATCAGGGCGTTTGACGCCGAGGGGAAACTCCTCGCGCTTTTCCCGTGTTCCATCGCAGCGGACAAGGCGAAGGTTCCGCCACATGGCGAGCTTAAGATAACGACTTGTATCCCTTGGCCTAACTTCACCTACACGCCTGACTTTACGCCGCCTGGAAAGAAGGTGCAACGGCACATCTGGCCGGAAGGGGAGAATTGCCCAGTCGGCGTCGCGTGGCTTGGGCTCAATCTTCCTGGCTACGGAATCCACGGAACGCCGCGCCCCGAGTCGATTGGTTTCACCGGTTCGCACGGCTGCTTCCGTCTCGCCAACTGGAACGCCGCGCGGCTCTATGCGATGTGCCGCAGCGGAACGAAGGTGGTGATCGAGCCATGAACTTCCTCGCTATAGACTTCGAGACGACGGGCTATGACTTTGGCTGCGACAACGAGCCGTGGCAGCTCGGGTTTGCGCGCGTCGAGGATGGCGCGATAGTCGAGACTGGCGAGTGGTTCTTCGATGTTGAAGGCGCTCCTGAGCGTGCGCACGAGTCGGATGCGCTCGGCACCTTACAGAGTTCCTTCGAGACATGGGCGCCAAAGCTTGTGGGCGTGCGGCTTGTCGCGCACAACATCGCGTGCGAGCGGACGATCCTTACGCGCGTCGCGCCGCTTACGAAGTGGGGCCCGTGGGTAGACACGATGAAACTTGCGAAGGCGAGGTATCCGAAACTTCCGTCGTACAAGCTCGGCGACCTCTGCGAGATGTTCGGCCAGGTGCCGCAGATCGAGGGCCGCACGTGGCATGACGGGCTCTTCGACGCGGTCGCCTGCGCAAACCTCGCGCTGTTTCTGAGTTAGCGATGGAATAGGCGGCTGGTTTTTGGTATAATCATGGCATGAGAATAACTTTCTACGGGGCGGCGCAGACGACGACCGGCTCCATGCATCTTGTAGAGGCGAACGGCAAGCGGATACTGCTCGATTGCGGGCTGTACCAAGGCCACCGCAAGGAGGCGTTCGAAAAGAACAGGAACCTCCCGGTCGATCCCGCGAAGATCGACTACGTGATCCTCTCCCACGCGCACATCGACCACAGCGGAAACTTGCCGCAGCTCGTCAGGCAGGGCTTTCGCGGGCGCGTTTTCGCAAGACAGTCGACGACTGACCTCTGCGACGTGATGCTGCGCGACTCGTGCTTTCTCCAGAAGCGCGACCTCGAGTACATCAACAAGAAGCGTCGCAAGGAAGGCAAGAAGCCGTTCGAGCCGCTTTACGAGGAGAGCGACGTAGACGCGCTGATGCAGCTGTTCGTTCCGACGCACATGCACGAACCGCGCGAGATATGCCGCGGGATAACGCTCGAGTTCTTCAACGCGGGGCACATTCTCGGCTCGGCGCTCGTTCAGCTCGACATCCGCTCCGATCACGGCCACAACCACCGACTGCTCTTCTCGGGCGACCTCGGGCAGCCGAACCAGCCGATACTCCGCCACTACGAGTATCCCGCGGGCGCTGACATTCTTATCGTCGAGTCGACCTACGCCGACAAGTTCCACCCGTCGGCCGACGACGTCGAGCTGCGTCTCGAGAAGTACCTCAAGTACATCGACCGCCACAACGCGAAGCTGCTCGTTCCCGCGTTTTCTGTCGGGCGTACGCAGCAGATCATCTACTATCTGAACAAGCTGCGCGAGAAGGGCAAGGTGCCGCGCGAGGTCAAGGTCTACATCGACTCGCCTCTCTCGCAGAAGGCGACGCGCATCTACGCGAAGCATCGCGAGGTCTACAACGACGAGGCGAAGAGGATGCTTGCGGAGGGCAAGGATCCGCTCGAGTACCCTGGCATGACGTTCGTCGGAACGCCCGAGGAGTCGATGGCGCTCAACGACACTCCTGGCCCCATGATCATCATTGCGGCGTCGGGCATGTGCGAAGGCGGGCGGGTTCTCCACCACTTGAAGCACTGCGTTCAGGACGAGGACAACATCATCCTCATCTGCGGCTTCCAGGCCGAGAACACGCTCGGCCGCCGCATCGTCGAGAGGCGCGAGACGATCAAGGTCTTCGGCGAGGAAGTTCCGCTTCGCGCCAAGGTCGAGATTATCAATGCGCTCTCTGCGCATGCCGACCGCACCGGTCTCATCGACTGGATAAGCGAGGTGAAGGACAACGTGCGCAATGCGTTCGCGGTCCACGGCGAGCCCGAGAAAGTGTCGGCGATGGCGGACATACTCAAGGAGCAGGGCATACGCAACGTCGTCGCGCCGATGCCAGGGCAGACCTACCAATTTGAGTGAGCGAGCTCGTTGGCGGTGGCCGAAGGTCCTCATCCCCCCATAACCCACCGGGGCGGAGATTTGGTATAATATATCCTTCAAGGAGGAAAAATGAGACCTGTTGTTTTCATCATCCGTGACGGCTGGGGCGTCAATCCCCGCGCAGACGGCAATTCTGTTTATGGCGCAAAGACGCCTGTCATCGACCAGATCAGGGCGCGCTACCCGCACTGCCTTCTCGACTGCTGCGGCGAGGCGGTGGGACTTCCCGACGGCTATCAGGGATCGTCCGAGGTCGGTCACCTCAACATGGGCGCTGGACGCATCGTCGTCCAGGAGCTTAAGCGCATCGACGACGGTCTTTCCTCCGGCGAGCTCTTCAAGAGCCCGAAGTGGCAGAACCTCATCGCGAACTGGAAGAAGAACAACTCGCAGTTCCATTTCTTCGGCCTCCTTCAGGACGAGGGAGTTCACGCCCACCAGGAGCATCTCTTCAAGTTGATGAAGCGTGCGCGCCAGGAGTTCCCCGAAGGGCGCATCGTCGTTCATCCGTTCCTCGACGGCCGCGACACGCCGCCTCGTTCGACCCTGGAATATATCGCCCGCCTCAAGACCGAGCTCGCCGCCGTCGGGGGCGCCACGATCGGTACCGCGATGGGCCGCTACTACGGCATGGACCGCGTGAAGAACTGGAAGCTCACGAGCGAGGCGTACGACTGCATCGTCGGCTGCAAGGGCAAGAAGGCCGCGACAATCGAGGAGTGCGTCAAGGCGGAGTACGAGAGCGGCAAGACGCCTGACGGAACGCCTATGACCGACGAGTACATTCCGTGCTACGTGATCGGCGGCTACGAGGGCATGAAGGACGGCGATGTCGTGATGCACACCAACTATCGCCAGGACCGTGCGATCCAGCTCACTCAGGCGTTCGTCTCCGACGACTACGCTGGCGAGCGCTGCGCACGTCCGAAGGTCACCTTCCTCGGCTTCACGCGCTACTGGGACGAGTTCGAGGACTACCTCCTCGGCGCGATGGGCGCGGGCGGCGGAATGGACAACCTTCTTGGCGAAGTCGTCTCGAAGGCCGGCATCAAGCAGCTCCGCCTCGCGGAGACGCAGAAGTTCCGCCATGTGACGAGCTTCTTCAACGGCAAGTCCACGACTCCTTCGGAAGGCGAGGATCAGGTCGAGGTGAAGTCGCGCTTCGACCCCGCGACGTTCGCGTCGCATCCCGAGATGGACGCGTACAACGTGACCGACGAGCTTCTTAAGCGCCTTGAGAAGAACCCCTACGGTTTCATCGTCGTCAACTACGCGAACTGCGACATGGTTGGCCACACGGGCGACGAGAAGGCCGCGACAAAGGCGGTCGAGGTAACCGACGAGTGCATTGGGAAGATTCTCCCGCGCCTCCTCGAGCTCGACGCGCACGTTCTAATTTTCGCTGACCACGGCAACGCTGAGCAGATGGTCGACTACAAGTCTGGGCTTACGAAGACTTCGCACACGCTGAACCTCGTCGACTGCTTCTACGTCGCGAACGATGCGGCAGGCGTGCGGCTCACGCCGCTTGCGAAGCTCTCGGCCGTCGCGCCGACAGCGCTGCAGATGCTCGGTATTCCGGTTCCGAGCGAAATGACCACGCCGTCGCTTCTCGCCGGCAAGGAGCCCTGGAGCAAAACCGCTCTCAACGTCTGATATGGCGGTCGACAGGATAGAAAGGGTAGACAGTCTCCTCAAGCGGGTCATCGCCGAGGCGATGTTCTCCGTTATGCAGGGCGACACGGTCGCTCCTGGGCTCATCACCGTGACGGACGTCCACTGCGGGAAGGATCTCCGCGACGCGACCGTCAAGGTGTCGGTGTTCGGCGACGATGCGCTCAAGGAGACTGCGCTCCAGCATCTTAAGCACAATGCGCGGCGCTTCCAGCAGATCATCAACCGGGAAGTGCGGCTGAAGTTCACGCCGCGCCTTCTCTTCCAGCTCGACCGCTCGCTTGAAAAGGGCGATGAGGTGCTGGCGATCCTGGACAAGCTCGGAAATGGCTAACCTGACACAGCTCAGGATGCTCGAGGAACTCGACGGGCTTCTTCTTGTCGATAAGCCTGCCGGGATCGCGTTCTCGTCTGTCGTAAAGACGGTAAAGCGCAAGTTCAATCTTGTGAAGGTCGGTCACGGCGGCTCCTTGGATGCGATGGCGTCTGGGCTTTTCGTCGTTCTTCTCGGCGGTGCGAACAAGTTCGTCGGCGACATAATGGGCGCGGACCGTTCGTACACGGGAACGATGAAGTTCGGAGAGGCGACCGATACGGGCGACCGCTATGGCAGGCCGATTCCTCTTCCTGAACGCGTGATGAAGCCAGAAGAGGCGAAGGGCGATCTCTTTCAGACGGAGCCGCGCTTCTGCGCCGTCCGCCGCGAGGGATCGGCGCAGTACGACATCGCCGATACAGGCGAGCACACGCAGTTCCTCGCGCACGTCTACCGTTTTGAAGTCGGCGAGAAGGACGCGTCGTCTGGTGAATCTGCTTTTTCGCTCGTCGCCTCGAAGGGCGTGATAGTCCGCGCTCTCGCGCAGGACCTCGGCGCGACGCTTATGTCGCTGCGGCGCACGAAGATCGGCAAGCTTTCCATTGACGACGCGATTCCGTTTGACAAGCTTCTTGAAACAGACATCGGAAACCTTCCGTCATGCGTAGTGCCGATTTCCAGAGCGTTGCGGTAGGCTTTTTCGACGGCGTCCACTTAGGGCACCAGGCCATCCTGAAGGGCGCCGAAGCGGCGCTTACTTTCCGCAATCACCCGCTGGCCGTTCTTTCGCCCGAGAGGGCGCCGCGACTTTTGATGGATGTCGAAGAACGCTTTGCCGCGATTCGTGCCTGCGGCTTGAAGGAAGTTGTCGCGCTCGACTTTACGCCGGAGTTTGCTCGTCTTTCGCCAGAGGAGTTTCTTGCGATGGCGAGGATTTCAAAATCTACGAAGATTCGTTGCGGCGCGAACTGGCGCTTCGGGCACGGCGGAACTGCCGACGCGACTTGGCTTCGCGAGCATGGTTATTCGGTCGAGGTCGTTCCTGCCGTAGAGTATTGCGGTGAATCCGTTTCTTCGACGCGCATCCGCGCCGCGCTTGAGCGAGGCGAAGTTGAGGACGCATGTGCGATGCTTGGGCGTCCGTTCGAGGTGCGTGGCGAGGTTTTCGCGGGGAAGGGCGAGGGCTCGCGTCTTGGCTATCCAACGGTGAACTTAAAGCCGAGTTCGCTCAACATTCGGCTTCCGCTCGGCGTCTATGCGGTCGAGATTGGAGGCGTGCGCGCAGTCGCGAACTACGGCCTTGCGCCGACGTTTGGCGAGCGTGCGTGGGAAGAGCCGGTCGTGGAGGTTCATTTCCTGCGGCAGGTGCCTGATGTGCAGGGCGGGGGCTTTGCGGGAGTGAAGCTTCTCCGCTTCCTGCGCCCGGAGCGCAGGTTTGATTCTCTCGATGCACTCAAGGCGCAGATCGCGCGAGACTGCGCAGCGGCATTGGCGTGATGCTGCTACGGTGGTTTGCTGCTACATGACCTTAATCGACTCTGGCTGTCTCTTACTATATTTCGTCCGCATCATAATCGCATTTCATCATTTCCTCACTCTGCTACGCACGAATTTTTGGTAAACTGTTCCTGAAATGAAAAAGCCGCTGCCAGTCAAGATCGTCGAGGTACTCGGTTGGATGTATGTCGCGCTGTCGGTCGTGTGGATCATCGTGCTGATCGTAGCGCAGGTTTTCGGGATAGACCAAGAGGGCGAAGTCTGGCCATTGGTTCTGTGCGGCTCGTTTCCGCTTCTGCTGTCGCTTGGAATGGTTTTGTCGCTGCGGCGCGGACGGAGCGGATGGTTCCTCGTTCCGAACACGGTCGTCTTTTCGCTCTTTTTGCTGGGCGCGATTGTGTCACTGACGTCGCTTGAGGGCGCTGTTATTGCAGGTGTGATTGCACTTCTGCTGGTCGCTCCCATTGCCTTGCTTTGGAGCCCCTCTGCGTCCAGATGGTTCAATACGATGTCTGGCGACGATTCGCCGGGACCTGTCGGCTGCGCGCTTGGCATGCTTTTAGTCTTTCTCGGCAGCATCGGCGGCTGCTTTGTCTCGGATTATCAAACCCGCAACTACACGCGACTGGCCCGGCTTCACGCCATGTCCTTCCGTGCAAGAGAGTTGTCGAAGATGATGGCCGAGAATGAAGGGGCAGGCAAGTCGGGCGCGGAATGGATCGATCCGGCGGTCTGCACGAATTCGACACAGTTTGTTCGTGCGCTCATGGAGAAGGCGGGGCTCGACATCGGCTATGCGGATTTCTGGTGCGTGGCGGTAAATCCGCCGGACGACGACAGATTCCCCATCCTCGTCACGGCGAACATTGACCCTCGCGAACTGCTGAATCCATCGGACGCTGACGCGCGGCTGACGCTGGTTTGCCCGAAGAAGGTGTGGGGCGGTGTCTGTCGCGACTTCTGCGAGAAGGGCGCGGTGGTTGTCTACAAGAACGGTGTCTCCCAGACCCTGAAGCGTAAGTGGGCGCGTCCGTGGCTGATGTTCCGAAGTGCCGATTCGTCACGTGACGACATCCCCATCCCTCGCCCCGACACCTATTTTCTGACCCCGACCGGCCGCGTCGACTTTGTTGAAAGGCAAGCGGCAGTTTCGCTATAATACACGCACCACCTTGAAATGAGGAATGTGAAAGAAAACATCGGAATGGGCGATAAAAAGAGCAACACCAAAGGGGTGTCTCCCCAGCAGTCCCAGGGGGGGGGGTAAATGCAACTATGGTGCGGAGAAATAGCGGTGTTGTGGGTGCTTTGCAGTTTCTTTGCAAGTTTTTACAGCAATTTGACAATTGCCGAGGCGGGTTTTTGGTATAATGCGGACGTCGGGGGCGATGGAGCCTGCGACGAAGGAAAGGATGCAGGAAAATGAGAATGACAGGTGCATTATTCGCGTTTTCAGTAGTTGCCGCCGCCATAGAGGCGTCCGCCGCGGCCGTGACGCTCGACCCGGCGCCAGTAGTGTCGGTCGGGCTGTACAAGAACGGGATGGCCGTCGTGACGCGGCGCATCACGCCAGGCGAGGAGGGCGTGTCGTTTGTCGACGCAAACGCGCGTCCGGCGTACGGTTCGTTCTGGCTCGTGTCAGGCGGCGGCGTGTCGGTGTCGTCCACTAAGGCCGACGTGCTCCGCGAAAACGTCGACGCAGGCTTTGCGGAAGGATGGACCGGCGCGTATGACGGCCGGAAGGTCGAAGTCGCGTTCCGATGCTGCGTCGGCATGGACCAGATACTCGATGCCGCCGCCAAGACCGGGTCGATGAAGGTCCTGGCCGGAACGGCGGGCGAGTCCAGCCGCATCTGCACCGTGCGCGGGACAGCCGTGAAGGACGAGTCTGAGCGCGCAGCCGAGCCAACTGGACGCCGGGACATGTACTATGCGTCGTACTACTACGAGCCGCCAAAGCCCAAGCCCGCGAAGTCGCTCAACGTCAGGCTGGAGAGCGGATCCATAGTCTCGGTGCCTGAGTCAGCCGTTGTGAGCGTCCGGTCTGACGACGGCGATTCGCGCGGCATTGCGCGCGCGATGCCCGTTTGGCGCTTCGACGGCGCGAAGGCGCCCTTCGACGTCCAGTACATCGCGACCGGCGCCTGCTGGACGCCGTCGTATCGGGTCGATCTCGCCGACGGCAAGGGCACGGTTTCGATGACGGCAGAGGTGTACAACGACATTGCTGACTGGAAGGATGCGGAGGTCTCCCTCATATCGGGATTCCCGAATCTTCTCTACGCAGACGTGCCGTCCCTCCTTGGCGGCGGCGTGGACTTCGGCGCGTACAGCTCCGCCATACGCGCGGCGGAGGACGATACGTACTGGGGGTGGTTCCGCAGGGGCGGGCGCAATCACGGCGGGGTGATGTCGCAGAGCGTCATGCTCAACAGCTTCACGCCTTCCGGCGGGGCGGACTCCTTCTCGGCAGGCGCGGCAGAGTCTGCGGGCGCCGGCACGGACATCCACTACCGCGGCGTCGGCCGGATGACGCTGGCCAGGGGCGACCGGCGCATGCTCCAGCTGGGACGCAAGGAAGTGGCGCTCCGGCGCATCGTGGAGTGGAACCTGTCGGACGACCGCGACGAGCGCGGGAATCTGCGCGACGGCACCGAAGAGGAGCGCCGGACGGCGTGGGACGCCGTCGTGTTCGCCAATCCGTTCGGATTCCCGATGACCACCGCGCCGGTCGAGATAGCCGAGGGCGGACGCGTCCTGGGCCAGTCGAAGATCGGCTGGACGAATCCCGGCGACGAGGCGTCCGTCAAGATCACCAAAGCGCTCACGGTGTCGGTCAAGTATACCGAAAGCCTGTCAGGGATGGACGGTGTGAAGCGCTGGGGCGGACGCGATTGGCGCAAGGAGGGCGTCAAGGGCTCGTTCAGCATAAGGAACCACCGCGGCGAACCGGCGACAGTGCGTGTGAAGAAGACTGTTTCCGGCGAATTGGTGGACGCGACGGACGCGAAGGTCCACGACAGGCCCGCGCAGCCAGAGAACCCAAATCTTGAGCACGATATGACATGGGAGTTTGTCCTGGCACCTGGTGAGGACAAAGTGTTCTCGATTGAATACTGGCATTGGCTTTGGCGCTGACAGAATGGTTCGCCGCCCGCATGGAGGCTACAGGCCGAAAAATCAAGAAACTCCAAGTCGCATTAGCGTGGAACATTAGGGAGACACCCCATTTTCGTTTTGCTTTTCAGTGCCGATTTCACCAATTGTCGCCGCTTATCGCAATTTCCCCAGGTTTCCCCCTTGCCTTTTCTCGGCCATTATGCGATAATCTTTCCGTTCCTCGGAATTGAACACCGTCGGCGGACGGATACAAGGGGGAACCGTAGATGGTCTGCGGGTTGAAACGCCAGTAGTCCTTGGCCATCGTGCCGGGGGTGTTGATCGGCGGAACCGCAGACACCGCGTCGCGCGAGGGCCGGCTGGCCCGCAGGCCGCTGAAAGGCGGTGTATAACGTGCGCGGACTGGCCCGGCATGGCCCATTCCAGATTGCCGAACGCATGGCCGCGTGGCCGTGCGCGTTCGGAAACTGCAATCGGAGGGCCACCAAATGGCAAGAACGGCAAGAGTCAAGAGCATTGGCGAGGGAACGGCGTACTATCACCTCGTTTCCCGCGCCAGCAACAAACAGTTCCTTTTCAGGAAATCGGCGGCGAAAGATCGCCTTGCGGAGCTCGCGCGGAAGGCGGCCGAGTTCAGCGGGGTCAAGCTCGTCGCGTTCGCCGTGATGGACAACCACTACCACATACTCTGCAAAGTGACGCGGACCGGCGATCCGGTTTCGCAGGATGAGGTTGTCCGGCGCGTGGGTGTCCTCAAGGGGGCGAAAGCCGCAGAATCCCTTGCTGAGCGCTGGAGGGAGCTCTCAGCCGCTGGCTTTGATGCGACGCTCGAGTCCGAGCTCGGCCGCTACCGCGCACGCATGAACGACATAAGCGAGTTCATGAAGACGATGAAGGAGCTCTACGCGATATGGTACAACCGCGAGTACGACTACAGCGGCAGCATCTGGAGCGGGGTGTTCAAGTCGACGATGGTCGAGGGAGGCCGATACCTTGAGTACTGCCGCCGGTACGTCATGATGAACCCCGTGCGTGCCGGGATTGTGTCGCAGGTGAAGGACTATCGCTGGGTTTGGGGCGCAGATCCCGAAGAAACGGAAGGCTTCGCGGGGTGTCTCCCCGAATGGAGCGTGACGGCGAGGGTGGCGCAGGTCGGGGCGGGGAAGATCTTCGGCAGCGAGGCGTTCGTGCGTAAGTGGATATGTGGGCTCGGCGACAAGTTCCCCGCGGCGCGGACAGCGGCGCACGCCGTGGGGAGCATCGGCTTTTCGTCGCATGGCTGGCGGCTGGCGAAGAGGGACGAAAGGGCGGCATAGGCGGAATGCGGAAGAAATGAGACGATGCGCAGGGGAAAAGTGAGGGAAAGGAGCGGAAAGAGAATGAAAATAGGCGCTGCCTGTGGGGTGTCTCCCTTGGGCCACTACACTCGTTGCGCTTCTTTGGCCCGTCGTGGCGGCAAGGCTCGGCGGGCATCGCGAGGCGCGCGTCGAAGTCTACTGCTGCGGCAGCAGGTCTGTCTTTAGGATGGCATTGCTACGCTTTAGATCGAACGCCAGCGTGCGCCCTAAGACAGCGTCTAGATCTTCCTTGTGAAAAACGCGACCGGAAAGGCCTGTCATCGGAACGGTCTTGTACCCGAGCATGTTTTTCGTGAGGACGGTGCCCGCTGGTGTATCTTGCATTACTAGCAGTACGTCCCCCAAGCCGTATCGCAGCATGAATTCTTCCTGTG
>Ga0256405_10004058_pt1 | contig 28425 bp, 26 predicted proteins | sample RumenRJG_02DNA_FD_189096 | JGI IMG/M metagenome (GOLD analysis project Ga0256405, IMG submission 189096) | Bovine rumen microbial communities from Lethbridge, Alberta, Canada - RJG_02 | ecosystem: Host-associated > Mammals > Digestive system > Stomach > Rumen | place: Canada: Alberta... | reverse complement strand
CGGTCACATCACTTGTCAGTGCATGGCCGTTCACCTTTCTTGATGTGGGAACATAGCCGCTAAGGTCGGTTTCGGTCGTACCAATCATTTCCCACGCATAGGTATAGTTGCCTTCCGTACCACTGCGAATGACGATATATTCGTCCTTGGCGTTGGGCGAAGATGCGCCAGGAATGGGCAACAGATAGATGATGTACATATTGGCCGCAGTAGGCGTGGTTTCAAGGATGGAACGGTCAGGTTCAACCTTATAAGTGAACTGATGAATACCACTAATCAAACCGTCCACTTGCGACTTGGTGTAATAGTCCGTGGTATCGAAGAACATTGACAAGTTTGTTCCAGAGGAAACGTAAATCTTGCCCGTTGCGTTGTCAAGATACAACTTGTTGTCGTTGTAGTCCACCTCATTGGAATAGGTGTAGTTGGGCGAAGAACCAGTCCGCGTGAGATAGAACTTTCCGTCCGCTTCCTTGTAGTAACCACGAACCATATTATCCGCGCCAAGAAGCTTCACCGTAGATTGGTCTTTGGCAACATAAGCCAAGCCAGAAGACGGGTCTAAATAAATCTTTTCGGTGTCGGGGGTAATCGGGTCGCCCGTGAAACTGCTGTTCGTGTACAGTTTCTTGTCGGCTTGCTTGTAGTAGGCAACGACAATTTCATCGCCATAGTCGCGGAAGAACCACACCCAACAACGGTTTGACTTGTCATAATAATAGAACTGTACCAAGGTTGTTCCTGCGAAGTCCAAATTTGAACTTGCAATCAAAGAACCTTTGTACTTGACGCGAAACGCTCCTGAACTGTTCACGTTGAACGTAGGATTGCTTGCCGTGTTCATACCTTGCGAGAAACTGACGGCCAAGATAGTGCCGTCTTCAAGTTCCCAACCACTCGCAACATTTTGTGCCGTAATCGCCTTGGCTGCCGTGCCCACTGCCGTGGAACTAACGCCATAGACGAAACCGCTTAACTTGCTTAAATCCGTTTTCGTTGCGAAGGTGTCTCCTGCCCGTTGCCATATAGCGGCCAATGATTGTTTCAATGTCAATTTTTGTTCTGCCATGTCCTTTTTCTTTTTAATGGTTTATATTTTATTTTCCTGTTATTTCATCTATGTCTGCTTGTGTAACTTCCCACGCCACGCCATCTGGCATGTATTGTCTGTCCAATCGCTTTACATCTGCATCGTATATCGTCACTTGCGCTTCTGTGTTTTGCAAGAAAGAAACACCGACATAAATGGTGTTGTCTACGTTCCAAACATAAAAACTATCATCTTGCGTAGGGTTCATTGGGCTTGCGAAAATATCCCAACCCTCAGACAAGTAATAATGGGCTTCATCATCCGTCTTTGGCAAAAGAGCAGTATAAGAATATGTCAAACCGCCAACGCTTATTTCAACGTCATAGCGTTTGCCTATTTCTATTCCTATATTCCCATTAATTGTGCCATAATGCCCCGACAAAGAAACGAAAGAAGTCCAAATCGCTTCACGCCCATTTACATAGTGCGTTCTATTTTTTATGTAAGCTGGATTTTCCGGGTCGTTTTCTGCCATGTCCGATTGGACATTGATACCTCTGCGCAAATAGTCTATCGTTACACGCGCTACTTTGTTCTGTGAGGTAACAATGGGCAAACTCGTTGCCCCGTCCACTTCCGTAACAATGGGCGCAGTAGACACATCGCGGCTTTGCGATTTCATTATATCACGTATCTCTTGTCTTTCTTCCGGTGTAAATGCCATATCTTATTCTTTTTCAAATTCTCCTGTCAAATAACGATTCATTAGGCTCAATATATAGCCATCGGAACTAAGAAAAACGTATTCCTTGCCTACCGAAGTCCTACATATTATGCCATAGGACACTTTAACACCGCCTTTGCGCTCCAAACAAAAGTCAAACACCGGGCGAGTGGAAACAACGATTGCCGCATCGTCTTTCGACATACACACGTTCATGCCCCCATTACGCTCCATACATGCCTTAGAACCGCCATTGTTTTCAATGGTCAACTCCATGCAATGTGTTTCGTTCAACCTTGTTATCTTCATCTTAGGCGCGTTTAATGTTTACCAATTCATAGATTACGTTCACTTCCGTTCTCAATCCATCATCAAAATCTGAATCTGGCACATAAGCCGTTGTCACAACATTAACGTAGCCAACGCCCAACGCAGCCGTATTTACCAAGGCGTAGTAAAGTTCACCATCATTAACCAAATCCTCCTTGGCAAGTTCTACTTTGTTGCCGTTGGTGGTGTTCTTAAACACGACATTGAAATCGTTTTCTTGCATATCGAAACCACCAGCAGTTATTGTTATGGCAAACTTCAATTCAGTGCCAAGATAAACCACGTTGTCATTTTCGTTCAAACTACACTTTTCCATTTTTTATTCATTGCATTATAGTTAGTTTCTTGACACTGCGGTTTATAATAACCCACTGCGTCCATTCTGTCACTTCCCCGTCACGAGAGTACATTTGCGTTGTGGTCGTGTCCAATGTGCCATCCTCACGCAACTTGCGCCCTTCTATCGTGCCGTTTTCGTCTTCTTTCAACTTGTATATCGGGTCGCTCGTTCCCTTGTAACAAGGAACACCGAGCAATTCTATCGTGCCGTTTTCCATGCGGATATAACTTCCGCCTGACATATCCAAGCCGAGGATAGTACGACATGCTATCGGGTCGTATATTTGCCAATTCGTTGCTTGCGCCCATGGTGCTTTCACGCTCATAACGGTGTTGTCGCTGCTTGCCCAAGTAACGCTATCAGAGCCTGTGCCTTCGGGGTAGAACTCATAGCACCTTACGGAATACGACCTTGCAGGGCAAATGTCTATCTTGGCATCCACTCCGCTATTCGTTAGCCCGCCTACTATAAGCACTCTTGCACCTATGTATTCGGGGTCGCTCGGCAACAAGACTTTACCATCATACGTGAACATCAAGTTTAGTTGGGACTTTACAGGGTGATAGTAGAACCCGTAACTTTCCGTTTCGTACCACAAGTCTTTCGCTACGCTGCTCCTTATATAGCCGTCAAACACACCGCCTTTGGCATGTATCATGCCATTTTCATCTATGCGGACATTCCCATTGGCGGTGATGTTGCCTTCAAGTTGTATTTCTTCGCCAGTAAGTTTGACCTTGCCATCACTATACACACCGATGGATGCAACCTCTTGCCCTTGCGTGTAGGCCAAAATACCCGCTTGCGTAGGCGTTTGCACAAACTTCGTTTCATAATCGGCTTGGCTCGGTTGCCATTCGGTCGCTATGCCACCTAATTGCGCTTGTATGTGGCGCACATGATAAGACAAAGGCACTTCGCCTTGTTCAAGCACTTGGGCGAACAAGACGTTTACAATGGCTGTACCTATAGATTGCACGTCCGAAGCGGTAATGGCATAGCTTACGGAAATTCTGTGCCATGCACCATCGTTTTGCACAATGTAGGTGGTCGTGCCTTTGTTCGCCCCATTCACTACAAGGGACAATGATATGGTCGCACTTGCACCCTCCAATAGCATCACGTCTGCGCTATAGGTCGCTTGGGCATAGCCTATCATGCTCCTTGCTATCGAACTTACATCTATTGACAACGTTCCTTGGTTGCTTGACCTTTCACGTTCTCCATCGGAGAACAAGTTGACAAGGCCGCTCTTTACGCTTGTTTCAAGGCTGCTTGCCCTTTGGTCTAAGCTGGATATGTTGCCCTCGTTGTTGGCAACACGCGCAGTCAAATTCTTCGAAGTCTGTTGTAATGATGAAACGCTGGAACTCAACGTAGTCACATTGCCCTCCAACGTGCCGACACGTTCTGATGTGGCATAGTTTGTCAAACTGTCATCTACGATTTCTTGCGCAAAGGACTTCATCGTCTGATAGGTAATGCAAGCGAACTTCAATATCTTGCTACCGCTAAAATCACTACCTTTGCTGACGTTTATGACCACTTGTCCGCTCGAAGCACTCACGGCGTTAATCGTGACAACAGAACCGCTTGCACTTGCAGTACAACCTGTCGTCGTGCCTATGCTTATTGTCGGATTGGCAACGACTTCACCTCCCTTGTATAGAGCAACGCTGACTTCATTGTTGCCACTTAGGATAGCTTGGCCATTAACATCGGTGTCAAAAACTATGTTGTCGGTGCTTAATTGGATATTATAGGCATCAGCACCATCCACGCCACGCAACGTACCCATATCACGCCAACCGACCGACTGCTCGTAAACATCTATCGTTATTGAAGCATAATTGCCAAGGCCGGTGTTTTGGTAATAGACGTTCACATCATTACCCGAAGGATAGAGCAAGAATGCTTCCGTTTCGGTGGCTTGTGCGCCGCCGGAAGTCATTTCCGCTCCCTTGGCAAGATAAAGGGCATTGCCAAAAGAAGAGCGCACGGGGACAACATCAACGAACTCGCTTTGCGTTGTTACCGCATCTATCACGACTTTATATTTCTGTCCTTCAGTCAATGTAATGGGCGTGTTTGAAACGAACCCACTGAACGGGGCGTCTTGTTGTCCCCATCCGTTCCAATAGGTGTTATATATCGTTGACCATACATAAAGGTGGTCGCCAACCATATAAGCATCGCCTTCTTCACCTGTTGCAGGCAAATCACTCACGCTATTTACCTTGTCCTTGATGTTGAAAGCCTTACCATCTTCGCCCTTAGACACTTGCAACAGCCAGTCACTTGACACGCTCGGAGTACCGCTTGTGCCGCTTTGGTTTGTGCAAAGCCAAAGGTTGCCGTTATAACTCACGCGGTCATAATAGGCGTAAGTCGCTCCGCTCACCCATGCGCCACGGTCGTTGACAATAGGATTTTCTGAAACGCTGCCATTGCTCGATGTAAGCAAACGGAATTTATCACTTCTTACTTGACATGCATTTGGCGACCATTGGAACACCAACTTGTCGTTGCTCAACGAGAATGTATTGATATTGGTGTAGCCTTTGAATGATGGTGCATTTGTTCCAACCACTTCAAGCAAGATTACATTTTGTCTGTCTGCTTTGGTATTGTCACGGTTTCCTACTTGCACAACCATATCGCCAACGGCCGGTTCGTCATTGGCTACCGAAGTGTCATAAATGCTCTTGGAAAGGTCTATATAAGCAAGCGTTTCTCCGTCAACAACACGGGTGGCGGCATTGACGACCCTGCGCCAATAATAGCGGTTGCCCAATGTCGTGCTTCCGCTCGATGTGAGATTGAACGTGCGGCACATGGCCAAGTCATCTTTGTCCCACAAGTTCACTGCACCGTCTTCGCCATCATCGGCCTTGAAGTAACAACGCCAAAAGCTGCTAAAGTTTTCAACACGGATAATCTCGCCTCCTGCGGCACTGAATATCAAGTTACCACCGCTATAACGCAGCTTCTTGATTTCCAACTCCGTGAAAATAGCCTTCATGCGTGCCGAAAGAACATCGAACTCCGCATGGCTCTTGCCGTTTTCGTCCACCCACACGCCGAAACCGCTTCCGTCAAGGTCACCACTTGCAAAGTCGCTGCTCTTAACGCTATTGCTTATGATACCCTGCAAAAAGGTGATAAGGCCAGTGGCGGTATCGCCATGTTTGTTGAGGAATGTGTCTTCATGGCGCAATAGTTCGCGCTTTATGGCATTTATTTCGGAATAGAAACCTTTGTTGTAATAGTATTGCAGTTGGTCTACATTCAAGCGCAAACGACTTACATCTTCGGCCACTTGGCCTATTTGGTTCAAGACGATTTCCACGTCATCCGTAAGTGTAATATCGTATTGTGGCAAGACGCTATCGCCATATTTTATTGTTATTTGCTTAACATATAAAGCCAGCCTTTCACCATCGCCAAATTCAAAACGCACAATCGTGTTGTTTCTTATTTGCGAAAGGATTGGCAAATGCGTAGCCAAGAAATGTTCGCTGAACTTTAGCGGATAGTCGTAATAATACACATTGTTTTCCAACATGTATTCACGCATATCGGAATCAAGACGGCCTTCTGCATTCGTAATATATGATAATGGCAAAGAAATGCCAAGAACGACAAACGTGTCGGCATTGTCAACGCCCACTTGTGAAGAACCTTTTGGCTGCTGATACCTATTTGGCATTATCGTGCCAAATGTGGACGTGTCCTTTTGTAAGATTATCGTTATTTGTTGTTGGCTACTGTCAGGGTATTTTTCGCCATCACGAACATGCTCATCAAGCGGCGCGGTTTTAATGGTCGGGTCAAATTCCCCTTCTGAATTATAGAAATTACGCTTGTAATCTTCCCAATCAACTTGCACTTGGAAAGTACAACCAATGCAAGCACCGCTACGCATGTTAATGGACATTTCTTGCGTGATTGCCGCACAAGCGTACAAGTCGAAAGAAAGGATGGGCAATGTCACCTTAAAGTAACTTTGGTTGTAAGACCCGTTTTCATCCATTGAATCGTCCCATTCTTCGGCTTCGGTCAAGTCATTGTTAATTGGAACAGCCGAAACAATCTTTTCAACGCCCAATTCAGGCTTCACATCTTCAAAGGCGTGGATTTCAAAGGATGGTGCTTCAAGATTTATGGGATTTGGGTAACTGCCCTGCGTTGCATCATAATAATCAACAATTTCTATGTTTGGGTTGTAACCTTGTGCAAGTGGGTTGACTTTTAGGTTGACCGTTTGCGCATAAATGGAAGGCATCAAATGGTCGCGCGTAAAAGGATGCTTAATCAATTTGACGTAAGCACCGCCAACAATACCTTTATATAATGGATAGGCATCAACGGTGGGTGTTCCATGTGGCTTTCCATCATCATCTATTTGCGGGTCGTCATTAACGTATTTCGTGTATTCCCAACGTGAATCACCCGTCCAAACAATCTGCGGATAGCCAAAAGGAATGTTGTCCGTGCTTCCGTAACCGGCTATACGTGTGATTATTTTGTTGTTCTTTGGGTTTCTTGAATTGTTCTTTAAGCCAAGTCCCTGGCCGAACTTAAAAATGAAAGGTATCTTTTCATCGTTTTCGTCAAGGATGAAATCGCCATTATTGTTTACTTGGTAAATTTCATTGCTTGGCAAGCCGAAAAGAATAACAAAACGCTTACCGCCGCCTTCTTGCGAATAGTAATCAACTTGCTCGTTTTGGCTATTGGTATAATAGTATTGCCCTTCTTCAAGAGAATCTACCACGTAAGGCACTTGCCACGTTTCATAAGCCGTTTTTAGGGCATCGCTTATATAATTGTTGTCAAACGTGAGAACATCGCTTAGAACGCTTAATTTGTCTTGTATCGTTTCTTCGTTGACAATGACAATCCACTCCGTTCCTTGGAGGTTTTTGTTAATCTTTGCGGCAAAGTCCTTTATACGACCAATCCAAGAAAAGGTCTTGTTTTGTGACAAATACTTTTCCTCATCGCTACTTACGGCTACATCAGTGAAAGGAATATTTGAAAGAACGTACATCGGATGATAGAACTCAAAAGAATACTTTGTCATACCTTTCAAGTCACTATTGTCGGAAACCATACCCTCACGTACTATCGTTGGTGGGTTGACAAGGACGTACTTTACGACTTCTTCGTTTTCATCTGATACATTACGCTTAAATTCAATGTATTCCTTCATGGTGACATCAAGGGTGTTGTCTTTATAATAGACCTCACCAGTAATCTTGTCACCCAACGACATGACAACGCTATCCATTGTGGCCTTGTAAAGAACAAGGTCATGGAACGAAGAACCGTCTTCGTTGTATATCGGGAATACACGTCCGTAATTTATCGCAGCCATCGTATCAATTTTACAAGTGCAATGATAAGAAAAATACCACAAGCGAACAAACTATAGTAGCACCATTTTGGTATTATTCTTTTTTCTATAGTATTTTCTTTTACAACCACTTGCGTTGAATCACGATATATGGTGTCATATTTATACACCATCTTGTCACGATACTTTATCTTTTCAACATACTTGGTATCATAGATAGTATCGCCTTTTTGGAATATCGTGTGATATATTGAATCATGAACATTGTTGATTAAAGTGTCGTGTTGTATTTTTGTTTCATATTTGACAACTTCCCTATCAACGTATTCGACCTTTGTTTTTGTTGCGCAAGAACTTAGCAAGAGCAACACAAGAATAGCGATAATGGCTAATGTCGGCATGACACAACCGAAGTCTTCTTGCCGATGGCTATATTGCCATAACTTTCTTTTCCATAAATTCTTTTCCATAATCATTTCTTTTTAATGTTTCCGCTTGCATCAAGATAGTATTTATCTTGCCCCAACCATAGGTTCGCTTCTTCTACACGACGTTTCTTTAGGCCAAGCAAAGGTTTCCCCCCGGCATTGTGCCATCGTACCATTTGGTCGGTGATTTCAACGTCTGGCTTTCTTGCAACGATATATTTCTTCATGGTCGAGGAATTGAAACTACCCACGCCAAGGTTGAATATCCAAGAACAAAGGCTGTCAAAGGAATTTTGAGTGAAATTAACGCCCATGCCATTAAGGAACTTTTCAACGTATTCAACATCTTGCCGAAGGAACGTTTCTGCTTGTGCTTGTGTAATGGCCATGCCCATTGTCACATTCTTCGTGTGTCCGTAACCTATCGTTGGAACGCCAACGCTATCACGATAAGCGAACAACTTGCAGCCTTCGTATTTCTTAATGATTTCAAGTCCTTTTTGCGATATTTTCATCAGTTGCATGGCTTTTATTCTTCATTTTCATTTTGTTCTTGAAACTCCACACGTGTGCGGTTTGTGCAAGCCACGACGCCGCACGTAAAAGGGAGCACTGATTCCAATCTTCTTCCTTGTCTTGCCATTTCCTTGCGTAATTCAATGATTTGCTTTTCCATTTCATTGTATTTGTCGCGCAAGGCATCGTTTTCATCACGAAGTTTTTTGTTTTCTTCGCGCAGCAAGTTTCTATCCTCACGAATATAGGCGCAAGTTTGTTTCAAGTCTTCAATCGTTTGTTGATACACGTCTTGTTGCGCCTTCCAACCGTCCACTTCAAGTTGCACCACTTCGGCTTCGCTTTTGTCGGCTTCCGCGCTGGCCTTCCTTTTATAGGAACGATAAGCAACGAACCAACCACCGGTTGCGACAAGTGAAACTACTGCCAAGATAAATTCCAATGTTCCCATGACTAACTGTTTATTGACGGTTCTTCTATTTCAATTTTTTCTTCATTGTCACGTATCTCGTTGCTATGATTGACAGCAAGATTGTGCGCCTTTTCAGCGTTTTCTTCCACCGTCTTGTCATTGCGGCTAATCAAGCGACCGCGTTCTTTTATAATGCGGTCAACTTCATCAGGCGCGGCATCGGGACATTTCTCAACTATTGTCTGCGTTGACAAGTATGGGGCTTCCATACCAAGGTTGGTAATCTTGGTGTTGTTCGTTTCAAGTGACCAAGGAATTATCTTCGCACCAATCTTTAACTTGGAATACTTGGTCGCACCATTGTGTTCCAAATCAAGACCCTCTTGATGCAAGTAAACCATTTCATTGACAAAACGTTGCCAATCCAAAGCACCTTGCGTGGCAATAGCGAAATCGTTTGACATGGCAAGGGCAATACCATTGCCACCGCTATTAGAAGTGGTAATGTCTTTTGGTGTAATGAACGAAGTGGAACTAAACAAGGAAATCTTTTCTTCCAAAGTTTTCAAGTAGCCATCCATCGTTTGAGGTTCGGGGAAGTCCAACACCTTGGCATCTTGCTTGCCATTCGTGTTGTCACTTGAAAGATTGATAATAAGTGTGCTTGAATCGCGTTTGAAAGAGTCTGTGTCCATTTCCCCTGTGAACACCAAAGCAAACGTGCCGAAACGCTTTAAGGCAATGTCTTGAATGTTTGCCATAAGTTCCCACATTTCAATGGTACTCTCGGCATATTCCCAAGCCACCTTGCCACGCTTGTGCAACAAAGGACAACGGCTAAAGCCGTGTTTTTCCACTTGAAACTCCCAACCGTTTGTGCTTTGAATGCTTCTATAGTGGTTTCTATTGTCGTAAGTGTCTATAACAATATTATCGTCAACTTGATAAACAAGGGAACGTGAAATTTCAATTCCATATTCATCATAGTTTGGCACAATTTGATAGCCGTCTTCGTAAGAATATGTTGTAATGTTGTATTTCTCCGTTTCTTTGTCGAAACTGAACAACAAACCACAATTACCAAGTTGCTTGCAAATGTTTATGGCTTGGTATTTGTCCCATTCGCATTCGCGCCACAACCATTCTTGCTTTATTTCGCTGAACACTTGCCTTTCACCATCATCTGGCGTTTCATTGCAAAGATTAAACTCCAAAGGATTTGCCGTCAAATTACGAACATGGGCAGAATGTATCAATTTTTGAAATGAAGCCGTTTGTGTCAATTCCATCATCCCGCTCGGCAATTCACAACCATCAAGAACAATCTTGATATGAGGTATTGTCTTGTTCATAATGATATGATGCAAGTCAGGGCGATACTCCGTAATGTACGTATCTTGCGAAATAGGTCTTAGTTCAAGACTCGCGAAGCCCGTGTCGAGCAAGTCATTGTTAAGGATTGTGCCTTTTTCATAGCCATGCCCAATCATTTGACCGCCGCGCGTAAAGGGCTTCATTTGCATCAACCGCGTTGGGTCGGCCAAGAACCATTTAATATCTTTTTGTCGTATCATATCAAACTAATTGCGTTTAATATATCAGTTGCATTTCTTATCTTTTTCACACGTTGTACGCGCGTGTCTACATTCATTTCATCTACATTCAAGAATGCCAACATGTCCGATGCTTCTATCTTTTTCTTCATGACACCGGCATCGTCACGTAACATACGATGGCAATCGTAAATCATGCCGCCACAAGCGAGAATAATATCATCGGTCAAGTCAGGTGACATTCCCTTTAACAAAGGCTTCATCTTGTCCTTGCCAATCATAGCCAAACGACCATTCGGCGTTTTGTAGAATTGGAATATCCTACTTTCAAACAATAAGTGCTTTAATATCGTTGTACCGCCTTCGCGTTTCATGTTCTTGTGGTTATAGTGCATGGTAGCCAATTTTGGGTCAAAGTGTATAAGGCCACTTTTAATCATTTCCATAGTCACATGGCCTGCTTCATCCTTAATTGTCTTAAACTGAGCCTTGCCACGATTGGACGTTGAACTTGCACCACTGAACAACATGGCCTTGGGGAAGCAATCGCGCAAGAAACCGAAACCTTGCACGTCAAGTATCATGTCACGTTCTTGTAAATTGTGCTTGTCACGAAAATCAATCGCCATAACAACGGCTTCCCTATTCGTGTTGTGCATCGAATACTTTATGTCGCGGCAAACGAAACCATAATGCGACCATTTTTCCCAATACATGAAAACAAGGTTGTCAAAGCCAGTGCTTGCCATATCCATTGTCATAAAACGCTTTTCAAGAACGCTGTCTTGTGGGACTTCGGCATTTCTGAACATGCGTTCAATATCAACGGAAGAAACTTGAACGTTGGCCAAGTCTTCTATCTTTTCATCATCTTCATCGTTAATCGAATAATTCCAATTAGCACTATAAGAGGACAACGCCGTGGATGAATTTGCAGCAAGACCACGATAAGACTTGTTCTTCGCCAACATCTTCTTGTTGTCGCGGACATCAAATGTATAGAAGACCATTGAAAGAATAAAATCTTCATACGACATGTCCGGGTCTACTTCCAACAAGGCATCTATGTGGTCTTTGCATTTCTCATAGACTTCTTTCTTTGTTCGGCCAAAATAAGTCTTTTCCAAGTCGCCCTCTTGCATGTTGAAATACATGACAACGCCATCCATAGACTTGTCCACGCTGCCATCGTCATTTATCCAACCGCCGCCATGTTCGCCTTTGCCACAAAGTTTTCTAAGGAAACATTCTCGTTCAGGGTTTTGTGCAAGGTAAATTTGAGCCTTTCCGCTTGAATCACTGCGAAGACGCGGCATAAACGCAGTAATTGTACGCCAATCAAACTTGTTGCATTCGTCAAAGATAAGTTTCTTGGCTTGCAAACCTTTGGCTATCTTATCAATGACTATAGGGCTTTCGTTGTCAAGTTGTTGGAATTTGATTTCGCTTCCGTTGTAAAGTTTCATACCCATATCCGTTTGGTTGCGGATAATCTCACCTATAGGGTCATGCGGTTGTTTCTTGACCGACCTGTCTATAAGCGGGTACATTTTCTTTAATGTGTCATTTACTTTGCCAGCGCCCCAGAAATCGCTTACGTTACGCATAAAGCAAACGATTTTGGCATTGTCGTTCATGGCAAGGTATTCAATAGGTGCGTAATACAACGCAACCGTATTGTGGGTAACAATGAAATCATGAGCACAATATACATGGTCTTTGTTAGAAACCATTATACATTGTGCTTCCATATCACCAATATATTCTATATTGACTATTCTTATATGGTCGTTTCTATATTCCCTATTCTTGTTCTTGTATTTTTCTAAGTTGGCATAATACCTTGACAAATGTTTCTTACTACTAAAAATGACATCGTTTGTCTGTATCGATATATCCCAACCCATACCGCTCTTGTATTTTTTGCGAGCGTCTTGCTTTGTACTTGCAACATAGCCAAGACTACGACAAAGTTCAACAAAATCATCTTTTAATTTCGCACTTGTCGTCGAGAATGAATATCTATTTTTTTCTTCTACATTCCCATCGCTATCCATTAAACCTTTTAACAAGTCCATGCGTTGCTCATAAGAAGCATGGTGATATTCTTGCGGTATAAACCTTTCGCGCGAATATGTTATTAAGCCAAGCGAAATTAGGGACTTTATTACCTTATCTACGTTGTCGTTTCTATAAACCCTATTCGTATAGTTTATATCATTATGCAAATTAAAGTTAGCATCGAGCCTTTGCGCAACTTTTTCAATAATATCGCTTTCATCATTGGATATTAGCAACGAACTTGTACTTTTACAGCCATCGCCAAGCCAAACACCAAGAACATAAGGGTCAATAGGTAATTGCTTTTCTTTCCCTTTATATGGCAAAGACACAGGTAGGTATATGGATTTACCCTTAGAAAGATATTCATCAAGCAGTTCTTTCGTTGTCTTAACGAAATAAGATTGCATGCCGTGATGGTAATTAAACACTTGCTTTTGCGTTCTTACCGTCCAAAGGTGTTCAAGTCCGCACCTTGTCGTGCGACCGTCCTCTGTGGTGATTCTATAAATAGGCTTAACACCTTGCGGATATATACCAATAACAAAAGACGGGTCGCTATTCAATGGTGAAAATAGTTCATCGCCTATTTTCAAATCACCCATATTTACCCACCCGTCAGTTGTAAGGATAGGCTCATCAATGGGCATTTCTTTGCCTCCTCCAGTATTGCCCGTGAAACAGACAATATCGGCATTGGAACGGATGGCATATTTTTGATTGCCATCTTCCAAAGGAGAAAGAACTATGTCTTTTTTACCGCGCCCCATTTATACCTTATTTTATATAGTAAAGAAATTTCTTGTCACAAAAATAAGTACAATATATTCGACAAAAACAACGCTTTATATTTTAATTGTATTTTATTTTCAAAAAATACAACAATGAACCTATGTGCAATTATTTGATAGTCTACTTAATTATACTTTTGTGCAAAACAAATTTTGTTTAATTAAATATAGGAGAAAACTATGACAAAAGAAGAGGTTTTGCAGAAAGCAAACGACTATTGTAACGAGAAAGGTTACACAAGTGAAACTCTGACCGATGAATTTAAGGACAAGTTCTCGGATTTCTTTGCGAAAAAGTACACGGAAACGAGCGCGGACGATGCCGACATGCTTGAAGATTTGCACTTCAACTTGAACACCGCTTTCAGTGCCACGTCAAAGGGTATTACATCAAAGCAGAAAGCATTTGAAACAAAGGAAAACGACTACAAACGTCAAATCGCAGAGTTGAACAACAAACTTGGCAAAAAGGTTGTTAAGCCCGAACCCGACGACCCGAAAATTCCAAAAGAATTGCAGGAGCAGTTGGACGAACTTAAACGTTTCAAGAACGAAGAAGCCAAAAAGGAAAAGTTCAAGAACATAATCGAAATTGCCAAGGAGGGAATACGACAAGACTTGCACAAGTCTTTTGAAACTTATGCCAAGGACTTTGAAGTTTCTCTCGACAAGGATGACAAGGAACAAGCCAAATCGCTTGTATCGCGTTTCCAAGAGATTTTCAAGGATAGCATCGGCGACATCAAGCCTCTTGCCCCGAAACAAATCCAAAAGCGTGATGAAGATTTCCTTGCTTCCATCCCCAAAGTGAAAGTTATTTAACCAACTAAACAAAAAATTATGCAGGTAACAAATTTAGCTTATTTCTACGAAGCATCGCGCAAGGTTCGCGGTGGTAAGTGGGTTTGGGTTAAAGATAGCAATGGTGAACCTCGCGGGAACGTCTTGCTTGGTGGCACTATTCTTAACCCGAATAAAGGTCTTGGCCACTTGTGGGCTGCACAGCTTGTTCAGTACACGCCTGGTCAAGGTTGCTTGATTTTCCGTTCTTTTGCAGCAAGTGCCGCTTCAACTGGAACGACCGTTAAAATTAAGGGCGATGGCTATAGTGATGCCCCCGAAGTTGGCATGTTGATTATGGTTGCCCCCCAAACCGCAGCAACGACAGGCCAATCTGCAAAGATTACCGCTTGTGTTTACGACAAGGAAAAGGAAGAATTTGTCGTTACCGTTGACACGGCATTAACTTTGTCTGAAAACGCTATTCTCGTTGAAGCAAGCGGCAATGCGGCATCCGCAACAGCAAGGGTTCTCGTTCCGAAGCCCAACACGTTTATTGAAGCAGACCGCGACTTGCTGCCAACCGATGGCTATGGCATTGAGAGCGCAAACTATTCAATTAGTACGGTTTACAACAAGCAAGCGTGGATTGCTCGTATGCAGCCGCTTCCCAATTATGTGCTTGCCTACAATCGTTCTCTTATTGATGGTATTTTCTGGATTTAATTAAAGGAGGAAAAGATTATGGCAAACGCATATAAAATCTATTTCAATCCCGATGAGGCTATTGAAAAACTCTATCAAAAGGGATTTATCGGTGGCACGAACCAAGGCTTCTTGCAGACCTTGATTAACAACGCCATTGAAATTGAAGAAAATGCTTTCTTCTGGCAAGAGCATTTCCGCGTTGAAGGCAGTGAATACGACATTGACATTGCCGATTTGAAGAAGAACCCCGCTTGGACGGTTCGTCAGAAAATCAATCGCGCCGTTCCTATGGCCGATGCAATGGCCCCGCTTAGTGAAACGATGCAGCTTGACGGAGAAGGCTTTGAAGAAAAGACCGGTTCTATCTACCAATATGGTAAGGGTCTGTTTGAAACTTCGATGTCTAAACTTGAATTGGCCGCTCGCCTTCGTGAGCTTGGCTCGGATGAAAACCTTGTAACCGGTTTTGTTCGTGGCGTTGCCGACTTGGTTAAGTCACACAACCTCACCGTTTCCAATATGGCCGCAATGACACTTAGCCGTGGCGGTCAGTATGGCAACACGATTAACCTTGGTACGGTTTCCGAACCGAAGACCACGCAAGGATTTAGCGGTGTCGTTACGAGTCAGAGTGCTTACATTCCGCAGGCTAACTTCAAGACCGCTGGACAGTACGTTTGGACTAACGCAAGTGCTGATATTCCAGAACAGATGCGCAAGATTGAATCCGACTTCAAAGAAGCCAACTTCATCCCCGACAGCACACCGTTTGAATGGGATATTCCTTGGAATACGGTCGTAAACGTTCTTTTGAAGAACGCTGCCTTTATTAAGGAAGTAAACCGCTACATTGCCCTTTATGGTTCTGACAAGGTTGTTGTTGTTACCAACGGCACTTCTTCGACCGATGTTCAGTCCATTACTTGGGAACAGTTGGTTGAATACTCACGTTCACCAATCAGCAAGATTTCGCCTATTCGCATTGTTCGCGAGCAGCAGACCGTACAAGGCATTACCACCTATCATACTGTTAAGGGTTGGAAGGAAGGCGTTGCCGTTCTTCGTCCGCTTGGATATGCCGGTGTTCTTGTTCATGCAAAGACGGCTGACGTTCAGTTGATGCAGTCCGGTGAAGTGAATAATGGCATTCAATTCTCGATTGCCAAGATTCAGAACTTCCTCTATGTGATTAACAAGATTACGCCCAATGGCATGTTGAAATCCTACCATACGGACGTTATCGGTCGTTACGCCACCGTGCTTGACGAAGCCCCGTATCACGTAGTTGTTGACACGACCACGGCTGACTCTTAAAGAATGTTTGTACGTTGAGGTTTTAGGTTTATAATTGTAGGAAAGATGACGGTATTAGAATGGTTAAAGGCTTCCACGCGATATTCCTTTGAAGAACAAAACTTCATAAAGATTGCACGTGACAGGGGGTGTGACCCCGAAGATGAAGTATATGACGAAAGTGTTGTCACGAAACGTCAAAGGGAACTTATGACGGCTGACATCATCTTCACCGCCGTATTACTAAGCCCATCTAATACCTCATCTTTATCTCAATCGCACAATGGCTACCAAAAGACCATTGGGCAAGAACAAGACTTTTACCAAGACGATAAAATCAAATATGCAATACGCATATATAACAAATATGAAGATGATAGAGGTGACACGTTAGCGGAGTTGTCTGACAAAAAGAAAATCAAATTCGTTCCCATCGTTGATGTTGTTAGGTTATGATACGTGACGAAATACTTGAATATCCATATCGCGGAACTATCACGAGGATTATACCCGGTGAAGGGCGTGAAAAAGACAACCAACGTATTATCTACGAAGGTGTCATGGATGAGCACATGGTCGAAAAAGAAATAGGCCGTACCTTGCAAACTTCAAGTTATATCATTTCGATACCATTGACAAAAAACGCAAGCGGTGGTTGGATTGTTCCAATAAAGGGCGATGAGATTTCTTTGGTACGTTATGGTGAAGCGTTCACCTTGACGGTTGACAATGCCGAACCATCCCAAATAGGAGGTGTAAGTATTTACGCAACAAGAAAAGATTGGTAAACGACTATGGCTACAAAGACGCGGGTAAAGTTTGAAACGGGTAAGTTTAAGAGAGAATTATTTAAGAATCTCGTTGAAGACCAAACCCATCGTCTTGTAAATTACGCGATGGAAGAAATAAAGAACATAGGAAACCAAATACAAACCTACAATAGTAGAAACCACATGGACGATACTGGCAATTTGCTCGATAGTCTTTGTTGGGGCGTTTCGTATAATGGCAAACTTGTTGATTATGGATTTTATCGTGACAAGCAAGCAAGCCGTGAATCTTGGTTACATGCCTTTTCCGAAAGAGCCGTGGCCGTCAATGGTCGTGACCTTGCCGAAGAATACATACAAAAGTATGGGGCATCGTACACCAATGGCTGGAAAATCTTTTGGGGCATTCTTGCTCCCTATTGGGGTTATTGGGAAAAAGGCTTTACAATGAAAAGAAAGGGAACGCCGGTGGGCTTTTATAAATTTGCCGTTATGACACAACGTTATGATGCCATTAAAAGAGTCCTAACGCCCCCTATGACAAAGCGACTTCACATCGGTGTCAACAAATACGATTCCGCTACATTAAGTAAACCTTATAATTGATTGAACTATGGTAGAAGAATCACGCTTAAAGATATACGATTATTTATACAACATCTTTTATGGTGTTGTCACGAAGAACGTGTATGCAATGAGCGAACCGCAAGAACTCACGAAATCGGATGCCAAGGATGGCTTTATTGTAATCCGTGTTGGCGACTTGTTCGATGAAAGTGAATTTAGCGGACAAACCTATGGGTGGGCACGTTGTTACGTTGAGGCTTATATTCCTGCCGTTTCTCGTTTCCGTCTTGACTACGACAAATACCAAGAGTATGAAGATGGCATTAACGCCATTATCAAGTTGGCAAGCGAAGATAGCCAAGGGACATACCACATTCAAGAAGGCAGTGTCCTTTCGATGGACGGTGTGGAAACAACAAACGCGGGCAACCCATACTTTAGTTTCATCAAATCCTTTATCGTCAACATAGAAACAAACGATTAAACAAAACAAAAAGAAAGGAATAAATCATGAAGAAAACGACTTTGAAACCCATTGCTTTGGGTTATCGCGATGTAGGTGCAAGTGGTGATTACACCCCGTTTATGGGCGTTCTGAAAGGTCTTACCATTGGTCAGGACGAACCCGACTCCACTGAAGTAGAGGCCGAGTTTTATGACTCTCCCTTTGACATTCAGTATGACGGCCAGCCTGTGACCTTTACCTTTGAATTGGCCAACTATGACCTTGCCGAACTTCCCGCTATCTTTGGCGGTACTTATGACGCTGCAACGGACAGTTACGATGCCGCTCCGAGCGCATACACTTCCGAGCATGAATGGAAGTTGGATTTCCAGCGCGGAAACGCTTCATTGGTAATCTTCAAGGGTCTTACCGTTGGTACGATTAAGAAAGACGAGGATGGTGCTCTGAACTACTCAGTAACCATCACTTCGCTTGTTTACACTGACACGAACAACGTTGACCACTTGTATAAGATTGTAGGCGGTTCAACGGCACAGTTCACCGCAGTTACCAATCCTACTGGCAATCCTAAGACCAAGGGTTACTTTGAAAGCGATGGCACGAATTACCGCTTGACTTGGGACACCACCGTTGTTGAAGGAAAGACCTATTACACAAAGAACTAAATCTTTTGTTTTCGTGAACCGTGGGGGTGCGTTGTTTGGGGTGTCCCCAATAGCGTGCCCCCATTTGTTTTGCGAAGACAATAAATCATTAACGTTTACGAAGACAAAGACATGAAGAAAAAAAAGTTGGACAACGAAGTGCGAAACGAAGAATTGCAAGATTTTTCAATAGAAGTCAAAAGTGACATTCTTGACATTATCAACGATTCTCCGTCTTTGGTCAAATTGGGCGAAAAGGAATATCGTGTAAAAGGTATGCGATATTATTCTTTGTATAGGATTTGTCGCCTTGTAATGGAAATGCGCAAAGCCGATGAAACGCTTGATACTGACCAAAAGATAATAACCGCCTTATGCACCGACTTGGATGCCATGTGTGAGATAATGGCCATTGTATTGTGCAACCACAAGTTCACACCTTGTGATGATGCCGATGAAAGGAACGATAGGCTTATAAGGGAAATGAAAATAGAAATAATGAACGCTACGTTTGATACGAACCAATGGGCGGCTATCATACTTGGTGCAATAAAATCCATTGACCTGTCAGGTTTTTTTTTACTCAAAAAATCGGTGAGTACGCTTACGGATTCACTTCTGACTCGGAAGAAGAAATCAATGGAGATAGCATCACAGTTTATGGAAGCACAATCATTGCGGACGCAGCCGACTTCCTAAGAGCCTTTCCACAATATACGTTGGACGATTACCTATATAGGTTAAGTTGCGCAAGAATACAATTTATGGCCATTGATAATACACATACGAAATACTTGCATGGTGCAGACAAAAAGGCTTGGGGCAACTACAAAGATGCCATTGAATCGCAAAACAAGTTGGAAAACTTCATGGGTGGCCTTGGCTTGCCACAACTAAAAGAGGGCGAAGAATACGAAGTCCCAATAAGAAAGAACGACAAGAAAAAGAATAACCATTAAACGAGATACATATCATGCCAGAAGCAGTAGTTATAACCGGTAAACTTGATAGCGAAGAACTATTGAAGTCGATAGACAACCTTGTCGACGCGGTGTCGAATAAAGTCCAAGAAATGTCCGCTAAATTTGAGGGGGCAATGGGGATAATGAAATCCTCTATGAAGGACTTTGCTGTAACGCAAAAAGTTTCAGTAGATTTAATGAAAGATGCTTGGCGTGATATGTCAAGTGCCTTTGATGCTATGGTTAAAGCGCAAGAAACCACAAAGGAAAGTAGCAGCAAAGGGAAAGACCCGAACACGGTTGAAGGCTTAAAAGAAATCATTGCTTTAGAAGAACAACGTAGAAACAAAATGGAACTTGGCACTAATGAATTGCGCCAACAAAATAAAGTCATATCGGACCAACGTGCGTTGCTCAAAGAAGAGTTAATGACGGAAGAAGAACTAATAAAAAAGATAGAAAAAGAAGAACAAGCCAAGAAAAGAGCCGCAGAAGTAAGGCTAAAACAAGCCAAATCAAAAGACCAAAGCGACCTTGAATGGGCAAAAAGTCTATCTGAATATACTTTGCCGCAAGCGGAAAAAAAGTTAAGTGAATTGGAGGCGGTGCGGCAACGCATGTTTAGCAGTGGACTTTTTAACAGGAACGAAATACAAAAAGTTACAAGAGATATTGACAGGCTAACTGAAAAAATCAACAAACTCAAAGCAAAAGGCAATACTCCTATATTGACGATGCAAAGCGTTACGGGTATGCCCGAAAGAACCTTGGAAGAAATATCTCGAAAAATGCAAGCGATTGCTCAACTGCGTAGTACATTGAACTATAAAACACAAGCAAATGACATCACGGAACTTAACAAAAAATACGCTGAATTGGCTGGATTGTCCAACCAAATAATGGGGAAAAACGCGCAGCTTTCAAACTCAAACAACGCTCTTGCTCGTTCTTTCGGCTATATTCGCAATCGTATTGTCTATGCCTTTACGCTCGGTGCTGTAATTAACTTCACAAAAAGTCTGTATAATGTTCGTGCTGAATACGAAATGCTTGACCGTTCTATTGGTATTCTTATCGGCGACATGGAACGTGGCACGCAGATATTCAACGAATTAAATGAAATGGCACTCAAATCGCCGTTTACTTTGATTGAATTAGGCACTGCCGCCAAGCAATTAACGGCTTATAACTTTGCAGCCGATGAAGTTGTTGACGTTACAAGACGGTTGGCTGATATTAGTGCCGCTCTTGGTGTTCCAATGGAACGCTTGACGTATAACCTTGGTCAGATTAAAGCACAAGGTGTATTGAATGCACGTGACGCGCGTGACTTTGCAAATGCTGGCTTTGCCATTGTACCGATGTTGGCGCAATTATACAATACACAAAAAACCTTTGGTGACGAGTTGGTTACAACAGGTAAGGTGTATGATATGATGTCAAAGAAAATGGTAACATATAGCGATGTGCTGAAAGTTATATACAAAGCAACGGATGAAGGCGGTAAATTCTTTGATTTCCAAGCAAAACAAGCTGACACGTTAAGGGTGCAACTTGCCAACCTTACTTTGGCTTTCAACAACATGCTAAATGAAATAGGTAGTGAACACCAATCTGCGTTGGCCGCTCCAATTAAGGGCTTAAAACTATTATATCAAAATTGGCGTGAAGTATGGAAGGCCATAAAGATGGTGATTGCAATCATTGGCGCATATAAAGCCGCAGCCGTGCTTTCAAGAATACCTGCCATGCTCGCATATATAAGGGATTGGGCTTCTTTGGCCATAAACATTACACGCGCAAAGGACGCTATGTCCTTGTTTAACTTAACAACCAAGGCAAATCCTATTGGTTTGGTCGCAAGTGCGCTTGCTGCTGTTATTGGCTATTTTGTTTTATTTAAGGACAACGTAGAAGAAGTGAGCGCCGAGGTCGAAATGTTCGGTGAAAGCGGAGCAAAAACACTCTCAAAAATAGAAACCCTTAGAACCATCTTAAAAGGCACTAACACAACAAGTTCTACTTACAAGAAAACACTTTCTGAACTTAGCACCATTACAAACGAATATGGTGTTATACTTGACGTTGAAAAAGCGAAACATGACGACGTTAATCGTGCTATAGAACAAACTATTCAACTTGTAAAGGAAGAAAGTGCAGAAAGACAAAGGGCAAATCAAATAGCAAAAGGTGAAGAAAGTTATCAATCATCATTAGAAGCTGCTAAAAACAAATTATACAAAGGCTTAAAAGAAGCAAGACAAGATACGAACAAACCTCATTGGTTTACCGCCATTGATGAAGTTCAAGACAATGCGGAAGCCTTGGCTGAAATCATACCAAGTATAGTGCAACAAAACATTAGTTTGATTGCGGGGAAAACAAATGAAGAATATGAAAAAGGTTTAGAAAATATGTTTTCTCTCATTCAAGATAGAATGCGTGCAATAGGCATCAGCGAAGAAGCCGTTTCAAAAGAATGGTTGCGCGTTACTTTGACTGGACGTACTAATATCATAGATGAATATATAAGAAGTGTCGCTCATGCCGCCAACGAACAAAGCAACTTTAATGAAAAAGTACAATCAAACTACGAAGTATCAAAAAAGGCCACCGAAGCCACAATGACATGGAAAGAAAAGTTGGACGCACAAACACGAGCATTGATGCAAAATGCCAATGATGCTACAACTCTATATAATGAAGTCAAAAAAATTGTTGACCTTGCACAAAAAAAATACAACCTACAAATAGACTTAAAACTCGCAGCCGAGCAACCACCAAAATGGATGCTTGACATGAAAGAGGGCGAATTGTCAAAATGGGCTGCTCGTTTCGCAGCACTATCTTCACAAGGGCTTAAAGTAAAAGGCCATGAAGAAGATGAAGAATTTACGTCTTTAAGAGCCATCCAATACGCCTCGGCTGCAAGAATAAAAGAAGATGAACGCATAAGGAAAGAACGCGCAAAAGAAGACAAATCTAAAGACAAGTCTAAAAAGCAAAACGATGTTCTATTGGATTCAATGAATCGTGAGATTTCTTTGGTAAAAAAATTGCAAGGCGAATATGATAAGTTGACAAAGGCAGGAATGAACACCACGGAAGCCTTGGAACTTGTGCAAAACACCTTTGGTGGGACTATTGAAGAAATAAACAAGGTATTCAAAAAGTATGGATTGCCCGAAATAGACCTTTCCATTATTAAAGGGAAAGACCCTAACGCTACACTCGCTTTCTTTGAAAAACTTAGAAACGAACTTGAAAGCAAAGGACTTTCAAATTTGAAGCGCATTAACGCTTTAGATGCCATAATTAGCGAATTGAGGGTTTCTGCCAAGACATACAACCTTGACATGATAACCAAAGGTCTTAACAATGAACTTAGCAAGTTGAAGGAAGAATATGAATTGGGCGTTGAGTTGGATGCCAACCCCGAACTTGGTGACATGTTCACGGAAATCTTTGGTGTTGATACAACGACCATTCCACGTTCATTCTCCGAAGCCTATGATAAGGCCAATGACATTGCCAAAAAGAAACTTGAAGAATTAAAGGTTGATGTAAAGGGCTTTGATTTAATGAGCACCATGATTCAAGGCGGCGAAGATGGCAAATGGAAAAACCTTGAAATAGATAGTAAGGTTGTTCAAGATTTGCTTAAATGGCAAAACACGTTCCGTGACATGTTCAAAAAGAACATGGAAGAAACGGAAAAGATGTTGGATGATTACGTTAAGAAATATGGGGATTATTCCGACAAAGTTGCCGAAATAGAAGCCGATAGGCTTGTTCGTATTAAGAAATTAAACGAAGCATACTATTCGCGCGAATTGCGTGAACGACCTGAATACTTTGCAAAATTGAATGCCATTGAACAAGGTTCACAACGAGAAAAGGGACAAGCAATGTTCGATGAATTTAAGAACTCGCAATTATACGTTGCGATGTTTGAGAACCTTGAATACGTTTCAACTTCAACCCTTGAAGCCATACGCTCAAAATTGGAAGACTTAAAGAATGAAATGGGGACTTTATCTCCAGAGCAATTAAAACAAGTCACACAACAATTCCAAAAGATAGATAGCGAACTGATAAAAAGAAATCCCTTTAAGGGACTTATAAAGAACGTAAAAGACTATTCTAAGGCCGTAGGGAAACAAGGAAAGCAAGCACAAATTGACTTCAAGAACGCCCAAGATAATTATGATGCGCAATTAAAGATTGTTGCAAGTTTGAAAGAACGCCTTGAAAATGAGAAGCGTAGTAATAACGTAAACAAAGCCACGAAAATGGCTTTAGAAGCGCAAATAGTTGCCGAAGATGAAAAGTTGAAAAAACTAAAAGAAGAATTGCTTGTCGCACAAGAATTAAACCAAAAATACGACCTTATGCGACAAATCTTTGGTGAACAAGCACAAGCCATAGCAAAGGTTGTCCAAACGATTTCAAGCAACCTTCAAAGCCTTGGCGAATTGCGTGACACATTGCATGACATGTTCGGTGTTGATTTAGGCAATGAATTAAATGCCGTGATTGACGATTTAGGCATGGTCGGCGATGGAATGAACCAAATCGTATCTTCTGCTCAAAGCGGCAATGTTGTTGGTGTTGTCACCGGAACAATTAAGACCATAGGCGGTGTTGGAGATGCAATAGCAAGTATCTTTGGTGATGGTGCTGCAAGAACAAGGCGTATAAATAGAGAAATCAACAATTCAAGAGAAACGGTAAGACAACTAAATCTTGCTTACCAAGACCTTGAACGCGCAGTTGAAAAGTCTTTGGGTACGGCTGAAACGGAAGCCAGACGCGCTGCAATAGCAAACAAAGAAGCCGAATTATCCGAAATAGAACGCCAAATAGCGTTGGAGCAATCAAAACGCTCTAAAGACCGCGATGAAGATGCCATCAAGCAAATGCAAGAAACGGCGCAGAGCCTACGGCATGAAATCGAAGACTTAAAAGAAGATGTCGTAAACAACTTGTGGGGTAGTGATGTTAAAAGTGCCGCAGAATCTTTCGTGGACACTTGGGTGCAAGCATGGAAGGCTGGCGAAACCACCTTGGATGCCATTCAAGAAAAAATGGAAGAAATGGTCGCTAATCTCGTTAAGAAGGCAATGACAAGCAAAATAGTTGAACAGTTGCTAAAACCGCTTTATACGGAACTTGATTCTTTCACACAAGAAAGTAGTGCAGGTGGCGTTTCATTAACCTTTGACGAATTAAGACAACTCGCACAACACGCAGGCATTACGGCTGGCAACATAAACACCGCTTTAGGCGAATTTTATGGAAATCTTGAAAACCTTGGAATAATGATGCAAGGAAGTGGTGCAAATCAAGAACTTAGCGCATTGCAACAAGGGATTCAGGGAGTCACCGAAGTAACGGCAAACGCCTTGGAAGCCTACATGAATGGCGTAAGCCAACAAGTTTATTATCAAAGTGACGTTTTAACGCAAATACGTGATGCTATGATAAACTTCAACATGGACGTGCAAGTTGGCACAATGAGCCAAATACTTTTGCAGCTACAATCTTCTTACACCGTTCAAATGTCAATACAAGGCATTTTGGAAGGCGTACTTAACCCATCTGGCCGTGCATTTAATGTAGAATTAGTAAGTTAATATATTATGGACGTTTTAACAAGATATTATAAAGAATCTTTACTTGACAACCTTTGCCAAGAATATAAAGGCTTATGGCAAAGCGCACATGATGATAAGGAAAAGTTGATGAAACTTTGTTTGCGACAGCAAGCCATACCACATGTGGCAACCTACGCATACCAAAGGAAAGGCATAACAAAGAAAATGGCCTTGGAGGAATTTGGCGCATATATAAATGGATATACAATTCATGATGCCGATGACGTAAAAGGCTACACTTATGGATTGTATGTTGATTACGACTATGACAACGACCTAATTGTAGATAAGGACGTGGTTCACATCATGTGGACGGTTGGTGCAAGCGTTGTTGTCCCAATAACGAAATGCCCAATTATATATATAAGCAATCATAGTAACGTGCATGTTGTTTGCGAAGGCTATAATCATGTTAAAATCTATTTGTTTGACCAAAGCAAGGTTACTTTGGAAGACGTAGACCAAGAAAGCCAAGTCACTATCTACAAATATAGCGACAAAGCAAAAGTGGAACAAGGTAAGTTTTGCCTTAGTTATAAAATTAAAACATTTGACAAAGAACTAAAACTATAAAGCGATGAAACCGGTATATCAAGTCAAGAACACAGAAAGCGGAACGTACCAAAACATTGAAACAATGTTCCCAGGCGTAGCCATCTTAAAGGTGGATGGAATGTTGGAACGTGGTGAACCTGTCAATATCTATTCCGCCCAATGGGTAAATAGCCAAGAAGAAGATTTCCTTATTACCACGCGCGACATTTATGACAATCCCGTTGTGATAAGAAAGAATGTGGATATTGAAGTTACGTTTATTGTAAAGCAAAAGTACGCAAGTTCAACGATTGATGTAATGACAACGCATGACAACTTCGTGGACTACATGACAAGCAGTGACGTATTGATAAAAAGTTCTTATATGAACAACAAATACGTTCATTGTGTTTGCTTGAAGGAATATAAGCCGACAAATGTTAGGTTGCAAAGAACAATAAATGATAATGGCAGAAGAATAGATAATTCCTATGTCATTGGCACAATAACCTTGCACACGTTGGATTCTCCTAAGACATAGAGGCTCTTTTACTACTTTCTTGTTTTCATACACAAACAAAGTTGAACGCCACCGTCCGGGAGGATAGTGGCGTTTCCATTGTTCAAAATTTTGGCAGAAATTCAGAACTTAAACAACCTTTTGTACCAAGGCAGGGTTTCGTAGTATTCGTTGTTGGCCTTTTCAAACGACAATTCATTTTTCAATGCTTCGTTTTCTTCTTCAAGACGATGTATAATGGTGTTCAACCTTATTTTTTCGTCAAGCAAGACTTCGATGCTCTTGTTCAAGTCCCTAATTTGTCCGTTCTTTTTCACCATCATGCGCCTGACACCATCAATTTGCGTTTTCAATTTGACAATTTCATTCACCAAAGAAGCATTGCTTTGTTTCGACACATTCTTTTTTTCATCCATAGCAATTTGTTTTGTTTTATTAGAAATCGGGTTTGTTGTATTCATCTAAATCGGGCGTTTCGCTTGAATTTTCTTGCGATTCCTTAATCATTCTGTTTTCAAGTTTCAAGGTGTTTCTTGGAAATGAAAACAAATTAAGCGTTTGGCCTATCACGCTATATCCTTCAACAACTTTTTCGTGTTCAATGGCGTATGGAAGCACTTCTCCTTTTATTTCAACGAGCATCCCCTTGTTAAAATGCTTGTTGATGTAATTCACAAGGCCAGGTTTGAAGATGCACTTCCATGAAAGGTACTTGCTTTCCACTACCTCACCATTTGACTTGTGGTAGCCTTTCTTGAACTCTGAGACGAACACCAAGCAACCGCCATTGTTTGGCAGGTATTTGATACTATCTATAAATCCTATTACGCTATAACTTGCCATAACTTTTGATTTAAGCGTGTTTTCGTGCGTTCTAAGGCGTTTTTATTCTTTATTGGTACTTTCATATACCTTTATCAACTCATCGGCGTAGAAACGAATTTTTCTTAGGTCGTCCAACGCTTGCCCTTTATGCTTGTATCGCATGGCATATTTGAGCATGTTCCCCGCGCAAAAGCCTTCAAATGCTTCTTGCCCATAAAACGCCTTGATAACATCAAAACATTCGATTCCACCTTGGTTGTAGTGTTGCGGATGGTTTACGTTGTCCTTTTTAGCTTGCTCTTTTGTGCTTGTCAATTCTTGTGTCGGTGCTATATCGCAAGGGCAAGGTTCTTCAACCACACCAATCGTGGAATTGGTATTAGAATTATCCCAATTAGTAGAAAATGCAAGTTTTTCTTTCATTTCTTCTATCTTCTTGTCGTATGCCTTAATATCGACCTTTTTATCTTTTATCTTGGCGTGTTCTACTTCATCGCGCAACATGCCATTCATGGCTTCTTCAAACTCTTCGTTTTCAAAATTATCGTCTATTACGCCCATTTTATTGTTCTTTTTATTCCTTTGTAGCACAAGAATGCGCAAACAAGGACGTTGGTTATTGATATTATGTAATATATTTCGTTTTCAAATTCATGCGTTAGGAAATAGGACTTTTCGTATAATGATATGGCAAGGTAGGCGCAAGCGAGTTTGTTGTAGATGCAAGTTTGGATTGCGATTGAAAGAATGCTTACTACGATGATAGTGGGCAGTTCATATTCAAAACACTTCGCTATGCTCCAAGATATTGGCTTGTTAAGATATATTCCATCTTGAAACTCTATGTAATCGCTCGTTGCCAATGCGTTGATATTTTCAATGTATGATATACAAACAATTAAGCACATCAAGAAAGGAATTGTCTTGCCAATTTGAATTAGTAGTAGTCTTGTTCGATTGACTACATTCCTTTTCATTTCTTGCGTAACTTTATCTTAAAGTTGGCGGCATTATCTCGATACATTTGCGCCGGTGCTTTTGGCACACTCTTTCGCTTTAACACTCGCGTCTTGTCTTTCTTTTGTATCAACCTCGACGCAAGCGTCATTTTTATCTTGCCCTTTGACCTACCGCCACGCCTAACCTTGCTTGCCA
>Ga0256405_10004057_pt1 | contig 28428 bp, 20 predicted proteins | sample RumenRJG_02DNA_FD_189096 | JGI IMG/M metagenome (GOLD analysis project Ga0256405, IMG submission 189096) | Bovine rumen microbial communities from Lethbridge, Alberta, Canada - RJG_02 | ecosystem: Host-associated > Mammals > Digestive system > Stomach > Rumen | place: Canada: Alberta... | reverse complement strand
ATTGTCAGTATGTTTCACATCACTAATCGAAGCTCTAGATAAAGCATGTCTACCGCCAGTTTCTAAGGCACCCTGCGCCAACTGCTCGGGCAGGGAACCTTATTTTTTGAGCGACAGTTGCTCGGGCACTATATAGATAAACATTAATCCCCGATTTTTATTTATCTGTTACCTCTGTTACCTCCTTTTTAAATTCTTTGCGCTTCAGCAACTCCTCAATTACTTTCTTCTTATCGGAGCTTTCTTCAATAATTGACAAAAGTGAACTGAGCCCATCCAGCATCTTATACTTAAAGCGATCTTTTGCTGATTGTGCTGTTAATGCAGAGATCTGATTAGATAAACATTCGTTCTTTTTTAACAAATCATTGTTTTGCTCCTGATACTTTGCAATCACCTGTTCTAATTCAGATATCTTATCCAAGGCGGAATCTACCTGACTGGCCATCTCCTCTTCAGCTTTTTTATGCTCATCAAGCAACTTGAGGATCATTGCATTCAAGGAGTTAATCTTCAGTTCATCTTCCTTGATTGTAAGACAGACTGCGTGACGAGCAAGCTCATTGCTTAAGAGCCTGATTGTGTCATCGGGAAGCTTCTGTTTTAGAACTTTTGTTATCTCGTCCTTAGAGAATAACGTATCTAATTCAGATATTTTTCTCTGAAGCGTCCTAAAAGAACCTCGCCCCAAAGCTTCACGCAATATTCTTGCAGATGGCTTAACACCTGTACTTCTGATTTTAAAGTAGGCTTCTTTTATTTCGTCAGCAGTAAGAGGTTTTCCTCTTTCAGGAGGTAATGATGGTAACGGATACCTGTTACCATTGAGGTAACAGCCATTTTCCGCCATTTTAGAAGCTGTTAATGCTGAATTATTGTTACCATCTGTTACCTCCTTGTTATCATTTCTGCTCATCACTAACCTCCGGGGCGTTGTGTTTTCTACGTGAGGCTCTGTGGGAGTTACCTTCTAGATTGATATGTAAACATTTAGATGAAATACGGTCGATAACAGCATCTGCTGCTTCTTTTGAACCTCCCATAAGGGACATCCATTTAGAAGGCTTAAGCTGGGATACCAGAATAAGACCACAACGATTATTCTCCCTGCATAACTGCACCAATTCTTTGAATACAAATGATTCACCGTCTTTTGCACTTCCAATGCAAATATCATCTAGCAAAAGTAATTGGTTTGATGCATACGAGGATTTCCTTTTCTCATATATTTCAGGGGAACCTGTCTGCTGCGCACTTAACAGGTCTAAGATGCATAGACTGTAATCAATGCATTTTGCCTTTAACCCTTTTCTACATGCCGAATCAACAATAGCTGAAGCTAGGTCTGTCTTCCCGCAACCACATTTTCCGGTGATAAGGATCAGTTCTCCCTCAGTAATCCAGTTGCACGACATCATGTAGTCAATCTGGTTACGACTGAGGTTATAGCTGGCTTTCCTGTCTATAATCACTTCCTGGGTGGCAGATGAATGAAGCTGAGCTTTTTTTAATCTGCTCTGGTAACGGGTGTTCATCCTTTTTACAACTTCATGGTATAAAAGCTCATATAGCTGATCGTTAAATCCAAGTTCAATGAATTCCTTCGATGAACTTATATCAACGAGGGCATCAGCCATTCCTGAAAGATGCAGCTGTTTTAAAAGCTTAAAGTTGTCATCAATAGAGTGAGATGAGCCTGATGCAAGAGGCAATTTGTTATGATTAAAATACGTCATCGAAATACTCCTCGCCTCTTACAGAATCTTCATTATCGTTGTTTATGGATAAGACCTCTGATTTACATCTATCTGGGTCAGCTGAATTACCTTCATGTTTGAGGTTTTCAAAAAAATTGGGACCAAACAATTTAACCCTGCAGTATGTATCGTAGGCAACCGTGAGCTGGCCCACGATATCAACCTTGTTCTTTCTCTGCAGGACGTCTCGACAGGCAATATCCAGACACTCCAGATTATTTGGAAATTTATCGTAAAGGTGGTAGATGGAGTTGCAGATCCTAGTTGCGACCTGTTTTGACTGAGAAGTACTTTCATAAACCCAGTCAATTAGATGTAAAATATTCTCTGTTGGACCTTTAAGCTTGGAAAATTCCTCTATAAACCATTCTCTCGGTCTAGAGGTTATTTTTTCTATTTCAGTTTTGAATTTTTCTGCTTTATGATGGTTTCCAGGGGGAATGCTGTTCTTATCTAATTCATATTCGACTATTCCGACCAGTGTCTTATCATGCCTTAGATAAATCTGCTTCCCCATCTTATTTTCAATCAATATTGTTTTGCCTATATTCTCTTTTCCTGCATAGTAATAGTTACGCTGGTAATTTACATACGCATCCTTGCGTACAACTGCGTAAGATATGTAATGAACAACAGGCTGAAATAGAGGTAGAGCTTTAAGGCAGGATGATTCATAACGATTAAAAACTTCAAGGCTGGATAATTGTCCATGATTTCTTGACATGGAATTGATCCTCAAAGTTTCTGCCTTAATTAGTTCATTTAAAGCCTCCAGATTGGCGGCATGGATTGTTTTGCTATAATCAGAGCCTTCAAAGAAATGCTTCTGAGCAAAACCGTTTGCTCTTTCATTACGACCTTTCCATTCCGGCTTTCTTGGAGGACAGAGGTCTGTCACCAAGTCAAATTCTTTTACTGTAAACTCTATTGAGGCTCTGAATCTGGTTCTGTTCTTTTGATTACCATGAATAACCAGCGCTGCATCATTGTCACAGCGAATAACTTCAGGAACTCCGCCAAAGGCATATAATGCATGAATAATGGCAGATGCCCAGCATATTCCACTGCCTGAAGGCATTGCCTCGGCATACAGCAGGCCGGAATATTTCAGAACTGCAGAAAAAATAACAGCCTGCTGCTCCTGATTGTTAGCATCCCAATATGTCAGCCTGTCGCCAATCGTATCTATTTCTACAACAGAACCAGGACCAAAATTATTATTAGGATTTGCCTGGTGTTTCAGTTGATCAAGTCCATTGCAGTGAAGGAACTCGGCATATCTGCGGCAAAATGTTCTCTCTGACATTATCCCTTCAGGTAAATCTCCTGTTACATAGTCGGGGATCATTTTTTTCAGATATAAAAACTCCCAGGCACTTTTTATGGTTGGCAGCATTTGCCCCCAATGACCTTTGGTTTGCAGGTACTTTCGTATCTCATCCCAATCAGGCTCAATAAAGTTAGCCTTTCTTGACTGGAGATTAAAAAGCTGTTTTAGATCCTCATCATCCATTTGCATTACAATCTCTGCAGAGCAGTTAGCTTCTTTGGCTATTTTTTTATATTTACCAATTGTTGAATGACTTAATCCCAGCCTCTTTCCAAGTTTGCGTTCGCCTAAAGTTGGCTCCTGAAAAGACAGTTTAAAGATGGATCGGATCTGATCCGGTGAAATAAAATTATCCATTAAATAATCCTTAAATTAACGCAACGAAATTGTTGCAAAGAGATATTAAATTGGATTCAAAATGGAAATATTGAGGAGAGAAAAAATTCAGAAAAATTTATATGCGGAAAAAATCTGCCTGAGGAGTTGTCTTAGTGCCTGCCCGAGTTTTGTTTATGGGTGCCCGCCTAACTGGCGGTAGACACTTGGGAAGACTACCTAAATTGGCAACTTCAAGATAAAAAAACACTAAAAAAAATAAATAACTTAATAAAAAGTATAGACCGTAATGGCTATGATTGTTTAGGGAAACCAGAAACTCTAACCGGAAATTTGTCTGGATTTTGGAGTGTCAGAATCGACAGTAAAAACAGAATAGTGTTCAGGATAGTCGATGAAACGATCGAGATTGCAGAATGTGGTATCCATTACGGAGATCATTAACCTTCCCTAACACTATAAGCACAACTAAGTTTAAGTCTATTCTCCACAAGGTGGTGGGATATAGCAATTGAGGCTAGTAAAAAAGTAAAGCTAACCCTCAGATTTTTCTATAAAATATCATTACATATTTAGTTAAATTTAATTCCTTTAGCAGCAATATCTGTAGATCTGTAGCTCCGGCTTTAGCAAACTTAAAACTGTAAGTTTTAAAGTAAACGGAATTGCGATACCTGCAGTTACTTCAACAGCATAAGCCACATCCTATATGTCATTAGTATTATTAAAAAATACGATAGAGTGAGCTTGAGCACTTTCATTATCTTTTACAGGGGCGCTTTGTTTGGCGATAACAGAGACATCAATACTCTTGTTAAAAACACCGTTATACTTTGACTTAAGGTGGCTCCTTATAGTTTTAACTTACATTTGGTTCAATTGATTTGCCTTTAGTGAAATTTTATTTTTAGAGAGTTTCTCTTTGATTTTAATAGTTATGCTCTACTCATAAAGATTGACTTACTTTAGGTTATGTCATCTTTTATAAAAAGCAAAGTAAAAAGCTTTAATGCACTCAACATAAGCTTAATTTCGTGATTTAAAAGGCTCTTCTCACAAAATTTAAGCAACTTTTGAGCTTTTAATTTTGAGCATAACTTAATTAGTTTCATTAAGCTTTAGTTAAGCTTAATGCCTTTAGTTGCAATATCTGTAGCGCCAGCTTTAGTCTTTAAAGCTGAAGCGCCACTGTCAGATGCTGTAGCTTCAGAAGTTGATGCTTTGCCTTCAGTTTCTGCTGCATCAACCTCACCTTTTTGAGCTGATACATCATCTTTAGATAATGAGCTGTCATTACTTACTCCTGATGATTCGCGTGACTCTAATGAGGTTTTGTCATCTGTCGGTGCTACTTTTTTATTACCGATGACATTTTTATTCTCATAATTAGTTACAGTTGTAGCTTGCAAGACCCCCATAGCAACAGCTGAAATTGCTGTAAGAGAAATAGAAGCACATGCTTTTACAGTCTCTGATGTAGCTGATTTTCTGGTATATTTTGTTTTCATCATGTGCTCCTATGGACGAATATTTGTACCTGCTACAACTGTTGATGCTTCTTTTAAATCAACATAGAAAGATTTGTTGCTTTGACTTGAAACGTTGATTTCATCAGGAGATAACGACATTGAACTTACATTAGCACTCTTTAGAGCAAAGAAGAATGATGGCATAGAACTTATAACTAGTGCTGTTTTAGCAATAGAAGAGGTTGTCATTCTAAAAACATCTCTCTTTGAGAGATAGTTATTCTCTTTAGTGCGTGCTTCCCAGGTAAGATCCTCATCTTTTCTCTGATCAATATCAATTGAAGTTATCACAATATCCTCAATCAGATCGACGATCTTGACAATACCAGCTATTGCAGAGAATGCTGCCTTAATTTTTTCTCCTGTTTCGGCGGTGTTTGCTGCTGTCGCCACATCTCTGATGATCCTGGTGATGCCCTGATAGGTATCGACGATATTTGAGTACAGTTTTACACCACGTTCAGCATCACGGCGCTCGTCTTCACTATAATTATTAGCAGCTTCTACACCAGAGGTGATCCAGGTTGCTACATTTTTAGAAAGATTGGTTAAACAGTAGATTAAATCATCACGTTTGGTGTTCTCTATATCTACATTGGTACCACTTACAGTAACTCTGCCTGCTAAAGTAGAGATCTCTGCACCAAAACCATCTGAAATGGTAGTTGATGAGAATGAGTCAATGTTGGTATCAAAAGCTTCCATCTGAATACCTGTCATACCGTCAACAGTAATCGAGCTATCCCAAGCGGTAGTGTCTTCTTTAAACTTCTTAGAGGTAAGATTAATACCGCCAGCATCAATGGTAATTGTAGAGTTGCCTACACTTAAGGTAATTGACTTTTCTGCACTGATATTAAGTGTCTTACCAGCATTAAGAGTTAACTGTCCTGAGGAGGAGTCTTTTTCTTTACTTACAACCTCTGAACTGATAGTTACACCATTTTCTCCTGAGACACTAATGAAAGAGCCATTTTTGTCTTTAACTGCTGATGCTACCAGAACTTCACCTGGAGACTTAATCGTAATATTAGAATCGCCATTAAATGAAATGTAATCTTCTAAAGCAGAAGCTAATTCTGATGACAGGTTTTTAAGTGCCTGATTCATTGAATTTAATGATTCGACGCACTTCTCATATGAATCTCTTAAATTCTGTTCTTTGTCTGTCTGACCTTCAACAAGACAGTTTGAAAGATTCATAGAAATTGAGTTCATAAGGTCTTTTACTGAAACGATGTCATTAGGTAATTTTTCAGCCCATTTAGCATAGGTATATTCTTTAGAAATCTTACTTTGATTGATTTCATGAGTTGTATTATTTTTAGCAGTGGACTCTTTAGCTAAAGAATAAGATAACTTTACTGTATTCTTTTCAAAGATTTCTTTTGGACGCAGGCTGTTATTCTGGTTATTGAGATTATCCACATAAAAAGGCATGTCACCTGACAAAATAAACTTCATAATCTCAGTATCAGTATCTGAGGCTGCATTGATGCCAATAACACTAGAGTTAGACTCATTGTGTAAAGACAAAGAATCTGTTCTCTGTTTTAAAAGTTTCTCATTATTGATACCTGTGATCTCATCACTTGCTATCTGACCTAGGTAATAGTACTTGTTACCTGTATAGAGCATCACTACTCTTTTACCTAATTTAGGTAAACTGCCTAAACTTCCATAGGCACTTACATAGTCACAGACTACTACCGTAGGAGTATTAGACAGAGACTCAAGCCTTACATAGAACTTGTCAAAATTACTGAAGTTAGACTCTGCAGCTTTTCTGCTAAGAGGATCGTCATCAACAACGTCACCATTGCTGTTACAAACTACACCAATTACAGTTTTTACATTTTGCAAAGAGCTGTAAACAGCTCTTGCACCAACCTGTTTTTTAACCTCGATGGAAAAACATTCATCAACATCTGTTGCATTATCAAGTCTTGAAAAGACATTTAAAGGACCTAAAACGTCATTAGTTGAGTTTGAGGAAGGAATTGCAACAAATCTTAAAGAAAGAGGACTCTCTGATGGAGATACAGAGTCTACTTTAGCTAAAGTGACAGGATATTTAACGTTGAATTTAAAGTAAGAGCGCACCACTGTACACAGACTTCCGTTATAGATGGAGTACTCATCATTTATTTTAAAATGCACACCTGAAGCAAAGATAAGATCAGATGATTTAGCTACTATATATTCATCTGCCTTCTCTTTAGTCTTACTAAAGCTCTCTTTTAGATATGATAACTGCTTGGCCTTACCTGCAATATCAGTATTGATATTGCTCTGAAGTGTATAGTTGAAGTTATCTAAAGTAGTGTTCTCAGAAAAGATTGAACCTTCTGTAATCCCGCCTTTATAAGCTACATCTTGTAGATAATTATGATCTGATGCTTCAAGCTCAATATTCGGATTTACAAAGGTCTGTACAACTGCAGCACTGTTTGCTTGTGCTTCATTAGGCAAGTTCTCCTTTGCAATTGCAGGCAGAACATTTACAGGGAAAGAATTGCAGAGCATGCTTACTCTTGAGAAAACAACTTTGCAGACACCATTTGCATACACAAAGTTGTAATTTAAAGAGAACTGATAACAGAGTCTTTGCAGAAAATCTAAATCAGTTTCGTTATTCTGTTCAAAGACAAAGCCTGTATCATCAAGAGGATCATTGCCTAATAAAGTTGCATCTATCTCACAGTTTGCTTCTATCTCATGATTTTTAAAGAGCTCTTTGACAATTTCAGTTACTTTTTTACCACTGTAATGAGCAGTGCGCTTGTGCATAGCAAGTAAGCTCATCTCTGGGGCAATCGTAAGTTCATAGATATAGCAAGGCTTATCAGCATTAGGCAGAGATGGACTCTTACCTTTGTACTGATATTTTGTAACAATACCTTTAAAGACGCGCTCACGCTGAACAACGGCTAGTTGAGATAAAGATTTATCATCAGTATTACCCTGTCTTAAAGTTACAGTGTAATTACTCATCAACAGATGATCTCTTAATTCAGAGCGTGATGGCTGATATGTGGTTAAAAGGGTTAGCTTTAAATCAAAAGGTATAGAAACACCTTCTGTAACCTCAACTGCGTAAGCTACATCAGGAATTTCTCTTGCTTTATTAAAGAAAACAAGAGCATTTTTAGCATCAGGAGCATTCTTTTTTGCGCTAACAGTTACATATATACTTTTTTTAAAAACACCGCTGTAAACTGCCATAGAGGAGCCTCCTAAAATTTTTTATTTTTATCAAAATGAATAGCGATAAATGCAGCATAAAGTCATATTTTCTAAAACTTCAGCTGCATGTTCAATTACATCAAAACAGGTTGATTTTATCTTTTTATTCCTGTTTTCTATTTCCTTTGTTTGATTTTATGGTGCTATCTAACCTTTAAAACGAGTAAAGGTAGTAGTACCTTTGCGCTCTTTTTCTCCATCTTTTTTCTCAGTAGCAGCACTGTTATTAGTGTTATGACTCTGAGTCTTCACGTTATCAGGAGTATTGTTAAAGTTATTACCTTTATTTGTTGCATTAAAGCTCTTACTCTCAAGTGAGGTCTCCTCAGGAGATAAAGTTCCTTTAAAGGCTTCATTATCACCTACAAGACCTGTAAATCTCTTATCAGAGTAATCTCTGTGAGGAGCTAACTTATTAGCTACATGTACAGACCAAACATTGTGGCCATAAGCAATCTCTTTACCAATCTCAAAATAAAGCTTTACTCTTTCATCAAACTTGCGGGTACCACCTTTAGCTAAGGCACACATCAAAAGTAATGAATTAAGACCGTTAGCTGCAAGGCCTGGTGGAGTCTTAATTACCATTGCACTCTGGTTATCAGCATTTGGGGTCATATTGCCATATGACCAGAAGCAGACTAATGAGAGTAAACCTTCAGGTAAATCAGGACATAAATTTCCTAAATTCAGACAGTTTTGAGCATTAAGATCGTTTGGTGCGACTATATAGGCGTAAGCGCTGTCCATGGCATTTGATGTCTGCTCTTTTTTCTCCTCTTCACTCTTTTGAGGAACAGCCGCCTTAATGGATTTAATGGTCTCCTGTCTTACCTTTTCAATCTTTTCTTTAAGTTCTTTTTCAGCTTTAAAGATAGGAGATTTCTCCATATCAATATCAGGCTTGTTTAAATTGTCATTAGCAAGTTTTATGAGATCCTGTAAAAGCTCATTAGGAGATTTACCAAACTCTTTAGTGAACTGGTCATAAACTTCTTTTTTGACCTTGTAGTATTTGTCTTTTAATTCCTGAGGGAACTTATCAAATTCTGCCTGAGCTTTAGCTCTTGTAGCCTCAAGCTCTTCTTTAATTTTTTTTATCTCAGGAATGTTGTACACATCCTCAACAGATTTAAGTTCAGGCTCGTTATCCTCAGGCATCTTAGCCCAATCTGGAATGTTAAACTCACGAGGTTTACCAATATCCTCAAGCTTACGCTCCTCTGCTGGCTTTTCCTGCAGCTCCTGTTCTAAAGAGAGCACACAGCAGTATCCCCACCAGGCTAAAGCACGATGCTGTAAGTTATAGGCTAAAAACTCGCTGGCTTTTTTAAGCTCATTTTGTTTTTCAAGCTCATAAATAAAAGCATCTGACTGAGGATAGGTCAAAGCATTCTGTCTTAACTCAAAAGGTAATTTGTAATTCTCATTTGCAATTACCTCTGCGACTGTCTTATGTAATAAAAGTACAAAATGCTGATTTAACCAATCTAACTTATCTGCCATTTTGATATTTTCCATAAAAAGGATCGTAAAAGTGCTCTTTTGTAATGAAAAAGAACACTACTTTATAAAACTGACTTACTAAACTAAACGATTAAGATTAGGACAAGCTGCCAGTGCTGTAGCTACAGGAATACCTGTAATTGGATTTACACCGGTTACTAAGGAACCTAAATTAGCAGAAGGTCTGCCTTTAGTTAGAACATTAACAGCAGTGGTTGCTGTAATTGCACCTGTACAGACTGGACCTGCAACTAGATCACCCATACAGGCTTGGGGTAATCCATTTACAAGATTAGTAGGCATTCCAGGACCTGTAACAGCATCGCCTGTTGCAGTAAGGTTTACTAGTGTGGCACTTGGTGTTGGCATAGCTACACTCCTTTTAATTCTGGTGATAATTTGAACTGTTTTTCTTTTGGGCTGTGTTTTTTAAGCTAAAAGACACAAAGCACAATCAACAATCTTTTCTAACTTATTGAAGTATAGATTAATATTTCAAAATTACTGCTTAATTTTTTACCTTTTCTCAAAAAAATAGCACCGGATTATACTTTTTGGATATAAGTCAGTGCTATCTCACATTTTCGTGTTTAATCGATTGTTTGTATCCTTCTATTCCTTTTAGTGATAGTGCACTTTTACACTACACTAGAACATGGTAATTGAAGGCCAATTCTGAGAATCAGGCCACTCATCAGGACGGAGCAGTTCTTTATTAAAGACAACTTTTACAAAGAGCACACTCTCATCTCCTCGATTTGACACCACAATAGGTACATATGTGCAATGCTCCTTATCAGAATAGATAGCTCTATCATTTAAGTACATACGTATTGCAGCATAATTACCTTTTACCTTAAATCTGGTGTCAGCCATATTTGAATCTGAGTATCTGTAGAACAAGAATTCAAAGTTGCCACTTGAAGCATCAGCACTTAGTAACTTGCGCTCACCATTTTCTACTACAGTACTTTGTCTTGAGGACTCTTTAGTATTATTTGAGTTTAACAAAGACTGATTTGAAATAAACTTTACGCTTACATAACGCATAGTTACAGCAGCATTAGGAAGAGCAATGCCTGATAACTGTCTTAACTCTTCTTGTTTTTCCATTGAAGGAATGGAGACAGTAAATTCTAATTTATTCTTTCTGTCACCAACATCGGTTAAGATCCTGCTTACAGAGGTTGCCCACTGACGGATGTCATTACGTCCTGCCATCACGTTGTTTAACAGTGGCTCCTGTAAGTTATCCACACCTTCATCTGCGCTCTCTTCAATCTTTGGCTCATTAAGATCTGATGGCTTATCCTTTACAAGGCTGTAGCTCTTTAATCTGCGATTTAATAAAGGCATATCCTCATAACGTAAAGTCATAGCATCAGTTGCTGCATCCTTTAGGATTGGGAAGAAATACAGCTTTGACTGGAACTCTTCAAGGCCTGTTGCTGTCTGATATGAAGCTTCAGACTTTAAAAGAGTAGTGCCTAAATTTACAAATGAAGTCCACCATGGGATATTACCCTTAGCGCTGTTTAAATTACGCACAGTGGTGTAATCATTGCGGACAGCCTTTTTATCTAAAGCACTGATAAAGTGATTTGCTTTTACAGGATCTTCTGGGAGCATTGCCCATGAATTTAGTACATTGGTACATGCTTGAGTGAAGTTTAGCGATAAAGCTTTTCTTCTGTCATCAATTAAAGAGAGTAACTGTGCTTTAGTCTTTTTAGATTTTGCACTTAAGGACTCTTCTTTTACAGATGAGATCAAATCATAGCTGAAGTTATAGATATCAGATAACTGTGAGTTAATCTGATAAGCTTTGCTGTCTAGAGCAAAATCATGGAATGAAGCATAATCCTGAGCATAAGGCTTTAGAGAGTCTGCAAAATTGCCCCAGTAATTAATGAATTTATCAGCATAATCCTCAATTAAGGCACTAACTTCTTTTACCTTCTTGCTCTTTGAGATATAGCTGTTAAAGGCTACTACACTGTTGTCAGAGCCATTAGGATTATTATCCTTTAGCTCTACGTTTTTAAAGCTCTCTAATGTGGCAATAGGATTGATAAAGTCATGTACAGCAGATGGAGAGAACTCATCTGCTACCTCAAAATAACCTAAAGCTTCTTTAGCCAAATCAGTTGATAAGAACTCATCATAGTCATAGTCTTTTGAATTGCTGATGGCATCAGCTAATAAGGTTAAATTGGTACCTTTTGAGCTCGATGCTGGATATTTATCTAAAAGAGCATTAGCAAGCATCATTCTGCAGGTAAACTCAGAGAATTTCAGATAGTTTTTTATACTCTTAGTTAAGGCATTGATCTTTGAATCCTCAGTATTCTGAACATCAAAATTATCTAAAGCTTTGTACTTGTCAGCAAAGGTAACATTCAACTGATTGTAGCGTTCGATAAAGTCTGCTGTTGAATCTAAAGACAAGTTCAAGTTTGAAGTATCAGCGATGCTGAGCATCTCAGATAAGAGCTGATAATTCAATCTCATACCGTCTTTTTCATTGACTGTCTTATCAAAAATTCTTGAATTGTTGACAGTCTCCATTACTACATTCAGAGCCTGTCTGTCTTTATCTAAATTGTTCAGGGTGCTCTCTCGAGAGGTCTTAACTTCTCCAGCTAAAACCACATTCTCGACCATATCAGCACCTGATGAATCACTTTGTTCTACATATTCAATAAAAGAATCAAAGTCATCAGATACAATCTTTCTGTAAGCATTGTAAGCAGAGTCTACTAATAAAGATCTTTGAGCAGTTACTGTAACCTTTTCAGCTTTCTCAGAGCCATTGCCTGCCTTTACTACAGGAGAGGCATAATCATGTAAAAAGACAGCTGCTGTTTTATCAAGATCTGAAGACACTGTAATAGCCTTTTTAATTAAAGCCTGAAGTTCTTCATATTCTTGTAAATAAGCTTCATCTTTTACCTTATCTGAATAATTAAAGGCAAATTCATACAGTTTCTTGTACACAGACACTAAGAAAGCACCTGAGTTCAGATCATGTTTTATGACCTGATATTTTGACTCTGGATAAGCCTCAATTTTGGATAATTGATCCATGAAGAGCTTCAGACCATGGTTAACTGCTGGTGCATAATTTGGATCTAATAAGATCTCGGTTGCAGCAGCTTTAGCATAGTCATCATCGCCACAGCTCATCTGGGTTAAGTTCTTGAGGATCTTAGGTGAGATATCAGGATACTGATAAGCTAAGATCTTTTTAATACTGTTCTCTAAGATCTCAATGCCTTCAACATCATGACCTGTTCTTGCAATAGCAAGGAACATATATGAGAACAGCGCATCAGCTTTTTTCTCTGTAAAAGGATCATCTCTCTTTAATAAATCTAAAGCAAAGTTAGAGGCAGCAGGAGAGAACACCATATTTACTAATAACTGATTGTAAATAGTATGTCTGTCTTCTTTCTTTAAATTATTAAAGTCCCCTAAAAGATATGAGGATGGGAAATAAATAAATGGTAAAGACACATCTTTTAAAAGACGTGATTTAGACTCAGTAAAGAAATTTAATCTACTGTTTCTAGAATTACCAGCCATAAGCTCACTAAAGCGGTTATAGTCTTTGACATTTTTATCAATATCAATTAAAGGGGATGCGCTGATATATCCCCTGTCGAACATGGTATTTAAATTCTTATAAAAGATAACATCAGAGTGTAATCTGTCATAAATAAGATCACGCCCCATCAGGGCACCTGTCAGGTAGTTTAAGCTTAGGACTGAAAGCACTGTGCACAAAGCTACTACAGGAATGTTTCTTATAAGTCTCTCTCTTTTAGTAAAGACAGCTTTGTCATTCATGTCTGGAATTAACTTTAAAAACAGCTGTTTTATAAAGAAGGACTTTTCTGAGACCTTATCCTTATCTACTAATAAAGCTTCATCTACAGCTTTATTCTCATGTGATGCATAATCAGGATCAAGGCAGACGCCTTGATCTGTTGAAGAGGTAAAATACACACCTTCAATAAAATTAGGTTTAAAAGAGCCTGTTCTTTCAAAGATGGTCTTTAAGTAGATCTCAAGAGCATGTTTTAAATAATTCATATGCTCAGGGAAGGTAAAGATATAGGCTGTTGAGTCTAATCTATTCTCAGAGGAGTAGCTCTTATCGGTCACCTCTCGAGATGAGAGTAAGGATACAGCACCTGACTTTAATCTTTCGATAAAATTAGACCAGCTGTTATAGAACAGATCTTCATCATAAAAGCCATCATCGTTGCTAAGATCAAGACCTAGAACCTGCTCACGCATCTCATCTGATAATGAGGCAAAATAATCTCTAAAACCTACAATGCAGTCACATTTGGTGATAACTACCTTACATGGTAAGTTCATACATACAGTTGAACTTAATTTATGTAACTCTGAGGCAATTAAATTGGCTTTTTTAATGGTAAGTTCTCTGTCATCTGCTATCAGCGCATCAGCAGGAATAGTCAGTACTACGCCTGACAGAGGCTTAGTGTGATGATACTTTTTAATCTGCTCACAGATAACTTCCCATTGAGCAGATGATCCTCCTAACCAGGTATCAAAGAAAGTCTTACCTTTAACATCTAAAAAGACACTGCCTTTTGATACAAAGACATGCAGACATTCTTCATCTTTAAGATCAAGCTCTCGGCGTGACTGATCATAGCCTAATGAAGAGTCCTTTAAGATAGAACTCTTACCTGATAAAGGCTCACCTAGGATGATATACCATGGAGTTCTTTGTTTCTTATAGCACTTAGCTTTAATGTAAGTTACAGCAGAATCTAAAATCAACTTTACAATTCTGACATCAGCGGTTAGCTCTTCTTTACCCTTCTTCCTTTTCTTACCGCCTGAAACTAAGTTCGCAAGGTTAGACCAAATCATCAGATCTTCTTTTAAAGAACGTCTTTCCTTATTAATCTGATGCTTGAACTTAAATCTCTTGAACAGGAAGAAGAGAATTAACATCAGAATAAGGACGATGAGTACAACTAAAATGATGCCGGTTGCACTGTCAAACAATCCATCAAACAGTCCTGAGTCCATACCTTGGGTAATATCTTTGCTGTTATCCATGCTTATCTGTCCGTAAATTCTTATTTTTCTGTGCTCTAGTTCTGCTCATCTGTATATTGAGAATTACCATTACCTACAATTACAGTGCCACCATTAGATAAATTTGTAGATCCTAGTGACTGTGTATTTGTAGGTTGAGCGCTTTCGTTAGTAGAGCTAGTGGTATTTGTACTGTCATCTTCTACAGTTGAGGACATGCTCTTATAAGGAGATGCAGATTCAACAGTATCTTCAACAATTGTGTTATAGGCATTGGTGTTTTTATAGACACTGGCCATATTGATCACAAAACACAGTACAGTTAAGGCAATTAAAATAAAGATTAAATTCTTTTTCAAAAGAAAAGCTACAATCTCACGAGAGGTCTTTTCTTTTATAGATTGATTAAAGTTTCTTCCATCAGCTCGTGCACGAGTATCTACGACTTCTGGCTGTACATCTGGAGTTAAAAACTCCGCTTCAGGATTTAAGTCCTGTGACATTCTGTCTACACAGCCGTTGATATAAGGAATAACTTCTTTAGGATCACGTTTATAAGCGCCATCAAAGCCTAAACCTAGCATCAGATAAAATGACTTTATAACATCACTAGAGCTCTGGCTTGTAGCTAGAACCTTATCTAAGATATCAAAGAACTTGTCATCACCTGAAAGCTCATTGTACATACGGGCTAAAGGCTCATATTCTTTAGAAAAGCTAAAACCGTTTTCTTTAAAAAAGTAGTCAACGAAAAAGACTAAAGGCTTTTCTACCTGAGCATATTCACGTTTTAGAAACTCATCTCCATCTACTTTGCGTCTTATGTCTGCAAATAGAGATTTAAGTTTGCCGTCAACTTCGTTTAAAGAGACTTCAACACCATGCTGTCTGTATAAATAACAGTCACAGACATATAACAGCACCGGTCTTATAAGTTCATGTAATTGACTTGAAACCATAACTAATTCTTAACCCTCTTATGAGAAAAGCCCAATTCTTTAAGGCCCTCCTCCAATGCTCATAAAGCACCTTTTGTTTTAACTTTTTTTAAAGCTTTTCTAAAACTTAATCTTAATGGCTATTCCTTGCCTAAAATAAAGGCTAAGCCTCACTTTCTGCATCTACTACTGCCATATAAAGCTTTGCCTCAAATGGCTTGAACATATTAGGCGCAAAATCAATTACCATTTTATGATCTTCAACGATATAGCGCCAAATTCTAGGTGACTCATCACGCATTACCTTAAAGATCACAGTATCTGATGAGGTAACTGGCAGATAGCGAGGAGGGAAGCGTACATAGCTTAGTTTTAAACCTCTTACACGGCTGTCTTTTGAGCCAAAGTCCATAACTCTAAAGTTGTCACCTGTCTCAATATCAGAGATAAGCTCTTTCCAGTCATTATTGCCCTTTAGAGCAATATAGTAATCACGAGCTTTAACAATATGCTCATCAGCCAATAGTGCTGTATAGCAGTTATCAGTTTCATCAAAGTTGAAGTTAACCTCAAGACATTCTGCCCTGCCCTGTGAGGTTAGAAGTGATCTGATTGAATTGATGATTTCAGAGAATACTGCATATAAATCATTATGATTGTATGAGACCACTTCCTTTGAATCAGATAATGGGAAGAATGCCTTTAGAGCTGATAAAAACTCAGATAGTTTCTGATAAAGAGTAAAAGGAGATACTCTCTGAGGTAACAGCAATGAGCTTAATGAGGTGATATTCACATTTAAAAGTTGCAACTGTAGCAGTCTTAACAGCTGAGGACCTGCAACCAAGTTTGGATCATAACCTTCATTTTCAATATCAGAGAGGATCTTTGATTTATATGACTTTAACTCATATACAAACTCACGCAGCATGGTATAGAGGTTGCTGTTCTCAGCTAAAACCACATATGGAGGAGTGTATTTATTATCTAAAACAAGATAGTGATCATTATTCTCTAAACTTGCAAAGTTAAGCTTTAAAATCGGTAATAAAGAGCAGTCGGATACAGCCTTTACATCAGTAATCAAACGCACATTTAATTTACGCTTGATGATAAGTGCAGGATTGTCACCTGTGTTCTCATCAGTCAGATTGTGAGAAGACACCTCATAGCGACCGTAGCTGTTTTCTTTTTTGCCATTGTCACTGCTCTCACAAAGATTACTCTCATCTTTTAAGTAATTAGGAAGACACAAATAGACAGTAACACTCTCTTCTTGTTTTTCTGCTACAAAGTCTACTGTAAGTGGCTGTAAAGAGCAGTTTCCTGGAAAACTGATGCCGGTACCATCAGGCATAATCGCACAAAGATTTTTTATGACAACTCGACGTGCTCTTAAGGCATCTTCATCAATTTCAATGCTAACTAAACCTTCAGGATATGGAGTATATAAAGCGCGCTCAGAGTTAATAGTATCAATTAAAGAGCGCTGCATCTGCTGAAAATGGTGAGGCTGTAAGAACTGACCTTCAGACCAGTGAACATACTGTGGATATTTCATAAAAATTCTTTTCCCAACTTTTTAAATAGCGCTTATCTTGTACCAAACTGCGCTAATAATCTTACTGTCTTAACTATTTATATCTTTTCTACGTCTTTATAAATTAGCTAAAGACAAAACTTTCATCCTTACTTTTTAGGTGGATTATCTTTAGGAGATTCTTTACAATCCATATTCTTACTGCCTTTTACAGTAGTACATGACAGTGAGAGTTTAATTGGCTGCTTGTCACTTTCCTCTGCCTCAGGAGAGTCTTTTACAGACTCAAGTCTTGTGGATTTTATAAGACCTGTAGCCCCTATCTTTAGGTATAAGTCACTCATGGTAGCTAACATACCTGTATCTATCTTCATGATATATTTTCGAGGATCTAAGGTCTTGCTGTCCTTATCTGCAAAAGGCAGATTAGCAATCAAAACTAAATGACTAGGTTCTTTTTCCATGATGCGCTCGAAGACTTCACTATCACCTTTTAAGGTCTTAGCTTTTAAGTCCTGAGCTGAAAAATGCATGGTATATGGCTCAAGATAGCCTCTTAAAGATGAATCATTCTCAAAATATCTATCTACAGGATAGGATGAGAACTTTACAGCATCAGATTCTGATAAACCTGCAATATCAACCTCTACAGAAGGATAAGTTCCGTATTTTTTAACTAACTCCTGCGAGGGAGTTACGGTAATATCAAATTTAGGATAGCTGCTACATGCTGTTATGAGCATGGTAGACAGCACCCCCATCATGATTATGATTTTTTTCATTCTCTATTCTTTTTCAATAGGTCCATCTACAGGTTCATCTTCAAACTTATAGACAAATTTGCCATCGACACTGTCAGCTTCAACAGAGATTACCTTTCTACCATTCATGGTCTTCTCTAAGAACTCTGAGCTAATCTCAGGTAATAAATCATTACTGATGATAGCATCAATCATACGGGCACCTGAGGCAATGTTGTTGCATCTTGAGATGATTTCATCACGCAATGCCTGAGTAAAGACAAAGGTAGCCTGATAGTTCTCTTTGACTCTCTTTACTATCTTTGAGAGTTTCAAATCAATAATATGGTTAAGACTCTTCTTGGTTAAAGGATAGTAAGGAACAATACTCATTCGACCAATTAATGCTGCTGGGAAGACTTTGTACATTGCAGGACGAGCAGCCTTCTCTAGAGTATCGACATCAGGCAGATGATCTTCATCCTGACATAAAGCCATGATCTCATTGTCACCTACGTTGGTAGTTAAGATGATGACAGTGTTTCTAAAGTTAACTAAACGACCTTCACCATCTTCCATCTGTCCTTTATCAAAGACCTGGAAGAACAGTTCATGTACGTCTTTATGAGCCTTTTCAACCTCATCTAATAAGACTACGCTATATGGCTTACGTCTTACAGCTTCGGTTAAAACACCACCTTCACCATAACCTACATATCCTGGAGGCGCACCTTTTAGGGTTGATACAGTATGAGCTTCCTGGAACTCACTCATATTGATAGTAATCAGGTTCTTCTCTGAGCCATATAATGTCTCTGCTAAGGTTAAAGCTGTCTCAGTCTTACCTACACCTGAAGGACCTGCTAACATAATTACTGCAATAGGCTTATTAGGATCACCTAAAGATGCTCTTGCAGTAGTAATTCTCTTAGCGATAAGCTCAAGTCCATGATCCTGACCTATAACTCTCTGCTTCATAATGTCAGCTAATGAGAGCACAGACTTAATCTCATCTTTTACCATCTTGCCTAATGGGATACCAGTCCACTCTGAAATAACTGAAGCTACAGCCTGAGAGTCAACCTCTGGTAAGAACATTGGGCTTTCCCCCTGCAGCTCATTTAAAGCTTTACGCAAAGTTACAAGCTCTTCTCGTTTTTTAGCTTTCTCTTCTTCTGATACTGAGTTGTCATTTACAAACTCATTACGTAGAGAAATATAGTTTTGAGCAGCCTCTTTTATCTTTGCTAAAAGTGCTGTTTTTTCATTTAATTTAGACTTGGTGTCTGCAATCTTTTTTAAGACATCATCTAACTTATCTTTAGATTCAAAGCCTGAAGCATCCTCTTTTTCTAAGATCTCTTTTTGAGTATTTAAGAGATCTAAGTTACGACGTAAATACTCTATTGCATAAGGCTCTGAGCTTTGTGATAAAGATACCTTAGCACAGGCTGTGTCTAACACCGATACAGCTTTATCAGGTAACTGTCTTGAAGGTATGTAGCGACGAGAGAGCTTTACAGCAGATTCAAGAGCTTCATCTAACACGGTTACATGATGGAAGTTTTGCAATGGAGCTACCATGCCACGCATCATGGCAATAGCTTTATTGTCATCAGGCTCATCTACTAAGATCTTTTCAAAACGGCGAGAGAGTGCAGGATCTTTTTCAAAATACTTTACGTACTCTTTCCAGGTAGTAGCTGCTACACAGCGCAACTGTCCACGGGCAAGAGCAGGCTTTAAGAGGTTAGCAGCATCATTCTGACCTGCTTGGCCTCCAGCTCCTACTAAGGTATGAGCTTCATCTATAAATAGAATAATTGGAGTATCTGAGTGTTGAACCTCTTCAATTACCTGTTTTAGACGGTTTTCAAACTCACCTTTCATAGAAGCGCCAGCCTGTAAAAGGCCGATATCTAAAGATAAGAGCTTGCATCCTTTTAAGCTGTCAGGTACGTCCCCACTTGCAAGACGACAGGCAAAGCCTTCTACAACAGCGGTTTTACCAACACCTGCTTCACCTGTAAGAATAGGATTGTTCTGTCGACGACGTAAGAGAATATCAATAATTTTACGAATTTCCTCGTCACGACCGACGATGTTATCAATCTTACCTTCTTTAGCTTTAGCTGTAAGATCCTGAGTATATAAGGATAAAGCTTCACCTTTGCCAAGAGCAGGCTCAGACATCATTTTACCTGCCTGTCCAGTTGAAGCAGTATTAGTAGCTACAACTGATGCCTCATCAGAGTTTTTAACAGTATCAGCAAAATTATCCACTAAAAGATCTGCATTTATCTTTTTAAACTCTGAAGAGATTGCATGTAAGGTTCTAGCTAATTCTGGATTCTGCTTTAGAGCAATAATTAAATGGCCAGTTCTAATAGCAGCATCAGAATAAACTAAAGAGCATACCATCCATGCTTCTTTAATCATCTTTTCAAAATCAGATGAGAAATCCTCAATGGAGCTTGCGCCTCGTGGCAGAGCATCCATAGCTTCGATTAAATCCTGAGCTAACTTTCCTTCATCAAGATTAAAAGCACTGATGATCTGGTGTAAATCAGTGTTTTTTGACAATAAGATCTGATTTATAAAATGGCATAACTCCACATATGGATTAGTGCGGGTTTTACACAAGACAGTTGCACTTTCTAAAGCCTGATAAGCAACTTTATCTAATTTTTTAAAGAGTGCTACACGTTTTAATTTCATAAAATACCTCTCTTTTGAAAGGAGACTTAAATTCTTAGTTCTGATAAATTAAGCAGGACTTATAGAGCCTACCTTAACTAATCGATATTCTTCATTGCCTATTTTTGATATTAAGTGACAACTCTGACCTAGCGCAAATTTTCCATTAAGATTTAACATTTTTATGCTAGGTGCTTCAATTTTTAGATAGATATCAAATCCTAATGGTCTGTCAAGGTACAATTGCACTATTTCAACTAACTGCAAGTACAGTTTTCGCCCTGGCATAAAATCAAAGCTTTTATCAAAAGATATCGGTCCTATAGTAATGGCAAAACTCTTACTTTTAGACAGATAGTGAGAGCCTAACTGAGTATTTACTCCCAAGCGTAAGTCCTTGCTTTTTACAAGGCGCAAGCGGTACTCCTGAGGGATCACATAACTTTTTTCTACAAAACTCTTTAACTCAATTTTTTCACCAAAAAAGTTATGCAGAACATGGCGCAGGCCGTCTGCACTACGATTCTTTAAAGATAAAAAGTTCACCATAGACTTGATGGTGAAATGAGGTAAAGAGCTTTTTTCGCGCTTACTTGAACAGGTAAGCAGCATCATCAATTTTTCTAACTTGCTGTTTTCTCTGTCAAAGGCAACCGCCATTTCATTTTCAGAGAAGGCTTTATAAAACAGCGTTAAAAATCTGTGATTGATGATGTCTAAAAAACGGCGTGTTGCAGAATCATAATCATGAAAGGTTCTCTTTCTGACATAATCTGTAATATCTAAAGGCATTGGTCCATTCACGCCTAAAAGACCAAAGAAATAAACTAAGAGTAATAACTCTTCGTTCTGATGAGTATGATCATCTTCAATGACAGCAAGCGAGGTCTCAGGAAAGCGCAGATATGGCATCTGACCTAAACGCACAGCTTCATTCTCAGGGCCTTTAGCTTCACCTAATCTTGGCAGATCAGAACGCAGATTTTCAATAAGACGCATCAGGTAAAAGAAATCAGGCTCTCCTTTACCCTGTTTTAGTCTTGATGAGTATTTATTGACTAGTCGTTTAAGCTCTTGCATGAATATACAACTCCGCGCTCATTTGCGACTAATTCAATATTCAAAGGCAAATTGATTGAGGTAAATGACATCAATAAACTTGCAATTACCTTTGAGAAGACAAAGAAACCTACACCTTCTAATTCCTTTTTTGAAAATGAAAGACGTACGTTATAGCCGTTTTCAAAATAAACACAGCCTTTTGAAATAAATCTGAAGACTCTGTTTTCAATTTCAACTTTATTTAAAGCTTCAACTAGATTTGCTGTTTCGTTATCTTTTCTGGTACTAAACAGTGAAATCATGGACTTTAGATTATCAAGACAAACACTGTTGCCGCCACTTAACATGGAAGCAAAATTCTGCATCAGATAAGTAGCCTGCTTTAATTCATCTTTGGCACTTCTGCTTAAGATTGAATTCTGAGGCTTAGTAGGATTACTGATTAGCTTTAGTTTCTTTAACTTATCTAAAGCCTGGCAGGAGAAAGTATCCTTTGCAGAGATAAACAAAGGTAAATCAGCATTAGTACAGCGACACTGTGCACTAAACTGCAGCTCTTCGGACATATGGGACTTAAAGTCCTCTCCTGACACTTTTACAAAGCATTCAGACTTGTTGTAGCCTGAGCGCACAGAGGATGTAAGCCCGCTTTGTCTTTGCTTGCGATTAACACTAAAGAAGTTTCGATACTCCCCATTCTCAGTTTCAGATACACCTGCTGTTGTAAAGAAAGGATAAGCAGAGAACAGATACTGATTTGATTCATTGAAAAACTCTAACTTACTGATAGAGCTTATTTCATAATCAAGTGGAGAGGTAGCCTGTGCACTTACATTCACCTCATAGTTATCTTTTAAAACTACTCTGTCTGAGCGTTTTGAAAAGAGGTTTATAAGAGGAATGCAGTTTAAGAGTACAGACTCCTGTAAGACTCTGCTCTCTAAAGAAATATCACTTTGCTTTTTTAGGACAAAGACTAATTCTAAAGAATTAGTTTTTAACTCTTTTACAAGTTTGCCAAGTCCCTTTAATCTTATGAATTTGAAAAACTCTGGATAAGCACTAAAGCCTATTAAAAGAGAAATTCCTGACAGAGACATTGATGAAAACAGTGAGACATGCTCTTTTTCATCTAAGATTGAATATTCAAAAGACAAATCATCTGTTTTTATATATTCATAAGAACTGTTATTGCCATTATTTACTTTTACGTAAACAGCTTCTACCTGAGTAAACAGTAATTCACTCAAAGCAGAGGCATCTTGATCATTTAAATTTAAGTAAAGATCTAAGTTATTAGAGCTGCTCTGCTCATATAAAGCTAAATTTGACAGAGATAAGGAAAAGCTTGCAGTAGCACCTTCAACGTCAAGAGAGAGTAATCTTGAGTCATGACCTAAAAATTGAGCTTTATCTAAAACACAGGTATTTAAGGTAGTATTAAAGACAGATTCAAACTTTACAGTAGTACCTAAGACACTGCCGTCTTTTACAAATTCAGTATTTCTTTGAATGATGTTTAGAGAGTCACTAACACCATCCTGAGCTTTAATCACACAGGCAGATGGGATTTGTGACAGCACATCAGGTGCTAATGAAGATAACAAGGTCTCCAGAAAACGGTAGGAGCCATCATCTAGTTTTTTCTCAACTCTTGCACTTAAGAATGCAGTTCCTTCTAATAATCTTTCAATAAAAGGATCCTGACACTCAAGAGAACTTATATCTAATCTTGAGGCAATCTTTGGATATTCTTTGGCAAACTCAGCGCCTGACTTTCTAATAAAAGACAGGTTATCGCTGTAGTAGTCCAGAAAATCTTTGCTCATGAGTTATCTTGTCCTTTATCTACGGTTGCAAGTCCAGTCTCAAGATCTAAATCAGAAATGCATATAAACTCACCTTCTAGAGCTTTTACAGCGTATTTACCGGTAATTTCCAAGGCAAAGACACTCTTAGAACGAGGATTGTCACTGTTTAAGATTTTGACTTTTATTGAACCTTTTTCAAGTCTTGGCTCAAACAGTTTTAACTGATGAGTAATTTCATCACAAATTCTGTTTAATTCTCCTATAGAATTGGAACGGCCACAAAAGTCAGTAATGCCGTAGCCTAAAACAGAATTTGCAATCTCTTCGTTATATTTAAGATCTGATAACTGAGGTCTGCTTCTTGAATTTAAAAGCACACTTACATTGTCTACGATTTCTTGTCTAATCTTTTCAAGAGGCACAAAGCGGTCTAAAGTATCTATTCTTGACTGTGGATTATCATCAGCAAGTCTGGTTAAGATACATGGAACATATTTATCTTTTACAGATACAGCCACTTTAAAACCTGCATTTATACATCTTAAAAAGACTAGACAGGACGGCACATAGTGTCGTCCCATCTTGTCTATAAACTTAAAACAAAACTAATTTAAGATTCTAATTAGCCGTTCTCAACCTGGTTGTAGCTTGCCTCAACAGCACCATCCTTGGTGTTATCAGGCTTAATAGCAGTGCACTTCCAAGTGATCTTGCCTGCAATTAAAGATACCTCTTCAACTGGGAGCTCAACTGAACCTGGAACGTCATCAGCCTTACCTACATCTCTGGTTAATACTTTAGCTGAAGCGATCTTTACGTTCTCTAAAGTAACCTCATATACAGGAACCTGAAGACCTGCTACAGCACGGCATACAGCAAACTGAACTTTAGCTACTTTCTGACCTGACATACAGAACTGCTGAAGTTTTGGAGTAGCTTTATCCACCTGATGAATAAAGATAAATGGATCAAAATGGCCACGTCCTGATACATCAGTTGAACGACCAGCAGCAATTGGCTGTACAGAGCCATGTGAGAATTCTAATACTTCAATCCACTTAGAATGATTCTTATCATTTGACTCGCCATCAATACCGTCAATCTTTACAAAGAAATCGCTAGCCATAATTTTTATCTCCCATTACAGAAATTTTAAATACTTACCAAGCTCCTTATGTTTGTCCTAATCAAAGGAGCTTAGATCTTGATAAAAGAAACTATTTAGCTCCTGATGGAACCTTTGTAGTTAGTCTTAATGAAGTAGTAAGTCCCTCCAACTGATAGTGTGGTTTTAAGTAGAACTTGGCATTGTAATAACCAGGCTGTCCTTCAATATCTTCAACTGTAACCTTAGCCTCTGATAGAGGGTATTTAGCCTTTACCTCTTCTGAAGCATTAGGATCAGAGGTTACATAATTGCTGATCCAGTCTGATAACCAGCGTTCCATATCAGCTCTTTCTTTAAATGAGCCTACCTTGTCACGTACGATGCACTTTAAGTAATGAGCAAAGCGACTGGTTGCAAAGATATAAGGTAATCTTGCAGAAAGAGCAGCATTTGCTGAGGCATCAGGGTTATCGTATTCTTGTGGTTTGTTTACAGTCTGACCACCTACGAATACAGCATAATCAGTGTTCTTCCAGTAGCATAATGGTAAGAAACCATTCTTTGAAAGCTCTGCTTCACGTCTGTCGGTAATAGCAATTTCAGTAGGGCACTTCATAGCTACACCACCATCATCGGTTGGGAATGAGTGTGTAGGTAATGACTCTACAATACCGCCTGACTCAACACCACGGATACGAGCACACCAGCCATAGTCCTTAAATGAACGATTGATGTTTACGCCCATAGCATATGAAGCGTTCATCCAGTTGTATTTTGATGAATCGCCAGAACCTGTATCCTCAACAAAGTTAAAGCCTTCTACAGGATTGGTCTCAGGACCGTATGGGCTACGGCTTAATACTCTAGGTAGAGTTAAAGCAACATAACGGCTCTCATCAGACTCTCTAAATGATCTCCATGCAGCATACTCAGGAGTTGAGAAGATCTTGGTTAAATCACGTGGATTTGACAGATCTTGCCATGAATCTAAGTTCATAATAGTAGGATCTGCTGCACTGATAAATGGAGCATGAGCTGCGCATGAAATCTTAGAAATACCCTTTAACAGTTCGATATCTGGAGCTGAATGATTAAAGTAGTAATCACCGATGATAGCGCCATATGGCTCACCACCTGCAGTACCGTACTCATCCTCGTATAAGCGCTTGAACAGTGGGCTCTGATCCCAGGTAGCGCCTTTGAACTTTTTGATAGTTTTTAAGAGATCTTTTTTGCTGATGTTCATCACACGAACTTTTAAGCTATCAGATGTCTGAGTGTTATTTACTAAATAAGACAGACCTCTCCAAGAACTCTCGATATTCTCAAAGTCCTTGTGGTGAATGATCTCATTCACCTGTGCGCTTAACTTCTTATCAAGCTCAGCTATCATGCCCTCAATAGTTTTGATTGAGTTATCTGAAATTAAAGCGGCATTGCTCAATGCCTGCTGAACTAAAGTTTTAACTGCACCTTTTACAGCAGAATCAGCTTCTTCTGACTTAGGATTGAACTCTTTATTTAAAAGTTGCTCAAAGTCAGAGACTTCCATGGTTTGAGCTGTGCCTTGAGCTTTTTGTTCTAAAGTATCTGACATCTCTTATTCCTCTGCTTTGTTCTCTTCAGTCTTTGGCTTTGCCTTTGATGCTAGAGCCTTTAATAAGGTTTCATCTTCTAAAAGTTTAGTGATAAGTTCTTCAGCACCAGTCTTACCATCCATATAACTTAATAGATTTGATAATTGACGTCTTGCCTCTAACAGCTCTTTTACACCATCAACTTTCTCAGCTACCTTATCAGGAGAGAAGTCATCCATGCTTTCAAAAGAAACATCAACAGCCAAGTTGCCCTCACCTGTCATTACATTAGGTACATTAAAAGCAACTCTAGGCTTGATGCTCTTCATTCTGTCGTCAAAGTTATCAGCATCGATATCGAGGAACTTCTTATCCTCAACTCTCTGATCTTTAGTAACTTCACTCTTACCTGAAAGATCTGCCATTACGCCCATTACAAATGGAAGATTAACTTTCTTCTCGGCGCCATAAAGTTCTACGTCATACTCTACTTGAACTCTAGGAGCTCGATTTTTGCCGATAAACTTCTGACTGCTGTTATTTGATGCCATAAAGTTCTTCTCCTTGATAATTAAATTCTGTTAGTTATCGCCATTGTCAGGTTTGACACCAAACTGCTCGCGACCTCTGTCTAAGGCATTCTGATCGATTTCGCCTAACAGATCCATAAAGTTCATATTTGCCATCTTCAAAGCCCTGTTAATTAAGAAAGGAACAGGACTTGTTGGCTCAGCTACCTGGAAATACTCAGCACTCTTTTTCAAAAGCAATAAAGCATCATTACGATTTTTAACCTTGTAGCTTTCAAGATTAAAAGCCTGTGGTGCTAAAAGTGGATCTTGTGCTTTTAAAGCAACAGCCTTGGTATTTCCAGAATTTGTTTCATTAGCTACTAAAGTTTCATTTGAACCGTCACTTAAACCTTGTTCATCTGAAGACTCTGTAGAATCAGCTAAAGACTGATTAGAATTTTTAATTACACTTGAATACAGACTCTTTAAATAATTAAGTTCGTGATCCATGCTATCCATAGTGAGATAGCCTTTGTCGCCAACTTTTTCATTAAATATAGAACACAGATTCTGATTTATCACTAAAATCTGCTCAACTTTTTCAAGTTGTGCTGTAACTGAGCTCACAGGCACGGTTGCAATCTGAGCTAATAGAGAGGACAGGTCTTTATCCTCTTTTGAGTCTAAATAACCTGTAAGCACCAGATAATCTCTTAGGGTGTAATCAAGCTCTGGTAACAGTTTTAAATCACGAATATGAGCTAGTACATGATAAGAATCTGAAAAGGCTCCATCTGTAGGTGAGAGCATTGCAAGAATATTGATACGCTCGGTAGGATCGTTATCATCGTCAGGATCGAGCTGTGGATAAAAGGTATCAAACTGCTCTTTTACAAGATATTCAATTAAGCTTAAACCGTCTTTGAGACCGTCAAGACCGAACAGGCATAATGATGATAGAGTAAAGAAAGAAGCTACTCTTAAATCTCTAGTCTTTGACCATAGAGATAAAGTGTTCTTATAAAGAGTTCTGTAATCAGGATCTTTACCTTCGATGACGCTGTCGCCCATTTCACTTTCTTCAGTGCCAAGAGCAAGTTCATCTAGCGCAAGATATAACTCATCATACTCACAATTCTCACCGCTTACGCTCTCTTGGCTCACCGGAGTTAAGAGTTTGTTAAATTCTTCAGCATTCAATCTTTCCACAGGCAAATCCTCACCAAAAATTTAATGCATGTACCACTATTGTTTTGATATTAGTAGTTTTTTACGTAAAAAAAAGCCATTTTTCTCACAAACGCTGATAAATACAAAGAATTCTAGTGATCAAGTTCAAATTTCAACTCTAATCAAAAAGTAATACTTAATAAAATAAAGGCTTATATATGTCGTTAAAAAACGATATAGTACAATTTACTATGCAAACAGTTTTTTTTGTTCAAAAAGCCATATATTTCACAAAAAGAAGCCTAACTTTTGGTGAAAATCATTCAGATTGAGACATTTTTGAACATAAATGCGTATTTTGGTGCTGTTCCATCACTATTTATTCAGTAAAGGGGAGTTCTATAAATTAAATTTGGTAAACCCCTTTGATCTTTAAAGAAAAATTGTTGATTTTGAGAGCGAAGGATCAAAATAAAAATGGCTTTTT
>Ga0256405_10004056_pt1 | contig 28434 bp, 25 predicted proteins | sample RumenRJG_02DNA_FD_189096 | JGI IMG/M metagenome (GOLD analysis project Ga0256405, IMG submission 189096) | Bovine rumen microbial communities from Lethbridge, Alberta, Canada - RJG_02 | ecosystem: Host-associated > Mammals > Digestive system > Stomach > Rumen | place: Canada: Alberta... | reverse complement strand
AGGTAGATCGCCTTCATTCTAAACCATTTTTTCAAAGCCCGCAATCTGGTGGGTTTATTTTGTGTACCCATTTTTATTCCATCAAGCCTGAAAAAGGGACTTGACAAACATTAGCAAGATTTGTCGAGATCTCAGATTCCCGACACGCGCTTAGTATACCACAGGACATTAAAGAATGTGTGACATTTCCAAAAAAGAAGGCGGCTCATGATCTCATGAAACCGCCCAGACTATCACTGGCCATCTCCAGCAGGCCTTCTATTACGCCGGCACTGGCAGTGATAAGAACCAGAAAGACCTCCATTGCAATCAGGATGGCCATGGAATTCCAGGTATGCTGAATGATCGTAAAGACGATGCAGCCGAATACAATCAGCATCAGACCGCCCAGAACGATCGACGAAAGGTTGATTCCGATATGCACCAGAAGGCGCAGAATGCCGAGGATGAGGATCACCGGCAGAAGCAGTATTTTGGCTATAAGTTTAAGCAGAAACATCGCGTATTCCTCCTGATTCTGATCTCATTGTACCAAAGCCAGGCGGCATCTCAAGGATGTCACCGGCTATGTAAGATGCGGGTTTGATCCCGCATCCCTTCCCGGCCCGATCAGCCGAACAGACCGGAAAGAAGTGGTACCAGAGTGATACCGATGAGAGCGACACCGCCGCCAGCCATCAGCTGCTTCATGCCCTGGGACTTCGCGCCGGGGTTATCGTTGCCATAGCCTTCGAGCAGGTTGATAGCACCCCAGATACCGAGACCGGCACCGAGCGCCACGACAAGGGTCTGCAGTACGCCGACTGCACTGTTGAAAAATGCCATACAGGCCTCCTTAATGGTTCCCCCGCAGGGGTGGAATTGGTTTTGCCTGACTGGTCCGGTCCATTGCCATACCCCTCGACTCTTTTGCCTCTACAGGCAGTGGGTGCGTCTGGCCTTCATTCAGACAACAAGCGGCCCGGAAACGGATCCGGACCGCTATGTATCGGCAGCCCGGAGGCTGCCTTAAGCCTGTATGACATCGAATTCTTCTTCGGCCTTAAGCTTCATGCGTCGGTTCAGGTACTTCTCGATGTCAAAGGTGTTTTTCTTGTCATAGTCTGACGTAAACTTGTAGTTCGGGTGCTGCGTGATATCGTACTTATCCGATAGAAAGGGCCTCACGCCTCTGAGCTGCAGGACGCACTTGCTGCCGTTCATGACTGCCAGCTCATCGCGGCTCATCAGCTCTTTCCCAAGCTTCTGATAGTTGGTTCCATAGCTCGGACTGTTTCCCCGCGTGTCGGAAGTGTTGAAGGTATCGATGGTTTCCTTGCCCAGAGCTTCCGCCAGTTCCTTCAGCGTTGTCGGTTCAGAGCCGCCGAGGAAGATCTGGGAGTCCATGTTGCCGATGATCGTATCGGCATTGTCCTTGTAGATTGCCTTCAGCTGGGACCTGGCCTGCAGCACCAGGCAGGCCGAGATCTCTCTGCTTCGGATAGTAGCGACCAGCTTTTCCAGGTTCGGGATCTGGCCGATGTTCGCAGCCTCATCGATCAGACACCGGACATGAACCGGAAGTCTGCCTCCGTAGACGTCATCAGCCTTTTCGCACAGCAGATTGAAGAGCTGGGTGTAGATCATGGAGATCAGGAAGTTGAAAGTCGCATCCGTATCCGACATGATTAGGAACAGCGCTGTCTTCCTGTCTCCCAGGGTATCCAGTTCCAGTTCGTCGTAGGCAGTGATCTCACGAAGCTCCTGAATATCGAAGACCGCCAGCCTTGCACCGCAGGAAATCAGAATACTTTTCGCTGTCTTGCCGGCAGCAAGCTTAAATTTCTTGTACTGCCTGACTGCGAAATGATTCGGCTTCCTTTTCCCCAGGTTCTCGAACATGATATCCACCGGGTTCTGGAACTCCTCATCGTCTTCCCGGACTTCCATGGCGTTGATGAACTCGATGAGCGTAGCAAAATTCTGCTCTTCGACAGGCGCTTCGTAATGGATATAGCCGATCAACGCGCAGTACAGCAGCGTCTCTGCTTTGGTCCAGAATTCATCCCCGGACTTGCCGTCGCCCTTGGTATTGGCGATTAGCGTCGTAACAAGCTTCAGGATATCCTTTTCGCTGTGGATATAGGCGAAAGGGTTATAGTGCATGCTCTTGGAGAAGTTGATAGTGTTGAACACCTTGACCTCGTACTTTCCGATGGCCTGCAGGGCATGGCCGCATTCCACCAGAATGCTGCCTTTGGGGCATTATCTGTCAAGACGCTATTTTGCCAAAATCGAGCCTGTTTTTGAGGAATCTGCGAGTAACTGTCACTTGCAGCTATGTAAGAGCCGCCGGAAACGTCATTTTCGCGGCGGCCGGTGGAGATGATCCCTCAGAAGGATCCGGATTCCACCTTGTTCCGGATCAGCCTCTTCAGGCGATCCTCTGCGGTCATCTTGCTGTGTTTATTGAAGAAGACGGCAACCTCAAATGTTGTTCTTCCGATCTTCTCAGTAAACTTTCCGTCAGGCTCAGTGGCGGGAGCTTCCAGAACTTCTTTCTCAGTCTTTGAATTCATAGTCGGGATCCATCCTTTCGCGGAAAGCTGCCGCCTCTTTTTCAGCCTTGTATTCCCGAATCTTTTCGAAGAAGGCTTCTCTGTCATAGGCGATCATAACGGCCATATTCCTCTGGATCTGGGGGAAGAGTTCAGCCCATTCCTCATCATCGAGCTTCTCAGCGATCTTTTCCTTCAGGACAAACATCTGCCTGCGGATATCGGGGTGGGCCACGTTCGTAATGACAGCTCTGAGCCTATCAATGGTATCCTCGCGGCTCACAGTGCCGAAGCAGTAGATCATAAGATTGTCACCGTATTCGTAATCCATCATAGTGTAGTTCCTCACTTTCATAAAAATAGCCGGACAGGATCGGTCCTTCCGGCGGCTTTGCGCCTGATGGCAGGTCAATGCGGAAAAGGCATTGTTCCGGCTCTTGTCAGGCAGTTCCATATTCAGTTGTCTTTGATAAATCGGGCTTTTAGGCAGATAGGCTCTTATATCTGATATCAACGTATAAGAAACCTCTTTCTCCAGGGGGAATCCCTCGCGCGCATACGCGTTAGAATGAAGTCCGGAAAATTGCGCCTATCCGCCTCGCCGTGGTCAATGCATCCAGTAGTCATCAGTGTTCACCTGTACATGGATGCCGTGGTAGCCTCGCGCCTTTTTGCCGCCTGAAGCGTCCAGGTTCTTGTCGTATCTTATGCCTAAACGCTTCTCATCACGCTTGAGCTGCGTGGAGAAGGTCCGCTCGGACAGCGGCTTTTCAAGGTTGTCATCACACCACTTCTTGTATGCCGCGTAGATCTGTCGGGACAGGGCGTAAGTGTTCTGCTCAAAGCGGATATAGCCGGAGGATTCGTAGAAGTCGAAGATGTTGTTGTCGTTCTTCTTCATTTCGTCCAGATTCTTCTTCATCCGTTCGCTGACCGTGAACTCAAAGTCCTGGGCGATCAGCCGGTGCAGGCCTTCCAGACACCAGAGCATGATGCCCTCGGCCTCCGCGATCATCTTATTGATGAGGCTGCGGTCATCCACACGGCCTTCCGGCTTGGGCTTGACCTGAAGGACAAGCTGCCTGCGGTAGAATCCGTCAGACTTATCATAGAGCGCAGACAGCGTACCGTTGCCCAGGGCCAGGACCCGTACATAAAGCGTTCCCTGAAAACTCTGCTTGTTTTTCTGTTCCAGGTCATACTTGTCTTCCAGGGTCACGATGGTTTTCAGGATGCCGGTGTCCGGCAGCGCATCGGTTTTCATGTCATCATCGACCATCAGGAGCTTGCCTACCTGATCGGCCCTGGCGAACTTGTCCGTGGCCAGCTTCTGGATGCTGTAGAGGTTCATGTTGTCCCCGTGGAGGGAACGGAGGACCAGGGCGATACGGCTCTTGCCTTCGCCGCCGTTTCCGATGATGATCATCATGACCTGGGCACGGTTGGTCGGGATGAACGTGTAACCCATGAATTCCTGCAGCGCCGGGATGTCCTCCGGATAAAGAAGATCGTCAAGGAATGACAGCCATTTCTCCGGCTTCGGAGCGTCCGGCACGTAGCTGACCGGGAGCCGGTTCAGGCAGAACACCTTATCCGGCGTGAAGCTCCGGTCTGTCAGGCAGTAAGTCCCGTTGCTGAAATGGATCCTGTCCTCGTCAACAGGAAGCTCCGGAGACCAGGCAGCGATCCTGATCGCGTCCATCAGCCTTGATACGATCTTTGCCACATTGGCCGTAGCGTAAGGCTTGACTGCGTTGTAGAGTTCATTTTCCAGCTTTTCTGTATCGACCATGCCGTTCAGGTCATAGAGCTTGCCGTGGATACACTTCATCGGATGCCTGATAAGCTGGGCCTCGCAGAAGGCAACCTCGTCAATGCTCTTGCCGTCATACCAGTCCGGTTCGTCATCTTCCGGAGTCTCCGCGAAGAGATCCATCGTTTCTTCCAGGTCGGCCAGCTTCTTCGGATCGATACTGCTGAGATCGTTGTTCAAACTGTTTCACCTTCTTTCTGTAATCATTCATGATATCAATCTTTTCTTCCAGGCCGGCAGCCAGGAAGCAGTCCATCACATACTCCACCTCGGCCATATTCTGAAGTGCCTCACAGAAGTATTCGTCCCATTCGTCATCCGGCGATTTCGGGGCACGTTCTTCCTGCCAACGCCGTATCAGATGATAGTAATCGGTGAGGATGCGATAAAAATTCCGCTCGGTTTCTTCATAGCGGACGTTCTGTATTTTCTGCTTCTTTGTCTGCCGCCTTTTCTTCCGGTCCGGCGGCTTCCATTTCTCATAAGAGATCCCGAAATCTCCGGCCAGCTTCTCTGCAGCATCTTTATTGTTCAGGCCAAAGAGCTGCGCGGTAAAGTTGATCACATCACCGTCAGTGCCGCAGCCGAAACAATGAAACCTCTTATCCAGCTTCAGGCTCGGATCTTTATCTTTATGAAACGGACACCGGGCCATGCCGGATCTGTTCACACGGATGCCGTAGGCCTCGGCGGCCTGTCTGCAAGTTACGGCATCCTTTACTGCATCGAAAACGTTCATACGCTCCTTTCCTCGGAGACAAAAAAAGCGCCTGTCACTTTCTTACTGAAAACAACAGACGCTCTTAATGCTCGATATTCTTTTTTTGCTCGGTCTGTTCCGGGACCTGTCCGGCGGCAGTCCGGTCTGAATGAAGTCTGCCATCGGTGAGACGGTCCGAAATGGAAACCTTCTCCGGCTCGGCCTCTTCCGGAATTACCTTGCTCACATAGTAGCGGATCGACCGAAGCTGTTTCAGTTCATCCTTTACAGCTTCAAGCTCGGCGTTTCTTGCAGCATTGTCATCGGTTAGATCCTGGAGTTCAGATCTCAACGCGGCATGGTCAACCGTCTTGCTGCCGTTCACCTTCATCAGAAGGCCCACGGCTTTCCGGTAACGGTCAAGTTCGTCACTGTGTTCGTTCCGATAACGGTTCCTGGCTGACTTGAAGTTTTTCTTCTGCCAGGTATCGTGGATTGGCTGCAATTCCTGCATAGTCTGATAGGCTCCCTGGATGGCAACGATATCATTGATCCGTTTCTGGGTGCTGCGGATTTCGCTGCTCAAAGAGCGGTACCGGCCATCAAGCTGATCAACATGGGCGTGAAGGTCATCCAGAGAAAAGAGCTTTCGGCTGTTCAGGTATGAGACCGCATTACGCAGTTTCTCATAGTCGGCAACCGTGCCTTTTAGTCTGGCCTTCGCGGACCAGCCTTCGCGTTCCTTGCCGCGGAGCTGATAGTAGTCTGTCAGCAATTCTGCAAGAGTCGGCTCCTTCAACTTCTCCAATTCTTCGAGAAGGATCTTCCGCTTTTCTTTCAAACTGGCCAGCCAGGTCTGAAGGGCCTGCAGCGCATTCCGGATCGAGGCCATCAGACTGTTTGTCTTTTTGATATCCCGGTTCAGATCCCCGATATTCGTCCTGATGCCTTCGGCCTCCATGTGGGCAACCGCCGGTCCCATGTGGACCATCGGAATCCTGTCGATTCCCTGGCGTTCGTAAGATTTCAGGCTGACTCGTTCCGGCCTGCCGTTACGTTCCAGGTATTCGTTCTGAATCGTCTCCCAGGCATGACGCCAGGTCTCGCAATTCCCGCGATTATTCCAGTCGTTCAGATTGACTTTTCTGCTTTTCCATCGGCCATTCGGCAAACGGATCCGCTCTCCGTTCTCGTCAAGAACATACTCTTTTTTTGCTTTGGCCATCCAGTGTCCCTGTTCATCCAGGGATCTCATGGTCAGCAGAAGGTGGGCATGAGGGTTATGACCCGGCGGCGCAGGATCGTGAATCGCAAGATCAACGATCATTCCTTTACTGACAAACTGTTCCCGGCAGTATTCTCGGAGCATCTCAACACACTGGTCCATCGGAACTTCCCGGGGAAGGGAAAGCCGGAGCTTTCTAGCCAGCTGGGAGTTCCATTGTGTTTCAACCGCCTCGACAGAGTTCCACAGTTTTTCTCTGTCCGCATATTCCGGCGGCGCGTGATCCGGCAGCATCACGGTTTCATAGACAAGCTCCTTCTGCTTGGATCGGTAGTCCTTGGATTCCATATCATAAGCACAGTAGAGCTTGCTGGCACTGATATATGCGGATGAATTGACCGCAGATCCGTTTTCGCTTCTCTGAACGATGCTTACATCAAAATCCGGGCACGGCATAAGATTCCTCCTTTCTCGCGTGCAATAAAAAAAGACCGGTGGCGATTACGCTATCGGTCAGGTTCATGGATATGAAGCTGTAGGGCGGGACGAAAGTCCCGGCAAGGGGATAGCCGCCAAGCGGCGCAAGGGGAACGAAGTTCCTCTTGGGATGACAATCGGACCGACAGACCGGCAAGGGCTGGCAGGAACGATTTCATCGAGCCTCCGGCGGGAGCTCTCGGCAGAGCGCAACGCCTCACCCGGGGTGGGGTATAGTTGCGCCCTAACAAGTTAGGGTCATTTCAGAGTGCTTCTTCGTTGAAGGTTTTTAGCATTTCAGCCAGGGCATCTTTCACCTCTTTCTGCCTGAACGCGATCCGAAGAAGATCCATGACCTGATCGTTGGTCAGCAGCTCTGGATGGACAAGAAATGATTCCAGCATTCCGGCCCGGGTGCAGAGACGGTTGGTCCGCTCGGCGCGGGTCAGCTTCGGAATCACCTTCCGGATCAGGATCTTTTCCTGCTGTTCGTAGTACTTCTTCTTGCGCTCGGCCTTATCAAGCTCGGCCTGTAACGCTTCGAGAGAATCCGTTTTTTTCTTTTCTGGCATAGGGTCTTCACCTCCTTCCTATGTATCGGGGCAAAAAGAAAACGGCCAACTTTTCAGTCGGCCGCTCCCTTGCTTATAGAAATTGAATTATCGGAGAGATAGAAGCCCATCATCCTCTTTAATGATGTTCTGTTTCTTCAGAAGTGTCAATGCCTCTTCAAACCTTGCTACAATGGCATCACCCGTCCTGTTAAAACCAAGCAGATTCGTCATGGTTTTGTAAAGGCCTTCTCTGGTCGCAGTCACGTTCTGCTCTATTAACGTATGGAGACCATCAGCAAGTTCTTCAATTGATATATATTTTATTTCACGGCGATCCCCAGGGATTCTGAGCTTAGGGTCGTCCATGCCTTGAAGATAAAGGAAACCATTTTTTCTGACGATTCCCATTGTTCCACATCTGTACATTCTGCGATTATAATCATCGAGAACAACTTTTGTGACTTTTTCTCTGTTGAATAGATAGACAATACGCTTAAGAAGATATTCTTCTGAAAGCGGTGCTTCAGTTTCAAGAATCTCTCGAATTGCTGCCTGCAGAGAGTAGCGATTCTTCTGTAGAATCTGCATTGCATCAAGCTGTCGATATTTAGGGAACTCAAACGAAGATTCCTTGACCTCGGTGACAAATCGCTCTTTAACTTCTTCAGCAACCGTTGTGCTCCGCTGTGGCATACTTCTGGCTTTTGGCTCTTTTGGAGAGTCATTTCTGGCCACAGCATCTTTCGCTGCCTGAAGCAGTCTTTCTTTTTCAACCGTCTTGTTTCTATACCAGTCTGTAGACCAAATACGATAGAATTGCCACCCCATATTTTCAAGGACTCTTTGTCTTAGACTATCTCGGTCTCTGGCATTCTTAGAGTTGTGGTAGGTGGCGCCATCACATTCAATGGCCATTAAATAATTTGAGCTCTCTGGCCGTCTAAGCCCAAGGTCAATCTTGTATCCAGAACAGCCGACCTGAGTATCAACTGTAAATCCATGATCTCGCAGAAAATCACATACCTCCTGTTCAAAATACGAGTCAAACTTGTCCTCTGTCGAAACTGTTATTGTGCGCTCAAGGGCTTGCTCTCCATTTTGGGCATAGTCTAAATATGCACGAAGCAATCTAACGCCTTCAGATCCAGTGTTGCTCAAATTGATGTCTGTGTAATGAATGGAGGCCACCAGCTGAACGTTGTCTTTAGCTCTTGTGACTGCAACATTCAACCTTCGTTCCCCGCCCTCTCTGTTCAGGGGACCAAAGTTCTGAATAAACCTTCCTTGACTGTCCTTCGCATAGGCCACGCTGAAAATAATAGTATCTCTCTCGTCCCCCTGTACCGTCTCCAGGTTTTTTATGAAGAACGGTTCGGCATTATCAGCTTTGAAAAACCACTCATATGAAGGATCAGCTTCACGCCTTTTAGAGAGCAGCTTATCAATCAGGTTTTGCTGAGCAACGGAAAATGCCACAACGCCAAGGCTGCGTTCGGGATGCTCTTCAATGTTGCGGTAGACCAAATCAACTATGAACTGGGCCTCAGCCTTATTAGTCTTGCTCTTTCTATCGAACACGCCATCTACAAAATAATAATCAACACCGATTCCCTTATGGTCCTTTGAAGAAGAAGGGAAGGTCACAAGATTATTGTTGTAGAAGTTCAGATTGGAGAATGCAATTAACTGCTCATAATGACTCCTATAATGCCAGGCAAGCCGTTCCGTTGTGAATACTGAGCTGCAAACATCCAGGATAGACTCAAAATCGTTGATGTCACCGATTTCTTCATCATCCTCATCAATATCCATGGATGCATTAAAGAAATTGCTGGGGGGCATCTGTCTAGAGTCTCCAACAACTATCAGCTGCTTTCCCCTGTAGATGGCTCCAACCGCATCCTGTGGGAAGATCTGAGATGCCTCATCGAAGACTACAGTATCAAAGCTGATTTTTTCAGGATCAAGGAATGTGCTTACGCTTAAGGGAGACATTAAGAAACACGGCTTGATAATCTGAACCAAGCTTCCTGTCTCAGAAAGAAGCTTGCGGATAGGCATTTGTTTGCGCTTCTTGTTTCCTTCTCTTCGAAGAATCGCAACAGCACTTCCACCAGCAACCATATCAAGATTCGGCCTCTGCTGAGACAATTCAGAGCGGATCTGTATTTTGCTGATTTCATATTGAAGGCTATCTTTTTTGACGAAGTTCTGGACCGCCTGATCTTGTTTAATCCGGGAGAATGAAGCCAACTCCGGAACCGAAAAGATAATGTTCTCGATCCATTGTTTATAGAACGTTCTCCGGTATGTACCTGTGATTTTTTCGGGTTCTATCCTCTTTTCAATAATGATATCCACAAAGGCAGAAAGATCAGCTTCATCAAGCTGTTTAAGCAACCCCATAAAACTAATCCAGTTTCCAAGCTTATCAAACTCTCCAAGGCAGCCTTCCAGCTTTTGGATGCAGTAATTATAGCTGTTCTTCTCCAGGTTCAGAGATTCCGAGGTGAATTTGGCCATGACTCGACTCTTGGCAGTTTCTATATTGCCAATTTCCTGGTTCAATTGGTCGGAATCCTTCTGGAAAGTGTTTTGGTTCTCTGCAAAACTTTCGGGGCTCATTTTTGTAATAGAACCGAAGGAGGAAGTCTCGTCGCTAAAGAAGCCCTTAAGGGTTTCAAGCGCAGACATAACATGTGCCCAGTCAGTATCTGGACCTTTATAGCATGGTCCTAAGCAGCCAGGTATGATGGCAGCATTTTCGTCGAATGCTTTTATTGCTGCCTGCAGCTTCATTAACTGATCAGCCAATTCCACAGCCTGCTGGTACTTCAGTTTTCCTTCGCTCTTCAGATAGAGCTGAATTCCTGCAATAAGGTTTTTGTAATCTCCGCTAAACATACGAGAAAAGAAAGAGCTGAATTGCCCGGTAAGCTTTGTATAAAGCTCTTTTCCGTCTACCTCTCGTATGATTTCAGAATTATACATGCCAAGAAGGCGATCTCTAATCGGAACAATTATATCGCTGCACTCACTCATCACCACTAAATGTGGATGCGCGTAGTTATATGCTTCACGCGAAAGCAGCGACGGCGTAACAACATCAGAGGTCGCTGAGAAAGCGAGAAGAGACTGCCATTTCTTTGTGTCGGAGAAGTTGAGTTCCGGCGTTTCATATTTTTCTTTTATCTTTACTGTTGTACCCTGTAATGCCTTATATCCTTGCAGAAGCAGCTCAAGATCTGCTTTAAATGACGCCCTGTCTTCATAATTGATCTGAGGTTCATTAAACCCATACCATACGTTCTGTCGATAGTTTTGTCCTACAGACGAAACGTATTCTGAGTACTGTTCCAATAGTCTGATGGCCTGAAGAAGGTAGTCCTGTCCTCTGGACTGAATCCCTCTGATTGTATAAGGGACATCCGGATACTCTCTTTGGGCCGAATACAATTCAAACAACTGATACAGCGATTTGCCGATGGTCTCTCGCTTTTTATGAAGTTCTGCTGCATAAGCGTCTAACTTGATCTGAGCTTCTTGTTTTTGTCGAATCTCTTCTTGCGCACCGGAAGAAACCGTACTTTTGGGCATTTCAAGAGTACGATTTAGTTCTTCAATAACTGCCTTTTTATTGGCTTTGTGACTGTGAAGCTCCAAGCAGAAATCAGCCAGCCCCGCCTTTTTTAGCTTATCAAAAACAACATTCAGAGCGGCCTGTTTCTCGGAGACAAACAGCACCTTTTTACCATCATGGAGGCATTCAGCTATAATATTGGTTATTGTCTGGCTTTTTCCAGTACCGGGAGGGCCTTGCAAAACAAAGCTCTTGCCGCTTTTTGCCATTTCGATAGCCTCAATCTGGCTGGAATCGGCATCAACTACTGTGTGAAGCTCTATTAACGGATTCTGTACTACAGGCTCGGTCATTAATCCCGATATACCGCTAATATCAGGTTCGGCCTCACCTAAAAGCGCCTGGACATTCCCGTTTTCAAGAATCTGGTCTGCATTCTTTTTCAGATCCTCATACATATTGATTTTCAGGAAAGAGAAAATGCCCAGCTTGCACTCGTCGAGAATCTCCCACCCCATTCTACGAACAGTATAAGCCACCTTGGAATAATAAGTGGCAAGCGAGTCTCCATCCTCATATGGAGGCAGTGACAGACCATATTCAGCCTGAAGAAGATAGTCAAAAGTTGGGTTGACGATTACATCATCATCACTGATTTCAATCTTTACAGGATCGAGGATGGATCCCGTAATAACGTTAACGTGTACCAGTAGCAGAGGGGCTCGATAAAAAATTTCTGAACCTTCCTTTTCATTCCACTTCAAGAATCCGAATGCGAGGTAGGCAACGTTGATACCCGTTTCGTCCTGCATTTCCTGGGCTTTTTTCGCGATATTCTTTACGGCAGTCATTGGGTTCGGCGTCTGGGCATAAACCAAGAGATACCTCTCGCTTCTGATCCGTGAAGTATAAAGAGCTCTGTATTCCTCTTTGCTAAGTTTCTTGTCAGATTTGTTTCCATCTGGAATCTCTGCTGTAACATCGGATTCATCTGATTCCAAGTCTGGAATTTTCGGATCAAAGACTTCGAATGTATGTCCGACAGAGCATTTAGAAAACACGTTTTCACAGTTCGGATACAATACCTCTGCAGTAGAGGCTTTTGTGTCCTTAAAGCTAATCAGATTATTCCGTTTTCCTGTGTCCAGCAGCTTGTCAGCCCAGCGATCCAGCTTCTTTTGATCTGCCATTTGTATTACCTACTTTCAGCCAATTAGATTCAGTAAAGGATCCCAGAATCAAATATCCCTTAATTTTATACCTTCTGCAGTTTTCCAGTCCACGTTGCCGTTTGATGTATGTCCCAATATAACAGCTGATGCCGCAGAAGGTGCATTGAACTCATAATCTCTGGTAAAAGCCCTGTCAACAATTATTCCTTCTTTTATCAGGGTATTTCTCAGTTTGAAATATGTTTTTCCCTTTGTTTCCAAAGAAGGAACTGTATGATCCGAGATGGTGGATCCTTCCAATACAGTAAAGCCTCCGGTGCTTACAAATCCTTTCGCAGATGCGCTGGCGCCCTTACAGTATAAATAAACCGTATCGTCAGACGCCTTCGGTACCGGCACAAGGACTTTGTATCCCAAGGTGTTGATGAGGATCTTCACATTATCAATGAATTCCTCCATGCTTGCAATCTGGGCCTCTTTGAGCACAGTGTTTTTGTATGTGTTCTTTGTCAGTATTGCATACCGTCCGCAGTCTTTTGCAATCTCAACAAAACGGTTTTCAAGATATCGGATAAGGGCCTTATTCAGGTCTCGCCCAACGAAAATGACAGCGGTGTTCCAGTAATACTTTTCCTTGCCGGATTGATAGTCACGAAGATGCTGTGCAAGACGATCAAGAACATTTTCAGCCTCTCCGATATAAACAGAGTCCGTTCCGTCATCCTCCTGACATATCAGGAAATACACTCCAACTCCTTTGATATCATCACGGTCACAAGTTGCAACTTCCGTCCTGGGAATCTTGATTGCCTTGCCGTTCCAGTTGGATAGCTCCGCTGTAATCAAGCTATCAGCTGTTCCGTTTACAAGGAACAGTTCAATTGCTTTTCCATATGCCATAAAGACCACGCTCCCTCTGTTTAGTCCTTCTTTGTTCCATACTCGCCTGTCGGTTCTGCCACCATGCTCAGTGTCGGTGGTGTGATATCATACACGACAGGCTTCTTTTCTTCAGCTGTAAAGCTTGCATTTCCGAGTCCAAAGAACCGTTCGAAGAAAGCCTTCAGCTTATCAATAACACCTTGCTTTTTAGCAGCTCTGCCGCCTCCACCAAAGCGGGAGACAGGCGGCATCAGCTTGTCGATGTCTGTGCCTGTGGTCCTGATCTCACCGTCCCGGAAGGCATTCTCCAGAAACTTCCTGGTCTCAGCCTCCTTCAGCTTCTCACTGTCGATGATCTCCATGAGCTGCCGCTCACGCTCTTCAGCCACATAATCATGCCACTCGACCATGACATCATCCACGTCATTGATACCGGCGATAAAGGTCTCGATCAGGGCTTTCTTGCTCCGAAGCTCCGGGCTGGCATCGATGGCCTTCTGGATCGTGATCAGCACTTCCTTATCGGTGCAGTGCGTATCATGATACTTCTTGACCAGGAGCAGTATGTAATCGATGTTGATCTCGATCTGCCGGATCAGTTCGACCTCGAAGACAAGATCATCCGTAATGTCTTCGGAATCCTTGTTTTCACGTTTCCTTCTCCATTCATCTCTGAGATCCTGGTATCTTCCCAGGTAATCCTGCAGATCCCTCTCAGAGATAAGCTCATGACCTTTGAATTCATCGAAAGAAGACAGAAGATTTCGCATCCGGAGGATTGCACCGAATAGGGCAATGAAATCCTTCTGGTTTTGTTCTCCGATGATCTGCGGCTCTGAAAGCGGGAACTTTGTTGTCAGCTCGTCGATCATATCCACATAGCCGGGATGAGGCTTGTCTTCCATATCGACATAGCCATGATAATAAGCATCGAATTTCTGTAGCAGGACAATGCCGCCAGCGTCCTTATCGCCAAACAGGGAGATTGCGGCATCCACACGTTTCTGCAGATTCCGGAAGCAAACAATGTTGCCGAAAGTCTTGATGCTGTTCAGAATGCGGTTGGTCCGGCTGAATGCCTGAATCAGTCCATGCATCTTCAGGTTCTTATCAACCCAAAGCGTATTAAGCGTTGTCGCATCAAAACCGGTCAGGAACATATTGACTACGATCAGCAGATCCAGCTCCTTATTCTTCATCCTGAGAGAAACATCTTTATAATAGTTCTGGAACCGGTCACCATCCGTAGAATAATTCGTATGGAACATATCGTTGTAATCTCGGATGGCCTTGTCCAAGGAGTCACGGCTGGTCTGATCCAGGGCGCTGGTATCCTCGCTGTTTTCCTCATCCAGGAGATCCGCGTCCGGCTCGGCCTCGTTGGCTCCATAGCTATAAATGGTAGCAATCCGGAGCTTCTTAGTCGGATCGGCGGCCATCTGCTTCTGGAATTCCTGATAGTACAGTCTGGCCATCGGGACCGATGCTACGCAAAGAATCGCGTTGAAGCCGCTGATACGCTGCTGCTGTTTTACTTCCTCCACAGCGCCGTTCGCACCGGAAGCCACATCAGCGATATTCATGAGTGAATTGAAAACGTAGGTCTTATCGCCGCGATATGTCTTCTGGTCGAAATGCTCCAAGATGTATTTCGTTACCAGCGCGATTCGCTGCGGAGCCATAAAGGCTTTCTCACGATCGATATCCCAGACATCTTTATCATCAATATCCGGGTCTGAATCCATGGTTTTAATATAGTCCACCCTGAAGGGAAGTACATTCTTATCGTTGATCGCATCCACGATTGTATAGGTGTGGAGCTGGTCCCCGAAGGTCTGTTCTGTTGTAAAGAATTGCGGGTTCCGGACTGCGCCGGTATTAGCCGCAAAAATCGGGGTGCCGGTGAATCCAAACAGATGGTACTTCTTAAAGCTCTTTACGATAGCCGTGTGCATATCGCCAAACTGGCTGCGGTGGCATTCATCGAAGATGATCACGACATGCTTCTGATATACATCATGGACCGGATTCTTCTTGATGAAGGTGGAGAGCTTCTGAATCGTAGTGATGATGATATGGGCATTCGGATCTTCCAGCTGTCTCTTCAGGATCACAGTGCTGGTGTTACTATTGGCAGCTCCTTTCTCGAAACGGTCATATTCCTTCATGGTCTGGTAGTCCAGATCCTTACGGTCTACAACAAAGAGGACCTTATCGATATACGGAAGCTGCGAAGCCTGACGGGCAGTCTTAAATGATGTCAAGGTCTTGCCGGATCCGGTTGTATGCCAGATATAACCGCCACCGGCCACGGTGCCGTATTTCTTATAGTTATTGGCGATCTCGATCCGATTCATGATCCGCTCAGTTGCTGTGATCTGGTACGGCCTCATGACCATCAGCATATTCTCGGAAGTGAAGATGCAGTATTTGGTCAGGATGTTCAGGATCGTATGCCGGGCAAAGAAGGTTCGGGTAAAGTCGATCAGATCCGGAATCACGCGGTTGTTCGCGTCTGCCCAGAAGCAGGTGAACTCAAAGCTGTTGCTGGTCTTTTCCTTCTTCTGCTTGCCGGATTTCGCATCTTTGATGGCATTGAACCGGGTGCTGTTGGAATAATACTTGGTGTTCGTGCCGTTACTGATCACAAAGATCTGGACATACTCAAACAGACCGCTTCCTGCCCAGAAGGAATCTCTCTGATAACGGTCGATCTGGTTGAACGCCTCGCGGATTGCCACGCCACGGCGCTTCAACTCCACATGGATCATCGGGAAGCCGTTGACGAGGATGGTCACATCGTATCGGTTGCTATGACGCGCTCCTTCATCCTGACTGATCGCATACTGATTGATGACCTGAAGAAGATTGTTATGGATGTTCTTCTTGTCAATCAGCGTGATATTCTTGGTGGAGCCATCATCCCGCTTCAAGACCTGTACAAAATCCTCCTGGATCTTCCTGGTCTTCTCTACGATATGGTCGTTCGGATTCGCCAGAGAATTCTTGAAAAACCGGTCCCACTCGGAATCGGAGAATGCATAGTTGTTCAGAACCTCCAGTTTTTTCCGGAGATTCGCTATCAGCTCAGCCTCTGAATGGATCGGAAGATATTCATAGCCCTGTTCGGTGAGCATATGGATGAATTCCTGCTCCAGCTCAGCCTCACTCTGATAGCTGTCGGACCGGGCCTTTACCGGCTCATATTCCGTGACAACGGTATTCTCTGTTGTCTGGGCAACGATATTGAAATACGGCATGCAGCCACCTTCTTTCTTATGCCTTCTCCTTGAAGGTCAGGAGCTTGTCCCGGTAATACTCATACTGTTTCTGCCTGGCCTCAATCTCTGCTGGCAAGCCGATTCCTAAGTCATTGCAGATTGTTTCAAAATTATCCAGAACCTCTGCAATTCTTTTCTGGACCGTCAATGAAGGAACTGCCAGTTTATAATCAGCAATTGTGCTTCCGGTTAATGAGGCTCTTGTGGTGAAGGCACAATGCTTAGTGACATAGTTCCTGAAAGAGTCTGTTGCAAAACAGTATGCACAATACTCCGGCCAGAGAAGATCAGTCTTAGGGGATGCTTTAATCGTAAACCCGTTGAAGACGCAGTTATCCATGTCATCAAGCATAACGGAGGACCAGCCTACATCTTCAGCGGTTTCAGACGTTCTTGTGAAAAGCACGTCCCCCCTTGATACCTTCAACTTACGCAACTCATCTGGCGTACACTCAACCAATGCATCGATATCATCCTTTCTTAAAGAACGATGGTTGTATACATCGGTATATCGAATAAATGGTGTTCCTCTCCCGAAGAATTCTTTTCCTTTAGAAAGGCCATTCCTAAACTCAAAGAGGTCGCCCATGGGAATGCGCTGAACATCAGTGTCAAAGGACAGCATTTGATTCCGATAGTATTCATACTGCTTTCTGCGAGCTGAAAGCTCCGCTGAAAGCTCCGCTGAAAGGAACGTGAAATTGTCCAGCACGCGGACAATTTCGCGTTGTACCTCCACTGGAGGTACAGGAACTCTAAGCTCAAGCACAGACTTCATGCTCGGATGCTTTATTCCTGAGCCTCTATAAAAACTACCAATTAGTTCAATTTGACTTTGCATCCAATAATAGAGATACTTATTATCGAGAACAGTAGGATCAAGTGAGGTTGCGATTCTGTTGTCACCAGTTACAAACTTGCCTTTATAGTACTTAACGTTTGGCGTTCCTCCCCAAGGAATGCAAACAACCTCGCCTTCAGCAAGATTATCACCAGCAAGCTCTTCTGTAGTGAACCTGTCTTTTCCAGTTATCCCTGTTGAAATATAGAAGATGTCACCATCTTCACGCTCTATTTGATCGAATTCGGCAGCCAAAAAATAATGGTATGGGACAACTTTTTTTTGCATGTTCCGATCGATACCATTAAACTTCTTATCCCAAGCGGTTAAAGACCACATAGGCTTAAATTCCACGCCCTCCGGACACAGCTTCTCAATCAGTTTATCTAATTTACTCATAATCATCACCCTGTTTCTCTGTGGGTATACTTGTCCCATACACCGAGCGTACCTCTGTTACCATACAAGGATAAAACTGATATTTCCATGGCACCAGCTTTATTAGTTCCGGAATCGCCTCTGTAGCTATTACTTCGAAGTAATCCATGTTCTTGAAAATGACATACTTTATCATTTCCCGATAATCATAGATAAAATTTAGGAGATCTCTGTCTCTACTTAATCGGTACCACTTGTGATCATCGCGGAATAGCAAATCGCCATAGAGTCTTTCAGACAGGACATCAAAGTCTATGTTATGTCCCAGCACTATTTCCGGGTAATCAATAAGGAAAATACCCGTTTTATATTGTGCGTCATATTTAGAAAGGCTTTCTATATGGTGATTCCAATTCTCAGTAAATGACTTCACAAGATAGTCATACGAATGCTGTGGATATGTGAAAGACCATGATTTTGATTGAACTGTACCGAACGACGGTTTTTCATCCATGGCCTCTTTAAATGCATTTTCTTCCTGTTCAGCCATTTGCTCAAAGGCAACGTGTTTACGTTTGTGATCATATCCGTTTCTATTGCTCCTTGAGGATGAGATCTCAAAATGCTCAATAAATCCTCCGTCAAATAAAAAATCCGGAAAAACACTCGGAGAGGGATTAGGTCTTGCCAATCTCAAAGAGTTTTCAAAAACAGTACAATCATCCTGTGACATACCAAAATAATGCTCGTGCGCTGTACCGCAAATATACATTATGTGTTCTTTTGAAAACTCTTCGTCTGATGCCTCACAAAAAGACTTGAAGTTAAACGGATTGATTATAAAAATACTGTTTTGCACCTCATGCAAGCATAAGAGTTCTTTATCCCCTCTCATGGCTAATCCTCTATTTCTCTGATGATAGCATTGATTTCAGCCCGAAGGGCCGCTTCGCGTGCAACTATTTCCTCTATATCCGCATTCAGCTTAACAATATCAATCTTTTCACGGGTATCCTCTACTTCAACATAACTCGAAACTGAGAGGTTATAGTCGTTTTCAGCAATCTCATCGTAAGAAGCAAGATGCGAGAAGTGCTGTACTTCTTCACGACCGGCAAAGGTATCTACGATGCGATCCATATTTGCCTGCGTCAATTTGTTGTTGTTCGTCACTTTGATGCATTCATTAGTAGCATCGATAAATAGAACCCGGCTGTCAGGTTTGCCCTTCTTCAGAACCATGATGCAGGTAGCAATACTGGTTCCGAAGAACAGATTGCTCGGAAGCTGGATTACACAGTCCACGAAGTTATTGTCAATCAGGTATTTCCGGATTTTCTGTTCAGCGCCACCGCGATACATGATGCCAGGGAAGCAGACGATGGCTGCCGTACCGTTCGGTGCCAGCCAGGAAAGGCTGTGCATGATAAACGCCAGGTCTGCTTTGCTCTTAGGAGCCAGTACACCCGCCGGAGCGAACCGGGGATCATTGATTAAAAGCGGATTCTCATCACCTGCCCATTTGATGCTGTAAGGGGGATTCGAGACGATAAGTTCAAAGGGTTCATCGTCCCAATGCTGCGGAGAGATCAGCGTATCTTCACAGGCGATATCAAACTTATCGAACTCGATATCGTGCAGGAACATATTGATCCGGCAAAGGTTGTAGGTCGTGATATTAATCTCCTGACCGAAGAAACCATTACGGACCGCATCACGCCCAAGAACCTTTTCTGCCTTCAGAAGAAGGGATCCAGAGCCACATGCAGGATCATATACTTTATTGATCTCGGTCTTGCCGACCGTTCCAAGCCGAGTGAGCAACTCGGAAACATCCGCAGGCGTGAAGAACTCGCCTCCGGATTTTCCTGCGTTGGAGGCATACATGGTCATCAGATATTCATAAGCATCACCGAACGCATCGATGTCATGATGCCGGACGTCGCCCAGATTCATATCTGCAACGCCGTTCAGCAGCTTGACCAGCTTTTCATTACGCTTTGCCACGGTTGCACCGAGCTTATTGCTATTGACATCGAAGTCATCAAACAGACCAGCAAACTGTCCTTCAGAAGACGTTCCCTTTGCTGATTCCTCAATATGACGGAAGATACATTCCAGGGTTTCGTTCAGATTCTCGTCGGAAGCAGCTCTGGACCTGACATTACAAAACAGTTCGCTAGGAAGGATGAAGAATCCCTTTTCTTCGACAAGGCCTTCTCTCGCTTCTTCGGCATCAGTATCTGACATCTGGGCAAAGTCAAAATCGGCGTTGCCCGCCTCAGCCTCGCCATTATTGATATAGCTGGTCAGATTCTCGGAAATATAGCGATAGAACATGGTGCCCAGGACGTAGTTCTTAAAATCCCAACCGTCAACAGCGCCGCGAAGTTCATCGGCGATAGCCCATATGGCACGGTGCAGCTCGTCGCGTTCCTGTTCTTTCTTGGTGTCAATCATAATCACAGCTCCTGTTCTTATTTGTCGGAGCTGTGGCTCAGCTCACGCAGCAGTTTCTGTTTTTCTTCATAGTCTTCGAGATAAAGCGCTAAAGCTCTCTCGACCGCAACAGTCTTAGTCTGACCGGCATCCTCACACAGAGCCTCCAGGCGTTCATAAAGCGGAGTCTCTATACAAACATTCAGATAAGTGCCGTTCTTCTTAGGTCTGGCCATCTTGATTCCTCCTGTATCGAATACAAAACTGTCAACGACAGCATTATACCACAACTAACTACTTATTTCAACGGACAGCAACGAATTCATGGTTGTCTTTATGTATCGACCAGGACCTTTATTGACCTGGTCTTTTGCTTAAGTGTTTCCCTTAATCCCTAACCCCTGTGCCTTTGCTTTCTCACTGGCAGCCTGCCTGCGTGCCTCACTATAAGGCTCCGTCAGCCGGATCGACAGCCTGGCCTTGTCTACCACATAAGTGGCGCTGCCTTCCCGAGTTGTTTCCTTCAGGCTGCATAGATCCGGATGCCGCTTGGCATAGGCCGCCAGCTTCTTTTTCAACGCAGAATTGAAGGTGTAGACCTCATAAAAGTCATCGGCTTCATTGGTCAGGAAGATTGTTTCCTTCTCATACCTGGTAAGGCCAGACATAGTTTGCTTCCTCCATTTTCTCGAACGCAGACTGAAGATTTTCATGGCCGGTCCCGTAGTAGTCCTGAACATCACACAGGAAGTGCTCGAACTCCTTTCCATAAGCCTCATCGGAAGAGTTGATTGCCAAATCGTGAATCAGGGCTGCGACCTGATCCTGCTCCAGCTTTGTCCGAAGGATCTGCATCATACCGGCCAGGATCTCAATGGTCCTGTAATAATCAGTGCTGGCATAGTTGAACATAAAAAACATCTGGTACTTCGTCATCATTTCTGTTCCTTTCCGGCAGCATCGTGCTGCCTGTACACATTGTTTCTCATTTGCATTAACCTCCAAAATGAATTTAGGAGCAGTTGAGAGCCTACTCCTATGTAATAAAGCCGCCCCGACGATAATCAGGGCGGCCTTCCGGATTGATATGAGATTTGGAAGTTCAAGACCTTATAAAATCCGCAAATACACAGCGAAGAGCAGTGATCTTCAGTACAATCCACTCAGCAATATAAGGCAGTATAAACAGCACGAAACCGATGGCCAGCAATCTGAATGCCTCTGATCCCGATGACAGGCCCAACAGGAATGATGCGCCTGCGGCCAAGGCAAACAGGCATGAAAACAGGCCAAGGATACCTCCGGCAAAACCGGTCAGGAAGATCCCAACCCACTGGATCACGATAATAACCGGTAGGACAGGAAGCAATAAGAGCTTCACTATAAACTTAACTGGCTTCACGTTCGGCCTCCTTCTTTTTGCTGTATGCTTCCCGGCGAGATGCCCTGAAAGCATCAACCCATTCGATAGCTTCCTGATCACCTTCCTGTGCAGCCGCGTATTTGCGTTTCCGGCTTTGTTTTGAGGCTTCACAGGACTTGGCACGAATCTCGGCAAGTTTGGCGGCGGCTTCCTCATCACCGGCAGCTGCCGCATCTTTTAATTCCTGAAGCTCGGCAGAACGCTTTGCGCTTTTACGGCGGTTATACTCTTTGCGCCGTTCTTTGATTCTGGCGGCATATTCCGGATCTTTCATGCGCTCAGCTTCCTGTTCTTTTCTCCGTTGTCTCGCCGCTGCTTCGCTGGCTCTCAGTTCCTCTAAGGCCTTGATTGCATCGGGATTTCCGGCTTCCGCTTTGGCAATGATTTCAGCTCGGGTCATCTTAGCTTTGTGGTTGGCCCGATCCATGCGCCGCCATTCATTTTTAAGTTCACGTTCGGCTTTTTTCCTATCTTTCTCTTCCATAGCAGCGATATACGCGGGATCTGCTTCCCGCAACGCTTTAAGCTTTGCACGACTCTTTTCGTTGCTTTGTCTTCCTCTGGCGAGAATCTCTTCATAAGCGGCTTTTGCCTCCGGATCTCCGGCCAGTGCCGCAGCCTTGATCCGGGCACGCTTCTCGTTACGCTTCCGGGTGGAATTAAGGCTATTTTGCCGCATTTGCTGCTTCCTTTTTTCCTTCTTTTGTTCGACGGCAGCTGTCTGGTATTCTTCCTCGGCGGCTTCAGTTACCGGAGCCGCAAATATCCCGATGAAATTAAAGTACACGTCAATCTGCTGGCGGCGCTCACCGGTCCTGCCGCCTGTAGCCTTATGGACAACAACCCTGTCTATAAAGTCGTACAGAATGTCATCCGTCAGTTCCGTGATGTGCTGATACCTCCGGACCAGTCTTAGGAACCGTTCAATATCCATTTTCTTAGGATTATCGGGAGCCTGTAATGCTTCCAGTTCCTGAATCCGTTTTTCCAGCTGAAGCTGTTCATTTTCGTAATCCAATGACAGCCGCTGAAATACACGGTCACTGATTTTTCCGGAGATATTGCTTTCATACAAGCTTTTGATGAGAACATCCAGCTCCCGGATACGGCTGTCGGCATCGGCCAGTTCCTGCTTTTGAGGGGATAAAGTCTGTTCCTGCCGGAGCTGCCATTCCTCCATCAGCTGTTCGACAAACGATTCCTCATCAGAAAGCACAAATTCCGTAACTGCCTGGATCGCTCTCAGGATGACAGACTCAATTGAAGAAGCCTTTATAAAATGGGAACTGCAATCGTTATATCTGTTTCGGTAATGGCTGCACTGAAAAGAGCTTTCGCTGTCGTAGAACTTATCCTTTCCGGGCTTATCAACCGGAGCCGTATAGGAGAGACGGCCACCGCAATCTGCACAGTAAAGAAATCCTGACAGCCTGTGAGATATCTTGCCATCCCGGCGGCACCGGGGGCGGCGAACTCTGAACCGCTGTGCCTTATTCCATGTTTCCTGGTCTATGATGGCTTCATGCGTATCCGGGAAAAACATCAGCTCATCAGGCGTTGCTTTCCGGCGTTTTTTCGTTTTAAAGTTTTCGCAGATCGTCTTTCCCAGGATGGTATGGCCCAGGTATTCCTGTCGGTCCAGAATCGAGCAGACAGTCGTGGTTGTCCATCCATACGGATCATGATACTTATAGTTCCTGCAGTCAGCCGGATGATGCTGTGCAGTATAAGCTGCCGGTATCAATACCTTTTCTGCCATCATCTTGTCCGCAATCGCAGTTGGGCCGAAGCCGGAGCATGCCATCTGAAAGATTTTCCGAACGACGTTCGCTGCTTCTTCATCGACATACAGAGTTTGTTTGTCCTCCGGCTTCCGGTAATAGCCATAGGGGATGCTTCCGCTGCAACGTTTTCCTTCCTGCATCCGAAGCCTGAATACAGCTTTGATTTTATTGCTGGTATCCTTGGCGTACCACTCGTTCATGATGTTCAGGAACGGTGTGAAGTCGTTGGCCATCGGGGAAGAGCTGTCTACACTGTTATTCACAGCAATAAAACGGACACCCTTTTCCGGGAAAAGAATTTCCGTATAGTAGCCGACTTGAAGATAGTTTCTGCCGAAACGGCTCATATCCTTGACGATGATGGTGCTGATATTTCCGGCTTCTACCTCGTCCATCAGTTTTGCAAACGCTGGACGCCGGAAGGTTGTCCCGCTGTATCCATCATCCGAGAAATGCTTTATATGAGTGAAGCCATGCTGCTTCGCGTAGTTTTCCAGATATTCCTTCTGGTTGGTGATACTGTTGCTTTCGCCCTGAAGTTCATCATCCCTGGATAAGCGTTCATAAAGGGCCGTGATACCGATCTGTCCGGGTTTCGCCATAGTGATAGTCCTCCTTTCCAACCTGGACTTCGTAGCAAGTCCAAGTTATGTAAAGATTCCTGCCTTTTTGGCCGGAAGTTCTATCACTAACTATTATGCCCCTTCGGATCCGTCACAACATAGGAGCTGTGCATCTGAAGCAGGTTGGGTTTCAGCCAGAATCTCGTCTTGCCGGAGCCGGAACCGCCGACGATCAGGACGTTTTTATTCCTGGCATTGGCCGGATTCTTAGGGCGGTTGCTCATAGTGATTCGCTCTGTCTGTGTCAGGATTACGTTGTTCTGAAAGACGGGATCCATGAAAGGCTCGATGTCTGCGTGAGTGCCCCAACGGGCGGAGCCGTACTCCTGGTTGTGCTTGAAATGCTTGGCGTTCTTGTGACGGATATAGACCGCCAGCCACAGAGCGCCGCCACAGAAGGCCCCGACCAGAAGGTCTACGGGATGAAAGCTCGGAAGAGGATTTAAAAAGGCGGGACCCAGCGTGCTGAAGAACGACAGCAGCTTCTTGCTGGCATCGGCTCCTTCAGCCAGCCGCCAGGCCTCGCCCAGATTGGTACAAACGAGACCCATAAGCACATACGGCAGAGCTTTGATGATGGTCTTTTTCAGCTTGTTCGTATTCATCGGTCAAGCTCCCTCTTTTTCTCTCGGTTGATGACCTTGCCGGGCAGGGCAGCCACAAGCTCCTTAAACTTCCTGAGCTGATCCAGAACACTCGGACGTTCTTCCTTCTTCAGAGCCTTCTGAGAAAACTCCTTGAATGCAGCCTCCATGGCGTCGGCATCCTTTGCTTTGAAAAACACCAGATACTTGGGCGGATTAACGGAGGCGTCCTTCCGGATGGCATAGTCGATACCGTACTTCCGAGCGACTCTTTCAAAGCCCCGGAGATCCGTTTTGGCGATATCAAGATTGGTGACTCCCTGGCCCTGGCCAAGCAGTTCCTTCACCGTCTGTTTGCCGCTGGGCTCCTTGTCAGCGGTCTGTTCCTTTTTGATCGTTACATTTCTCCGATGGTTCAGATAACCCCGGACCGCAGAGACTATGGTACGTGCGGTCAGCTTCGACGTACTGATCGCCAGGTTCACAGTCCTGCTCTCGACTTCTTCCTGCATCCTTCATCACCTCCGTTTCTTTCCGGTCCCTCTCATCAGCCCTGCCGCTGACAACCATCAGGCACATGATCATCATCCCGAAGGATGCGCCGATGAAAAAGCTGATGACGGGAATGAACCACCTGATCATCTGGCTTCCTCCTTCACGTGCTTCTGCGGCTTCATTTCCGGTGCAGCCGCCTCGGCTGCCTTCTCGTCAACGGGAATTGCCATGATGCCACGCCCCATGCGAACAAACACCTCCGGAGAATGGAACTTCTCTTCAAAAGCAGCCAGCTGCTCCGGCGTGAGAGATCCGAAGTTCTCCTCTGTGAGGCCGACTACCAGGAACGAACCTGCAACCACATCATAGATTTTGCCGTCATCGTCTCTGAGCGCCCGGTTTAGGGGCAGGCCATCGAGCTTACCTTCTTCATTCATGATCAGGCCGACCGGCTCATCGAATGGATAGACCACCTCGATATAACCGCCGACAGCAGCCTGAAGATCCTCCAGCTCCGTGCCGATCTCAATCTGGCGGGGATACTTGTCCGGTTCGACCAAAAGGACGGTCATCGTCTCTTTGGTAGGCTCGGATCCATACAGCGCCGGCTCCTCAGCCACACGACTTTCAAACGTTGTAGCCTTCTCAAAGATGTGATCGTCGCTGTCATAGTGATAAACGCTGTCGGACAAGAAATCCGCTTCGCTGACTTCCGTGGCATTGACGCCTCTGACCATGCTCTCGAGATCTTCACGTTCAAAGGAACCGTCATCCCGGACGAACAACACTTCATGGACCGAAGAAGGGAGGACAAAGAAGTCACCTCCCAGCCTGTCTGCAGCTTCCTCAAGAAAAGCCGGGAGCTGAGTGACAGAAGCGCCGTTCATTCCTCCATCTACCGTTGCCACCCACATGGGAGACTCTGGCATATCAAACAGGCCTCCGGACATCTCCGCCAACATCTCCGACATATTTCTGAGAACCGGTGGATGGTTGGTGATCTGCGCTGCAACAGCATCGGCATGCAGCTGATCTGCAGTGATGCCATACTCTGCAAGCAGCTGATTCGTGACCAGCGTAGTCGCAGAGCCGTCAGCAGCATCCGGGAGCTCCACGCGGTAAACCACGGCGATGTCCTCAACGGTCTTATGCGGGATATTCTCCAACATTTCCGTATTGAGCCCTACCGGAACGACCTGCATCACGAGATGGTCCTTAGCTGTGCCGTAGTCGGTGATATCAGAGATCGAAAAGGCAGGAATTGCGGAAGAAACCTGCTTAGCGTCAGCAGCGATCTTGCCGAGAATGGCGTCCATTTGGGACTCATCCTCCTGATATCTTTCAAAGGCCGGGCTGACGTTAAAGGTTACGGCTGCCGCAGCACCCTCCGGCTGGACGGAGATTCCGGTATAGGATTCACCTTGCAGCTTATTGACCTGCTGGATCTTTACGTCCGCGTCGGGAATGGTCTCCTGGACACGGTCTTTTGCAGCTTCCAGGAATTCATCAAAGTTCATCATCAAAGTACACCTCCATCACACAGCAGCAAGGGGAGCAGTCTGCTTCGATATCCTCACCGTTAATGAGCGCCGCAGCCTGGGCGCTGAGTTCCGCAGCCTGAGAAAGAAGATCAGCAATCTCCATCAGCATATCAGCCACGAGATCCATATCATCGTCTTCTGCCTCTTCCATGGCCTGCATGGCCTTCTCTTCGTCCTGCGCCTTCTGAAGCTTCACAAAAGCATCTGCCATAGCTTTCAGCCTCTTCAGGGAATCATCGTTCTTCATTTTCATTTCTCCTTTGTTTTTTGATAAAGAAAAAGCGCCTATGAATCTCTTCAAAGGCGCTGCTTAGGGTACATATTCAGTTGTCATCTTGCTTTGTCCCGCTGGCGTTTCTTCTGCCACTGTTCTAGCAGTTTCAGAATCACATCGCTCATCTGCTTGGGGGTATATGACTTGGGAAAGTACTTCCGGAGCTGTTCACTCTTGAATGCGACCCGTTCCAGATCGCCCTTTTTGACTTCGCCCAGAATCTCACACATATCATCCAGGGAACAATTGCCTTCCTGGCTAAGCTTCTTCAGCCGCATCGCCTGTGAGAGGGAGGGGGCTGCCTGTGTGAAATCCATGGCTTCAATCAGGTTTTTCTGTTCTTCCGGCTTCAGATAGGAAAGCTCCACTGCAGGATTAAAGGAGATCTGCTTCTGATCGACCATCTCCAAGAGCTCTGGAATCAGGTTCGTGAGACGGATAAAGCGCTGCACCTGACGCCCGCTTTCTCCAGTGTCTTGTCCGAGCACATCGGCAGCCTCTAACTTTCCGACGACTTGTCGGGAAGTTCCTTCTTCCTGCAAGTCAGTCCGTTCACCCTGCCTTTTCATAGCCTCCAGCTTCATCTTGTAAGCAAAGGCTCGTTCGCTGGGCAGGATGTTTTCTCTTTGCAGATTTGAGTCCACCATCAGGACCACCGCCTCATCATCGGTCATCTTCCGGACAATCACCGGCACTTCAGTAAGACCTGCGGCCTCAGCTGCACGGGCTCTTCTGTGACCGGAGATAATCTCAAGAGATCCATCTGAAAGTGGTCTTGCGAGAAGAGGAGTGAGTACGCCGAACATGGAGATGCTCTCCGTAGTCCTTAGCATTGACTCATCGTCTACCACCCGAAATGGATGATTCTGAAAAGGCTTCAGTTCACTGATCGGAATCTTTTGGACTCTTTCAGGTTGCCCGGTTGTTTCCGATTCATAATACGACAATCTTTTCACCTCCTTAAAGCTTGTCACCATAGAAATCATGATTGACCTTGTTCTGGTAGTAGGGACTGATTGTAGCTGGAGCATTAAAGAGCGTTGTCAAAAGGTACTGCTTGATGTTTTTGACATCCGAAGTGTTCTCCTTCAGACAATCCAGCACATATTGGATATGCAAGGAATCCAGCTTCATCAACCGGCTTTTCACGACTTCCTTCGGTTTATCGTCCCCGGCGATACGGATCTCTTTTTTCTTGGAACTGCAGGTCTCCGCCAGGATATCCAGAATTCCTTCCAGAGTTTCTTTCTCCGTAGGATGGTCCAGTAAAAGGATATCGAGCTCCAGCTGTGCCCTGAACCATTCCTTATAACGCTCATACTCACTCATCTCATCCGTATCCCATCCCGGATAGATAGGATTCTCTGTATATCTGAGATCATTATTTTTTTGATCTTTATTACTTGGTCGTGATTTTGAAGGATCCGGAATCGTGCTTTCCGCGACTCCAGAATCGTGATAATCACGACTCTTGAATCGTGATTCCACAGCGTTATCCACAGAAAGGAAGTTCTTAACATAGATCAGATTAGGCTTGCCGAGGCCCTGGCGCTTTCGTTCGATCAGACCGCACTTGTCTTCCAGTTCATTCATCAGCTTCGTGGCCTTATTATCAGCACAGTTCAGCTTCTCCATGATCTCTGACAGGGTACAGATGATGTAAACCCGGCCTTGATCATCAAGCCAACCGTTTTTTGCTGACAGATCCATTCTTGCCAGGAGCAGTCCATACAGGACTTTAGCCTCTGCTGAGATATATTTGTACTGATCATCCGTGAAAAGAACCGTGGGAACCCGAATGAAGGAGTATGTGCTGGACTGTGCACCGTAA
>Ga0256405_10004055_pt1 | contig 28441 bp, 23 predicted proteins | sample RumenRJG_02DNA_FD_189096 | JGI IMG/M metagenome (GOLD analysis project Ga0256405, IMG submission 189096) | Bovine rumen microbial communities from Lethbridge, Alberta, Canada - RJG_02 | ecosystem: Host-associated > Mammals > Digestive system > Stomach > Rumen | place: Canada: Alberta... | reverse complement strand
TATCGAAACCATTGTGAATATAATGTCGGCGTCGGCCCGCTGCTCGGCGGCCTCGCCGTTGAATTGGAGGAGATCCTTTGACTGAAGTGATTGGCGTCCGCTTTCGCGGCGGCTGCAAGGAGTATTATTTCGACCCGCACGGCATCGCCGTGAAGGCGGGTCAGTTCGTCATCGTCGAGACGGCGCAGGGCACCGAATACGCCCAGTGCCTGACCGGCAACCACGAGGTGGACGACGGCGCGGTCGTCCGTCCTCTGCGCACTCTCGTGCGCATCGCGACGGAAAACGACCGCCGCACGATGGAGTACAACCGTCAGCGCGAGAAGGATGCCTTCGGCATCTGCCAGCGGAAGATCGCCGAGCGCGGGCTGGACATGAAGCTCGTGCGCGTGGAGTGCAGCTTTGACGGCAGCAAGATCGTGTTCTTCTTCACCTCCGAGGGGCGCGTGGACTTCCGCGAGCTCGTGCGCGACCTCGCGGGCGTGTTCCGCGCCCGCATCGAGCTGCGTCAGATCGGCGTGCGCGACGAGGCCAAAATGCTCGGCGGCCTCGGCATCTGCGGCCGTCCGTTCTGCTGCGCGCAGTTTCTGGACGATTTTGTGCCCGTGTCCATCAAGATGGCCAAGACACAGAATCTCAGCCTGAATCCTACGAAAATTTCCGGCGCGTGCGGCCGCCTCATGTGCTGCCTGAAGTACGAGCAGGCGGCCTATGAGGACGCCGTGAAGCGGATGCCCAAGAGCGATTCCTTCGTTCTCACGCCCGACGGCCCCGGCAACGTCAGCGCCGTGAACCTCGTGCGCGAGACGGTCAGCGTCCGGCTGGACGACTCGTCCGAGGGGCAGAAGAGCTATCACGGCTGCGAGATCCGTGTGCTGCGCAACGGCAAGGGCTCGCGCGAGGGCATCGAGATCCCCGCCGAGCGCCCCGCCCGCTTCGTAAAGCAGGACGCGGAGAGCGAGCTGGATGCCGTTCCTTCGCCCGTGTTCCGCGCGCTGGAGCTCTCCGAGCCCGATGCTCCCGCTGTGCCGGAAACGCCTGCCGCCGAGGAGAGCGGTGAGAAGCGTGAGCGCCGTCGCCGCGGGGGACGCGGACGCCGGGGCGGCCGCGGACGCGGTGGAGAGGGCCGCACCGAAGCAAAGCCGGAGGCCGCCGAGGGCGGCGGCAAGGAAAATCGTCCCGAAAGGAACGCGGAAAGGCCCGCCGACAAGGGCGGCGAGCGCCGCAGACCGACCGAGCGCCGGGAGGGTGAGAAAAAGTCTCCTGTCCCCTCTGCCGAAAAGAAGCCCGCCGAGGGCGGCGAGGGCGAAAAGAGCGCGCGCCGCCGGCATCATCGCGGGGGACGCGGACGCCGGGGCGGCCGCGGCGGAAGCGGCGGCGGAGCACCGGGCGCAGCGCCGAGCGCGGAATAAAGTCAAGAAACGGGAGCCGCTTTTCCCTGCGGTTCCCGTTTTTTCGTGGGTTTTTCGCGCGGAGCGTGTATGATAGAGCAAACGGCTTTCACAGGGAGGTGGGCAGATGCACGAGCAGGAGGTCCTGGCGCTTCTCCGCGCCGGAGACGAGCGCGGCGCGGAGGCGCTGCTGCGGCACTACGCGCCGCTGATGCGCTACATCATCGCACCCATCGTGCCGGACGCGCAGGACCGCGAGGAGTGCCTTTCCGACGCCGCGCTGCGCGTGTGGGAGAAATTCGGAACCTACGATCCCGCGCGCGGCTCGTGGACGGCATGGCTCACGGCGCTCACGCGCAACACCGCGCTCAACCGCGCGCGGAAAAAGTCCGGCGGCAGCGAGGAGCTTTCGGGCGACCTGCCCTCCGCCGAGCCGACGCCCGAGGAGCGGCTCTTGCAGCAGGAGCGCCGACAGGCGCTCGAGCGCGCGCTGACCGCGCTGCCGCAGCGGGACCGGCTGCTCTTTTACCGCAAGTATTACTACCGCCAGTCCACCGCGCAGATCGCCGCGGAGCTGGGAACGACGGAGCGCGCTGTGGAGGGGCGGCTCTACCGCATCAAAAAGGCATTGCGCAAGGCGCTGGGAGGTGACGACGCATGAACGACCGCGAATTTGACGCTCTGCTCGAGTCCGCCGCGCCCGAGCTTCCGCCCGACGACGTCGCACGGGACGTCACGCCGTGGCGCCGCGCGATCGGAAATATTCTCGGCGGCAGCGCTCTGTGCTCCATCACGCTCAACTTTTTCTGCCTGAACTATCTGCTGCCGACCATCGGCGTGATCCTGCAGCTGCTTGGCTTCCGTCCGCTGCGGCGGGAGAACGGTTGGTTCCGCGCGTGCTGGCTGCTCGCCGTGCTGCGCGCGGCGCTGTTCCTGCCCTGCATCGTTCTCAACGCGACAATCTATTCCAACGCCGTATACGCCTCCTCCGTGGGGACGGCGCTGACCTATGGCACGGTCGCGGTGCAGATGCTGCTCTTCTTCTGCTTCTGGCGCGCGCTGCGCGCCGTGCGGCAAAAGGCGGGGACTGAGGTCCGCGCCGGCTCCGCCGCGGCGCTGCTCATTTGGTATGCGGCGGTCCTCACGCTGGCCTATGTCCAGTACAGCGGTCTGCTGCTCGGTCTTGCGATGCTCGGCTGCTATATTCTCATTCTGCGCAGCCTCTACCGTCTCTCCCGCGAGATGGAGGAGAGCGGCTACGCGCTCACGCCCGCGCCGGTGCGCCTTTCGGACGAGATGCTGGTCAGGGTCATCGCAGCGCTGCTCGCCGCCGGCATCGCCTGCGGCTATCTCTTCTTCGGCAGCTATCGCATGGACTGGCAGCCGGAGAGCGGCAGTCTCAGCGCTGAGGCTGTTGAAATTCGCGCGCAGCTGCTTGCCCTCGGCTATCCCGAGGACGCGCTGAACGACCTCAGCGAGGACGACCTGCTCGCCTGCCGCGGCGCGACGCTCGTCGTAGTGCACGAGGCGGATAAGCCGATGAACGGCGGCCACGAGGTGCGCGAGGACTTCGGCAGCTCGACACACATCTCGACCGTCTACGATGTCAGGGAGCTGCACTTCACCGACGTCGCCGTGCGGCTGCCCGGCGAAGCGGAGTGTTGGCGCGTCCTCCACCACTTCCGCTGGACGGAGGAGGTGAAATTCCGCGGCACGGAGCTCGTCCGTCTCTGGCCCGCCTACTATGAGGACGACAGTTGGCATCCCGACGACGGTGTGCCGACAGGCCGCGTGCTCTACGATGACGCGGAGGGGAATGCCTACGCCGCGCCCTGTGCCTCCCTTACCGTCGAGCGTTACACGGTGACCAACTGGTTCGGAAGGACCTATCACCTGGAGGATATTTCCGCCGAATTCTCCCTGCCCTCGCGCGGGAAAAACCGGCGCGGCTATGTCGCCTATAGCACCGAGGAGACAGACGGTGAGGCGACCTACCTCGCCTCGCGGAGCAACTACACGCATCAGGAGAGCCGCCTCCAGTACCCCGTCCGGACCGCGAAGGATTACGGCCCCGTCTTCCGCCGTGCGCAGAGCGCTCTGGAGTTATCCATACGGGACGATGGCAGCGTCGTCCTGTTGAACTATGAACCATAAGAAAAGCGGCTTGCAGCGATGCAAGCCGCTTTTCCTCCATGGGCGGGCAAATCGTGTGCTGCGCGAAAGGCGTTGCTTTTTCCCGCAGCCGTGGTATACTGGGGAGTGAGAAAAAGAAACCGACAGGAAAGGGCCTCCCCATGCAGAAATTCGACCATGTGCTGCTCGCCAGCGACTTTGACAACACGCTCGTCTACACCCAGTCCGCGCTCGACAACGGCACCGACATCCCGCCCATGTGTCCGCGCAACCGCGAGGCGCTGGACTACTTTATCCAAAACGGCGGCTTGTTCGCCATCTCCACCGGCCGCGCGCTGCCCGCGTTCATGGACTACGCCAAGGACGTGCCGATGAGCGCGCCGTGCGTCATCGCCAACGGCGCGGCGATCTACGACTTCCGCGCCAATGAATACCTCTACACCGCGTTTCTCGGCGAGGCGATCTACGACCACATGGCTGAGGTGCTCGCGCGGTTCCCGACGCTCGCCTTCGAGGTCTACCATGACGACTGCCGCATCCACGCGATGAATCCCAACCGCTACATCCGCAACCACGAGCATCTGACCCGCTCGCCCGTGCAGGTGGTGGAGCGCTTCACTGACATTGATCTGCCCATCATCAAGATCCTTTTTGAAGAGGACTTTCCGGTGCTCGATGCCGTGCGGACCTTCATCCTCTCGCGCCCCTGGGGGCGCGAGTACGAGCTCATCTACTCCAACGAGCATCTGCTCGAGCTGACCGCCGCCGGCGCGACCAAGGGCGGCATGATCCTGCGGCTCGCGTCGCTCCTCGGCGTGGCGCGCAAGGACATCTACTGCATCGGCGACCACAAAAACGATATTCCGATGCTGGAGGTCTCCGCCGTGCCCTTCGCGCCCGCGAACGCCATTCCCGCCGTACACGAGTTCGGCGCGCACATCGTCTCGCATTGCAGCGACGGTGCGGTGGCCGACGTGGTGGAGTATCTGGATAAGATCTATTGACCGATTTTCAAAGGGGGCTATTCTTGCCGCAAGAATAGCCCCCAGTCTGTCGAAAAAGAAAAGCTGTCCGTCGGACAGCTTTTCTTTTTTATCGGGTAGAGGTTATTCCGCTTCCTGCATGGCCTTGGCCGCGGCGACGGCCTTCTCCTGCGCGTCGGCAGAGCACTGCTCATAGCGCACGAAGTGCATGGTGAAGGAGCCACGGGACTGGGTCATGGAGCGCAGGTCGATGGCGTAGCTCATGAGCTCGGCCTCGGGGCACTCGGCCTCGATGATCTGCTCACCGTCGCCGGTCGGGGTCATGCCCATGACGCGGCCGCGGCGCTTGTTGAGGTCGCCGAGGATATCGCCCATGTACTGATCGGGCACGGTGACCTTCAGCTCGCAGACGGGCTCGAGCAGAACGGGGGACGCCTCGGGCATCGCGGCCTTGTAGGCAAGGTTCGCGGCGGTCTTGAACGCGATTTCGGAGGAGTCGACCGGGTGATAGGAGCCATCGTAGAGCACGCACTTGAGGTTGACGACCGGATAGCCGGCGAGCGGGCCGTGGAGCACGGCTTCGCGCAGGCCCTTTTCCACGGCGGGGAAGAAGTTCTTGGGCACGCTGCCGCCGAACACTTCCTCGGCGAAGACCATCTCCTCGCTCTCCTCGTTGGGCTCGAAGCGGACCCAAACGTCGCCGAACTGGCCGCTGCCGCCGGTCTGCTTCTTATGACGGCCCTGCTTCTGCACGGTCTTGCGGATCTTTTCACGGTAGGGAACGCGCGGGGTGTCGAGCTCGGCGTCCACGCCGAAGCGGGTCTTGAGCTTGCTCACGAGCACGTCGATTTGAATGTCGCCCGCGCCGGAGACGACCATCTGATGGGTCTCGGCGTTGTTGACGACGGTAAAGGTCGGGTCTTCCTCGTTCAGACGGTTGAGGCCGGTGCCGAGCTTTTCCTCCTGACCGCGGGTCTTGGGCGCGATGGCGCGGGAGTAGCAGGGCTCGGCGTAGGGCATACCCGCCAGCTTGACGATGCTCTTCGGGTCGCAGAGGGTATCGCCGGTCTTGACGCGGTCCATCTTGGCGATGGCGCCGATGTCGCCGCAGCAAATCTCCTTGATCTCCTCGTTCTTCTTGCCCTTGAGGGTGTAGAGACGGCCGAGCTTTTCGGTGTTGCCGGTGGTGGTGTCGTAGAGGGACATATCGCCGGTGATCTTGCCGCGGACGACCTTGACGAGGGAGAACTTGCCGTACTGGTCGGAAACGGTCTTGAAGACGATGGCGGCGGTGGCACCGTTTTCATCGTGGGCGACCTCGACGGCGTTGCCGTCGTCGTCCTGCGCGGCCTCGGCGGGCATATCGGTGGCGACGGGAACGAGATCGAGCACGGTCTGCATCAGCATATCGACGCCGAGACCGGAGATGGCGCTGCCGCAGAGCACGGGAGCGACGCTGCCGTCGCGCACGCCGAGCTTGAGGCCCTTGGCGATCTCCTCGGCGGAGAGCTCCATGGTCTCGAAGAACTTTTCCATCAGCTCCTCGTCGGCGCCGGCGGCGGCTTCCATCAGCTCGGCACGCAGGGCTTCGACCTCGTCGGCGATGTCGGCGGGAATGGCGCACTCGGCAGCCTTGCCGCCCTTGACCTCATAGGCCTTGTTGTGCAGCAGGTCGACGATGCCGGTGACCTTCTTGCTGCCGTCGATGATGGGGGCGACGATGGGCGCGACGGCGGTGCCGAACTTGCCCTTGAGAGCGTCGAAGCAGGCGTTGTAGTCGCTGTTCTCCTCATCGGTGCGGTTGATGAAGATCATGCGGGGCTTATTGCCGAGCATCTTCCAGGCGCGCTCCGCGCCGACGCTCAGGCCGTCCTTCGCGCCGCAGACCAGCACGGCGCACTCGGCCGCGCGGATGCCGGAGAGGACTTCGCCGGCGAAGTCAAAGTTGCCCGGGGTGTCGAGCACGTTAATCTTCACGTTCTTGTACTTCACGGGGGCGACGGCGAGGGAGATGGAGATGTTTCTCTTGATCTCTTCCGCGTCGTAGTCGCAGGTGGTGTTGCCGTCGGTGACCTTGCCGAAACGGTCGGTGCCGCCGGTCATGAACAGCATACTCTCAGCGAGGGTGGTCTTGCCGCTTCCGCCATGGCCGAGCAGCACGATGTTGCGAATGTCTTTTGCACTCATAGGGGTTCATGTCTCCTTCCAGATCGTAATTCCCTTGCGGGAAGTCACTTCAACAGCTCAATTATATAATATTCTTTCCGTCAATACAACTATTGTAATTTTAGAAGTTTGATGGTCATTTTTGCTAAAAATGCTCAATAACGGTCCGCCCAGAAGCCCTCAATGAGCGCCGCGAGCGCCCAAAGGAGCAGATAGAGCAGCATTGAGACCGGTGTGAGCGCGCTGTACGCGCCGACAAAGGTGAGGTAAAACGCCAGCAGCGCGGACACGGCGCTGCTCCCGAGCGAGAGCACGGCGGCCACGCGCACGGCGTGGACCAGACGCTTGCTGCCGACGGCGATCTCGGCGTAGGGCATCAGCCCCTCGCGGTAGAGCAGCGCATAGGGATGCTCGCCGTCCTTCTCCGAGAGCGCAAGGCGCGTGGAGACGGTGGGATAGACCGCGCGGGCGTCGGTGCCGAACTTGCGCTTCAAAAGCGCGGGCGTGATGCTGCCGTCGCGCACGGCGAGCACCGGCGTGATGCGGCTGCGCTTGAGCGCGTGGAGCGCCCAGTCCACATTCTCTGCCGCCGTGTACTTGACGGCGAAAACGGCGATGAGCGTGCCGTCCACGGCGAGGAACGCGCCGGTCTTGAGGCTCAGGCCGCCGGGCATCGTGACGTGCATCTTGCGGCAGAAGGCAGCGGTGCCGAAGAGCACCGTTTCGCCGTGGATAAGGCCGGAGACGCCGCCCTCCTCATAAAAGCTCAGATCGTCGAGCGGCTCGAGTCTTCCGCCCTCGCCCTCCAAAAGCGTGTCGAACAGGCGGCTCAGACCGCTTTGCGAGGCGTGCGCCATCGTGGCGGCGTAGGAGATGACCTTGCCGCTCTCCTCGCCGTAGATCTTCAGCCCGTTCAGGCTGACCGTTCCCGGCGGGAACAGGTCGGTATCGGTGAGGATGACGCAGTTGCTGCGGCGCAGGCGGTCCGCGCCGACATAGCCCGCCAGCGCGCTGCCGGACTTGACGAAGCGCTTCGTCAGCCGACGCAGCGGCAGAGAATAGCACAGCGGAAAGGCAAGCATATTGATTGCCGTGAGCAGCACGCCCCAGTTCCAGAGGAACAGCAGCCGCTCCCCGCGCCGCAGCGTGGAGAGCACGGCAAATACGAGCGAGGCGGCAAGCAGCACGGGCAGCAGCACGCTCTGCCAGTGCGAGGCGGCGTCCTCACGCTGCGCGCAGCGCGAAAAGCCCTGCGCGCTGCCGCGGCGCTTGGCGGCTCCGCCCGCGGTGACGGTGACGAGATAGTCCGGCTCGCCGACCGCGGCGACGCGGAAGGTATCGTACATCGCGCCGAAGAGCAGCGCGCGCCCGAGCAGGGCGCAGCTCATGCCGAGCATGGCGACGGCGTGGAACGGGACCGCGAGCGCGGCGCGCGCGGGCAGGAAAAAGTCGAGCGCCGTGTCCGCCAGCGTGACGGCGCAGGCGAGCGAGGAGAGCAGCTCATAGGTGACCGTCCTCGCGCGGAGCTGCTCGAAGGCATAAACGAACACGTCGCGTCCGAGGACGCAGACAAGAAGCTCGGCAATGAAGAACGGCAGGCAGCTGAGCAGCCTTTCCTCGGCGAACAGCGCAGGCATGACGCCGAAATGGTCGAGCAGCAGCGCGAGCCACGAGAGTGCGGTGACGAGCAGCGCAGCCCGTGCGCTGCGCAGACCCATGCGCGCGTCGTCGCGGTAGCCGGCGGCCAGCTCGCCCGCGTCCGGCTCGGGGGTGTCGTCCCGCTCACCGAAATCCTCGGTAAAGAAGTCCTCGGGCTCGTCGGGCTCCTCCTGCGGCGGCTCCTCCCCGGACTCGTCGGAATAAAGCTGCTCGGTGTCGCGCAGCCTTCTGCGCGAGAAAAGCCCGCGGCGCTTCGGCGGCAGAAGCTCGACCGGCTCCCCCGCTTCCCCCTCGTCGAGCACGGACTGCACGGTGCTCTCGAGCACCTCCTGCAGGCTCACGGTGTCCTGCGCGGGCGTGGCGGATGATGCCTCGTCCGGCGGCGCGGACGGCTGCGGCTCCGGCGGCTCCGCGGCGGGCGCGGCGGTTTTTCCGATCCGCACGGCGGGCCGCGGCTCGGGCACCCCGACGTCCTCCGGCTCTGCGGCGGCTTCGGCGCCGTCCTCCCGGGAGCCGAACTCCGCCAGAATGCTCTCGAGCGTCAGGTCCGCGTCGTCCGACGCGCTGCGGGCCGCGCCGCGCAGCAAAAGCTCGGACTCGGCGAGCGTTTGTTCAAATTCTTGATCCTTTTTGTGATCCATGGAAGACCTCGTGAATGGCGGCGCGCGTCAGCCAAGGCGCTGACGCACGGCCTCGTAGAGCAGAATGGCGGCGGCGGCGGAAGCGTTGAGCGAGGAGATGCGGCCCTTCATCGGGATGCTGACGAGGAAGTCGCAGCCCTCGCGCACAAGCCGGCCCATGCCGTCGCCCTCGCTGCCGATGACGATGGCGGCAGGACCCTTGAGGTCGGCCTCGTACAGGCTCGTGGTCCCCTCGGCGGCGGTGCCGAAGATCCACACGCCCTGCTGCTGCAGCTCCTTCAAAAGCGCCGGAATGTTCGGCACGCGCGCGACGGGCAGATAACTCACCGCGCCCGCGCTCGTCTTGCCGACGATGCTCGTCAAGCCCGCGCTGCGGCGCTTGGGGATGATGACGCCGTGCGCGCCCGCGCACTCCGCCGTGCGGATGATGGCGCCGAGGTTGTGCGGGTCGCTGATCTCGTCGCACACCACGAGCAGAGGGGCCTCCCCACGTTCACGAGCGGCGGAGAGGATGTCCTCCACGCTCGCGTACTCGCGCACGGCGGCGAGGGCGATGACGCCCTGGTGCGCCTTCGTCGCGCTCATGTAGTCGAGCTTGCGGCGGTCGGCCTCGACCACCACCACGCCCGCCGCGCGGGCGGTGGAGGCGATGTGCCCGAGCGTTTTGTCCGTCTCGCCGCGGGCGATGAAGATCTTATCAATGGGCGTGCCGGCGCGCAGCGCCTCGGTCACGGCGTTGCGTCCCTCGATGAGGCCGTCCGCCTCGGCGTCGCGCTCGCGCACGGGGACCCTTTCCTCCGATTTCCGCTCACGCGGGAATCGCTTTCCAACGTGCTCGTCCGCGCCGCGTGGCCCGCGCTTTTCTTCGTATTCCTTCGACATAAACCGATCCTCCCGGTCAAAATTCGTATACATAATACACTATAGCACAACAGACGGATAAGATAAAGGGGGAAGCGGACAAAAATTCACCGAAAATTCATACCGCGGCGCTTGTGAAACGAGGAGGGGTATGCTAAAATACCATAATAATTAACTTGGCAAGCTGTCGCCTGTGCCCGCGCAGGGCCGCAGGCGGAAAGGAACGCAGATACATGGATCAGAACGACAAGAACAAAAGCAACAAGAACAACGACCGCCGCAGGGGCGTGCTGTCGCTGCTCATCTGGGCGCTGGTGCTGACCATCGGCTTCAACTATCTCCTCTCGGCGATGGACACGAGGAAGCTGGCGGAGAGCACCTGCGAGATCCGCTACGACGAATTTCTCGACCTTGTCCGCGACGGCAAGGTCAAGGAGGTCGAGATCGCGGACCGCACGCTCAACATCACGCCTGTGGACGGCTTCGCCTACACCGACGCGGACGGCAAGACCTACTCAGGGGACTTCCAGCTCTTCACCACGCAGATCAACGACCCCGAGCTGCGGTCGTTCCTGGATGAAAACGGCGTGGAGTTCGGCAAGCCCTACAAGGCGGAGACCTCGTATCTCGAGATCATCATGCTCAACTACGTCCTGCCCACGGCGCTGATGGTCGGCGCGTTCATCCTGATGATGCGCTTCATCAGCAAAAAGACCGGGGGCGGCGGCTTCGGCGGCCTCGGCAGCGTCGGCAAGTCCAACGCGAAGGTCTACATGGAAAAATCCACCGGCGTCACCTTTGCCGACGTCGCCGGTCAGGACGAGGCGAAGGAATCCCTCGTCGAGATCATCGACTTCCTGCACAATCCTCAGAAGTATACCGACATCGGCGCGAAGCTGCCGCGCGGTGCGCTGCTCGTCGGCCCTCCGGGCACGGGCAAAACGCTGCTCGCCAAGGCGGTCGCGGGTGAAGCGAACGTGCCTTTCTTCTCCATCTCCGGCTCCGGCTTTGTGGAGATGTTCGTAGGCGTCGGCGCGAGCCGCGTGCGCGACCTCTTTGCCGAGGCCTCGAAAGTAGCGCCCTGCATCATCTTCATCGACGAGATCGACGCCATCGGCAAGACGCGCGACACGCGCTTCGGCGGCAACGACGAGCGTGAGCAGACGCTCAACCAGCTGCTTGCCGAGATGGACGGCTTCGACCCCGGCAAGGGCATCATCGTTCTCGCGGCCACCAACCGCCCCGAGGTACTCGATCAGGCGCTGCTGCGCCCGGGCCGCTTCGACCGCCGCATTACCATTGACCGCCCGAACCTCGCAGGCCGCATTGCCACGCTCGAGGTCCACACCCGCAACATCAAGCTCGGCGAGGATGTCGACCTCAAGAAGGTCGCGCTCGCGACCGCCGGCTGCGTCGGCGCGGACCTTGCCAACATCGTCAACGAGGCGGCGCTACGCGCCGTGCGCAAGGGCCGCAAGCTCGTCACGCAGGAGGATATGCTCGCCGCGTTCGAGTTCGTCATCGCGGGCAGCGAGAAGAAGAACAGCGTGCTCACCGAGTTTGAAAAGAAGCTCGTCGCCTACCACGAGGTCGGCCACGCGATGGTCGCCTACAGGCAGAAGAACGCCGAGCCCGTGCAGAAGATCACCATTGTGCCCCATACCGAGGGGAGCCTCGGCTATACGCTCCTCATGCCCGAGGAGGACAAGACGAATCTGCGCACCCGCGACGAGCTGATGGCGAAGATTGCCGTCTCCATGGGCGGCCGTGCCGCCGAGGAGGTCATCATGCACACGATGACCAACGGCGCCTCTCAGGACATTCAGGAGGCCACGAACATCGCGCGCAACATGGTCGCCATGTACGGCATGAGCGACGAGTTCGGCATGATGGCGCTCGGCTCCGTGCGCAGCCAGTATCTCGACGGCGGCTACGGTCTCGACTGCGCGCAGGAGACCGCCGCCGTGATGGATAAGGCCGTCAAGGAAATTCTGGAGAAGTGCTACGCTGACGCGGTGAAGGTCATCGAGGAGAATATCGACGATATGCACAAGGTCGTCGCCTATCTTTTGGAGAAGGAGACGATCACCGGCGGCGAGATGGTCGCCATCCTCGAGGGCCGCGATCCCGCGACGGTGGAGGATGCCTACGCCTCCACGCGCAGGAGCGACAGCGACTTCCGTCCCTCCGTGCCGAGCACCATCGAAGCGCCCGCGCGTCACATCTCCATGACGAGCGAGAAGATCGAAATGCCGCCGCTGGACGGCGAAGCGCCGGACGAGCCCGCCGCATCCGACGCGGAGAACGGCAAGAACGCGGAAACACCCGCGGAGGAGACCCCTGCGCAGGACGCTCCCGCCGGTGACGGCGCGGAAACGCCTGACCACGAATAAACCGAAAGCGCCGCCCGCAGGCGGCGCTTTTCCGTAAGGAGGAGTCCTATGAGACAACAGACAAGGGAGCTGGCGCTTGCGAGCGTGCTCGGTGCGCTGGCGGTGCTGTTCCTGTTCCTCGGCGGCGTGCTGCCGCTGGCGCTCTACGCCTGTCCCCTGCTCGCGTCCGCCTGCCTGCTGCCCGTGCGCGAGGAATGTCGCGCGAGCTATCAATGGTGCTGCTTTTTCGCCGCCGCCATTTTGGGACTGCTGTTGGGGCCGGACAAGGAATCCGCGCTGCTCTTCTGCTTTCTGGGCTATTACCCGCTCGTGCAGCCGAGTCTCGACGCGATCGGCAGCCGCGCGCTGCGCTTTCTCACGAAGCTCGGGCTGTACGTCCTCGCCGTCGGCGCGATGTACGCGCTGCTCGTCTTTGTGTTCCGGCTCGACGCGGTGACGGCGGAGCTGGCGGCGACCGTCCCGTGGCTCATCGCGGCGACCTTTGCGCTCGGCGCGGTGCTGCTCTTTCTCTATGACGAGCTGCTGCGCCGCTTCGCGCGGCTGTACCGAAGGCATAAACGAAAATGAAAACGAAGAAGGACGCATAAGCGTCCTTCTTTTTTATCCTTTTTCGTTCTCCGCGGGCTGTAGCTTCGCGCTGAGATAGGCTGCGAGCGCGCCGAGCGCGGCGGCAAGCAGGCACAAAAGCGCGTCGCGCACGCCGTCGTAATGCAGCGAGATGATAACGACCGTCGAGGCCAGCACGATGCCGAACACGGCGTGGTAGAAAAGCGGGTAATGCGCCCGGAAGCACCAATTCACCACGCGCGCGAGCGTCAGCACGATGAGCGCCATGCCGAGCAGCCACGGCAGGATCACCGCCATGTCGAGCCTTGCGAAGCCCTCCGCCATCGGCGTGAACAGCCCGACCGCCATCAGAATGGAGGAGGACGTCATGCCCGGTACGATCAGGCTCAGGCCCCAGAGCAGGCCGCAGAAGAGAAAGCCGAGGAAGCCCGGGCGCATCGTGTAGAACGCGCCGTACTGCGCGTAGAGCAAAACGGCGGAGAGGGCAAAAAAGCTGGCCGCGCAGGAAAGGTACGCGCCGCGTCCGCGCCCCTGCGCGCCCGCCTCGGCCCACAGGCTCGGGAGCGTGCCGAGGATCAGGCCGATGAACAGGCAGGTCGCGAGCTTTTCCGAGCGGTCGAACAGCACAAGGATCAGCCCGCCGCCGCACAGGAAGCCGAGGATCGCGCCGGCGCCGACCGGCAGCAGGAGGGAAAGATGGCGGCGCAGCCCGTTGAGCGGGTGGGCGAGCACCTCCATCACCGGCCGGTAGATGCCGAAGATGACCGACAGCACGCCGCCGGAGATGCCCGGCAGAATGCCGCCTGCGCCGATGATAAAGCCCTGCACCAGCCGCAGCAGGACCGTCTTGAGGGGGAAGCCCATTTTTAATAGCCTCTCTTCCGGTCGACCAGATGCGCAAGCGGACGGCCCGCGGCATAGTTTTCCAGATCGTCGCAGAACATCTGCACGCTCTTGTCGCAGGTGTAGCCGAGCGTCATGTTGCCCGCGACGTGCGGCGTGAGCAGCAGATTTTTCGCGCGGCGCAGCGGATGGTCGGCGGGCAGCGGCTCAGGCACGACCACGTCGAGCGCCGCGCCGGCGAGCCGCCCGGCGTTGAGCGCGTCGCAGAGCGCCTCCTGGTCGATGGCAGTGCCGCGGCCGACGTTCACGACGAAGGCGCTGTCGGGCAGCAGCGCGATGCGCTCGCGCGAGAGGATGCCCACGGTCTCCGCCGTGGAGGGCAGCGCCATCACGAGAAGATCCGTTTCGGGCAAGACGCTGTCCAGCTCCGCGATGGCATGGATGGAGGTGAACGCCGGGTCGGAGGATCTGACCGTGCGGCGCACGCCGGTGATGCACGCGGGATGGAATGCCTGCGCGCGGCGGGCAAACTCCGTGCCGATGTCGCCCGTGCCGAGCACAGTGATGCGCGCGCCATGCAGCGAGCGGATACCGCCGGGGAGCGTTTCCCAGCCGCCCGCGCGGATGATCTCGGTATACTCCATCTGACGGCGCAGCAGCATCAGGCAGACCATGATGAGATGCTCGGAGATGGTGGTGCCGTAGGCGCCGGAGGAGTTGGTGAGCCGACAGTCGGGATTCTGGTACAGGCTCTCGTCGCAGAAGCGGTCCACACCCGCCCAGCAGCAGCAATACCACTTGAGGCTTTTCGCGCTGCGGATGACCTTCTGCGAGCAGTGCCCGTAGAGGATCTCACAGTCGTCCACCCTGCCGACCGCTTCGGCGGACGAGGGGAAATACTCGATCTCATAGCCATATTTGGCTGCCGCCGCGTTGAGCTGACGCTCGTATTTGTCGTTGAGAAAGTCGATGATGACGCCGATCTTTTTAGCCATGCTGAGTGATCTCCTTTATAATTTGTTCCGCGCAGCGCATTCCGTCCGCCGCGGCGGAGAGAATGCCGCCGGCGTAGCCGGCGCCCTCGCCGCAGGGATAGAGCCCGCGCAGAGCGGTTTGATAGGTGTTGTCGCGCACGATGCGCACGGGGGAGCTGGAGCGCGTCTCGACCGCGGTGAGCACCGCGTCGGGCGCGGCAAAGCCATGCAGCTTTTTCTCCAGCAGCGGCAGCGCCTCCTCCAGCGCCGCGCAGACGAACGGCGGCAAGCAATCGTGCAGGTCGCACCAGCGCACGGCGGGGCGGTAGGTCGGTGTGACCCTCCCCGGCCCGATCGACGGACGGTGCGCGAGGAAATCGCCGACCGTCTGTGCGGGAGCGGCATAGCCCCCGCCGCCGAGGGCGTAGGCGGCCTCCTCCAGCCGTCGCTGAAAGGCGACGCCCGCGAGCACGTCCGTGCCGCCGAAGTCCTCCGGCGTAACGGAGACGAGCAGCCCGCCGTTGATGTTTTCACCGTCGCGCGCCAGCTCGCTCATGCCATTCGTGACCACGCGGCCCGCTTCGCTTGCCGCGGCGACGACCTGTCCGCCGGGGCAGACGCAGAACGAGAACACGCCGCGCCCCGCCGCCGTGTGGGCTGAGAGCTTATACGAGGTCGGCGGCAGCGAGGGGTGGCCCGCGTACTGCTTATACTGCTGCGCGTCCATATCGCTCTGGCGGTGCTCGATGCGCACGCCCACGGCAAAGGGCTTCGGCTCCATCGGGATGCCCGCATCACGCAGCATGGCGAAGGTGTCGCGCGCGCTGTGGCCGACCGCGAGCACCGCGTGCTCGGCGGGGAGCGTATACGTTCCGTCGGGAGACATAACCCGCAGCGCGGCGAGCCGTCCGTCCCTCCGCTCCAGTCCGGTGACCTGATGGTTGAAGCGCACCTCCGCGCCGAGGGAAAGCAGCTCCTGCCGCAGATTCTGCATAACACTGTGGAGTCGGTCGGTGCCGATGTGCGGCTTGGCGTCGATGAGGATGTCCTCGCTCGCGCCGAACGCGGCGAACTCCTCTAAAATATAGCGGTGGCGGACGTCCTTCGTGCCGGTGTTGAGCTTGCCGTCGGAAAACGTGCCCGCGCCGCCCTCGCCGAACTGGACGTTCGAGCGCTCGTTCAGCTCGCCCGTTGCCCAGAAGCGCTCGACGTCGCGCTTGCGCTGCTCGACGCATTCGCCGCGCTCGAGCAGGATGGGCCGCGCGCCGCAGCGGGCGAGCACCAGCGCCGCGAACAGTCCCGCCGGGCCCGCGCCGATCACCACGGGGCGCACGGCGGGAGGGGCGATCATCGGCGGCAGCTCGTAAAAGGCGGGCGCGTAGACGCTGATGTTTTTGTTCCTCGCGCGGCGCAGCACTCTTTCCTCGTTCTCGATCGCGGCAGAAACGGTATAAATAAACGTCACGCCGTCGCGCGCGTCGATGCTGCGGCGGAGAATGTGCAGCGTATGGAGGGGCGCTTTGACACGCAGCGCCGCCGCGGCGCGTTCGTATAATAACGCCTCGCTCTCGCCCGGGGCGAGCTTCAGCCCTTCGATCTTCAGCATGGCAGCGCTCCTTTCGCATCGGGAAATCGGCTTTATTGTAGTATATCCGAATGTCCCGCGCAAGCTATTTTTTCCAATTCGGCCATTCTTCAGGATTTCTTTATGACCTATTCAAAAAAAGTTCAAAAAAATTCGTTCCGGCTTCACGAAATGGACATAAACAGGGGGTATCATCGGTAGCATCAAAAGAAAAATAAACGCTTCACGGCAAGGAGGCTTATCTATGTATTACGAAGACGAAAACAACCTGTACCATTACAGCTACCGCAAGGGCGACAAGGTGGAGAATGTCCGCGACGTGGACTACACCGAGGTGCCGAACACCGCGGCAAAGGCAGACCCCTGGGAGGAAAAGAAGCCGAAGAAGAATCGGCTGGGGCTGAAGATCGCCGCGCTGGCGCTCGCCTGCGCGCTCATCGGCGGCGCGGCGGGCGCGGGCATCACGCAACACGCCATTACCTCCGCGCACGGCTCGACGCAGATTGAGGTCTCCGACCGTCAGGTCGCCGAGGTCCGCCAGGTCAAGGTGGACGGCAAGCAGCAGCTCACCATGCCGGAGGTCTACGCCGCCAACGTCAACAGCGTCGTGAGCATCAACGTGTCCACCACAACGAATGTCTTCGGCCGCACGACAGAGTCCGCCGCCAGCGGCAGCGGCTTTTTCATCACCAAGGACGGCTACATCCTCACCAACTATCACGTCATCGAGGGTGCGAGCACCGTCAAGGTCACGGCCTACGACGGCACGACCTATGATGCCGCCGTCATCGGCGGCGACGAGGACTACGACATCGCCGTCATCAAGGTCGAGGGCACGAATTTCCAGCCGGTCGTGATTGGAAAGTCCGGCAGCGTGCAGATCGGCGAGACGGTCGCCGCGGTCGGCAACCCGCTCGGCGAGCTGACCTTCTCGATGTCGCAGGGCATCGTCTCCTGCGTGAACCGCGCGATCAATGTGGACGGCAAGCCCTTCAACATGATCCAGGTCGATTGCTCCATCAACCCCGGCAACTCCGGCGGCCCGCTCTTCAACAGCTACGGCGAGGTCATCGGCATTGTGTCCGCGAAGTATTCAAGCTACTCCAACACCACCGTTGAGGGCATCGGCTTCGCCATCCCCATCGACGATGTGCTCGCCATGGTCAAGGACATTATGACCAACGGCTATGTGACCAACAAGGCATACATCGGCATCACTCCCCAGACCATGAACGCACAGATGGCGCAGCAGTTCCGCTACGATGTCACGCAGGGCGTGTTCGTCTGCTCGGTGGAGGAGGGCAGCGCCGCCGAGAAGGCGGGCCTCAGGATGGGCGACGTCATCACCAAGATCGACGACAAGACCATCACGAGCTATGAGGACCTCGTCGCGGCGAAGAAGAGCTACAGCGCGGGCGACACCGCGACCTTCACCATCTACCGCGAGGGTAAGACGCAGACCGTCGAGCTGACCTTCGACGCCGCTCCTCAGACGCAGGAGACCGCGCAGGACAACAGCCAGCAGCAACAGGGCGGCAATAACGGCGGAAACGGCGGCTATTACTACAATCCCTGGGATTTCTTCAATAGCTTCTTCGGCAACGGCTACTACGGCAGCAGCTATTCCGGCGAGAGCCGCGACGCAGCCTGAGCAAAACAGCATCCGCCATACCGGGGCGGCTCTTCGGAGCCGCCCTTTTTTGCCGCGTTTTGCCGCGCAAAAATAAGGACTTCCGCTTTTGGGAAAGCTGTGGTATAATTTTCTTCTATGAAACATGGAGAAGGAGGGAACGTCCATGCGCATCGGTACAGTGGAGATCAACTCGCAGCTCGCGCTCGCGCCGATGGCGGGCGTGACCGACGCGGCCTTCCGCGAGCTGTGCGCGTCCCTCGGCGCGGGGCTGACGTGTACCGAGCTCGTGAGCTCGAAGGCGCTGTGCTATCAGGATAAAAAGAGCCGCACACTGCTCGCGCCCTTTCCGGGCGAGCACCCGATGCAGGCCCAGATCTTCGGCAGCGACCCGGTCTGCATGGCCGAGGCCGCGCAGATCGCCATTGAGGCGAGCGGCGCAGACATTCTGGACATCAACATGGGCTGTCCGGTCGGCAAGATCGTCAACAACGGTGACGGCTCGGCGCTGATGCGCGATCCCGAAAAGGCGGCGCGCATCGCCGAGGCGGTGGTCAGGGCGGTAAAGGTTCCGGTCACGGTGAAGATGCGCCGCGGCTGGGACAAGGGCAGCATCAACGCGCCGGAGCTGGCCGTGCTGCTCGAGAGCGTCGGCGTCGCGGGCATCACCGTCCACGGGCGCACCCGCGTGCAGATGTACGGCGGGCAGGCAGACTGGTCGACCATCCGCGCGGTCAAGGAAGCGGTGAAGATCCCCGTTATCGCCAACGGCGATGTTTTTACCCCGGAAAATGCGATAAAAGCGTTGAAGCTCACCGGTGCGGACGCGGTGATGATCGGGCGCGGCTGCTTCGGCAATCCGTGGCTCTTTCAGCAGTGCAGAGCCGCGCTCGCGGGCGAGCCGATCCCGCCGCTGCCGCCGCTTGCCGAGCGCTGCGACGCGCTGGTGCGCCAGATCGAACGCAGTGCGGAGTTCCGCAATGAAAAGGTCGCGCTGCTCGAAGCGCGGCGGCACTACTGCTGGTATCTCAAGGGCGTGAAATACGCCAACTACTATAAAGACCAGATCAACCATATGGAGACGCTTGAGGATCTTTACCGCGTCACGGCGGGCATCAAGCGCGATCTGAGCGACTGAACACACGGAGCGGACATGAACGAAAGTGAACTGATCCAAGCCGCGCGGGGCGGCGACGAGGCAGCCTTTGAACAGCTCGTCCGGCTGCATGAGAAGAAAATATACAACCTCTGCCTGCGTATGTGCGGCAGCAGCGAGGACGCGGCGGAAGCCGCGCAGGATACCTTCCTCGCCCTCTGGCGCGGACTGGAGGGCTTCCGCGAGGACGCGACGCTGTCCACCTGGCTCTACCGTCTGGCGAGCAACGCCTGCATTGACCTGCTGCGGCGCAACAAGCGCACGGTGGACGGCATATCGCTCGACGACGAGGACGTACACCTCGAGGTGCGCGACCGTGCGCCCACGCCGGAGGAGCACGTCGAGGGCCGGGAGACGCAGCGGCTGGTGCGTGAGGGGCTTGCCGCGCTGCCGGAGGATTACCGGCGCGTGCTCGTGCTGCGCGAGCTGCATCAGCTCAGCTATGCGGAAATCTGCGAGGTCACGGAGCTGGAGCTCGGCACGGTGAAGAGCCGCATCAACCGCGCGCGGCTGCTGCTGCGAAATTATTTGGCGGCAGACGGGAACTTTTTTGAAAAGCCAGCGTCAAAGGTTACAGAATGTAATCAGACTGTCGGAGGGGAGAGGAACGCAATATGAAGAAATGCGAAGAATTTGCGCCGCTGCTCTCGGCCTATTTTGACGGAGAGCTGACGGAGGAGGAGAGCGCGGCAGTACGCGCGCATCTCAGCGAATGTGAGGACTGCCGCGCACGGCTGGACGAATACGCGCAGTTAACCGGCGAGATGCTCGCACTCGGCGAGGAGGACGTGCCGGAGGGCTTTACGGCGCGCGTGATGGCGGCGGTGCGCGCGGAAAAGGCGGCGAAAAAGCCGCAAACAAAAAAGCGGAGCGCATGGCGGCGGTGGATGCCGATGGCGGCCTGCGCGGCGATCGTCGCACTCGCGGCGGCGGTAACGATCCCGCGAACGGCGATGAAGCAGGAAGCAAACGACGCTGCACCTGCCGCGCCTGCCGCACAGGAGGATCAGGCGATGTTTTCGATGGCGGCGCCGCCCAGCGATCCGCTGCCCGATACGGACGCCGAGGTGGAATATCCCGAGCAGCGCTGTGAAACGGTGCAGTCCAGCCCGTATTATGACCGCCAGCTTGGCGGCGCGGCCGCGGACGGGTTCAAGACCGCAAACGCACCCGCTGACTTGGAAAACGGCAGCCCAGAGGCAGAATACTACTGCGAGACCGCTCCCATCGGCGAAAGCGGCGAGGAGGGCAGCCTGCTCACCGCGTGGTACGGTCCCGTGGTGCTTGAGCTGTACGGCGCGGGCGCGACGGACTATGTGCTCTCAAGCGGCGGCGTGAAGGACGGCGACGCGGGCTTTTACTATGCCCCTATCGCCGCGCTGCGCGACCTGCCGGAGGGCCTCGGCATGAGGCAGGCGCAGGCGGAAACGCTCGCACTTGCCCCCGCGGACGCGGAGTGGGTGCTCGTCTATCCCAATGACGACAGCGAGGTGCCGCAGCCGTGAAGAAGCGTTCGCTGTGGCTCTGCCCTTTGGCTATCGCGGCCATCGTCGCGCTGGACCAGTGGGTGAAGGCCTATATCGTGACCCATTTCGCCGTGGGCGAGAGCGCGGAGTTTCTCCCGCGGCTGCTGCGGCTGCACTATGTGCGCAATTTCGGCGCGGCATGGTCGAGCTTTTCCGGCGAGCGCTGGCTGCTCATCGGCGTGACGGGCGTGGGGATGCTCGCGCTCGCATGGCTGCTCGCGCGGATCGTGCGGCACCCGCTCGGCGTGTGGTCGCTGACCGCCGTGATCGGCGGCGGCGTGGGGAATCTTATTGACCGCGTTCGCCTCGGCTATGTGGTGGATATGCTCGACTGCACGTTCATCGAGTTTCCGGTTTTCAACGTTGCGGACTGCTTTGTGGTCTGCGGCACCATCGCGGCACTCGTTTACTACATTTGGATCTACCCGAACACCGACGCGAAGAATTGGGAGAAGGACCATGGAACCGATCCTGCTCAGGGCAAGTGAAGAAAGCAAAAATCAAAGGCTCGACGCATTTCTTGCGTCGAGCCTTGACGGCTTGACCCGCTCGCAGGCGACGCGGCTCATCGAGAGCGGCGAGATCGCGGTGAACGGGAGAGCCGTCAGCAAAAGCTATAAGCTCGCGGGCGGCGAGGACATTGCCGTGACGCTGCCCGAGCCGGAGCCGGTCGAGGCCGTGCCGCAGGACATTCCGCTCGATGTGGTGTACGAGGACGCGGACGTGATCGTGGTCAACAAGCCCAGCGGCATGGTCGTCCACCCCGCGCCGGGGCACCCGGACGGCACGCTCGTCAACGCGCTGCTGTACCATTGCGCGGGAACGCTCTCGGGCATCGGCGGCGCGCTGCGCCCCGGCATCGTCCACCGCATCGACCGCGACACGAGCGGTCTCATCATCGCGGCGAAGAACGACGCGGCGCACCAGTACCTCTCCGCACAGCTCGCCGACCACACGCTCGCGCGCACCTACGAGTGCATCGTCGTGGGTAGCCTCCGCGAGGACCGCGGCACGGTGGACGCGCCCATCGCGCGCCACCCGACCGACCGCAAGCGCATGGCAGTGGTCGCCGGCGGGCGCGAGGCGGTCACGCATTGGGAGGTCATCGCCCGCTATCCGGGCTATACCCACGTCCGCTGCCGGCTCGAAACGGGACGCACGCACCAGATCCGCGTCCACATGGCCTACATCGGGCATCCCATTCTCGGCGACACGGTATACGGCGCAAAGAAGGAGGTCCCCGGCCTGACGGGGCAATGCCTGCACGCGGTCGGCCTGCGCTTTCTCCATCCGCGCACGCACGAGGTCGTGGAGCTTTCCTGTCCCCTGCCGGATGAATTCACAAGGATGCTGCAAAAAATCAGGAAATAAATTGCACGCGATACGGCACCAAACACGGGGAGCGTTCTCTATGGCAGAGAACGCTCCCCTTTTGCTGTGCTGTTATTTGCACAAATATGAGAACCAGCCCTCGCTCTCGCGGGCCTCCATGATCGCCCAGCCCGCAAGACGCAGCGCGTCCGCGACCTCGACCGCGCGGTCGTCGATGATGCCCGAGCAGAGGAACCGCCCGCCCTTTTTCAGCAGCGGCCGCACCTGCGGCGCGAGCGCGATGATGACGTCCGCCACGATGTTCGCCACAACGATATCATAGTCTCCGCCGAACTCGCGCGCGAGCCTTTTGTCGCTGAGCACGTCGCCCGCGCGGACGGTGTAGTGCTCCCGCCCGATGCCGTTGAGCGCGGCATTCTCGTAGGCGACGCCCACGCACTTATCATCGATGTCGCAGGCGAAGGCGTCCCGCGCGCCCAGCAGCAGCGCCGCAATGGAGAGGATGCCGCTGCCGCAGCCGAGGTCGAGCACCTTTTCGCCGCCGCGAATGTGCTTTTCGAGTGCCTGAAGGCACAGTCGTGTGGTCGCATGGCTGCCCGTGCCGAAGGTCAGCCCGGGATTCAGGATGAGCTTCACGCGCTCCGTCGGCTTCGCCTGCTCCCACTCGGGAATGACCAGCAGGCGCTCGCCGATCTCCATGGGCTTATAGAACTGCTTCCAGTTGTTCTCCCAGTCGGCGTCCTCCACGTTTTCCATCGTGAGGAGCAGCGGCGCGTATTCGGGATGCTGCTTCTTGAGCGCCGAGAGCGCGATGCGCACCTGCGCCAGCGTGGAAAAACCGCTCTCGCTTTCTTCGAGGTAGAAGGTCACGCGGCATTTGCCGTGCTTCTCCGCCAGCAGCTCATCGTCCACATAGTCCCAATACTGGTGGTTGTTTTCGAGAAAATCCTTGAAGTCCGCCTCGTCGTCGATGACAAGGCCCTCGACGCCCTGCTCGCGCAGCAGCTCGCTGACCGGCTCCAGACCGGCGTGGGCGGTGTCGATATGCAGCTCCAGCCACTTCACCGCTGCGTCCCCACGAAGAACAGTCCCAGCGTGCCGCAGCCGGTGTGCGCGCCGATCACGGGGCCGATGAAGTCTGCGCGGACGTCCGTCACGCCGAAGCGCTCCTCCAGCAGCTCCTTGACGTATGCCACGGAGTCGGGGCAGTTGGCGTGGCAGATGAACAAGGGCTGGTTCTTGTCCGGCTCGACGCCCAGCTCCTCCACCTTGTCGACCAGCGCCTTGAGCGCAGCCTTCGTGCCGCGCGCCTTGCTCATGGGAATGAGCCTGCCCTCGCTGTCGGTGTGCATGACGGGCTTGATGCCCAGCATCGTGCCGACGAAGGCCGCCGTGGCGCTCACGCGGCCGCCGCGCTTGAGGTGGTTGAGATCGTCCACGATGAACCAGTGGCATTGGGTCTGGAGGATGCTCCTCACATACGCCGCCAGCGTCTCGATGTCGGGGCTGCTCCTCCGGCGCTCCTGCACCGTGCGGTAGAGCAGCATTCCCTGTCCGCGCGAGGCGGAGAGGGAGTCGATGACAACGATCTTCGCGTCGGGGTACTCGCTTTTCAGGTCCTCCGCCGCGATGCAGGCGGACTGGTAGGTGGTGGACAGCGCGCCGGAGAAGCAGATGCACAGGATATCCTTGCCCGCGTCGAGCGCCCTGCGCATCGCCTCGTCGAACTGACCGACATTGGCGGCGGCGGTAGTGCTGTTCTCGCCCGCAGCGATCTTTGCGAAAAATTCCTCGGGGGACATATCGGCATGGTCGGGCGTGTTGAGATAGGTTTTGCCGTCGATCGTAAAGGAAAGCGGCAGAACGGTAAGCCCGAGCTCGTCGACCTCCTGCTGGTTCAGGTCGCAGCAGCTGTCGGTCATGATAATATAGTCACGCATGGCGTTCCTTTCCGGGCCGCAGACAAACGGCCCCTTTTGGGGAATAGAGTCGATTCTTCCTTAGAATGGCAGTATTGTAGCAGAACGTTAAGATAATATCAATAACTTTCTGTAAACAATGCTTTCCGTTTACTTTCCGACGCAGAAGCGTTCAAAAATGCGCGTCACCATGTCCTCGCGCGCCGTGCGGCCGGTCAGCTCGCCGAGCGCGTCGAGCGTGCCCTCGGCCTCGGTGAGCACCACGTCGGGCGTCAGCCCGGCGGTGAGCGCCTCGTGCGCCGCACGGACGCTCTCGAGCGCACGGCGGATGGCTTCGGCCTGTCGGGCGTTGGTGAGCAGCGTACCGCCCGCGGGAACGCCGGCAGGAAAGCAGTCTCCGATCGTGTCGATCAACGCATCCAGCCCGCCGGGCATTACGGAATTAAAGGAGACCAGATGCTCCGGCGCAGGCGCGCCGTCCGGCAGTCTCCAAACGGCGGTCTTTACGGCGGGGTTTCGATCGTCCTTGCTGATGGCCAGAATCCAATGCGGCGCTCGGGCGGCAAGCGCGAGAATGTCTGGCTCCACAGTGAGCGGCGTATGGCTGCCGTCCGCTACCACAATCACCAGATCGGCGCTCTCGACCGCGCGGCGCGAGCGCTCCACGCCGAGCCGCTCCACGGCGTCGTCTGTCTCGCGGATGCCCGCCGTGTCGATGAGCCGCAGCAGCACGCCGCCGACCACCGCCTTCTCCTCCACGGTGTCGCGCGTCGTGCCGGGAAGGTCGGTGACGATGGCGCGGTCGTAGCCCACGAGCGCGTTGAGCAGCGAGCTTTTGCCCGCGTTCGGCGCGCCGACGATGGCGGTCGCCGCGCCGCTTTTGAGCACGCGTCCGCGCGCAAAGGTGCCGAGCAGCGCCGCGAGCGTTTGTTCGCTCTCCGTGAGCGTCCGCTCCGTCTCGGCAAGCGTGAGGTCCTCGATGTCCTCGTCGGGATAGTCCACCACGGCGTAGAAGCGGCTGGTGAGGCCCAGCAGCGCGTCGTATACCTGTTCGAGCGGGCGGCGCAGCGCGCCGTCCACCTGGGCGGCGGCGTTCCGCGCCGCCTCAGCGGTCTCGGCGTCGATGAGGTCGATGACCGCCTCTGCCTCGGTGAGGTCCATTTTGCCGTTCAGAAACGCGCGCTCGGTAAATTCCCCCGCCCGCGCCTGCCGCGCGCCTGCGGCAAACGCGGCGCGCAGGACCTCCTGCAAAACGACCGGCGAGCCGTGGCAGTGCAGCTCCGCGCTCTCCTCGCCCGTGTAGCTGTGTCCGGCGGAGAACGCCACCGCCAGCGCGTGGTCGAGCGTGCGGCCCTCGGCGTCGCGCACCGTGCCGTAGGTCATGCGCCGCGGCGGAAGCTCCGCAGCCGAACGACCGTCCACCGGCGTGAACAGCGCCGCGAGCACGCGCCGCGTCTCCGCGCCGCTCAGGCGCACGATGCCAACCGCGGCGGCTGCGGGCGCGGTGGCGATGGCAGCAATGGTGTCGGGCATAAGACGACCTCCTTGATGTTAGCCGGTATTTGCCTGTATGATACCACAAAACGGAAAAAATGAAAAGGGGCACGGCGCAGCCGTGTCCCTTTTTTTGACGCAATAAGCGAGACGGCTTCTATTGCTCTTTCCCAATTTTTGTATCATCCCCTTCAGAATGATACCCAGACGCAATACAAGCGCAGCAAGGCGCCGCCTGCCGATGGCAGGCGGCGCCTTATTTTACATTTAAATTCTTGTTTGTCGCTTACTGCTCCTTGGCGGCCTCGGCCTGCTGGGCCTCGATCTCGAGGAGAGCATCCTTGCGGGAGAGGTTCCAGCGGCCCTTTTCGTCGATCTCCATGAACTTGACCCAGATCATGTCGCCGACGGTGACCACGTCCTCGACCTTCTCGACGCGCTTCTTGTCGAGCTTGGAGATGTGGACCAGACCGTCCTTACCCGGGGCGATCTCCACGAAGGCGCCGAACTGCATCAGGCGCACGACGCGGCCGTAGTACAGCTTGCCGACCTCGGGGACAAACACGATGTCGTCGATGCACTTCTTCGCGGCGTCGCAGGCGGCGGCGTCGGCAGAGGCGATGTGGATGGTGCCGTCGTCGTCGATGTCGATCTTCGCGCCGGTGTCGGCGACGATCTTCTGAATGACGGAGCCGCCCTTGCCGATGACCTCGCGGATGCGGTCGGGATCGATCTTCATGGTGATCATCTTGGGCGCGTAGGGGCTGACCTCGGGACGCGGCTCGGCGATGCAGGGCAGCATGATCTGGTCGAGGATCTGCACGCGCGCGTCGTAGGTGATGTCCAGCGCGTTCTTGATGATCGCCATGGTCAGGCCGTCGTTCTTGAGGTCCATCTGGATGGCGGTGATGCCCTTCTTCGTGCCGGCGACCTTGAAGTCCATCTCGCCGTGGAAGTCCTCAACGCCCTGAATGTCGATGAAGGTGGTGAAATCGTCGCCGTCCTGAATGAGACCGCAGGAGATGCCGGCGACGGGAGCCTTGATGGGCACGCCGGCGTCCATCAGCGCGAGCGTGGAGCCGCAGATGGAGCCCTGAGAGGTGGAGCCGTTGGAGGAGACGACCTCGCTCACCACACGGATGGCGTAGGGGAACTCCTCAACGGGCGGAATGACGGGCAGCAGCGCGCGCTCGGCGAGAGCGCCGTGACCGATCTCGCGGCGGCCGGGGCTGCGGGCGGGCTTGGCCTCGCCGACGGAGTAGCCGGGGAAGTTGTAGTGGTGCATATAGCGCTTCTCAGTCTCTTCCCAGATGGTGTCGAGCTTCTGGTTGGCACTAAGGGTATCGAGAGTGCAGACGGAGAGCACCTGCGTCTGGCCGCGGGTGAACAGGCCCGAGCCGTGGACGCGGGGCAGCACGCCGACTTCGGCGGCGAGAGGACGGATCTCGTTCTTCTGACGGCCGTCAACGCGGTGGCCCTCGAGCAGCCACGCCTTGACGATCTTCTTCTGGAACTTATAGGTGAACTCGTCGAGGTACTGATCCATGTCGGGATACTCCTCGAGGTACTTCTCGTGCCAGTGCTCGATCATCTCGTTCCAGCGGGCCTCGCGGACGTTCTTGTCGTCGGTATCCATGGCGGCCTTGGCCTCGTCCATGAAGTCGGCAACGATCTTGTCAAAGAGCTCCTGATTGAAGTTTGCGTGGGGATAGTCGAACTTGGGCTTGCCGATCTCGGCGACCATGCGGTTGATGAGCTCGATCTGCTTCTGATTTTCGTTGTGCGCCAGCTCGATGGCACGGTACATCGTGTCGTTATCGACCTCGTTCGCACCCGCCTCGATCATAACGACCTTCTTGCCGGTGGAGACGACGGTCACGTCAAGGTCGGAGACCTTGCGCTGCTCGCTCGTGGGGTTGAGGACCAGCTCGCCATTGACGAGACCGACCTTCAGCGCGCCGACAGGACCGTTCCAGGGAATGTCGGAGATGGCGAGGGCGGCGGAGGTGCCGATGAGCGCGGCGATCTCGGGAGAACAGTCGTGGTCGACCGCCATGACGGTCGCCATGATGGACACGTCGTTGCGGAAATCGTAGGGGAAGAGCGGGCGGATGGGGCGGTCGATGACGCGGCTGGTCAGGATGCCCTTCTCGCCGGGGCGGCCCTCGCGGCGGTTGAAGCTGCCGGGGATGCGGCCGACGGAGTACATCTTCTCCTCAAAGTCGACGGAGAGGGGGAAGAAGTCGATGCCGTCGCGGGGACGGGCGGACGCGGTGGCGCAGACCAGCACGCGGGTGTCGCCGTAGCCGACCATGACGGCGGCGTTGGCGAGCTCGGCGAGCTTGCCGACCTCGAGGGTCAGCGGACGGCCGGCGAGCTCCATTTCATACTTGTGGTAGCCGGGAAATTGACGGTGGGTAATGATGGTGGACATGATCATACTCCTTTTCAGATTTTTGTCGGGAGCCTTGTCCGACCCTTTAGCACTTGAGCTCAGCCGCGAAGGTCTCGCGGACAAGATCAACTGCTAAAATGCGGGCGTCGGCTCCCCATTTTGCGGGCTTTCGCGGGAAAATCAGGGGTGCAAGATAGCAAAACACGCGGGGAAAGAATATCCTTCCCCCGCGCATATTGTCTCTTACTTACGGATGCCGAGCTTGGCGATGATGGCACGATAGCGCTCGATGTCCTTCTTCATGAGGTAGTCGAGCAGGCTGCGGCGCTTACCGATCATCTTGTACAGGCCGCGGCGGGAGTGGTTATCCTGCGCGTGAACCTTGAGGTGCTCGGTGAGCTGGTTGATGCGCTCGGTGAGAATGGCGATCTGGACCTCGGGAGAACCGGTGTCGCTCTCATGGGTGCGGTTGGCTTCGATAATGGCAGTCTTCTGGTCTTTGAGCATCATAGTTGTGTTTCCACCTTTCAAAAATATTCACCCTGAACTGAGCGGCGGGACAGGTGACGATCCGCGTCCTAAGTTCGGGTATGCTCCTCGCGCGCCTTCACGCGCTTTGATATCATACCACGGCTTTTTTCTATTGTAAAGGGAAATCTTCGAAAAGTATGTGTCAAGTACGCGTTGGCAAGATTTCCATTCGTTTGAGAATCTTGCTTGTGAGTCAGTATGTCTGCTTCCGTCAGATCAGACGGATCTCCGAAAGAGACTGGTATCCCGTCAGCGCCTTGAG